>WNGD01006142.1_pt1 | contig 11533 bp, 6 predicted proteins | sample 5400671 | NCBI WGS metagenome assembly WNGD01 (sample SAMN13153369, study PRJNA577476) | soil metagenome | isolation source: 40 cm soil or saprolite under grassland replicate 2 | place: USA:California | collected 2016-06-15
GCTTGTAGCCGCGGATCAGGTAATAGAGGATGGGGTCGGCCTGGGTGTAGGTGAATCCATAGTCGCGCTCGGTCTCCTGCCCCGGCACGAGGTCGGGCGTCGGCGGCTTGGCGAGGATCTGCTCGGGGACGCCGACGTGCCGCGCCAGCGCGTACACCTGCGTCTTGAACAGGTCGCCGAGCGGGTTGACCGGCGGCGTGTCGTCGGCGTGCCAGGTGAAGTAGCCGAGCAGCCGCTCCGACTTGTTGCTGGTGCCGATGGGCAGCGCCAAGTATTTGGCTGAGAGATCGAAGAGCACGATCATGCGCTCGCGCGCCATCACGTTGCCCTTGCGGGTCGGGGAGGGATCGGCGTCGCCCGTCTGGGCCAAGTAGCCGTCCACCGCCGCGCTGATGTCCACCGTGAGCGAGCGGACCCCCAACTTGTCGATCACCAGCTGCGCGTGCGCCAGCGATTCCGGGCTCGACGTCCGGTACGGCATGCGCACGGCGATCACATTCTCCTTGCCGAGCGCTTCGGCCGCGAGGAACGCCGTGAGCGATGAATCGACGCCGCCCGATACGCCGACGATCCCCTTCGTGAACCCGCGCCGCCGCGCCACTTCGTCCTTCAAGAACGCGACCAGCCACTTGTGCACCAGCGGGCAATCGAGGGCGAGGGGGTCGCCGTCACGGGCACCGCCACCCACCACCCGAACGGGGGATGGGGGATGGGGGATGGGGGATGGGGGGGACCCGTTGACAGCTGGATCGAACTTCACCTTCTTCGCTTTCCCCTTCCCCAAGGATGGGAGGAGCTGGGGGAGGGCTTTTTGGAGATCCGCCAGCAGCGGCGAGTCCACGCGCGCGTGCGTGATCTGCTCGAGGTCCAAGTCGGCCGTCACCAAGCCTTCCTCGAACAGCGGCCCGCGCACCACGAGGCCGCCGCTCGGGTCCAGCACCGCCGACGCACCGGGGAAGCCCTTCCCGCCCTCGAACCCCACCAGATTCGCGAGCACCACGAACACGCCGTGCTCCTCGGCGATGCCGCGCACCACCCGCTCCCAGCGCACCATGCTCGCAGGGAGCCGCGTGCCCTCTTCATCGGCCGCGGTGCCGCGCGCCGGCGACGCGCTGGGCACGAGGATCAGCTGCGCGCCGTCCAGCGCCGCGATCGTCCCGCACAGCGAGTGCCAGGCGTCCTCGCAGATCAAGATCGCCGCCCGGCCCCAGCTGGTGTCGAACGCCCGCACGCCGTCCTGCCCCGAATCCACGAAGCGCTCCTCGTCGAACACGCCGTAGGTGGGCAGGAAGATCTTGCGGTGCACGTGGCGGATGCCGGGTGAGGCGTTCCGGGAAGAGGCGTTACTGGGTGAGGCGGTACCGAATGAGGCGCTGCCGGATGAGGCGGTGCCGGATGAGGCGGTGCCGAGTGAGGCGTAGAGGCAGGAGTTGAAGATGTGGTTCTGGAACAGCTCGTAGAACCCAACGGCCACGTCCACGGCGGGGGCGCCCAGCTGCTCGTAGCGCGTCTGGAGATCGCGGAACAGCGTCCCCGCCGTGACCGCGACGTCCTTCACCCCGCCTTCGACGAAGTAGCCGGAGGTCGCTGTTTCGGGGAACACCACCAGCGCCGGCGGCGCCTCGAGCGCCATCGCCTGCGCCAGCACGCCGCCGATGCGCTCGACGTTCTGGGCGTACTCGCCCTTGGTCGGGCGGAACTGGGAGACGGCGATGCGGAGCATGGGGGAAAGATACCCGGACGGGGACGGACAGGGACGGACAGGGACGGACGGAGGCGGACCCCTGGGTCAGCGCCTCACCGGCTTCGCTGCGCTCAGGATCGACAGCCGTTCGATGGACCAGTTCGCGGGCACGCTCGGTGTCGGGCCCCGCGTCGCGGCGGAATTGCCGAGCAGCAGATCCTCGAGCGCTCCCCGGCCCCCACGGACACCGGCTGCTCGCATCACCCCATCCCATTCGAGCGCCTCGGGAGGCAGCGGCTCGGCGGACGTGAGGAGCACGTAGGTATCCAGGCCAAAAGGCGGCGTGATATAGAACAAGCTGTCCTTCCCCAGTTGCATTGTCGCGGACCCGAACCCGTTCGCACCCTGCTGACGCGGGAGTCGGTTGAACACGTTGCCTGCTCCACTCGCCGGGAAGAGGAGGACGCTCTTCCCGTGCCTGTCAATCCCGAACACGTACACCCATCGAGGTGCGACCCACGGGCCGAGCTGGGCCGAATCGGCCCGCAGCACCAACCCGTACCACGAGCTGTCGTACACAGGGCCCTCGGTAATGAGCTTGCCCGTGGCGAGGTCGCGCAGGGCCAGGTGGTACGGATACTCGCCACTCGCCGGCGGCCCTTCCATGGTGAGCCACGAGCGCACCTTGGCAAGTCGCAGCGCCTCGTCCACGAGCGAATCCCGACCCTGCTCCTCTGCCCACCACTCGCCGCGGATGGGAAGAGTCGAGGAGTTCGCCATATCCCGCGAGGCGTTGGGGCGCACCCAGGCATACTCGACGTGTCCCCCCCCCCGCAGCCGACCCACGAGGAGGTAGTCTGCCGCTCGGCGGTCCGTGACCACTTCCACGAGGTCGTTACGGCTGCCCCGGCCGAGTTCGAGATGCGTCGCAAGTTGTGTCGAGGGAGGCAGCAGCACGAACAGTCGAACCTTGCCTGGTCGCTGTCGCAGCCCGCTCCGGATCGCCCGGGCGGTGAGAGGCTGAGGCAACGTCGTGACAACGCGCCCGGCGATCTCGAGCGTCCAGCCTCCGCCGCCGCGCTGCAGGACCGCCAGGGGGATGCTGTCCGGCGGAACGTCAGTCGGGTCCTCGACCCATTCGATGTTGCCGGCCGTGCGCAGCTCCGCGAACGCCGTGGTGAGCTGGGCGAGCGCGGACTGGTCGAGGCCCGCGGCCGGCATCCAAACCCGGAGTCCGGCGGCGGGCCCCGGTGCCCATTTGTCGATCTCGAACAGTTCCGGCGGCCGATAACGAATCGAGTCAGGTGAACCCCGTATGACCATCGCCACCGACTGGCTCAGCCCGCGCACCTCTGTCACCCTGAGCCGGACAGCGGCTGAGTCACCTCGGTGTCCAAATGGGACGAGCTCGGCGCCAACGCGCAGACCGACGGCGAGCCCGCTCTGCAAGTCGACCCGACCCGGCCCATTTGGCCGCAACACGGCCACCGTGGTCACGCCCAGCGCTGCCCCCCCGGCCCCGCCGCCCAGGAGCGGCTGCTGCATGCGCTGTCTCCCGGCCAATACGGGCTCCTGTTTCTGGCCGCTCGACTGCATCATGGCCTTGACCTGTTGGTAGATGCGCGTGGCGGGTTCTCCCGGCGCAGCCGAGCGGAGCACCGAAAGCAACGCGCTCGTAAACAGGCCGTGTGGCAGCGTGTCCCCGTTGTCCCTGGGAATCTCGGCGGCCGTCTCGTAGTCTTGCGCAGCGGAAAGCACCAACGCACCGCCGTCTTCCAGCGCCGGAGGCGTCACAGAATCAGCGGCGTCCCGAGGATCCAGCGCTGCCCATCGCTGGTTATATCGGGGCTCTGGGCCGCGGGTGATGGCACCGCTATGACAACTGTCGAAGATGAGCGTCAGCGTGACTCCCTTCTGCAACAGGGGGCCGAAGAGTCGCGCCAACTCCTTGTTCCGGACGTCGAACACTCCCGTGTTGGCGTCCGCCGGCACAATCGTCTGGTCGTACCCCGTCGGCTTGGACCCGCTGTTGACGCGCTGGGAGCCGTGGCCGGCGTAGTAGAAGACGACGACATCCCCCGGCTGCGCATCCGCAACGAGCTGCTGGATCGCGCCGATGACATGCTCGCGCGTGGCGGCGGTGTCCTCTAAGAGACGGATGTGGGCGGGGTCGAAGTTGAAGCGGTCGCGGAGCAGGTCTCGCATCGCCTCCGCGTCGTTGACGGACCCGTCCAAGGGCTGGGTGATCAAGTCGCGCCCCGAAGGGCCGACCCCGGCCTCGAGTTGAACCCCTGGCGGCGCAAATCGCTCGTAGTGGTTGATGCCGATCAGCAGCGCCCGGCGGGTCTGGGCGCCCAAGTCGCGCGAGACCGAGGGTCCGAGGAGAACCGCGAAAGCGACGAGCGCCGCCCAGCCTCTCTTCAGGGCCAGAGACGCCACGTATAGGTGCCGTCGACGTTCGCTACAGCCGGCCCCCAGGTGGTGAACGTCCCGTCGGTGTAGTCAGCCCGAGCGTACACGGTGGTATTGCCGCCGCTCACGCCGCAGTAGAGGTCTCCCCACGGAGGGAGGGTTCCGCAGTACGAGCCATCCAGGTACACCTTGATGTACAAGCTGGTGCGATTGTCGACGTGCACCACCGCGACAGCACCGCGGGTCCTCGCGCCACCCTTGCTCGCGGGCGCCGGGACACTGGCGTCAGGGTTGTTTGGGGCGCTCTCAGTCTTGATGTTGGCATCGGCACCAGTGCCGCGACTCTTCGCGGCGTGCGTCTCCATCATGGTGGCGGGAGCTTGTTGAGCGTGGACCGGCGCTGCGTTCAGGAGCGCGATAGCGCCGCCTGCCGCGAGGAGCACCAGGAGCCGGGCTTGGAACCGCATGGGAGCAGCCTCCATTCGAGGTGAATGCCGAACGACGGGGGCCAGCTATCATGTCGCTGCTCGCCGGAGTGGACAAGGGTGTGCCAAGGTGCGTAGCCACCCGGTTACGGCCGCCGCGCCGGTGTCGCCGCGCCCGCTCGCATGAACACGAAGTCGCTGCCCGGTTCGTTCCCCTTGAACTCGCCGGCCCGCGGTTCGGGGTTGACCGTCTGCAGGGCGCTCAGCAGGTCGGCGAGCGTGAGAAAGCCCCGTTGCTCCCCAGTCCCCAACACGTCCAGCAGCTTGCGGGCGAATGGCGAATGCTGTTCCGGCTGGCCGTCCGGCACGCGCTGGTTCCCCCCCGAGGTCAGGTACCGTCGCGTGGCCAGCCCGATCTTCCGGGACACGTAGGTGTTGCGGTCCACCGGCGCGTACTCGTCGTCGCGAGTGCCCGGACCGGCGATGCGCTCGTCGAAGGCGCCGCCGTAGCAAACGTCGAGGACGAGGAGCACGTGCTTCGCGGTCGAGCTGATCAAGAGGTTGCGCAGCCAGCCGTACTTGATCGCGCTATCCATCATCCCGTCCTCCGCCGGCCGTTTGGTATCACGGGCGACGAGGTAGCCATCCAGCACGCGAGTCGAGTCGTAGTTGCCGTGGCCGGCGAAAAAGATCAGCAGTTGATCAGCGTTCGCGTACTGCAGCCGTGCGTAACGGAACAGCGAATCGCGGATTTGTTGCGCCGTGGGGTTGACCATGAGGTGCACGTCGAACCCGTACGGCTGGGCGAGCTCGTCCCGGAGCGCGCGGGCGTCGACCACCGGGTTGTGGAGGTGCGTCCAGTAGTCGTAGTCATTGGTCGCGAACAGCAGCGCGACGTGATGCCCCCTCGGGGCGGGGGCCGCGACGGCCGCGCCTCGCGCCGCGGACGCCCCGAAGCCCCGGCTCGTTTCGAGCGCCAGGGTCGTATCGCGCCAGCGGCCGGAATCGTCCTCGACCCTGATGTGGATCCCTGCGAGGCTGTCGGTCATGGGCAATCGCGCGACGAATCGGCCAGTGGTGTCCAACTCAGCGATCTCGTCGTTGACCATGACCCGGCGAACACCAAACGCGTACGCCTTGCCGCCGAGCGGCCGGTTGACATCCCCCGTGACCGTGATGGTCGAGACCACGGGATCGACCTGAATGCGCAGTCCTGAATCCGGCCGGTCCGCCCGCGCGAGGATCAGGCGGGCCAGACTGTCGGCGCCCGGAGACCCATCCGTACCCAGCGGGAAGTCCTGGCCGCCGACATAGACCAGCGGGGTGACCTTGCCCGAAGCATTCTGGCGAACGCTGAGCGCCACATCGTGGAGGCGGATGACACCCCCGCGCTTCTTGGAAACGGCCTCGACGAGACCGTTGAGGATCGACCACGTCAGCAGGCCCTGATACTCCCCGCGCGCGAACCGTCGTGGCCCCGCCGACAGCTCACCGACCGGCAACTCCTTGGACCGTTCCCACAGGGTGAACGCGCTGACATTGGGCGCCCACGCCCCCGGGTCGCTGCGCCGCGCCACGCTGTCGATCACCTTGAATCGGTTGAAGAAGTCCGCACCGTACGCCGCGTCGATCACGATCAGCTGATTCCGGCACGGCAGCGCGTCGAGCCAGGTCTTGAGCAGGCGCGGAGTGATCCCGCCGCGCCGCACCGCACCGGTGTCGACCGTCCCATCCCGTGCGAACGCTCCGGAGAGCATGAGAAACGGCTGGGAATCGGATGGCAGCTCGACGCCGTTCCCGGAGAAGTGAAAGACGAACAGGTCTTCGGGGCGGGCGGTTCTCACGACGCGGGCGACCGCCCCGAACACTCCGGCCTGGTTCGCCTGCCGGTTGGTGAGCTGGATCAAATCGATATCGAACAGAGGCTTGCCGAATTCGGTGAGGGCGGCGGCGAGCGCCGTCACGTCTGCCACCGCGCCGTGAAGTGAGGGACCGGGCGCGTAATCGTCGATGCCGACAGCGATCATGTGGAGCGCGGGCCGCCGCGGCTGTGCCTCGGCGCGGGCCCCTTTGCGCGGCTGCTGCGCCTGCAGCGGTGAGAGGGCGAGCGCCAGGAGACCCAGCGCCGCCGCGAGGGCCCTCACCCTCCCGCCTCGATGCCGATCCATCCGATCAAATTGCCGTCGGGCCGCACCACGATGTACCAGCCCCCGCGGTAGAAATACAGCGTCCCCTCCTCCGTCGTCTCAGCGGGCTTGCCCCAGCGCGACGGCGCGCCGCCCACCGCATCGCCGACCCGCACACCCTCGATCGCCCCCGCCTCCCGCTCCCCCAACATCATCCCCGTCACGCCCCGCTGCCGGTCGTAGATCACCACGACCGCCGGGGTCTCGTAGCGAAATACGCCGCCGTTTTGCGTCTGCCGCACGCCGCCCGGCCGCCCCAACACGGCCACGATTTCGTTGTAGCTGGCGCCGAGGGTGAGCCCGGCGAGCGTGGGCGGCGGGTTGTTGGACGGTGTGGTCGTGTCGGACCGACCCAAGAGCACGAGGGCCTCTCGACGCCAATCGGAACGCTGGTCCAAACCCAGGTACTGCTGCAGCACCTCCTGCGCGCGCGGATCCCGCGTCGCCGCGAGGGCGCGCCCGTAATTGAAGACGTACTTAGGGACGTACTCGCCGGCGGCGGCCACGAGCCGCCCGAACGTGGCCTGCGCCCCGGCGTAATCCCCGCTCAGGAACTGGACGACGCCGAGGTTGTTCAACACGCCTGTGCTGGCCTGACTGTCCTGCGCCGCACGCTGGGCGTGGTCCCGCGCCGCCGGGAACCGGCCCTCGTACGCCTCGAGGACGGCCAGATTCGACATCGTCAACGGCAGGACTTCGATCGCCAGCACCGCTTCGTACTCGCGCTCGGCTTGCCGCAGCAGCTCGCCGTCGCCGGGCGCGCCGCGAATGCCCGGCAGAAACCGGGCGACGTAGGTCAAGAGCGACCCGCGGACCTGCTGGCGTTGAATCGGCACCGTGTTCAGCCACTTCTGGTGGTAGGCCACGGCGTGCGCGTGCCGCGCCTCGATCAGGTCGGGGAAGTCCGTGAGCACCGTGTCGAGCAGGGCGATCGCCGCATCCAGGTCGGTGTTGCTGAGGATCAGCGTGAGCGCGTCGTCGAACCGGCTCTGGTCCAGCTTGAGCCCGCCGCGGAAGCGCTCCAGGTATGCCTCGCGCGTCGCCGCCCGCGGATGGGAGCTCAGGTAGGAGCTCATGAGCAGGTGATAGGTCGACCCGGCGTCGCGGCCCGTCGAATCAGACGCACGCCAGAAGTCCATCGCCGCTTGGATCTCCCAGCCCGCCCGCAGCAGGTACAACGCCCCCACGCGGTCGGCGTCCAGCTCCCGCTGCTGGGAGTAGCGGGCCTCCTGGATCGCGCTGCGGCTGATCCGCAGCTCGCGATCGAATCCCGGGCGCCGCGCGGCGCCGGTGTCCCGCGCCGCCGCGCTCCGGGGAGACCGCGACATCGGCTGGCAGTCCCGTCCCATCCCCTCGATCACGTGGCCGAGCGTCACGTGCGCCAGCTCGTGCCCGAGCACCGCGGCCACGTAGGCCCCTGTGCGCCGGGACTGCACCGCCTGGTCGTTCGGCGCATCGACCCTGGCGAGGTCGGCGGCGTACCGGAGCAGCCCCACGTTCACCAGCACGAAGCCGCCGGGAAGCGACGCCGCGTTGACGGTCGTGTCGTCGATGATCGTGGCGTCGATCTGCAGGCCGGGAAACGCCGTCGCGCGCCGCAGCCGCTCGACGACCTCGCCGATGAATCGGTTCCAGTCCGGATCATCGACCCGGCCGTGCACCGCCACCATGGTATCACGGAACGCCTGGCCGCAGGCGCGGGCGTCGGCGGCCGTCAGCTGCGATTGCCCTCCTTGCGCGAGGGCCGACCTCAACCCCAGGACCACGAACAGGGCGACGAAACGAGCGACCTTGGTGTGCATGGGCGACCCCTACGCTTCAGGAATGGCTTCCGGACGGCCTCGAGTGGTGTGCCAGCGCCGCGGGAGGGGAGCCAAAGATATCGCCGGGGGGGCGGACGGCAACGGAGTCGGCGGTGAGGGGTTATCTTCCGTCGGCGAGCCGAATTGCAGCTCGCGCCCGCACGGCGATGGAGTTCGCCGCGAACCGCCCGTGTCGTGCGGGCTGATGACTCCTACCCGAACCATCCCGGAGCCCGAACAGTGACGCAGGCGATCGAACTCCCCAGGGTAGGGTTAACCCCGGGCAGAGCCTGCCCCGAGCGCAGCGAGGGGCCCCGGGGTCACTAGCGCCGCGATCCCCGCAACCTCCTCAGCCTCACCCGCGCGTCCGCCGTCAGCCCGGGATCGCTGCCGAGCGCGACGACGGCCTCGAGGTCCCGCCGCGCCCGGGCGGTGTCCCCCATCTCCAGGTACAGAATCCCGCGGTTGCTGAGCGCGCTGACGAGCTCGGGGTCCTGCTCCAGAGCCGCGGCGAAGTTGGCCAGCGCCGAGTCGTACTGCCGGACGTGGTAGAAAGCCAGACCCGTGTTGTTGTAGGCGATGCCGGTGCGGCTCCCCAGCCGGATCGCCCGCCGCCCGTGCGCAATGGCGCTGTCGTACTGGCCCAGCCGGTCGAACGCCGTCGCCAGGTTGACGTGAGGCTCGCGCAGCAGGGAATCGCGCTGCGCGGCGGCGCGGAATTGCGCGATCGCCTCGCCCACGTTGCCCTGGTCCAGATACACCAGCCCGCGGATGTTGTAGGCCGGCGCATAGCTCGGCTTCAGCCGCGTGGCCAGATCGAGGTCGGCGAGCGCGCTGTCGGGCTCGCCCACATTGAGCCGCGTGAGCGCCCGATTGGTGAGGACGATGTGATCGCTGGGCGCGAGCGCCAGCGCCGAGTCGAAGTCGAGGAGCGCCTCGACCCTCCGCCCGATGACCCGCTTGACGAGGCCGCGGTTGTTGTACGCCGCCGCCAGGTGGTGATTCAGGTGAATGGCCGAGTCGAGATCGGTGAGTGCCTCGGCGTATTGTCCCAACTGGTAGCGGGCCAGCCCGCGATCGCTCCACGCGGCGGTCAGCGACGGGTTCAGGGCGATGGCGCGCGTCAGCGACCGTACCGCCGCCTCATACTCTCCGCTCGCCATCTGCGAGCGACCCTGCGCGTAAAAGAAGGCCGCCCCGGTGCGGGTCGGACTGCACCCAGCCACGGCGAACAGCAGCAGGACACCAAGCGCTCGCCGCATCACGCGGTCTCCGTCCGTCTCTGCCCGTCTCTGCCCATCCCTGTCCGTCCCCGTCCCGCCCCGTAAACAGCCGCCACCACCGCTCCCGCCACCGCCACCACCTGCCAGTCCGCGACCGCCGTCCCCACGAACAGCGCCGCGTACACCAGCAGGAACAGCGCCGGGACGACGGGATACAGCGGCACCCGGAACGGGGCGAGCGGCGTGCGGGCGCGCAGCCGCAGCAGCGCCAGGACCGCCCAGCTGTCGATGACGAGCACCAGGCTGATCGCGAGGCCGAGCAACCGCACGAAGCTGCCCGTCACGGCGAGGGCGGTGCTGAGGGCGCCGATCAGCAGCATCGCCGCCCACGGCGTGCCGCCGGCGTTGACCCGCGCCAGCGATTGGGGTCCGAGGCCCTCGCGCGCCAGCCCGAAGAGGATGCGCGGCGTGACGAAAATGTTCCCGTTGAGCGAGGCCAGGACCACGAGCAGCGCCAGTCCCGCGACGAGCGTCCCGCCGCCCGCGCCGAACAGGGCGGCCACGACGTCGCCGGGGACGAGGTTCGAGGCGGCGATGCGATCGATGGGCAGCACCTGCAGGAACGCGGCGTTGAGCAGCAGGTACAGTCCCGCCGCGACGCCGATCCCGACGAGGAACACTTTGGGCAGCGTGCGGGATGGCTCCACGACTTCCTCCGCGATCTTGCCCGCATCGAGGTAGCCGTAGTAGGTCCAGATGACCGACTGAAACGCGATGGCGAGCGCCCCCCAGACGGCGGCACCGGCGGGCGCGGTGGGGAGCGCGCTGTGCCAGCCGCTGCCGTCGCCGCGGGCGAGCGCGACCACCACGACGCCGCCGAGCGCCGCCACCTTCGCCGCGGTGGCGACGTTCTGGACCCAGCGCCCGGAGGCGACGCCGAGGAGGTTGATTCCGGTGAACACCACCACCATCGCGCCGCCGAGCCAGCGCGTGTCACCGCCCACACCGATGAGCCGGCCCGCGTACTCCCCCGACACGACGCCGATCGCCGCGGTCGCCACCGCGTACACGAGCCCTTCGATCCACCCCACTACGAAGCCGGCGCCCGGCCCGAACGCCTCGCGCGCGTACACGTACTTGCCGCCGGCGTTGGGGTGGCGCGTGGCGAGCTCGGCGAAGATCAGCGCGCCGAGGAACGCGATCGCCCCACCCGCGGCCCAGGCGACGAAGGTCAGCCAGGGGCGGCCGAGCTGCTGGGCGACGAGCCCCGGCGTGCGGAAGATCCCCGTCCCCACCATGATGCCGACGACCATGGCGAGGCCGTCCCAAAAGCCGAGCGACCGTTTGAGCTCTGGCATCGGCTCAAACGGTCGCGTGGAAATCCGGGGTGCGCTAGATGCGACTCAGCGGTGCCGACCCCCACCACCACTGCGGCTGCCCCCTCCGCCACTTCGCGTCATCGAACGCATGAACCCGCCCCCACCCCCGCCGCCGCTCCGGCTCCCGCCCCAGCCTGAGCTGGACCGCGGGGAAAAACTCGGCCGCGACTCCGACATCGACCTGGGCGGCGAGCTGAACGAGCGCTGCGGGAAGAAGTCCATGTGGTTCTTGGTGTCGGTGCGCGGCCGCGCCTGGCCACCGTTCGAGCGCCCCCCGCCGTCTCGCGGCGGCGCTGCCCGATCCGGCCCGCGGCGCTCGGAGGGACGGTCGGCAGGTCGCGCTTCCTTGTTGGGCGCGCGGCGCTCCGGGGGACGGTCCGCCGGCCTCACGTCCCGCGGCCGCTCCTCGACCGGCGGGCGCG
>WNGD01006144.1_pt1 | contig 11532 bp, 10 predicted proteins | sample 5400671 | NCBI WGS metagenome assembly WNGD01 (sample SAMN13153369, study PRJNA577476) | soil metagenome | isolation source: 40 cm soil or saprolite under grassland replicate 2 | place: USA:California | collected 2016-06-15
GACGTCGGCCGCGAAAGGGGCGCCCAGGTGGCCGAGCTGCAGTCCGGACGGGGTCCCGCTCGCGCCGCCGCGCACAAGCTTTACGAAAGGATCGGCTTCAAGATCCGCGATACCGATGTATTCAGGATTTCCCTCTCCCCCTCGCGGAGAGGGTCAGAGAGAGGGCCGTAAACCCGCAGCATTCCCGTTTGCCTGGGGGAGAGGGGTCAGGGAGAGGGGCGTAAGCCTGCACTTAGCTTCTCGAGCCGGTCCACCATCGACGCCAGCGTGGCAAAGGCCGCCTCTACAGGCTCCGGCGACGTCATGTCCACCCCCGCCATGCGCAGTCCTTCGAGCGGATACATCGACCCCGCGCTCCTCAGGAAAGCGCGGTACGACTCCACCGCTTTCTGGTCGCCCGCCGCGACGCGCTCGACAAGATGGTCCGCCGCGGCGATCCCGGTTGCGTACTGGTACACGTAGAAGTTGCTGTACAGGTGGGTGTGGAACTGCGCCCAGGTGCAGCCGATCCGATCCCTGTCTCGCTCACTGACATCGACCTCTGATCCGTAGACCTCGAGCATCAGGTCCGCCATCAGGTTGTTGAGGGTGTCGGCAGTGAGTGCGGCGCCCCGCTCCACGCGCTCGTGGACCTCGAGCTCCAGGCGGGCGAGCGACGGCATGATGAAGAAGTAGCGATAGAAGTTCGCCATCGCCTCTTCGATCACAGCCACCTGAAATGCAGGGTCGGTCTTGGTCGCTAGCAGGTGGCGGCGCGTGAGCGCCTGGTGCATGTTGGACGCCACCTCGGCCTGGAACAGCCCGTAGTTCGAGTAGACGTACGGCTGCGTGCGGCGCGCGTGATAGGAGTGCATCGAGTGGCCGAGCTCGTGAGCGAGCGTACTCATCGAGTAGATGTCGTTGTTGAAGCTCATGAAGATAAAGGGCGACGTGTCCATCGCGCCGGTCGAGAACGCGCCCATGCGCTTGCCCTTGTTTGGATAGACATCGACCCATCGGTCCTCAGAAGCCCCTCTGCGCATCGCGGCGACGTAGTCGTCGCCGAGCGGGGCCACGCCTTCGGCGATCCACTCCACCGCCTGCGCGTAGGGCACCTCCAGGACGGTCGAGCTGACCTGCGCGCGCGTGTCGTATGGCTTGAGGACCTCGAGGCCAAGGATCTCGCGCCTGATCCGCCAGTAGCGGTGCCACGTTCCGACGTTGTCCCTAAACGTCTGCACCACATTGTGAAAGACCTCGGTGGGGATGTGGCTCGGCTCCAGGGCTGCTTCGAGAGAAGACGCGTACCCCCGCGCGCGGGCGAAGAAGACGTCGCGCTTCACGCCACCGGCCAGGCTGGCCGCCATCGCGTGCTGCATCGCAAGGTGCTGGTCGGCGTAGCTCTCGAAAGCCGTGCGCCGGACCTCGCGGTCGGGATTCGTCAGCAGCGCGCCGATCGTGCCCTGCGCCACCTCGTGCAGCTCGCCATCCGATCCGATCGCGGGAGCGAATTTGAGGTCGGTGTTGGCGAGCACGCTGTGCACTGAAAGCGCTGACGCCAGGGGATCCGAGACCGCGGTCAGCAGCTCTTCTACCTCCGCGCTCCGCACCCTCTTCTGCAGCTTCTCGAGGCGGTCGAAGTAGTGACCCAGGTAGGCCAGGCGTGGGGCTGTGCCAACCCACTCGCGGAGCTTCGGCAGGCCGATCTGCAGCATCTCGGGGATCGCAAAGGCGGCGGCAGAGCCGAGCTGGGCTGCGGTCGAGCGGGCCCGGTCGGCGCGGGCGGCGGATTCCTGGTTGCCCACGTCGACCGAGTACGCCATCGTGCTGTAGACCATCACCTTCGCCATCAGGCGATGGACGCGCTCGCTGGCTTCGAACCAGTCGGCCAGCGTATCGGGGCTGTCGCCTAGGTGGCCCTTGAACTCGGCCAGGTCGGGCAGGCGGGAGATGATCTCCTGCACGGCCTTCTCCCATCCACCCTCGTCGCCGAAGACGCTTTCCCGGTTCCAGGTGAAGCGCTCGTCGACCTCATCGCGAGCGGGGAGCGGTTTCACCACGAGGGATGAGTAGCATGGGGCAGATGCCACGTGCCACCGCCAATGGGATCGAGCTCGAGTACGAGACGTTCGGCGAGCCCAAGGCGGCGCCGCTGATGCTCATCGCCGGTCTCGGCTCCCAGATGCTCAGCTGGGATGACGACTTTTGCCGTCTCCTCGCAGGGCGAGGATTCCACGTGATCCGTTTCGACAACCGCGACGCCGGACTCTCGACATGGATGGACGGCGAATATCGCCTCGAGGATATGGCCGCGGATGCGGTGGGTCTGATGGACGCGCTGGGCATTCCCGCCGCGCACATCGTCGGCGCGTCGATGGGTGGTTTCATCGCCCAGCTGGTCACGCTCAACCACCCTGAGCACGTGCTAACCCTGACCTCGATCATGTCGGGACCGAACGGCGACGACCAGGTGCGGCCGACAGATGAAGGAACCGCCGTCCTGATGGTGCCGGCGCCCGAGACCCGCGAGCAACGGATCGCCGTCGGCTTATGGGCGAAGCAGAAACTGGTTGGACCAGCCGATCCGTTCGATGAGGGGTACGAAGCTCGGCGCATCGCGCGCGCCATCGATCGCGCCTATCACCCGGCGGGCTTTGTCCGTCAGCTACAGGCGATCATGGCCGCGAACGGAAGGCTGGCGCGGCTCGGTGATGTCCGCGTGCCGACACTTGTGATCCACGGCGCCGCAGACATCCTCGTCCCGGTCGAGAACGGGCGCAATGTGGCGGCCGCCATACCCGGGGCGCGCTACATCGAGATCGAGGGAATGGGACACGATGTCCCCAAGAGGGTGTGGGCGCAGGTCGCCGACGCGATCGCCGAGCTTGCCCGCTCGGCCAGCCACGCGTGCTGAACGGCCTCAACCCCGCGATCGCGTTCCTCGCCGGTCTTGCGTCGTTCGTGTCCCCCTGCGTTCTTCCTCTTGTGCCGGCCTACCTCGCGTACCTTGGGGCGCGAGCCGGGCAACCGGTCGTCGTGACGGCAGGCGGGGCGGTCAATCCACCATCCTCGTCATCCATCGCGGTCGCCGGAGCGGGCTTCGTCGCGGGGCTTTCCCTCGTCTTCATCCTTTTTTTCTATGTTTTCTCGCTGGCCGTGCAGCCCATTCGCGCCTACGTGCCGGTCGTTGCTGGCGTCCTGGTCATCGCGATGGCCTTGCACGTTGCAGGCGTGATCCGGCTGCCTTTTCTGTCCTCTGAATACCGCCCGATGAAGACGGCGCCTCAGGGTCAGGGTGGCGGTGTGGCCGGCGGCTTCCTGCTCGGCATGGGCTTCGCGAGCGGCTGGACGCCGTGCATCGGAATCACGCTCAGCGCGGTCTTGAGCTCGGCGGTGACCGCAGGCACGACGCCGCAGGGTCTGAGCCTGATGATCGCCTACTGCCTGGGTCTCGGCGCTCCGTTTCTCGCGCTTGCCTTCGCGCTGGAAAGCGCCCGCCCACTCGTCAGGTTCGTCAATGCCCATCGCCGCGCGATCGACATCGCATCCGCGGCGGTCCTGGTCGTGATGGGCATCCTCTTGCTCACCAACAACCTGACCCTGCTGTCGGCAGGCCTCACGCAGCTGATCCCGTCGTGGCCCTCACCGTCACTCTGAGACCTCGGTGAGCAGCATCCACGCGCCGTAGACGTTCCACGGGAAAGCCCGCCCTCACGTCCCGGAATCAATCGTTTTGGATCACGGCCGGATCGCCATCCCGCCCGGTAAAGAACACTTGTTTGTATCGCTGGAACTCGTCAAACTTGTTGTCGTGGGGCATGCTCTCGATCTTTTTTCGCCGTCCGTTCGTGACTGGTTTCGCGCCTCGTTTGCCGAACCCACGGCGGTCCAGGAGCGGGGCTGGCAGGAAGTGGCGGCGGGCCGGCACGTCCTCATGGCGGCGCCGACGGGCAGCGGCAAGACCCTTGCCGCTTTCCTCTGGTGCCTCGACAGGCTGACGGCCGAACCGACCCCGGTTGAGGCAGAGCGCTGTCGCGTCCTTTATGTATCGCCTCTGAAGGCACTTGCGCATGACGTCGACCGCAACCTCCGTTCGCCGCTCGTCGGGATCCGGCATCAGATGGAGTCGCATGGCCTACAGCCGCCCGATATCGCCGTCGCCATCCGCACCGGCGACACGCCTGCCGACGCGCGGCGATCGATGGAGCGCCACCCGCCGGACATCCTGATCACGACGCCCGAGTCGTTGTTCCTTTTGCTAACAAGTGCTGCGCGCAAGATCCTGGCTCCGGTCCGATGGCTCATCGTCGACGAGATCCACTCTGTCGCGGCAACCAAGCGTGGCAGCCACCTGGCGCTCAGCCTCGAGCGGTTGTGTGAGCTGACGAAGGCTCAACCGCAGCGGATCGGACTGTCGGCCACACAGCGCCCGCTCGAAGAGGTGGCGAAGTTTCTCGGCGGCGCGGACCGCGAGGTGTCGATCGTCGATGCCGGTCGGCTCAAGACGATGGAGGTGACGGTCGAGGTCCCGGTCGAGGACATGACCCGCCTCACAACAGAAGACGAGGACAGCGCGAAGGGTCAGAACAGCATCTGGCCGGCGATCTATCCGCGCCTGCTCGAGCAGATTCGGCAACACCGCTCGACGATCGTGTTCGTCAACTCGCGGCGGTTGGCCGAGCGCATCGCGGCGCGGGTCAACGAGCTGGCTGAAGAAGAGCTCGTGCGTGCGCACCACGGATCGATTGCCCGCGAGCAGCGCCTCCTCATCGAGGACGAGCTGAAGGCAGGCCGGCTGCGCGGCCTTGTCGCAACCTCGACTCTCGAGCTCGGCATCGACATGGGCGCCGTCGACCTCGTCATGCAGATCGAGGCGCCGCCAAGCGTGGCGGCGGGCATCCAGCGCGTCGGGCGTGCCGGTCATTCGGTCGGCGAGATCTCGCGCGGCGTCGTGATCCCAAAGTTTCGCGGCGACCTCCTGGAATCCGCGGCTGTGGTCGAAGGAATGCTCGAGGGACGCATCGAGTCGACCGTCGTGCCCCGGAGGGCCCTCGACGTGCTCGCGCAGCAGATCGTCGCGATGTGCGCGCTCGACGAATGGGATGTCGAAACGCTGGGCCGCGTGATCCGCCGCGCGTATCCGTACAGCGACCTCGGGCCGCGCGCGTTCGAGTCTGTGCTCGATATGCTGAGCGGCCGGTATCCGTCCGATCAGTTCGTCGAGCTGCGCCCGCGTCTCGTCTGGGATCGCGTAGCCGGAAAAGTTCGCGGACGCGCCGGCGCGCAGCGTCTGGCTGTCACCAATCCCGGCACCATCCCCGACCGCGGGCTCTACTCAGTGAATCTCGCGGAGGACGGCCGGCGGGTGGGCGAGCTCGACGAGGAGATGGTGTACGAGACGCGCGTCGGCGAGACGTTCATTCTCGGCGCGTCCACCTGGCGGATCGTGGACATCACACCGTCCCAGGTCATCGTCACTCCGGCGCCGGGCGAGCCAGGCAAGATCGCGTTCTGGAAAGCTGACACCCCGAGCCGTCCGGTCGAGCTTGGCGCTGCGCTGGGCAAGATGGTGCGCGAGCTGCGAGGCGTGAGTCCTGCCGCCGCCGCCAAGCGGTTGCGAGAGCGGGCAGGCTTCGACGACCTCGCGATCAAGAACCTGCTCAAGTACCTGGACGACCAGGCGGCCGCGACGGGAGCGGTACCGGACGACCGGACGCTCGTGGTCGAGCGATTTCGCGACGAGGTGGGGGATTGGCGCGTGTGCCTCCACACCCCGTTCGGAGGTCGTGTTCATGCTCCGCTCGCACTGGCGCTCGAGGCACATCTGCGGGAGACGCTAGGAGTGGATGCGCACGCACTGTGGACGGACGACGGGATAGCGATGCAACTGCCCGAGGTCGAGGTGCCGCCGTCTCTCGACGACCTCATCCTCGACCCCGAAGAAGTGAATGGGCTGGTCTCTTCGCAGCTCCCCGCGTCGGCGCTCTTTGCGGCGCGATTCCGGGAGAACGCCGCCCGCTCGCTCCTGTTGCCGAGGCGAAGACCCGGCCAGCGCACACCTCTGTGGCAGCAGCGCATGCGCAGCGCGGGGTTACTCCAGGTAGCTGGGCAGTACGCGGACTTCCCGATCCTCGCCGAGACGTGGCGCGAGGTCATGAGCGATCACTTCGACATGCCGGCGTTGACGGCATTCTTGCGAGCGATCCGCTCTCGTGAGATCCGCGTCGTGGCGGTCGACACGGAGCGGGCTTCGCCGTTTGCGGCTTCGCTTCTGTTCTCGTACGTCGCCGAGTACATGTATGAGGGCGACCAGCCGCTGGCCGAGCGCCGCGCTCAGGCGCTAACCCTCGACCGCGAGCTGCTGGCCGAGCTACTTGGAAGCGAGGACCTGCGCGAGCTGCTCGACCCCGAGGCGATCGCTGCCGTGGAGCTCGAGCTGCAGGGACTTCTGCCGGAGCGGTTCCCGCGCGACCCGGATGAAGCACACGACGTGCTCGTCCGTCTCGGTGACATGAGCCCGGCCGAAGCGCAGGCTCGTGGTGTCGCCGACGACTGGTTACGCGGCCTGGAGAAAGAGCGGCGGGCTGTATCCATCCGGGTCGCCGGCGAGACACGGTGGATCGCGGCCGAAGACGCTGGGCGCTATCGAGAGGCGATGGGTGCGAGCCTGCCCATCGGCCTGCCGGAGGTGTTTCTCGACGCCGGGGTCGACCCGCTCGCATCCCTACTCCGCCGCTTCGCCCGGACCCACGTCCCGTTTGTCACTGCCGACCCCGCGAAGCGCTGGGCGCTTTCGACGCCAGCGGTCGAGGCGGCGCTGACGCGTCTGGCGGCTCGCGGGGATGTGCTGGCGGGCGAGTTTCGCAAGGCCGCGGATGGTCGAGAGTACTGCCATCCCGAGGTCCTGCGGATCCTCCGCCGGCGGTCGCTGGCGGCGCTGCGTCGCGAGGTCGAGTCGGTCGCGCCGGACGCGCTGGCGCGATTCCTGCCCGCGTGGCATGGGATTGGGGTTCGCGGAGGCGGTGTCGACCGGCTGTTGGAAGTCGTCTTCCAGCTGCAGGGACTGGCCCTACCCGCGTCGGTGATCGAGCGCGACGTGATCGCCGCAAGGGTCGGCGACTACGCGCCCCGATTGCTCGACGAGCTCGTCTCGATGGGCGAGGTGGTGTGGGTCGGGCGCGGCTCGCTCGGCGCGACCGACGGCCGCGTCGCGCTGTACCTGCGCGGCGACGCGCCGCGTCTGGTGCCGGCCGCGGTCGAACCGCCCCGATCAGACCCGCACGAGCGGATTCGCGCCCATCTGGGCGCCCGAGGCGCGAGCTTCTTCCGCGACATCTACAACGCGTGTGGCGGCGGCGACGAGGAGGTGATGCTCGACGCGCTGTGGGACCTGGTCTGGTCAGGCGAGGTGACCAACGACACGTTTGCTCCGCTGCGCCTACTCGGTCCGATGGCGCGGAGGCCGGCGAGAAAGCCGCGCCTGCCGCGACTCACACAACCACGGGCGGCAGGCCGTTGGTCGCTGGTCGCGGACTTTGTTGGTGCCGGCGCGAACGCCACCGGGCGCCTGCATTCGGAGGCCGGCGTCCTGCTGCAGCGCCATGGCGTGCTCACGCGGGAGGCCGTGGTCGGCGAAGGATGGCCCGGCGGTTTCGCGAGTCTGTATCCCGTGCTGCGCGCGATGGAAGAGTCAGGCCGCATTCGCCGCGGTTACTTCGTCGAAGGTCTTGGTGGTTCGCAGTTCGCGCTGCCGGGAGCGGTCGATCGCTTGCGCGCGCTCCGCGAGTCGGGTGGCGGAATCATCGCGATGGCGGCAACCGACCCCGCGAACGCGTATGGCACTGTCCTTCCGTGGCCGCAATCGGACGGACGTATGGCGAGAGCGGCCGGCGCCTACTGCGTGATCGATGACGGGCGCCTGGTGCTCTATCTCGAACGCGGCGGTCGGTCGCTGCTGACCAACGGCGGCGTGCAGCTCGCGCATCTGCAGGCGTTGATCGCGATCGCGACACAAGCGGGCCGGGTCGAGCTGCAAAAGGTCGACGGCGTCGAGGTGATGGACTCGCCGCTCAAGCCCGCGCTGCGCGAGGCAGGTCTATCGCCAACACACCGTAGCCTGATCGCCTACGGCACTCGGAGCTAGATAGGCGCATACTCCGAAGGTTCCGTCCGCTGGTTATGCGGCACAGGAGGCAATCGATGCTGAAGATCATCGAATCGACAGCGACCATCCCCGCGCAGGACATCAAGCGCGCTCGTCAGTTCTACGAGCAAAAGCTTGGCCTGACCCCTGGCGAGGTGCAACAGGACGGTAGCGTTGAGTACCGGACAGGGTCCACCGGTTTTCTCGTGTTCCCGAGCATGGGTAAGGCCTCGGGCGATCACACGCAACTCGGACTCGACGTCGAGGACGTGGTGAGCGCGACGAAGGAGCTGAAGAGCAAGGGCGTGAAGATCGAGGACTACAACTTCCCGGAGTTCAAGACCAACGACGGCATCGCCGACCTGGCTGATGGCTCGAAGGGCGCCTGGTTCAAGGACACCGAAGGGAACCTGATCGCTCTCGCACAGAGAGTTCCGGCCACGACGCGCGCGCGTTAGCCAAGCAAGAGCCCGCGGCCGCCGACACCCATCAGGCCACCGGTACGATTACTGCTCCATCGGGGAGTAGCGCAGCCCGGTAGCGCACTTGACTGGGGGTCAAGTGGTCGCGGGTTCAAATCCCGCCTCCCCGACCACTTTGCAAGTCTGTCTGAATACAGTCGTCCGCCTCAGACCGCCTGGAACCGCCCCAAAGCGCCCTCAAATGAGGGTACAAATGAGGGTACGGATTAATGACTCTAACCATTGTTCTCTTGACCGTTGTGGTTGTGGCCTTCGCCCTCGGTCTCGTGATCTTGTGGGACCGGCTCGTCGGAACCGCGCTTATGGCCGCTGTATCAGGCGCCACGTGGGCGGTCGGGCAATCGGAAGGCCGATGGTGGTTCTGGCCGGTGCTGGTGGCCGCGGTACTCGCGGTCGTGGCAGCGTTTGTGGTCGCGGTGCTCATAAGCTGAAAGGGCCGGAAGCCGAGACGTAGCATCAGCCGGGTGCGAGCGAACGACCAGCGGAGCCCATTCATCCGGTCGCTGGACGAGCGTCCTGGGCATCGCCAGTACCTGGCGGCACACGATGCCGAGGACGGACGTCGCTACCTCTGGGAAGTGATCGACGATCGAGGCGAGCTGGTCGCAGTGAAGCAGCTTGAGATTGATCTTCAGGGTCGTAGGTGGCGCTATGACTGGACCCATCTGGAGGACGAAAACGGCTTCCTAACGGACCAGCCCCTCTTTGTCGACAAGAACATCCGCGAGACAACTCGAGATGAGTTCTTCAAGGAATGGGAGAGTTGAACTGCGTCACGACACAGGCCACCAAGGAGGTCTAGTGCGGGTCTAGGGACTCCGTCTGCCGCGCGGGATCAGCTCTGGCTGAGCAGCACGTCCATGATGTCGGCGGCTTGCCGATGCAACGTGGGCAGCACGTGCGAGTAAGTGTTCAGCGTGGTGCTGATGTCGCGGTGGCCAAGCATCTCCTGCACAACCTTGGGGTGAACGCCGCGGGTTCAAATCCCGCCTCCCTCCGCCTCCCCGACCACTCCGGTCGAGCTAACGCGAATGTCTGGCCGGTCCGGCCTCGCTGAACCCGAAACCGACCAGTCCTAAGCCTGCCAGGCATCCGACGATGCCAAGGCCGACGGCATCCTCGGGAGTCATCCGCCATCCCACACCCCAGGCCAACAAGACGGCGGATCCGATCAGCACGACAACACCGCCGACCATGAGCCAGATTGCGTTCTGTCGCCCCATCATCAACCTCCCATTCTTCGATCCAACATGCGCTCGTAGTCACCCGGCCCGCGGCGGTAGGCGCGAAACGCAGTCACAAGCGGCAGGTAACCGCGCGCCGCCAGTTGCGCGTAAGGCATGGCGCCGCGGTTGCGGCGTTCGTGACGTCCAGTCACCGCGAAACGCAGCTGCTCCTGCACGAGGTGGTCGAGTCGCCGCAAGCGCACATCGGAATTGAGCAGCGGAAAGAACCAGGTCGCCCAGGTGAACGCGGATGTATCGGCACCGAAGCCAAACAACTTTCTGTTGAGGCGCCGGATCACGTACCGCGCCGGATCCCGATGTTCCCGCGCGCGGCGCGACAGCCGGCGCACTCGATGGTGCATCTTGCTCACGGTCGTCGTGGCGAGGTCGACGCGTCCGTGGTCATTGCGGAGGCCAAGGAACTCCCAGGCTTGACCCGGCGAGCTGAGGCGCAGCTTCCGCTCGTTGATCTCGAGACCGAGCTCAAACAGCCGCTTCGCGATCGCTTCGTGATGCGTGAGGATCGATTTCGGTTGGTCGAAGACGAGGAGGTCATCCGCGTATCGCAGGTAAGGGACGTGCGAAGACTCGAACATGTCGTCGAGCGGTCGTAGATAGAGGTTTGAGAGCAGAGGCGCAAGCGGCGTGCCGGCGAGCACGCCTCGTGAATCGTCGCTCAGCATGTCATGCAGCAATTTCACGAGGGCCTCGTCCTGGGCAAGCCGCAAAGGAAGCGATTCGAGCAGCCGGTCCACCGGGATGCTCGCGAAGTAGTCGCGTATATCGACGTGCAGGCAGGAGAGGTCGTCGAGGTCGGCGACCTGGCGGATCGCGGCGTAAGCCGAGCGGACACCGCGTCCGCGCTGAAAGGAGTGGCAGAGCGGCGAATGAAGAGCCGGCATCAGCTGCAGAGCGTGATTCACGCCCTTGAGGAAAAGGTCCTCGCGCGGCGGAAATAGATAGACGGTCTTCCTGCGTCCGCCGGAGCGGTTGATCAGCAAGCGACGCGGAGGAGCCAGAACCAGCCGCCGAGCCGCGTATGCCGCCGACGCCTCATCCATCGCACCCGACGCGAGAAGCTCGCGGTATGCCTTGACCTTCGAGGGCCGGCCCGCAAAGCGCGCCGAGTAGCGCTCGACCAGGCTGTCCCAGAAGCCGGGTGAGCGCACCACACCGACGGTCGGGGAGGTCATGAGCAAGGGAGAGGCCGCTTTAACGGCCGTTGTAAACGGCGTAACGCAGGCGTACCGCACGCGCCCGCCCTCACAGGCCTCCAGATGCATGTGGCTGGTCCGCGCCGAGGGCGCCCCCGAAGGGGACAGCTCCCTTGCTCGCGGGCATTATGCACGGGTTAGCATCTTCGACGATCAGGGGTGAGCTGTAAGGGATGAGCGAGCGCAAACCGACCAAGTTGCAACGGCTGAAGGCGAGCCTTGGCCCAGGCGGGCAGTCGCTCGAAGAGATCGAGCAGATCGCGAAGTCGATCGGCGCCTGGGAGGATCGATTTGCCGCCCGCCCGGCCGCCGAGATGCTCATCGAGCAAAGCGCGCCAGGAGCGGACGCGATGGAGAAGACCCTCGAAGGGATGCCGTTCACGGGAACTGACGAGCGGGCAGACATTCTGCGTGCGGCCTGCCGAGCCGCCATGGAGCGCGATGGCATCCCGGCCGAGGTCGAGCGGAACGCTCGCGTCTTCTACGAG
>WNGD01006145.1_pt1 | contig 11531 bp, 14 predicted proteins | sample 5400671 | NCBI WGS metagenome assembly WNGD01 (sample SAMN13153369, study PRJNA577476) | soil metagenome | isolation source: 40 cm soil or saprolite under grassland replicate 2 | place: USA:California | collected 2016-06-15
TCGCCGACAAGTGCGCCAAACTCGGCGGAATCATCGTCCACAAGCGGGGCGTCGAGCGAAGCCGGGCGGATACCGAGAATCTTTAATCGCGCAACTTTTTCGCTGGCAATGCCAAGTTCGTCGCCGAGTTCGTCCTCAGTCGGTTCGCGGCCAAGGTCGTCGCTCATCTGCAGCGAAACGCGGCGCACCTTCGCGATTTTATCGACGAGATGCACCGGCAGCCGGATCGTTTTGCTTTGATTGGCCAGAGCGCGCTTGATCGATTGTTTGATCCACCACGCCGCATACGTGCTCAGCTTCGCCCCTTTTCCCGGGTCGAACCTCTCGACCGCTTTGGTCAATCCGATGTTTCCTTCGGAGATCAGGTCGAGCAGGGGCAGACCGAGATTGGCGTAATCGTGCGCGATGGTGACAACGAGCCGTAAATTCGCGTTGATCATCTGCTCGCGCGCTTTCGCATCTCCCTTTTTAATTTTCGCTGCGAGCTCGGCCTCTTGTTGCGGCGTCAAAAGAGGAATTCGTCCGATCTCTCGCAGGTATCTGTTCAGTCCGGTATCGCTTTCATTCATGACCAGAGCGTACTCGACGGAGCGAATCCGCCGCTACGACGCAAGCGTGGGATTTTGAAATACCACTCGCGAGGTGATCCGTAGTCCCTCTTTCGAGATGTTCCTCGGTAATCTCTTCAAGCGGCGACGGCGCGACGAGGCTGCTTCAGTTCGGCGAAGAAAGAAGACTCGCGCTCACTCATAACGACACTGGCAAACCTATTTTCGCGACCAGGGCTTTGTAGCGGGCGTCATGGCGCAAGCCGCGCATTAAAGGTTTGATCAAAAGACTTAACATCCCGGTGTCATGATTATCTAAGGAGACTTGTAACCACTCGAAAGCCTTGTCCGTTTCGCCTCGCCAGGCATAGACCTCAGCGATCTGATACGCCAAAAAGGTTCTGTCCTTGGCGATCAGCTCGGCTAGAGCTGCGTCTGCCGCAGGGCGGTCCCCGCGCACATAGTGAGCGAGTGCGAGTTCAAAATGTCGATAGCCTTCGTTAGGTTCCAGTCGCGCTTCGCGCAGGGCCGCCTCGCCATCGCCACGCTAGATCGCCACGAACACCTGCCACCGATGGCTGCCCGCAGCGGTCGGCTGTAGTTCCGCCGCCTTACGCGCCGCAGCTTCGGCCTCGTCGAGTTTTCCCTCGGTAAAAAGAATACGGGCCAGGCTGGTGCGGCCTTGATAAGCGAGCGGGTCGAGCTCGATCGCTTGCCGGGCCAGCTTCTCGGCCTCTTGGAATTGACCAAGATAAACGACCACTCGCGCCATCAGATCGTTGGCGGTCGGATTCCATGGCGAGAGCTGCTGCGCACGCCTGAGTTCGGCCAGACCCTCGGCAAATTTCCATTCGATAAAAAAGCGAACCCAGCCCAGGGCCGCGTGCGCTTCCGCGAGATACGGATCGATCGCGACGGCCTTCTCGGCATCGCTTCCTGCGGCTGCCCAAGCCTCTTTCTGTTTCTCGCTGCTTAAATCGCCGATCCAAGCCCAGGCTTCGGAACGTTCCGCATAGGCCAGCGCATAGTCAGGATCGATCCGGGTCGCTTGATCGAAGAAGCCGACCGATTTGAGATAGTCTTCGAGATTGCGGCGCTCAAAATAAAAGTGGCCTTGGAGATAGGCATTGTGCGCCTCCACATTTTTGGTCGCAGCGTTTTTTGCCGACCCTTCTTCCGCGCCGAGCACTGTCAGCTCCAGTGACGTAGCAACGGCCTCCGCAATTTCCGCCTGGACCGCAAAGATGTCTTTAAGTTCACGATCAAAGGTCCGCGACCAGAGCTCGCTTCCGTCCGCGGCGTTAACCAGTTCAGCAACGATGCGCACTTGGTCGCCCTGTTTGCGCACCGTCCCTTCCAGCAGGGTGCTTACGCCCAGCTTCTCGCCGACGGTTTTGACGTCCTCTTTCTTGTCCTTGAAACGGAACGAAGAGCTACGGCCGATGACTTTTAGCCCTCTGATTTGAGCCAGGGCGGCGATCAATTCTTCCGACAGCCCATCCGAAAAATACTCGTCACCCGGATCACCGCTTTCGTTAAGCAGCGGCAGAACCGCGATCGACTTTTGAGAGAGCGCTGAAGCGGCAGTAAGCTGCCACGGTCGTGAGTTCCTGCTTGAACTATTGCGCTCGCGACAAAACTGCACGCGACAACAGTTACTAACAAATTGATCAATATTTTCATGGTTAGATTTGTTTCCGGTCGTGCGAACGTTTTCGTAAAAGCTATCGATTTGTTATGGTGTTGCTAAGGCGCGAACGCGGGATTTTGTAGTACCACCTATGAGGTGATGCTCGCCCCCCCATTCGAAATAGGGACATAAGCACAAAGGCTACAAAGGGCGCTGCGGCCACCATCCCGTAAATGTCGAAAGCTCGCACAGCGGGAATCACCGTCGCAGTCTCGCGGGAGTTATGGTTCCAGTTCGTCGCTCTTCTCTTCCGCCTCGGCTGCCCGGCGCATTTGATCGTGCTCCGCTTCGCTGACGCCTTCTTCGAACATCTGCGCACTCTCGCTCCGTCCCTCGGCATCTTCGTCTTCTCCGAGGGAGTCTGCTGCTTGCCGTCCGGCCGAACCGGGCAGGGGATCCCAACCCTCCGATTCGGGTATGGACTCCCGACTTTCTTCCTGCGGATCCGTTTCCGATTCTCCCGTCAGCTCACGTTTGGCCTGTTGATAATCGGCTTCGGACGGTTCGGAAGAAGGACGACCGTTAATCGCGGCTAACTCGCGCGCACGGGCTTCAACCATCGCAGGCGTCACCGTCCCAATGCCAGCGGCGTTCTCCATTATAATACCTTTGTTCAATGGATTTTTTCTCATAATTTAATCAGCTCCTATTCGTATATTTATCTTGAGTTGCGCGGACGAGCGTTCAGGTGAGCGTCGTCGTGAACATCATTCACTATTCGATCGATTTTTGTCTTCATCAAACTCAACACGAGTTTGGTCCAAAGGCGCCTATACATAGTCGAAGAGCGTCATGAAACCGTAGTCCATGTGCAGTTGCTGGTGACAGTGGAAAAGCGTCAGCCCTGGATTATCAGCAATAAAGTCCACCTCGGCTTCCTGGTATCCGCCCAACATCACAACATCTTTCAAGATTCCAGCCGTCGCCTTTCCGGCCAAGCTCGTCAGCTCAAAACTATGGCGATGGAGATGGATTGGATGGATATCGTCACTGGCATTGCGCATACGAATGCGATAACGCTTGCCTTGCTCTAGGTGAAATGAAGCTGGGGCGGTCTCGCCGGTCATAGGGAAGGCCACGCCATTGATGGTCCATCGGTTAAAACCTTCCTCCGCGGCGTTGTCCTTCGCGAAGATCATCTCGATCGTCTCGTCCGGTGAAGGGGCAGTCGCACCGACTTTCGCGAAACGCGCATAGTCCCAGCGAAAGGGCGGCGGTGCGATCCATTGCGCTTTTCCGGCGCGACCAGCGTATTCAACGACACTGCCCATGCCGTGCCGACGATCATCATTGGCGAGATCGCCTATGATCCAGACACCCGGATGATTCATTTCCACAATGGCGGAGATACGTTCAGCCGTGCCCAGCCATAGGACCGGCACCTGCGCCGGGTTCGGGACGGGATTGCCATCGAGCGCGACGACCTGAAATGAGTGGCCCGGCAATGCAAGGCTGCGAATCTCCGTAGCACTTCCATTCAGGATATGAAACAGGATGCGTTCCCCCTGCTTCACACGAATCGGCTCCCCGTGACCGAGCATGCGTCCGTTGATCGTGAACGATCCGTAGCCTACTTCATACCCGTGTGGCATGCCCTTTGCGATCGATGCTTTCATTGCGGACTCCCCCGTGTCTTCAAGCGACTTGACGCGAGTCGCTGGGGACAGGAAATCCATGGCCATGTCGCCGCCGAGACTGAACGTGGGCTCGAATTCCTTTAGGACAAGAAAGACTTCGCGGTCGTATCTGCCCGGTTCCTGTCTCGGCCCTATGTACACCGGCCCCACTTCGCCGCTGTATTGCCCGGCCGCGAGGTTTGCGCCGGCGCGGTTGTGCGTGTGGTAGAACCGGAAACCAGCCGGTCTGGGTGTGAACACTATGCGGCGCTTGCCATGTGCAGGAATAAATGGCGTTTCCTCCTCGGCGGCTCCGTCGACGTCGGTCGGGATCTTCTGGCCATGCCAGTGCAACTGCTCCGGACTATCGGTGTCGTTGGACACGTCCACCGTGACCTGCTGACCTTCCTTGAACTGAAGCAATGGCCCAGGGAACTGTCCATTGTACGTAGTGATAGAAATGATTCGCTTGGGCGCGATCTCGACAGGAGACGTTTCGATGCGCAGGGTGTAGTCTGCGGCAGCGGACTCGCTTGGCGGAACCGCTGATTCACCAGGCTGAATTGGCTCCTCCGTCCCAGCTAGGATGCCTCTCGGAGAGAGCAAAAATGCTCCGGCCATAGCGCCCGTTGTCTTCAGAAATCCACGCCGCGACTTTACAAAGTCCTTCATTGCTCCCATGGCCATGTGCATTTTGTCCATGCTAGTCGCTTGTCAGTGCGCGTCGGCTGCTGTTCTTGCCATTGCGCTGAGCGCAGTGCCCATGCTATCCACGACTCGTTCAGCGTTGGCTATGTTGTGCCGCTGCGCGATCCAGCCAGGTTCGTTATACGAAAGCCATGTTTTGCCCGCTGCATCTTCCCAGACGAGTGCCTTCAATGGGAGATCGATTCCAACTGTCTGCTCGGACTGCATCAGTGGCGTGCCGCCGCGGGCGTTACCGAAAATGATGAGTTCGGTTGGCGCTAATGTCAGTCCGACTTGCGCCGCCCCTGCAGCGTGATCAATCCGCGCAAACACCGCCATTCCCTTCGCCGAGATCTCGGCTTCCAATCGGTCCATCGTCTCCTTTGGACCGAACCTGCTTGCGATGGTCGTTAACCCTTCAATGTGGATTTCATTCATTGTGTCGAGCTTTTTGAGTGTCGTGCCGCCACTTCCTCCATCTTCTCCGCCAGTTCGTCGGGGGTAAGAATCGCTTTCTGAAAGAGAATGTTCGCGAAAGTGACGATCCAGCGTTCGTAGTAGGTCAGTTTGCCTACCATCTCTGCGCCTAACGACTCGACGCCGCGACGCTTTTCTTCCGTATTAATTATCTTATGGAAGTCGAGCACATCGGCGAGTGCATGACAGCGTTTCTCCCACGGTTCAAGTTCGTGGTCTGTCTGTTGAATGCGTTCGGCTTCGAGACCACCAATGTCGTTCGGCAATCGTTTTACCAGATCTTCGGTTCGGGTCATGACAAGCTCCTGGTTGGGATTTGGACTGGCACAACGCCGATCATAGCGTCGCGCGTGACGAGCGAGGCCAATTGTTCCTCGCTAAAATTCTCCGTGCCTTCCGGACGTCTTGGCAGCACCAGGAAGCGAACGGCGGCGGTCGAGTCGCTGACTCGGATCTCCACGTCGTCAGGGATGATCGTACCGAACTCCGTCAGCACAGCGCGCGGTTCCTTCACAGCGCGCGCCCGATACGCCTTCGCCTTGTACCAGTCGGGCGGAAGACCAAGCACGGGTCGCGGATAGCAGGAGCAGAGTGTGCAAACAATCAGGTTGTGAACCTTCTCGGTGTTCTCGAGCACGATTAACTCGGTGTCGTCGTAGAAGCTGATGCCGAATTCCTCTTCGCAGGCCGTCCGGCCATTCGCGAGTAATCGTTTACGGAAATCGGGATCAACCCAGGCGCGACCGACGACCTTCGCGCCGAGGGCCGGAGTGCGGGAGTCGAGTACTTCGATCTGCCGGCGAATTTCGCCGGGACCGATCAGCGTCCTCTCGACGAGTAGCTCACGGACGGCGGTCTCCATGATCTCGTAGTAACCGGGCGGCGAATCATCCTGTGCAGTGGCCATCGCGTGGCCGTGATCATCATCGTGTGTGGGCATGTGTCAGTTCCTTTCCAACCAGGTTTCGAAAACTTCGATGCGCAATCCATCTTTCGACGAGCCGGCGTAGCCCGGCCATAACTCTGTGAGCGGAATCGCAACGCGGTAGTAATAGCCTAACGAGCCGGCGTTGTGGCCAAACCCTTCTTCTTCGTTATTGACGAAAGCGCGCTCGATCACAGCCTCGACTACGCCGCGTTTGCCGCGGATATAGTGAGGCACGCGATAGTGCCCGACCGGATAGCGAATCGAAATCTTGATCGAATCGCCCGCCTTAAAGCTCGGCTGCTCGCCGAAAGGTTTGACAGCGTGGATTGATGGCTTTGATGCCCCGCGAGATGTTTTTGACATTATATACCTCCTTTAGATGGTGTTGAAAGTTCCAAGATAGGCGAAGACGGCAAGGAGCGGTGGACAGGCCGTAACACCGGCCGCCGTTCTTGTGATTTATTTTCCATGAAGTCGCTTATCGAGAAAGGCCCGCATGTAACTGGCGATCTGAGGGCCGTCTTCTTCCAAAGCGAAATGGCCCGTGTCGAGTAAGTGGAACTCTACGTTCTTTAAGTCGCGGCGGTACGGGTAAGCACCTTCGGCGGGGAAAATCAGGTCGTTCTTGCCCCAAACGATCAGCATGGGCGGCTGGTGCTGTCGGAAGTATTCCTGCCACTTCGGATAGAGCGGGGGATTCGAGCGGTAGGAGTAGAAGAGGGCTAGCTGGATATCTTGGTTGCCGGGCCGATCCATCAGCGTCTGGTCGACGAGCCAGTTGTCTGGGCTAATGAGTTCCAGTCGGCCGACGCCGTTAGTGTATTGCCACTTAGTGGATTCCAGGGTCAACAACTTGCGCAATGCTGCCGCATTTTCTTCGGAGCGGTCGGCCCAGTAGGCCCTGAACGGCTTCCAGAAATCGCGCAGTCCTTCCTCGTATGCGTTTCCATTCTGGACGATCAACGACTGGACTCGCTCGGGATGCTTCACGGCAATGCGAAAGCCGACCGGCGCGCCATAGTCCATGACATAGAGGCTGTAACGCTTGATACCGAGCTGTTGGACTAAACCATCAACAACGTCCGCAAGGTTATCGAACGTGTAGTTGAACTCACTTACGCTCGGCATTGCACTGTGGCCGTAGCCAGGATAATCCGGCGCGATGATGTGATATTTGTCCGCGAGCGCAGGGATCAGATTGCGAAACATGTGCGATGATGTTGGGAATCCATGCAGCAAGAGAAGGGTGGAGGCGTTTTTCGGCCCGGCCTCGCGATAGAAAATGTCCAGGCCATTGATCTTTGCAGTTTTGTACAAGGTGCGCGATTGCGTATCCGCTGCGACGCTTGAATGCTCCGAGGCTCGTAACGGAATGACGGCATCGGTGGCGACAAACAGTGCGAGGACGGTTCGTATGACTAGATGACGAAGCTTTGGGCGTGATGAACTAACTGCGATTAGATGGTCGGATTTCATATTTATATTAGTTCTTTTCCTAAGGGTCAGACGCCGGCATAAACGAGGGTTGTGAATGTCTTGCCGTCGATGACGTAGCCGCCCCACTTTGCGTCGTAGTCAGCGGTCGGCTTGGCGGCCACTGCTTCGTCGACCGACCTGCCTGCTTTTTTGAGCATGCTTACTTTATTGCGGATCGAAACGAGCATGTCGCGGAATTCGACCAGTTGAGACTTCTTGCCGACAGGCCCATATCTTGGAATAACAATCGTCTTGTCTGTAACTCTGGCGACATTTGCACCGGAAATTGCCGTGTGTAGCCGGCTGCTGATGGCCCGTATTGCAAGAACGTGCAGCACAACCGCCAGAGGCACGAAAAATCCTGGAATAAACATGTATGGAAACGTGCCGAACATCAGGTTGGGAACTTCGGCGTGGATCAGGTTGAACGGACCCGGGGTCGTCAGCACGGCGCGAGTCACGACGTTCGCCAGCGCGAGAAGGCCCAACGCATTCCAGGCGAGCGCGAGTCTCAATCCCAGGCGCCCCCGCGTCGATAACCAGGCGATCAGGGGCGCTGACGCTCCGACATAAATGTCCACGTTCGCGCCTGCGAAGGTCAGCATTTTGGGGAGGAGGCCGTCAATCCAGAGCTGGTGCAGGAACAGCTCGACGATAATGCGGAAGCTTTGCGTGCCCAGTATAATCCAGAGCGGAAAAGCCAGAGCAACGCCTGCCCCGGCAGAGGATCGCACTCGTACGATAAAAAGGACGAGAAAAAGAACCACGGGAACAAAGATAAAAGCGATCCCCGGCGGACGCATTGTAGTGTTCCGGATCACGCCGAAATATCCCAGTAGGCCGACATAAAGGAGCCATACGAAGAGCCCACCCGTGACCGTGAAGGCGGTGCGGCCGTTCAAGTAGCGGGCGCTCAGGGCAACGACGGCCGCGGCCGTCAGCGCCACAAATGCGAGAAAGAGTGTTGCGGTCATCAGGCAGGGATTTCGGGACGCAACAAAGCCGGAGGAACAACAACCTCTATCCGTCCGGTAGTAACATCGTAGACAAGGCCGGTGACGAGAAATCCTCCAGGGAGAAGCGGATTGCCCTTCAACGCGGCAACATCGATAGCCACAGCCTTGTGGGGGTCGGCGATGGCCAAGCCGTCGAGTTCTGTCGGGGTGACGCCGAAGTGCTTCGCGAGTAACTCCGGAGAGCGGACGAGGCGAGTGATGCCGCAATCGGTGTGATGCAGGACAATTAGGTTCCATCCGAGTCCGATGTCACCACCGCTGGCTTTGGCGACGATGCGCAGCATCGCCATTGTCTGCAGCGTTGCGGGGGTGATGCGACCTCCCACGTTCCGAATCACGATGGCCTCACCAGGCGCGAGACCGAATATGTCCGCGGGATCGACGCAACCGACGATCATTGTCTTCATCGACGGGATGATCTTTAGGTCCGCGGAGAAGCGACTGCTAGCGAAGGCCTCGTTTCGCCGGGCTAGGGTGTCAATGACAGTCATTAAGGTGTTTCTTTCTAATTAAGCGCGAGAACTTCATCTGCCGTGCGAATATTTCATCAACGGAGCTGGAACTGCTCGACGTGTCCCGACTGCCGCGCGTCATGAAAGCATCGCCTTGGCAGCTAGCTCCGGGGCGTCGGACTGAAGCCAATGCCCAGCTGCTAGAACATGGAGGGAAGGGTGCTTCAAGTGAGATCGGCGTTCTTCGGCCACGCTCACAGTCAGATAAGGGTCGGCCTCTCCCCAGATCAGCTTCACCGGAATATCGAGCGCTTCCAACTCGGGTAGCCGCTCAAGGTTTCGGGCGAGTTCCTCGAAGAATTGAGAAGTCATCTGTACGAACGCGGGGCCTGAGCTGGGCTGTTTGATGAAATTATCGGCAATGAGCGGACCGAGGAACTCCTCATAATGCGCTTTCTGGCTATCCGGAAGAGCATCCAGGAATTGCTGCTTCTGCCAGTTGAGTACCCAGCCGAATTGCTCCGGACTTTGCGCGATAGCACTCGCGAGCGCGGCAAGTTTTTTGGTTGCGAATAGCTCGATCGCCTCCGGCCACTGGACGGTGGGTGTCTCGCCGTAGGCCGAATTGAGCATGCACATGGAGTCGACGCGTTCCGCATGCTCAATCGCGAAATTGACCGCTGCAGGCCCAGACGAATCATGCGCGACTGGAACGAACTTACCCAGGCCCAAGGTATTGACGACCGCTTCGAGGTCACCGAGTTGCTGCTTGAAACTGTAGGTAGCGCGGGCGGGCTTGTCGGAAGCACCAAAGCCCAGGAAGTCGAACGTAACGACTCGGCGCCCGCTGGCTACCAGGTAGGGAATTAGATCATCGTAGATATGCAGATTATCGGGAAAGCCATGCATAAGCACGAAGGCAGGGCCAACGCCTTCGTAGTCGCGTGCGTAGACTCTTCCCTGCTCTCGCGGAACGTAGTGCTCGATGAAGGATAGTTTTCCATTCATGTAGGCATAAATACTCCCTAGGCTTTGATGAATGCCAGCAGGTCGGCGTTGATCGTGTCTGCCTGCGTGGTGGGCATGCCGTGCGGGAAACCCTTATAGGTCTTCAGCGTCCCGTTCTTCAGCAACTTTGCCGACAATGGTCCAGCAGCGACGTAGGGAACGATCTGGTCGTCTTCGCTGTGCATCACCAGCACCGGCACGGTGATCTTCTTGAGGTCTTCGGTGAAATCGGTCTGTGAGAAGGCGACAATGCCATCGTAATGCGCCTTGGCGCCGCCCATCATGCCTTGCCGCCACCAGTTCTGGATGATGGCCTCTGAGGCTTTCGCGCCCGGCCGGTTGAAACCATAGAAGGGGCCCTCCGGAAGCGCGCGATAGAATTGCGAGCGATTGGCCGCGAGCTGCGCCTGCAATCCGTCAAATACTTCTTTGGGAAGGCCGTTTGGATTGGCCGCCGTCTTCAACATCAGCGGCGGCACCGCGCTGATCAGCGCAGCCTTCGCCACCCGGCTTTCGCCATGCCGTCCCAGATAATGCGTCACCTCGCCGCCGCCAGTGGAATGGCCAACGTGCACGGCGTGCTTCAGATCAAGATGCGCGGTCAAAGCCGCAAGGTCGTCGGCATAGTGATCCATGTCATGGCCGTCGCTCGTCTGGGTGGACCGGCCGTGGCCTCGTCGGTCATGGGCGATGACGCGATAGCCGTGTTTGAGGAAGAACAGCATCTGCGTGTCCCAGTCATCGGCCGAGAGCGGCCAGCCATGACTGAAGACGATGGGCTGTCCTTTGCCCCAATCTTTATAATAAATCTGCGTTCCATCTTTGGTTGTGATCGTGTTCATATCTTTGCTTTGTTAACGGTTTATTGCTGCCTGCCGCGTTTTATCTCGAATAAAAACCAAGTCCGGCGCTCGGTTTCATCGATCCAAACTTCGATCAGACTCGCTGTGGCCACGTCGCGATGCTCGTCGCAGACGTTGTGCGCCTCGCGCAGGTGGGCTGCCAGCGTCTTGTTATCCTCGGCTAACTCAGCAATCATGTCCGACGGGTCGACGTAGTCTGCGTTATTATCGAGCACGCGTTGAAGGCGCGAGATATGGCCAATCGACTTGATCGTAAGTCCGCCAATCTTTCGAATTCGCTCCGCGATTGGATCGGTCATGGCGAAAAGCTGGTCGCCGTGTTCGTCGAGAAGTAAATGATAATCACGGAAGTGCGGGCCGCTCATGTGCCAGTGAAAATTTTTGGTTTTCAGGTACAGGGCGAACACGTCCGCGAGAATTGCGTTCATAGCGCCGGCAATGTCTTTGCTGGCCGAAGGTGTGAGATCGGTTGGTGTTGCCAATGGAGCTTCGCGTTCACGCAGAAGCTGTGAAGTTTTTGTCGAACTATTTCTACTCATATTATTTTTCCTTTGTGTGGGTTGTTTTTGTTCTGGTTTGGATACTGCAGTCGAATCGAATCGCGCGTTTTGTCACAGTGCGTTTCATTGTCTTCAGTTTTGATTGACGGATGAATGTCGCTGCCGACTGCTGCTTCTGTAACTGCTGTCGCTGACTGCGGCTCTCTGCTCAGATCAATTTTAGTTGGTTCGGACGAGAACAACGCGCCAAGCCCCTCCGCAAGAGTCGGG
>WNGD01006156.1_pt1 | contig 11523 bp, 13 predicted proteins | sample 5400671 | NCBI WGS metagenome assembly WNGD01 (sample SAMN13153369, study PRJNA577476) | soil metagenome | isolation source: 40 cm soil or saprolite under grassland replicate 2 | place: USA:California | collected 2016-06-15
TAGCATCGGTGATAGCGCGGCCCGGGGCAACCCCGATGCCGGCACCGGCCGCCCGGGCCGGGCGGCAGCCGGCCGGGCAGCCGGTCAGTCCCCGGGCGCGAGCCAGTCGAGCACCTGGCCGTGCAGCAGGCCGTTCGTGCAGACCGCGCTGCCGCCGTCCGGCGTCGCCTTGCCGGCCAGGTCGGTGAAGATGCCGCCGGCCTCCTCGACGATCACTTGCAGCGCGGCCAGGTCCCAGAGCGAGACCTCCGGTTCGGCCGAGATGTCCACCGCGCCCTCCGCGACCAGGACGTGCGACCAGAAGTCCCCGTAGGCACGGGTCCGCCAGACCGACCGCGCCAGCCCGAGGAAACCGTCCTGCCGTCCGCTCCGCCCCCAGCTGGACACGTCCGAGAACGACAGCGACGCGTCCTCGAGCCTCGATATCTCCGATACCCGGCACCGGGTCGCCTTGGTCAGCCCGCGGCCGGTCCACGCGCCGCCGCCGCGGGCGGCCCACCAGCGGCGGCTGAGCGCGGGCGCGGAGACGACGCCGACGACGACCTCGTCGCCGTCCATCAGCCCGATCAGCGTGGCCCAGACCGGCACGCCGCGGACGAAGTTCTTGGTGGCGTCGATCGGGTCGATCACCCAGCACCGCGCGCCCGAGCCGGTCCGGCCGAACTCCTCGCCGAGCATCGAGTCCCGCGGCCTGGCCCGGCGCAGCACGTTGCGCAGGGATTCCTCGGTGGCGTTGTCGGCGTCCGTCACCGGGGTGAGGTCGGGCTTGGTCTCGACCCGAAGGTCGACGGCACGGAATCGCCGAGCGGTGATGTCGTCAGCCGCGTCGGCGAGCACGTGCGCGAAACGCAGGTCATCGTCATAGCCCGCCATGCCGCGAAACGGTACAGCCTCGCGGGTCCCGGGGCCACATGCCTTGGACACGATGAATCGAACTCGTGTTCTAATAGCTCGATGGCTGCCACTCCTGACCCTCTGGCCCGCAGGCTCCCGGCTGGGATGCTGATCGACAGCACGCGGCATGAGCCGCTCAGCCGCCAGGCTGAAATCTGGTGCTCCGACCGGAGCTGGCGGCCCTGCACGCTGCTGGCATGGGCCAGCTGCCGGGACGGCTGGGCAGCCCTGATCCGGCTGCCTGACGGCAGCGAAAACTGGTATCTCTACGCCTCCAACGTGATCCGCAAGGCCGCCAGCTAGCGCAGCGCGCCTAATCCCCAGGCCGGTCGGCTACGAACGTGCCCCGGCCGTGGATGGTGATGATGATGCCGCGGTCTCGGAGGACTTCCATGGCATGCCGGACCGTGGTGTAGGCAACTCCGTACTCATCCGCCAGCGCTCGTTCGGCCGGCAGCTTCCGCGTGATCTCGCCTGCCGTGATCCGCCGCGCGACATCGTCGGCGACCTGGACGTAAGCATGCTCACGCCCGTAAGGATCAACCGGCGTCGCTGCCACGTGATCAACATAGGCATACCCTGAGCTGCCAAAACCTTGCATAGCTCTGTAAGCTCCTATGAGCTATTATCTGAGAAGTACTGAAGGGAGACAGACGGCGATGCTCGATAAGGCAGACCAGTCCACGCTGAACAGCCTTCGCTGGCACTGGGACACCGCCTACGCGATCAACTGCGACGGCACCATCTGGACAGCGATCCCCGCTGCCGAGCCCGAGGCGGTGTTAACGGCCGGCTCCGCCATGGAACTGCGGACGGCCATGCAGAACGACTACGCCGCCCGGGCTATGCGGGCGAATGCCACCGCTGCCCGCTGGGCCGGATTCAGCCCCAGCTAGCCGCACCGCGGAGCAACCGGACGTGCCTTCGCGCGCTGGCGGCAGGCTGGACGACGCGGCCCTGGCCCGCCTGGACAAGGTCTTCCCCGGCCCCGGCGGCGTGGCGCCCGAGTCCTGCGCCCGGCACCCGTACCCCTCCGCCGCTGCCCGCGGCCGGATTCGCTCCGGCCGCGTCACCGGTAGGCGGCGATGCCCAGCTTGACCGCGATGGCCAGGCCGGCCACGCCGATGATGGTACGCAGCACCGGCCCGGGGAGCCTGCGCACGACGGCAGGGCCCGCCCAGCCGCCGATCAGGAAGCCAGCCGCGAGCGGCACCACGAACTCCCACCGCACCTCGCCGAACGCAGCGAACGCGACCGCGGCGACGCCGTTCGCCGACACCGACAGCACGTTCTTCAGCGCGTTGGTCCTGGCCAGCGCCTGATCGAAGATGGCGGCAAGGACGGCGATCATCATGATCCCGCCGGCCGCGCCGAAGTACCCGATGTAGACGGCGACGCCGAACACCGCCGCCAGCAGCGGCAGGCTCCGCTCGCCGCGTTCCTGCCCGGCCGGCCGTCGCAGCATCGGCTGCAACAGGAGCACCACGGAGGAGCCGCCGATCAGCGCGGGCGCGACGATCTCGAACGCCCCCGGCGGCGTCAGCAGCAGCAGTGCCGCGCCGGCCCCGCCGCCGAGCGCGGTGAGCAGGCCGATGCGGCGCGCCCGGCCCGCCTGGCCGGCCAGTTCCGGCCGGGAGCCTGCCGCCGCGCCCGCGCCGGTGAACACCAGCGCGACCGTGTTGGTCATGTTCGCCGACAGCGGCGGCAGCCCGAGGGCGAGCAGCACCGGGTAGGAGACCAGCGAGGCGAGGCTGGCGACGACGCTGACCAGGCCCGCGAGTACCCCCGCGCCGAGCAGCATCGCGGCGTCGGCGACAGTCACACCGGCCCCGGCTCGCCTTCCCGGTCCGGACCGTCCTCGTAGTCCCCGGCGGGATCGGCGCCGTCCCGGCTGCGCAGCAGCCGGCGCAGCGAGTCGAGCCTGCGGCGCAGCGCCCCGTCGTCGTCCTGCTCGGCCACCCAGGCGTCCAGCGCGCAGTCGGCCTGCAGGTGGGTGCAGCCGCGCGGGCACCGCTCGATGCCGCCGGCCAGATCGGGAAACGCCCGCACGACCCGGTCCGGCGCGATATGCCCGAGACCGAAGCCGCGCAGCCCGGGGGTGTCGATGATCCAGCCGCTGCCGGGCAGCCGGAACGCCACCACGGACGAGGAGGTGTGCCGGCCGCGCCCGGTCACCGCGCTGACCGTCCCGACCGCCCGCTCGGCCGCCGGGATCAGCGCATTCACCAGCGTTGACTTGCCGACGCCCGAGTGCCCGACGAGCACGCTGGCCCGGCCGGCCAGCTCGGCGCGCAGGTCGCCGGGAACCACCTCGGCGCCCGGCTCGCGGCCGGTCACCACGTGCCGCAGCCCGAGCGGCGCATAGGTGGCCAGGATCTCGTCCGGCGGCGCCAGGTCGGCCTTGGTCAGGCAGAGCAGCGGGTCGAGTCCGGCATCGTAGGCGGCGACCAGGAACCGGTCGATCAGCCGGGTCCGCGGCGGCGGGTCAGCCAGCGCGCAGACGATCACGAGCTGCTCGGCATTGGCCACGATGACTCGTTCCACCGGATCGCTGTCGTCGGCCGACCGGCGCAGCACCGACGTCCGGGGCAAGACGCTCACCACCCGGGCAAGCGCCCCCGGCACGCCGGACGTGTCGCCGGCCAGCCGGACCTGGTCACCGACGACGATCCGGCGGTGCCCGAGCTCGCGCGCGCCCATCGCGGTGACCGCCCGGTCCCCGACGAAGCAGCGGTACCTGCCCCGGTCGACCGCGGCGACGAACGCCTGCGCGGCGTCCTCGTGCGCGGGCCGGCGCCGGGTCCTCGGCCGCGACCCCTTGCCCGGCCGGACCCGCACGTCGTCCTCGTCCAGGCCGGCGTAGCCGATCCGCCTGCTCAGGGCGCCCGCCCCAGCATCGCCGCCCAGTCGCCAGTGAAGCCGGGGAACGTCTTGCCTACCGTGGCCGCGTTCCGCACCCGCAGGCCGGGCACCGCAAGCCCGAGCACGGCGGCGGCCATCACCAGCCGGTGGTCGTCATGGCTGGCGAATCCCGCCGCGGTGGCGCGCAGCGGCCTGGGCCGGATCTCCAGGCCGTCCTCGTGCTCGGTGACATCCCCGCCGAGCGCGCCGATCTCGCCCGCCAGCGCCGCCAGCCGGTCGCTCTCCTGCGCCCGCTGATGGCCGATCCCGGTGAACACCGACGGGCCGCTGGCCAGCGCCGCCAGCGCGGTCAGCACCGGGGTGAGCTCGCTGACGTCGCGCAGGTCCGCGGTCACGCCGCGGATCTCGCCGGACCCGGTCACCCGCATGCCGCCGGCCGTCACCGTGCACGTGGCGCCCATCTGAGTGAGCACGTCCAGGATCTGCGCGGCAGGCTGCGTGGTCCGCCCCGGCCAGCCGGCCACGGTCACCGTGCCGGCCGTGACCAGCGCGGCGGCGAGGAACGGCCCGGCGCTGGAAAGGTCGGGCTCGACCGTCACCGTCCGGCCAGCCAGCGGCCCCGGATGAACTCGCCAGATATCGATAACGGGGCGGGCGGCGCCGGCCGGGGCCGGTAGCCGGCTTCCGGTTTCCACCTCGGCGCCCGCTTCGCGGAGCATCGCCGTGGTCATCGCCAGATGCGGCGCCGATGGCATCCGCGGTCCGTCATGGCGGATTTCCGCGCCCTTGTCGTAGCGTGGCGCGGCCAGCAGCAGCCCGGACACCAGCTGGGAGGATGCGGAGGCGTCCAGGGTGACGGTGCCGCCGCTGACGCCGCCGTGGCCGCGGACGGTGAACGGGATCGCGCCGCGGCCGCCGTCGTCGATCGCCGCGCCGAGTTCCCGCAGCGCCGCGAGCAGCGGGCCGACCGGCCGCGCGGACGCCCGGTCGTCACCGCGGAATTCCACGTCCGCCGTGGTGAGCGCGGCGACCGGCGGGACGAACCGCAGCACGGTGCCGGCGTTCCCGACGTCGACCATCGCGCCGCGCGCGCCACTCCAGGCGGCCGGCTCACCGCGCGCCGCCGGCGTCACCAGCCAGGCCGGCGTCGTCCCGGGCCTGCCCGCCTGGTCGGCGGCCTGGCCGGCGGTGACCTGTGCGCCGAGTGCGCGCAGGGCCGCGGCCATCAGCTCGGTATCCCGTGCGAGCAGCGGGTTGCGGATCGTGGTCGGGCCGTCGGCGAGCGCGGCGAGCACCAGGGCCCGGTTGGTCATCGACTTCGACCCTGGCAGCCGCACCAGCGCACGGACCGGGCCGCTCGCCGCCGGCGCCGGCCAGTCACGCGCCCGCGCGGCGTCCGTCGGCCCGCTCGCCTGCCCGGCACCCCTGTCCATGCTGCGAGCGTACTGGCTGGGCGGGCGGCTGACCCGTGCTGGGCGGGCGGCTGACCCGTACCGGGCGGGCGGCGATCCGCGCCGGACCGGGGCCGGATTCGGCGGCCGCGCGGGCCGGCCGGGCGGACTGGTGGCCCTCCTCATGTTTGGCAAACCCGGATGTTGGCTATGAACTGCCACAATCTGTGCTTCCCCAGCCCAGCTATGTGCTGTCAAGGTAGAGGACATGTGTGGCCGGTACGCGTCCGCGCGCAAGCGCATCGAGCTCCTTGAGGAGTTCGCCGTCGAGCGCGACCGGGTTGCCGAGCCGCTGGAGCCCGACTACAACGTCGCCCCGACCAAGCCCGTCTATGCGGTCCTCACCCGCCGCCCGCGCGCCAGCGAGGAGGCCGGCGACAGCGCCAAGGCCGGCGACGGGGATGCAGGCGGCGCCAGGCCGGACGGCGTGGCGAGAGAGCTTCGCGTCGTCCGCTGGGGGCTTGTCCCGTTCTGGGCCAAGGACCGGTCCATCGGCAGCCGCATGATCAACGCACGGGCCGAGACCGTGAGCGAGAAGCCGGCCTTCCGCAGCGCGTTCGCGCGCCGCCGGTGCCTGCTCCCCGCCGACGGCTATTACGAGTGGTACCGGCCGGACGGCGCGGCGAAGGCCGCCAAGCAGCCGTACTACATCCGCCGCGCGGACGGCGGGCCGCTGGCGTTCGCCGGCCTCTACGAGCTCTGGCGGGACCGGGCGGTTCCCGACGATCACCCGGATGCCTGGCTGTGGACCACCACCATCATCACGACCAGCGCGCCGGACGAACTCGGCCGGATCCACGACAGGATGCCGATGGTGATCAGGCCGGACCGATGGGCTGACTGGCTGGATCCCGGCAACAACGACACCGGCGACGTGCGCGGCCTGCTGGCCCCGGCGGTCTCCGGCGAGCTGATCTCGTACCCCGTCTCCACGGCGGTCAACTCGGTGCGCAACAACGGGCCCCGGCTGATCGAGCCGGCCGAGCCGGAACCCGGGGAGCCGCCTGCCCGCTCCGCGAGATTACCGAGCGCGGAGACCGGGGGAGCCTCGGGCAGTAGCCCAGACACGCTGTTCTGAACCCGTGGGAAAACCGGGCTGGGCAGCGGCCCCACTGACGTGCTACCAGCCCTGTGCGGAGAGGAGGTGACGATCGGATGGATACCGTCGTCGCGCGCAAGCGCCTGGAAGAGATCCGGGACGAGCTCGACCGATCGATTGCGGTGCTTGAGGGATCCGGCCCGCAGCGTGACCAGCCGGCGGAATACCCGCAGGATCCGGCCGACGCGGGCGCGAACCTCACCGAGTCACAGCGGTCGGCGGCCATGCTGACCGCGGCCCGGCAGCAGCGCTCCGAGGTGCTCGGCGCGCTGCGGCGCATCGAGGAGGGCAGTTACGGGGTATGCGCCGACTGCGGCGCCAAGGTACCGGAAGGGCGGATGGAAGCCCGGCCGGACGCGGCCCGCTGCGTATCCTGCCAGGGGAAGCGGGACCGGCTCCGGCGCTGATGCCGGGCTGGTCACCTGGCCAGGTGCCGGAATGAAGCGCATCCGCGATGCGTTGCACACCGCATGTCCCTAGCCGGGTACCGACAAGCTGACGTCTCTACGCGGGCGGCTGCCCCCGCGCCCTTGCCCGTCCCTGGCAAGATATCCTCCGGCCTATACGGCTGGCATCGCGGTCAGCGCCCAGCGGAAGCGGCTGAGGAGGTGGGTCCGGTCACCGAGACACTGCAGGAGCGCGGTGAGCGCTTCGAGCGTGATGTCTTGCCGTACCTGGATCAGCTGTACTCCGCGGCGATGCGGATGACCCGCAATGCGGCGGACGCCGAGGACCTGGTGCAGGAGACGTTCGCGAAGGCATATGCCTCGTTCCACCAGTTCCAGCCGGGCACCAACCTGAAGGCGTGGCTGTTCCGCATCCTGACCAACACCTTCATCAACTCCTACCGCAAGAAGCAGCGCGAGCCGCAGCGGGCCGGCACCGAGGAGATCGAGGACTGGCAGCTCGCCAGGGCAGCGTCGCATACCTCCTCCGGGCTGAAGTCCGCCGAGGCGGAGGCGCTTGAGCGGCTTCCTGACTCCGACGTCAAGGAGGCGCTGCAGGCGCTGCCGGAGGATTTCATGATCGCGGTGTACCTGGCCGACGTCGAGGGGTTCGCCTACAAGGAAATCGCCGATATCATGGGCACCCCGATCGGTACCGTCATGTCACGGCTGCATCGCGGCCGCCGGCAACTGCGGGAAATGCTCCAGGACTATGCGGCCGACCGCGGCCTGGCCAGGGCGGCAGCAGCAAGCAATGGCGAGGCGTCGTCATCGGGCTCCGAACCCGGGAAGGACGCGAGATGAGCTGCGGCAAACCGCACGACGTGCCCTGTAGTGAGGTGCTCGCACGCGTCTACACCTACCTGGACCGCGAGATCGAGGAAGCCGGGTATGCGGAGATCCGCGAGCACCTTGACGAATGCGGGCCCTGCCTGCGCGAGTACGGCCTCGAAGAGGCGGTCAAGCGGCTGGTGCACAAGTGTTGCGGTGCCGAGACGGTGCCGACCGACCTGCGGACCAAGGTGCTGAGCCGTATCCATGCCGTCCGGGTTGAACTCGAGATTACGGAATTCCGCACGGAATAGCCCGCACGCGCTAGCCTTCCTGAGTCGGGCGGTGCTTGGATTGGCCGGGATCCCTGACTACCTTCAGTAATCGGTCGATTACTCATTGTGTACAATTCGTGGGAAGCCACGCACATCCAGCCCCTGGCGTTACTCTAAGTACTGGCAACACGACGCCTGGCTGACGTCTGCGCCGGGGTGGGGCCCCCCGTCAGCTCGGGGGCGTCCGGGGCGGGTCATCAGGAGCGAATGCGGAGGAGTCATGGGCACCATGTCCAGGGCCGCGTGGCTCTACATAGCCGCGGTCGTGGCCGTGGCGGTGACCGTGACGCTCACCGGCCCGATGCGCTTCGGCCACCAGGATGTCCACTGGTGGGTCGAGATGGTCGTGCTCCAGCTGCTGTTCCTGGTCTGTGACTCCACCCCGACGCCGCTCGCGTCACGGCAGTCCGCCTGGTCCCCGAGCTCATCGGCCACGCTCGCCGCGGTGGTGCTGCTCGGCCCGGCCGCGGCTGCCCTGGTGGGGGTTATCTCTGTGTTCAGCCTGCGCCGCCACCTGATGCTGGCCGAGCGGCTGTTCAACGGCGCCATGTATGCCCTCTCCGGCTACGCGGCCGGCAGCGCGTACGTCGCGCTCGGCGGCACGGTGGGCAGGCTCGGGCCGCATCCGGTTCACCCGGCCATCTGGCCGTTCGCCGCCGCCGCCGCTGTCCACGTCATCACCAACCACGGCCTGCTGTGGGGCGCACTCCAGCTGAGCAACCGGGAGGGGCGGCCGCGGGAACGGGTCAGGGTGGAGTCCAGCCTCCCGCTGCTGCTGGCCTCCGACCTCGGCTACGCAGCCCTCGGCCTGCTCATCGCCGCGCTCTGGACGGTCACCTACGAATTCGCCGCCGTGCTCGTGCTCGTCCCGCTCTTCGTGGCCAGGTGGGCGATGGCACAGTTCGCCGAGCAGCAGCGCGCGTACTCGGCCACGATGGAGGCACTCTGCCAGGCGGTCGAGACGAAGGACTTCTACACCCGCGGTCACAGCGAGCGGGTCTCCAGGGGATCCGGCATGATCGCCAGGGAGATCGGCATGCGCCCGGACCGGGCGGATGCCATCAGGTACGCCGGCATGCTGCACGACGTCGGCAAGCTGGGGGTGCCCACCAAGGTGCTGCAGAAGGACGGCCCGCTGACCGAGGAGGAGTACGCCGCGATCCAGCTGCACCCGATGCGCGGCCTGGAGATCGTCAGGGAGATCGGCTTCCTGGACGAGGCGCTCACCGGCATCATGCACCACCACGAGCGGATCGACGGCAAGGGTTACCCGATGGGCCTGGCCGCCGACGAGATACCCGAGTTCGCCAGGGTCATCGCGGTCGCCGACGCGTTCGACTCGATGACGTCGACCCGCTCCTACCGGAAGGCCAGAGGCGTGCCGGAGGCGGTCAGGGAACTCCGCAAGGGATCGGGCAGCCAGTTCGATCCCTCGCTGGTGGACGCGTTCATCTCGGCGCTTGAGCGCGAGGGCTGGCGGCTGCCGGAGCCCGAGGCCGCTCCGCTCGACCACCAGACGGTCACCGCGCAGGACCATGACGACCCCACGGCGCCGCTCCAGGAGGTCGAGAGCCTATGACGTCGGGCCAGACGGCGGTCACCACCCGGCAGCCAGCCGAGCGGCTGGCGTCCTGGCAGGCCATGGACTCGGGCAGGCTGCTGCTGCTGGCCGCCGCCGGGATGCTGACGGTCGCCGCGATCGCGCACTCCGCCACCACCGCGGTCGCCGCGCCGCACCCCGCGGTGGCGTTCGGCGTGCTCATCGCGCTCGGCGAGCTGCTCAGGCTCGCGCTGCCCGGCGGCAGGGAAGCCGCGCCCATCGCCACCGCCGGGGCGATGGCCTACGCGCTGCTGCTGTACGTCGGCCAGCTGCCCGGTCACGGGAAGCCGATCCAGGTCTCCCCGCTCCAGGTGATCGCGGTGGCCGCGATCGCCATGACCATCGGCGCGCTGCCGCACATGGCGGCCGGCCGGCCGGTCGGCCTGACCGGGATGGCGTCCCGGCTGGTCGCGGTGTCCTGCGTGGCCTTCGCGTTCCGCCCGCTGACCAACATCGGCATGATCGACAACGACTGGTGGCTGGCCGCCACCGTGATGACGGTGCTGGTCGTCTTCGGCTGCCTCGTCGATGCGGTGATCGGGGCCCTGATCAGGGCTGATGACCTCGGCGCGCGGTTCGGCGTCGCGCTATGGGACGAGATGCGGGTGCAGTGGCCGCTCGGCGCCGCGGTCGGCGCATCGGCGATGATCATAGTGTTCGCGGCCGAGACGATGGGGATCGCCGGGCTGGCCGTCTTCGTCGTGCCGCTGCTGGTGACCCAGCTCGCGTTCCGGCGGTACGCCGGCATCCGGTCCACGTACCTGCAGACCGTCCGCGCCCTCGCCAGGGTCACCGAGGTAGGCGGCTACGTGGAGGGCGGCCATTCCCGCCGGGTCAGCGTGCTCGCCGTGGCCGTCGGCAGGGAACTCGGCATGAGCGAGCCCGATCTGCTTGATCTCGAGTACGCCGCCCTCATGCACGATATCGGGCAGCTGTCGCTGCGCGACCCGATCCCCGACGGCGCCACCGTGCTGGTGTCGCGCGCCGACCAGCAGCGCATCGCCATGCTGGGCGCCGACGTGATCGCGAAGGCCGGAGTGCTCGACCGGGTCTCCGAGCTGGTGCGCTGCCAGAGCCTCCCGGCCCGCGGAAGCAACCCGGAGCCGCCGGTCGGCAGCCGCATCATCCGCGCCGCCAACGCCTTCGACGACCTGGTCGGCGGCTCAACCGACCGGGACCGCAGCGCCGCCGCGCTGGAGCGGCTCCGGCTGGACACCGCGCACGAGTACGACGCTGGCGTGGTCGAGGCGCTGAGCGAGGTCGCTAGCAGGCGCCGGTACAGCCGCACGTTACCGGCCCGCTGAGCGGCCCGCGGGTAACCCGGCCCGGCGGCCGGGCCGGCCGCGCCGCAGCCCCGCATCCCGGCCCCGGCGCCCCGCTGCCCGGCCGCTAAGCTGCGCGGGTGTTCGAATCGGTCCTGATCGCCAACCGCGGCGAGATCGCGCGCCGAGTGATCAAGACCGCCCGCCGGATGGGCATCCGGGCCATCGCCGCCTACTCCGAGGCCGACGCTGATCTCCCGTTCGTGCGCGAAGCCGACGCGGCGGTGCTGCTCGGCCCGGCAGCGCCGGCGCAGAGCTATCTCGATATCGAGGCCGTGATCGGCGCCGCCAGGAAGGCCGGCGCCGCCGCCATCCACCCCGGCTATGGCTTCCTCGCGGAGAACCCGTCCTTCGCGGCCCGGGTGATAGCCGAGGGACTGACCTGGATCGGCCCGCCGCCCGCGGCGATCGAGCTGATGGGCGACAAGATCAGCGCCAGGAACCTGCTGGAGCAGGCGGGCCTGCCGGTGGCTGCGGGCAGCCGGGAGCCGGTCACCGATGCGGCGGCGGCGGTCGCCGAGGCCGGGCGGCTCGGCTACCCCGTCATGGTCAAGGCCGCGGCGGGCGGCGGCGGCATCGGGATGAGCGCCGCGGCCGACCCGGTCCAGCTCCGCGCGGCCTTCGAGACGGCCAGGACCCGCGCGCAGCGGTTCTTCGGCGACCCCGCGATCCTGCTCGAGCGCTATATCGCCCGGGCCCGCCACGTCGAGATACAGATCCTGGGGCTGGCCGACGGCCGCGTG
>WNGD01006157.1_pt1 | contig 11523 bp, 12 predicted proteins | sample 5400671 | NCBI WGS metagenome assembly WNGD01 (sample SAMN13153369, study PRJNA577476) | soil metagenome | isolation source: 40 cm soil or saprolite under grassland replicate 2 | place: USA:California | collected 2016-06-15
CAGGCTGGTCACACTCGAGACGATTGGCCAGTCGCAACGCTTCCCCGGCCTGCTGGAATGGTCGCAACCGGAGTTCGCGATGCGCTCAGGCTCGCCGGTTGCGGTCGGCCTCGACGGTGAGGCGCTCACGCTCGAGCCACCGCTTCGGTTCGTCTCGTTGCCTGGCGCGCTTCGCGTCCGTCTGCCGCGGCACGCCGCCGGCGTTTCTCCCGCAGCGGCTGCGGTCTCGCTGACCCGAAATGACCTCGCGGTGCTGATTCGGATTGCAGCCGGAAGAACCTAAAGGTGCGAAAACTCCGTTTGGCGGAGCGACTCGTGTACATCGGCCCGATCACTGTCTCCGCCGTTTCATCCAAGGTGGACGATGTGACCGAGGTCTGGATCAGCCAAGGTCTGCCTGACCCCGGAAGTGCAACGAATCCGGAGTCAAAACACAGCCGCCGACCGCTATGGCGGCGTAGTCGATTGAAGGGAGACGCATGGCAATAGGACCTGTTCAACTCATTGTTCTCGGCTTCAGCCATCCCGAGTTCCACGGCGAGATCATCGCCGAGCTCGAACGGCTGCGCGAGAGCGACACCGTGCGCGTGATCGACGCGCTGGCCGTCCACAAGGACGCCGAGGGAGAGATCGAAGTGCAGCACCTCAGCAACCTTTCCAAGGACGAGGCGATTGAGCTCGGCAGCAAGGTCGGCGCGCTGATCGGCCTCGGCATCGAAGGCGAAGAGGGGATCGAGGAGGGTGCAGCCGCCGGCGCGAAGGCAGCAGCCGAGGGTATCCATGCCTTCTCAGATGAGGAGGCCTGGGACGTCCTCGAGGAGATCCCCGACGACTCGGCTGCCGCGCTAATCCTGCTCGAGCACCACTGGGCGGTTCCGCTTCGTGACTCCATCGCGCGCGCTGGTGGCTTCCGGATTAGCGACGGCTTCATCAGCCCGGTCGACCTGGTCGAGATCGGGCTGCTCTCAGCCGACGAGGTAAAGGACCACCATCTAGAGCCGGCAGCGGTCCCGGCCGGAAACTAACGGCAATACAAGAGATTGGAGGAGTGAGATGTTCGGAGGACGCAGAGTCGCGCGCCGCACGGCGCGGCGCACCGCTCGCCGGCGTTAACGACGTCGGCTGATGAACTAGGTCCGTCGGTTCGCCGGCTGGGCAACAAGGTGGGCGAGAGAGGGTGCGCGCACAAGTATCGAAGTGCGCGCACCCTTTGGGGGCAAATCACCAAACGTGCGTCGGAGCCTCTACCGGACGGCAAACTCATTCGTCGTGGAGGTTCGGGAGCTCGTGGTCGACGGGACGCCGGTCGAGTATCGGGTTTCCGGCGTGGGCAAACCGGTCGTCCTTGTGCACGGGCTCTCCGGCTCCTGGCGCTGGTGGCAGCCGGTACTCGAGCCGCTGGCGGAGCGCCGCCGTGTTCACCTGGTCGACCTGCCGCGGCTCGGAGCACGGCTTCCCGCTGCCAAGCTGACGGGCTGGCTCGGTCGTTGGCTCGACGCGGCCGCACTCGAGAGCGTCGATCTCATCGGGCATTCGCTAGGCGGGCTGATCGCGGCTGAGTTGGCGGCGGAACAGCCGCGGCACGTGCACCGGCTTGCGCTTGTCGCCCCAGCCGGCATTCCTTGCGGGAATACCGTACTCAGCCGCGGCGTACGTTTGTTCGGGACGCTCTACGACGTCCGTGGACGGTTACCGACGGTCGTCGGCGACGCACTGCGCGCTGGGCCGTTCAGTCTCCTCCGCGGAGCCCTGTTCGCATCCGACCGGAACTTGAGCGTCGAGCTGGCGCCCGTTCATGCCAGGACCCTGCTCGTGTGGGGAGAGGACGACCGGCTTCTTCCCGCGCGGATCGCGGCGGAATGGCAGCGTGTCCTGCCCGGCTCCCAGCTCGTCCGCCTCCAGTGCGGACACGTGCCGATGTGGGAGGCGCCAGGGGAGCTGGCTTCTTGCCTGCTCGCCTTCCTCGAGGAGGAGCTTGTGGACGATCCCTGCGATGAGATCAGGCCGGGTGTAGTGCACGGCGTGCGGTTCGTCGGGGACGACGACGAGCCGACCGCGCGATAAGAGGGCTGTGGCCCTCTCCGCCCAGCTCGCTCCGACGAAACCGTCCTTCTCGCCGCGCACGACGACCGTCGGCTGGTCGATCAGCGGCAGGCGCTGCTCGATCCGGTCGGCGAGCGCAGATCGAGCGGTGGCCAAGAGCGCTCCGACGCCGAGAACGGCATCGTCACGTGCAGCAAGAGCGAGTAGTGACCGCGGTTCCCGCGCTGCATCGCGCAGACCGCCGAGGAGCTGGTGGCGCGCGCCGCGCCGCTGGGGATCGACCGTCGGACCGACTAGCACCATCGGCCCGACGCGTTCCGGCAGGTGCACGGCGAGTTCGGTGACGATCTGACAGCCCATCGAGTTCGCCACGAACGCTGGACTCTGGAGTCCGGCGGCGTCCAGCCACCCGGTAAGCGCGGCGGCAAGATCCGCAATGCCGAGCGGTGCGCGAGGCTGCTGACTACGACCGTAGCCGGGCAGGTCCGGTGCGAACACAGAGAAGGAGGGCGCGAGCGACTGCGCGAGCGGGAGCATGTACGTGCCCGAGACCCCGTACCCATGTACGAGTACTACGGGCGCCCCTTGCCCACCCACCCGCGCATGGATGCCGAGGCCGAACACTTCCAGCCAGCGGCTCTCAACCGGCCAACGAAGACTCGGCCGCGGCTCACGCTCGAGTGCTAGCCGCAAAGGGTCTGAGGATCGCGCCATCGTGGCAAGAGATCAACAAGCTCGGGCTGAAGCGTCATACCAATCGGGTGATGCTGGGTCTGGCGTGGATTGATTTCCTCCGCATATGTGGGTATCGCCAACTGCCCCGGGTGGACCCGCGCGATGGTGAGGCGCGTGATCATCGCCTCTCACCGAGGCTACTGCGCCGGCGTCGAACGGGCGGTCGAGACGGTGGAGCGCGCGCTCGAGATCGACGGACCGCCCGTCTACGTCCGTAAGCAGATCGTCCACAACGCACACGTCGTCCGCGACCTGGAAGCGCGTGGGGCGATCTTCGTCGAGTCGGAAGCGTCCGTCCCCAGAGGCGGAAGGCTCGTGCTCGCCGCGCACGGCGTCGCGCCTGAGGTCTACCGCACTGCCGCCGCCCGCGGGCTGGCCACGATCGACGCGACCTGTCCGCTTGTGAAGAAAGTGCACGTCGAGGTGACCCGCTTCGCCGACGCAGGCTACTCCGTGATCCTGATCGGCCATGCCGGCCACGAGGAGATCGTCGGCACGGCGGGCCAAGCGCCGGGGGCGGTCGTGTTGGTCGAGACGCTCCAGCAAGCGTGCGCAGTCGAAGTGCCGGACCCGGAGCGCGTCGCCTACGTGACGCAGACAACCCTCTCGGTCGACGAAACCGCTGAGATCATCGCTGTGCTGCGAGAGCGATTCCCAACGATCATCGGTCCGCGCAAGGACGACATCTGTTACGCAACCACGAATCGCCAGCGCGCCGTCAAGGAGCTGCTCCCCGAGATCGACGTGTTGCTCGTAGTCGGCTCCAGTAACAGCTCGAACTCCGCCCGGCTCGTCGAGACGGCGCGAACAGGCGAGGTCGCGGCCTACCGGATCGAGGACGAGAGCGAGATAGACGAAACGTGGCTCAAAGGCCTCGACACCGTCGGCCTCACCTCCGGGGCTTCGGCTCCCGAGAAGCTCCTCGTCGGCGTGTGCGACTGGTTTCGGGCGCGTGGCGTCACTGAGATCGCGCCACTTGCGTTGCGCTCCGAGCGTGTTTCGTTCAAGCTCCCGATCGAACTGGGTCGCGCAGCGGCAGATGCGGCGGCCTGAATGATCCCCGCGACGTCAGAAGTACGATGTTTCACCGTTCGGTCGTTTCGGTCCCATCAGCGAAGAGGAGGCGACGATGTCCACACAAGCTCTTGACGCTCTCCGGCGTCCGGGCTGGCTCACGTTTGCCGGCGTTGTCCTGGTCTCCGTCGGCTGTCTGCGCATCATCTCGGCGATCTACTACTTCGCCGGCAGCGCGAGAGTGAACAACTTGTCAGCCGGCGCGTTCGGCGGTCACCTGTTCTTTTGGGGCCTGTGGGATCTGCTGATCGCACTGCTTGCCTTGTGGGGCGGGTTCTCGCTTTTCGGCGGCAACACCTTCGGACGCGTCATCGGCTACGCCTGGGCGGTGCTGGTAATCGTGCAGAGCTTCCTCATGTTCTCTTCCGCGCCGTGGTTCGCCTCCGCGGCGCTGCTGCTCGCTATCTTCGTTCTCTACGCCCTCTCCACGACATCCGGGTGGAGAGAGTCCGCTTGACATGGCCGGAACGAGGAGGACCCCAAACAAGGACGTCATCTCGCGAGTCGCCGACTCGGGCGAGGACGCGCTCCGGCGACTCGTCGACCTGCCGCGCCGCATGGTCGCCCGAGCGGTGGACGACGTAGAGGAGCGGCTTCACGAGCTCGCTGTGAAGGTGCGCGAGATCGATCCGCTTTACGGGCGTGTGGCCGCGATCGAGAGGCGCCTCGACGCGCTCGAGAAGCCGAAGAGGGCGACTGCTCGCAGGGCGTCCACCCGCGCCAGGCCATCACGTAGCGCGAGTGCGGCCCCGGCGCTCGAGCCGGAGCAGGCTGGGCGCGAACCCGGTCGCCGCGACGATTCTCGAGCCGGAACTGAGCCCCAGCCAGGCCAAGCCCGGGCCGAGGGCGAAAGCGAGCGGGCTCCTTAAGCACGGGTTTAGGCCGCCGGTGGAGTCGACAATCTCGCCGCCAAACGGTTGGTGGGAAATGAGGATGCCTGTGGTTTGCTAGCCGGGCGAGCGTCTGCCAAGCTGGCTGCGTGGAGCGTGCGACGAACGGGCGAGACGTCGTCATGGGTCTGGTCGTCACGACCGCTCGGATCGGGGCGACAACGGGCCGACTGGTGCTTTTTCCTGCACGGGTGGTCGCTCGCTCACCGCTCACCGAACCGTTTCGTAGTCGCGCCGAGGGTCTCGCCGAGACCGGCCGAAGCGCCGAAGTAGACGCGCGCCGCCGGCTCGAGACCGTGGCCGGGGAGGTGCTCGCGACGCCCGAGGCGGAACAGGTCGTCGAAGGTGTCCTCGAAGGCCCGCTGCCGGAAGCGGTGGCGCGGTCGCTCATCGAGCATCGGGTCGTCGAGCGGGTCGTGGCCGAGGCGCTCGAAAGCGCCGAGCTTGAAAGGGAGGCTGTCTCGGCGCTCGACACAGAGCGACTTGTTGCGCAGATTCTGGCGAGTCCGGCTTTGGAACGGCTTTTGGCAGATGCACTGGAGAGCCGGCTAACGCTCGACGTCACCGATCGAATGGTGCGCAGCCCCGCGTTCCGGAGTGCACTTGCCCAGGTCCTGTCGAGTCCCGAACTGCGCTCGGCGCTCAAAGGGCAGTCGATGTCGCTTGCCGAGGAGATGGCGGCCGGCCTCCGCCGCCGCCTGCTCCGGCTCGACGATGCCGCCGAGCGCGGGCCCCGCCGCTGGTTTCGCCGATCGCCGCGGCCGCAAGTCGCGCCGGGTGAGGCGCGGCCCGTCCCGTACGCGGGGATCGCGACCCGGGGGATGGCGCTCGTGGTCGACGCTGCGCTCGTGGCGATCATCGCGCTGACCGCCATCGCCGTGGTCGGGCTCGTCGTATCGCTCGTGTGGAACCCCCGGCCGGCTTCGCTCGTCGGAACCTTCATTGCCGTCGCGGGACTGTTCGTAGAAGTCGCCTACTTCACCGGGTTTTGGTCAACCGCCGGGCAGACGCCAGGGATGCGGCTGATGCACCTGCGGGTCGTCGACAGTGCCGGCTCCCCACCCGGTTTCGGACGCTCGCTGCTGCGACTGCTCGGGCTCGGCCTGGCGATCCTCCTGCTATTCACGGGCTTCCTGCCGGTGCTGATCGACGACCGGCGCCGCGCCTTGCAGGACTTCCTCGCCCGCACAGTCGTCCTCTACGACAAGGATGCTCCGCTCCCCGCCGACGAGACGATCGGTGAAGATGCCCCTCTGGACAGCCGGCCCTCGCAGAGGCCAACGGCCGAGCGGCCTGAGCAGCCCGGTTAGAGGAGGCTCGCTACTGCATCATCCCTTTGGGACGAACGAGCGCCTGTCCGTCAGCTCGCATCACTCAAGAGCCGGAGCTGCCCCCGGTTGTCTGGTCGGGATGCGCTGAGCCAGGAACAGGGCGACGATCGAGAGCACTGCGAGGATCGCGAGCGCTGACCTGAGCCCGGCGATTCGCGCGTCGCTGTAGGCGTCGAGCGCCGCGTCGGTTGTCTTCGAACTGGCCTGCGCCTTGGCGAGGGCGGCCTCCAGGTCGGCGTCCGAGATGAAGGGGACTCCGCCCGCGAGTTGGACGTGCGCCTGGGACTTGACCTGCGACGGGATCGCCGAGCTCTGCTCGATGTTCGTCAGAAAGGCTGAGGTCAGCGTGGCGATCAGGATCGAGCCGGCGAGCGCGGTGCCGAGCGAGGCGCCGAGGTTGGTCGCCGTGTTCTGGAGGCCGCCGACCTCGGGGCTCTCCTCGTCGGGGACTGCGGAGACCGTGACGGCGCCGAGCTGGGAGGCGAGCGCACCGATTCCGAGCCCGATCAGGAGCATCGGCACGAAGACGACCTCCGCGCCGGCGTCCGTGTCGAGCGCGGCCAGCAGGACGACCGTACCTGCCAGCAATGCAAGCAGGCCGCTGCGGACGACGAGCCGGGGCGAGACGTTCGGGAGGAGGCGGGGAATGCCGATCGCGGCGGCAAGGAGCGTGATCGAGAGCGGCAGCAACCGGGCGCCGGTCGCGAGCGCCGAAAGGCCGAGGCACACCGAGAGGAACAGCGGCACGACGAAGAAGAAGCCGGCCTGAACGAGGTACTGGAAGAAGAACATGATCAGGCCGCCGGAAAGTTGCCTGTTTCGCAGCATCACCGGGCGCACGAGCGGCTCTTCGCCGCTCGCGACGAGGCGAGCCTCCCAGCGGAAGAAGATCCAGACCACGAACAGGCCCGCCAGGATCAGCCACACCGTCGGCGACAGCCCCGCCCACGAGGGCCCGTCCGCCTTGGGCTGAATCCAGCCCCACTCTCCTGAGCGGAGCACACCGAAGACAAGGAGCCCAAGCCCGAGCGCCGAAAGCACCGCGCCAACCAAGTCGAGGTGCAGACGCGTCTCTACCGGCGTGTCCGCAATCCGCCGGGTCAGAAGCAGGATGACGAGGACGAGCACGACCTCGCCGGCGAACACCCACCGCCAGGAGAAGTAGGTCGTACAGAAGCCACCGATCAACGGGCCGACCGCAACCGCGACCGCACCCGCGGCCGCGACCATTCCGTACGCGGCGGGCCGCCGTTCGGTCGCGAAGTTCCCGGCGACGAGGGCCACGATCGCCGGCAGTATGAGCGCCGCACCCACTCCTTCCAGGAAGGACCAACCGAACAGCAGCACTGGCAAGTTGGGCGCGATCGCGGTCGTGAACGACCCGCATCCGTAGATCACGCATCCGATCGCGAACGCGCGCTTGCGGCCGATCATTGCGCCGACCTTGGCACCGGTGATCATCAGCGCCGCCATCACGAGCGTGTACGCGGTGATCGCTCCTTGGATCCCGGTCACGGTCGTGCCGACATCTTTCGCGACCGTCGCGATCGAGACGTTCATGACCGAGCTGTCCAGCGTCATCAGGAACTGGCCGGCTGCGAGTGTGAGCAAGACGAGCGTTGCCCCGCCGGCGCGTGCAGATGGGGCGATCTCCGCCGTCGTCACGAGTGCGATTCTCCCAGAGCCGTCGGTTGCGCCCGACGGGGCGCGAAACACCCACCCGGGCAGAGTCCGCCGGGGCCGTTTGTGTGTTCATCCCAACCGGACGATGCGGCTATGGCACCCCGGGATGATCCTGAACGGCGACCAACGAAGCGCCGATCCCCTTCCGTAAGTGGACCAGATCATGATCACGATCGACGGGCCGAACTTCCAGGATTTCGAGGAGGCTGAAGTGGCGCGTCTTCCCGAGGAAGGCGAGCCGATCGAGACCAAGTACGGCACCTGTGTCGTGACCTCGGTCGAGGAGCTGCCGGCGACCGAGCACTTCGCCGGCAAAGTGGTCTGCCGGTTCTCCTAGTGATGAAAACCGGTCGCGCCGGCCTCGTGCAGAGGTGCTTGCTGCTTTTCGAGTCGCGGTAGCTGTCTCTGGAGATCGGCAACGAGCAGATCGGCCATGTCGTGGCCGAAGCCTTGCTTGACGACCACGCGGAGCGCGGCCAGGTCGGTGCGGTTCTTCGGGAACGTGTAAGCGGGGACGAGCCAGCCGCGCTCGCGGAGCGCGTTCGAGACGTCGAAGACGGTGAAGTTGTCGATCTCCGGAGTAAGCGTGAATGCGAAGACCGGCAGCTCGTCCCCCCGGGTCAGCAGCTCGAACGGCCCGAGCTCCTCGATCTGGTCGGCGAGGCGGGTTGCGACATCTCGCGAGTAGCCCTGCACCTTCCTGTATCCGTCGAAGCCGAGGCGGAGGAAGTTGTAGTACTGGGCCACGACCTGCGCCCCAGGCCGCGAGAAGTTGAGCGCGAAGGTCGGCATGTTGTCGCCGAGGTAGTTGACCCAGAAGATCAGGTCCTCGGGCAGTGCTTCCGCGTCGCGCCAGACGATCCAGCCCACGCCGGGGTAGACGAGGCCGTACTTGTGGCCCGACGCGTTGATCGAGGCGACGCGGTCCAGGCGGAAGTCCCACTCGAGGTCCGGATCGACGAACGGGGCGAAGAAAGCGCCCGAAGCGCCGTCCACGTGCACAGGCACGTCAATGCCGGTTCGCTGCTCGAACTCGTCGAGCGCGGCGCAGATCTCCTTGACCGGCTCGTAGGAGCCCTCGAAGGTGGAGCCGAGAATCGCGACGACGCCGATCGTGTTCTCGTCGCAGAGGGCGACGGCTTCTTCCGCCGAGAGGTGAAAGCGGTCGCCGTCCATCGGCACGAGTCTCATCTCGACGTCCCAGTAGTTGGCGAGCTTCTCCCAGCAGACCTGCACGTTGATCCCCATCACGAGGTTCGGTCGATCCGTCGGCTCGCCGGCTGCGGCGCGGCGCTTCTGCCAGCGGCGCTTGAGCGCCAGCCCGCCGAGCATCGCGGCTTCGCTCGAGCCTGTCGTCGAGCAGCCGGTCGCCTGTTCGGCGTCGGGCGCGTGCCAGAGGCGGCTGAGGATGTTGACGCAGCGCATCTCGAGCGCCGCCGTCTGCGGGTACTCGTCCTTGTCGATCATGTTCTTGTCGAGACACTCCGCCATCAGCCTTTCCGCCTGAGGCTCCATCCAGGTGGTGACGAAGGTCGCGAGATTCATGCGTGCGTTGCCGTCGAGCATCAGCTCGTCGTGGATGATCTGGTAGGCGACGTCGGCCGGTATCTCCCCTTCCGCCAGGTCGTGCCGCGGAATGCGCTGCTCGAGCGTGAAGATGGGCGCTACTGCCAGGTCGCTCGCTGGCGCGGACGCGCCATTCGGATGAGTGAGCGTCAACGGGCTCCCGCGCCGACGGCTTCCGATGCCGGCGTGAACGGTCGCAACTCGTCCTGGCCCGGCTGGATCACGCCATAGGAGCCCTCCGGCACCTCGTTCCATGCTCCGGGAAGCTCATCTCCGAGCGGCTCGGAGACGACGAGCCGCGCCTCATCGCTCAGCTCGCGCAGAAGCTCGTTTTCCGGGTAGAGCTCACGGAGCGTGAGCACGTTGGTGCTGAAAAACAGCGAGCGGGACTGCCGCTCACTCGAATAGCGGAACGCCCAGATTCTCTCGCCGTCCGTCGTGGCGATCGTCCCCTGGAACGGATGCTCGACGCCGTGCTCTCGGCCGGTGGCCTCGACCAGGCCGATCGCGCGGGCAACGGCGGCCGGTGGGTCGTCCTCGAGCCCGAAGGTGAGCGCGAGGTGGAACAGCACTTCGGAATCGGTCGTCCCCTCTATCTCCGCGTAGAGCGTCGGGTCGACGGCGAGCACGAGGTCCCGTTTGGTCAGATGGAAGTCCGCGATCATCCCGTTGTGCATCCAGAGCCAGCGGCCGTGGCGGAACGGGTGGCAGTTCGTGTGCTGCACCGGCGAGCCGGTTGAGGCCCGGATGTGCGCGAAGACGACTCCGGAACTGATGTGGCCGGCGAGCTCCCGGAGATTGCGGTCGTTCCAGGCCGGCTCCATGCTATGGAAGACGGCCGGAGTCTCCTGGGAGCCGTACCAGCCGACGCCGAAACCGTCGCCGTTTGTCTCCTCCGCTCCCATCTGTGAGTGCAGGCTCTGGACGATCAGGGAGTTCTTGGGCCCGTAGAGGAGCTCCTCGAGGAGGACGGGAGAGCCTGAATAGGCGAGCCAGCGGCACATTGCGCTTCGATCTTCGTGGACTGGCGAAAACGGCGCGTCATCCCAATCGGACGATGTTCGCTCTCTCGCCGCGCGAGAGCGTTGCAGGCGACAACCCCCGCGACCAAGAGAGGTGCAAGTGCTCGCAGCCGACTACCCGTTCCTGGACATTTTCTTCACGATGATTATCTTCTTCGCCTTCGTCATCTGGATCTGGCTGCTGATCATGGTCCTGGCGGACAACTTCGCCCGTCACGACCACTCGGGCTGGGCGAAGGCAGGCTGGACGCTGTTCGTGATCTTCTTGCCGCTCATCGGGGTGCTCACGTACATGATCGCGCGGCCGCCCGAGGACAAGTCCGTGATGACGCGTAGCGCCACCTGACCCGGTGAGCTTTCCGCGGCGCCGCTCAGACCAAAGCGTTTCCCTTGAGCGGCGCCCCGCGGGCTGAGCTCACGCGAGGAGACGAATGCCCGCCTCGCACTTGCTGCAAGAGGACCACCAGGGTGCCCCGCCGGCTTTCCACCTGCTCGCGAAGCCGACCGGTGCGGTCTGCAACCTCGACTGCAGCTACTGCTTCTTCCTCTCGAAGGAGATGCTCTACCCGGGTAGCCGCTTCCGGATGGCGGACGAGCTGCTCGAGGCATACCTTCGGCAGCTGATCGAGGCGCACGAGCGCGTTGCCGAGGTGACGATCGCCTGGCAGGGCGGCGAGCCGACGCTGATGGGCGTCGAGTTCTTCCGCCGCTCGGTTGAGCTCGCCGACCGCTACTTGAAGCCGGGGCAGCGCGCCGTCTACACGATCCAGACCAACGGAACGCTGCTCGACGAGGAGTGGGCGGCGTTCTTCAAGGAGAACGACTTCCTGGTCGGGATCTCGATCGACGGGCCGCGGGAGCTGCACGACGCCTACCGCGTCAACAAGGGCGGCAAGGGCTCCTTCGACCAGGTGATGCGCGGGCTCGGGTTCCTGCAGGCGGCGAGTGTGGAGTGGAACGCGCTGACGACGATCCACGACGCGAACGCCGAGCACGGCCGCGAGGTGTACCGCTTCCTGCGCGACGACCTCGGCGCCCAGTTCATCCAGTTCATCCCGATCATCGAGCGTGTCTCGGAGGCGGAGGCCGACGGCAGCGCACCGTGGTCGTCGTGGCGCGACCGGCCCCTTTACGTACAGGAGGGCAAGGTGGTTACGGGCCGCTCGGTGACCGCCGAGC
>WNGD01006160.1_pt1 | contig 11520 bp, 6 predicted proteins | sample 5400671 | NCBI WGS metagenome assembly WNGD01 (sample SAMN13153369, study PRJNA577476) | soil metagenome | isolation source: 40 cm soil or saprolite under grassland replicate 2 | place: USA:California | collected 2016-06-15
CTGATCGGCGCGCAGGTCGCGTTGTCGGTCACGTTGCTCGCAGGCGCGGCGTTGCTCATCACCAGCTTTGTGCGGCTGAACCAGCAGAACATCGGGTATCAGTACGAGAATCTCTGGATCGGCTTTGTGACTTTGCCGCAGGCGCGCTACCCAGATCTCGGCTCGCGGCAACGATTCGCGGAACAAACTCTGGCGGCGCTGCGCAACACCCCGGGTATTGAGAGCGCGACGATGTGCGCGGACATTCCGCTAATCCCAGCCGGCATAAGCAACACACTTTATACGCGGCCCGACGGCGAGATTCTCCCGATCGACAAACGTGCCGCCGCCGTCTTCCACAACATTGCAGCGGATTACATCAAGACCTTTGGCATTCCGCTTTTGGCCGGGCGCGATTTCAATGAGCACGACGTCGCTAGCGGCCAAAACGTGATCCTGATCAGCCAGGGCGGCGCGAAGAAAATTTTCGGCAGCGAAAATCCGATCGGCAAGACGTTGCTCGTCGGCAGTGACAGCACGCCGGCGGAAATCGTCGGCATCGTCGCCGACGTGCGCACGCGCAAGATCGCGGAGCCTGACGATGTAGAACTCTACCGGCCTTGGGCGCAGCAAAGCTTTTCGTTTCTCAGCATTGATGTGCGCAGCAATCTCAGTGTGGACGCGGTGACGAAGTTGGTGCGCTCCGCGCTCGCGACCGTCGATCCCGGTCTCGCAGTCGCGCTGCCGCAATCGATGAGCGCGATCGTCGCGCAAGCCGTCGGCCAGACGCGGCTGATGATGTGGTTGCTCGGCATTTTCGCAGGCGTTGCGCTCTTGCTCGCGAGCATCGGCATTTACGGCGCGGTTGCCTACACCGTCGAGCAACGCACCGGCGAGATCGGTGTGCGCATGGCGCTCGGCGCGCAAACACGCGATGTCCTGCGGCTCGTCGTGAGCCAGGGAATGAAACCGGTGGTCAGCGGCCTCGCGCTCGGCATTATCGCGACGTTCGCGCTCGGCCGGTTGATCGCGGCGCAGCTCTATCAGGTTTCGGCGCACGACCCAGTGCTGCTCGGCGTCGCAACAGTTCTGCTCACGGCGACCGCGCTGCTGGCTTGTCTGATACCGGCGCGCCGCGCCACGTACGTCGACCCAATTACCGCGCTGCGAGCCGAATGATATGAATGACATGACTGACATAAAGTTTGCACTTCGCCAACTCCGCAAGTCACCGGCATTCACTTGCGTCGCCGTTTTGACGCTGGCGGTGGGCATCGGGCTGAACACGACGATCTTCAGTTTGATCAACGATCTGTTTCTGCGTGGTCTGCCGTTCAAGGAACCGTCGCGTGTTGTGCACTTGTATGGAGGAGACAAATCGCGCGATCTCGTTGACATCGGAATGTCCGCGCCGCGTTTTATGCATTACCGCGAAGGGCAGACATTGTTCGACGGCCTGGCCGCGGAAAATTTCTTCGCATTCACGCTCACAGGTCTTGGCGATGCGGTCCAAATTTTCGGAGGCAGATTAACCGCGAACTATTTCGATGTCCTCGGAGTGCGCCCGATTCGCGGCCGTAATTTTCTGCCCGGGGAAGAAGAAGGCGCGGACGTCGCACTGGTGACGGAAAATTTCTGGCAAAAACGCCTCGGCGGCGATCCGAATGTGATCGGTCGAAGCATCACGCTTGACGGGACGGTGCACACGATCGTCGGAGTTCTGCCGAACATGCCCGTAACTTGGTTCGGAGCGAATCCGGTTGCCGAAGTTTGGACCACCAAGCCGTTTCAGCTGCCGGGATTCAGTTACGAACGATTGATGCGCGGCACGAGTTTTCTCCGGGTCATTGGAAGAATGAAACCAGGGATTACGGTGAAGCAGGTATTGGCAGCGTTGCCGTCACTCGATCAGAGTTATCGCACCCAATACCCGAACAAGATCGACAGCGTCTTCACGACCACGCTGCGGACACTGCCTCAGGATGTGACGCAGACTTTCCGTGCGGGCTTCGCCACGCTCTTCGCTGCGGTGAGTTTCGTCTTACTGATTGCGTGCAGCAACGTTGCCAATCTGTTGCTCGTTCGTTTCAGCGGACGGCGGCGCGAGATCGCGTTGCGAATGGCGATCGGTGCCTCGCGCGCAGGCATTGTGCGACTGTTCGTTTTTGAAAGTTTACTGGTCAGTTTAATTGCGGGAGCAGTCGGTGCGTTCGTGGCGTGGCGATTGGTTCCGCTCGTCCCGAGAATGGCTTCCAACTTCCTTCCGCTGGAAGCGAACACCGCGACGAGCTTGTCGATTCCAGTGCTGATTTTCACGATCGCACTGTCGATCCTGACCGGACTGTTGATGGGAGTTTATCCCGCGCTCCAAGCTTCCCACGCCGATTTGGTGGGCGGCTTGAAAGAAGGCGGCCGCGGTACGAGCGGCAGTGTGCGCCAGCAACGTTTCCGCAAAATCCTCGTAGGCGCGCAAGTCGCGCTCTCGGTCACGCTGCTGGCCGGCGCAGCGTTGCTCATCACGAGTTTCATCCGTTTGAGTCAGCAGAACATCGGCTTCCGTTCCCAAAATCTTTGGACGGGCGCGATTACACTGCCGGTGTCGCAATACCCCGATGCTCCGTCCCGTCAACGTTTTGCAGAACAAACACTCACTGAGTTGCGCAATGTTCCCGGTCTCGAGAGCGCGACAATTAGCGGCGATATTCCTTTGAATGGAGGTAATCGAACGCTTTACGCGCGCGCGGACCGCGATGTTCCGCCCGTCGAGAAACGCGCCACCGCGCCAAGCCACGACATCGCGCCCGATTATTTCAAAACCTGGGGTATTCCGCTTCTGGCCGGACGTGAGTTCAATGAGCACGACACGGCCGAAGGAAAGAAGGTGTGTCTTATTAGTCAGGCCGGGGCGAAGAAGGTCTTTCCGAATGAAAATCCAATCGGCAAAACACTCTTGGTGACAAGCCTCGCTGTGCCGTGTGAGATCGTCGGAATCGTCGGAGACGTGCGCTCGATTCGAGTGGCGGAAGCGCCTGGCATGGAATTTTATCTGCCATGGGCGCAGGAAAATTTTCCATTCGTTAACGTGACCGTGCGCAGCAATCTCAAAGTCGATGCGGTCACGAAGCTCGTGCAATCCGCGCTCACCAAAGTGAACTCTGGATTGGCAATCGCCGTGCCGCAAAGCATGGACGGCGTTGTCGCGCAGGCGCTGGGTCAGGCGCGTTTGATGATGTGGCTGCTTGGAATTTTTGCGGGAGTCGCGTTGCTCCTGGCGAGCATCGGAATTTACGGCGCGGTCGCGTACACTGTCGAACAACGCACTGGCGAAATCGGTGTGCGAATGGCGCTCGGTGCGCAAACACGCGACGTGTTGCGCCTGGTTGTGAATCAAGGAATGAAACCGGTCCTCATCGGGCTGGCGATCGGAATTGTCTCAGCGTTCGCGCTCGGTCGTTTAATTGCGTCGCAGCTTTACGACGTTTCGGCGCACAATCCGGCGCTGCTTGCCGGCTCAACGCTTTTACTCGCGATGACAGCGTTGATCGCATGTTTGCTCCCAGCGCGACGCGCCGCATACATTGATCCGATTCAGGCACTGCGCACCGAATAGAACATTCTAAACCATTGAGAAATCCAGCCGCCACTTGCTTTGCGAAGTCCTTTGAATATCCGTTGCGTTTCGCTGTCTGATATGTGTCTCGCAAACTTCATATGCATCTGCGTTTTGTAATTTCTCTCATTCTTGCCGCGCTCATTGCGCCGAAAATTTTCGCGCAAGATAAAAGCCAACCCACCGTCGACGAACTGGTGGCCAAAAACATCGAAGCCAAAGGTGGCGCGACTGCACTGCATGATCTTCAGTCGCTCCGCCTCACGGGCAAGATGTTGGTGCAGCAGGGGGGCCAAATCGAACTAGCGTACCTGCAAACTAAAAAGCGGCCCGATGAAGTGCGCACCGAGGCTTCTCTTCAGGGCATGACACAGATCCAGGCTTATGACGGCAAAGAAGGATGGAAAGTGTCACCATTTTTCGGACGCAGAGACCCCGAACGGATGTCTGCTGATGATGTCAAGGCCCTGATAGAGGACTCGGAGATCGACGGCGCATTGGTTGATTGGCAGACAAAGGGAAGCAGCGTCGAATACCTTGGAACTGAGGACGTCGAGGGAACGCTCGCGCACAAGTTGAAAGTGGTTCGAAAAAATGGAGACGTAAGTTTTGTTTATTTGGATCCTGATCATTTCCTGGAGATTCGCGTTCTGACGCAACGCATGAGACACGGCGCGCACGAAGAGGTGGAGACAGATTTTGGGGATTACGAAAAGGCCGGCGGCGTCTTCGTTCCGACGTCAATGGAGTCCGGACGCAAGGGAGCGCCGGACAAGCAAAGAATTATTATCGACAAGGTCGAAGCCAACGTACCCGTGGATGACGCGGTATTTCATTTCCCGACTTCGAAATAACTCCATTTCACATGCGCTTAGTTCAGTTTTTTCTCAAAGCGATCAGACTCGCCAGTTGCCCCTCACACTCCCCCTCTCCCCAAAACGGGAGAGGCCAGCCGCGCGCGGATTCGCTTTTCAAGCCGCGCAACTGTAATCGATCCCGATCTCTGTCAAAGGCGCGCACCAGTTCCTTCTCCTCGTGGGAGAAGGTTAGGATGAGGGCAGTCATTGGTGCGTTGTGTGTTGTCTCCGTAGCCGCTTACGCGGAGCAGCCACTTTATAGCTCGGCTACCATCTCTGGGTTGGGTGCGCGCAACATAGGTTCCGCGGCAATGAGCGGGCGCATCTCTGCCATCGCGGGTACACGTGAGCCCTCGGGCAAGATCACGCTCTTCGTTGGCGCGGCCAGTGGCGGCGTTTGGAAATCCGACGACAGCGGCACGCGGTACCGGCCCGTGTTCGATGAACAGCGCGTCCAATCGATCGGCGCGATCGCGCTCGATCCGAAGAATTCGAAAAATGTCTGGGTCGGAACCGGTGAATCGTGGACGCGTAACAGCGTTTCGATTGGTGACGGAATCTATAAGTCAACCGACGGAGGTGAGACGTGGACTCATGCGGGATTGGAAAAATCCGAGCGCATCGCAAAGATCGCGGTGAGTCCCAAGAGCAGCGATACAGTGTTCGCCGCAGTCCCCGGCGCGTTGTGGAGTGATTCGCCTGATCGCGGCCTCTACAAAACCACCGATGGCGGCAAAACTTGGCAGCAAGTTCTCAAAGGACCAAATCTCTCGACCGGCTGCACGGGCGTAGCAATCGACCCGGCCAATCCCGATATCATGTTTGCTGCGATGTGGGATTTCCGGCGCAAAGGTTGGGAGTACCGCTCTGGTGGCGAAAGTCCTACCGCACCTTCGGCCAGTGGATTGTTCCGGTCCACGGATGGCGGCAATACCTGGACGGAGATCACGACTGACACCAACAAAGGTTTTCCCAAGAAACCGTATGGCCGCATCGCAGTAGCGATTGCGCCTTCGAACGCCAAACGCGTTTATGCTTTTGTCGAGTCGCCAGAGAGCGCGTTGTTCGTCTCCGATGACGGTGGCACGACATGGGAGAAGCGTGACAAGAGCCAGTGGATGGTATGGCGTCCGTTCTACTTCGCGAATCTGATCGTCGATCCAAAAAATCCAGACCGCTTGTTCAAGCCCGACGGATCGCTCATTGTCAGCGAGGATGGCGGGAAAAGCTTCGCGGTGGTCGGCGGTTTTCAAGGGGCGCACGGCGACGCGCACGACGTCTGGATCGACCCAACCAACACGCAAGTCGTGTTCGTGGGAGACGACGGCGGAATGTGGTACTCCTACAACGGTGGCAGTAAATGGTGGAAAGGCGAAAACCTGCCGGTATCACAGTTTTACCATGTCAGCGTCGACGACAACGATCCGTACCGCGTATATGGTGGTTTGCAGGACAACAGTTCCTGGGTGGGCGATTCGCAGTATCCTGGTGGCATCACCAACTCGCGGTGGGAAAACATGTACAACGGCGATGGCTTTTGGATGTTTCCCGATCCGGCTGATCCCGATTACATCTATGCCGAGTATCAAGGCGGCGAGATCGGTCGGGTAAATCGTTATACGCACGAAGCTCGCAACATCAAGCCGCGACCGAATTACAAAGAAAAACTCCGGTTTAATTGGAACACGCCAATAGCGCTCTCGCCGAATGAAAAGGGAACCATTTATGTCGGCGCGCAATTCCTTTTCCGTTCACGAGATCACGGCCAGAACTGGGAACGAATCTCGCCTGACCTGACGACCAACGATCCGCAAAAGCAGAAGCAGGAACAATCCGGCGGCGTCACGGTGGACAATTCGTCGGCGGAAATGCACACCACCATCTATTCAATCAGCGAATCGCCTAAACAAAAAGGGCTGATCTGGGTCGGCACGGACGACGGCAATCTTCAGCTCACGCGGGACGGCGGCAAGACGTGGACCAACGTCGTCGGCAATGTTCCCAATTTGCCGAAAAATTCATGGGTGAATTGGGTGCAGGCCAGCAACTTCAACGCCGGAACTGCTTATGCCGCGTTCGATCGACATACCTTTGGCGGCATGGCGCCGTACGTTTTCAAAACGACTGATTACGGCAAAACGTGGACGCCCCTCGTGAGCGCGCAGGATCCGAAAGGCGTGCGTGGATACGCGCACGTGATCAAGGAAGATTTGGCCAAACCCGATCTGCTCTTTCTCGGAACCGAGTTTGGCCTTTGGGTCTCAATCGACGGAGGAAAAAACTGGGCGCAGTTTAAAGGCAACCATTTTCCTGTTGTTGCCGTGCGGGATCTGGCAGTGCAGCCGCGTGACAATGATCTTGTGCTCGCGACACACGGTCGCGGCATCTGGATCATAGACGACATCACGCCGTTGCGCGCTTTGACGCCCGATTTGTTGAAGCAGGACGTCGCGTTTGTTTCAGCGCGTCCGGTGCAACAGCGGATCGAAGGGGCAGGCGGTTGGGCAAATGGCGACGCAGTTTTCGTCGGCGATAATCCGCCTGATGCTGCCGTAATCAATTATTACCAGCGCGAGCGCCATTTGTTTGGAAAAATGAAACTGGAAGTTTTGGATTCTTCCGGACGCGTCATCGATGAATTGCCGGCTAGCAAAAGACCGGGTCTGAATCGGGTGACGTGGACAATGCGCGCGAAGCCGCCGCGTGTGCCGCCCGCCGCGCAGGTTGCAGGCTCTGCGATTCGCGGGCCGCGGCTCGTGCCCGGCGTGTACACCGTGCGTCTGACCAAGGCAGGCAAAGCTTCGGAGACGAAGTTGACGGTCGGTCTGGATCGTCGCGCAAAATTTAGCGCGGCAGACCGCAAAGCGCAGTTCGACGCTGCGATGCGCGTTCGAGGATTGTTCGGCGACGAAAGCGCGCTGATGGATCGGATTCTCGGATTGCGAAAAGCGCTAGCTCAGAGCGGCGCAGCCTTGCCGGAAGGCGATCCGCTTCGCAAAAACATCTCGGATTTCGACGGGAAAGTTGACGCAGTGCGAAAGAAAATCGTTGCGACAACCGAGGGAGGAGCGATCACCGGCGAGGAACGGTTGCGTGAGCACACCGACCAGCTTTACGGAGCGATTCTCAGTTACGAAGGAAAACCGGGCGGTTACCAGGTTGCCTATATCGATTCGCTCAAGCGCGAATTGGATGACGTGACGAAAGAATTCGACCAATTGCTTGCCCAAGACCTGGCCGCCTTAAACGATTCCCTCAAATCCAAAGGCCAGCAGCCGATTGCGCCGCCGCCAACTAAAGTCGGCGCAAACGATGCGACACATGGATCGGACGGCACTGTAGGCGCAAGCGCGTCTCTTCCAGCCGATTTCCAGATCTCCTGGTAAGAACCACAATTGAAAATGGGGAGGTTGTGGTAGGGCGCGACCGCTTGGCGCGCCGATCGCTCCCTGAAAAAAACATTTCAAGTGGTTCTGCGAAACGCTGGGAGTTAACGTCTCGCTAAGGAATGGAACACAAGCCTGCTGTCGCGGTTGTCTTTCATCACATTGGTCCTTATCACCATGCGCGGCTCAACGCGGCGGCCGGGAGATTATCGGTCACCGGTATTGAGTGGTCAGCCAAAGGATATGACGCCTGGGGTGCAGCGGATTCTCCTGCGCGGTACGCCAAAGTCTCCCTATTCCCGGAAGCAGCACACCGCCACCTGGGGAGCAGCCAGCGTCGGCGAGCGTTTTATTCGGCGTTAGACCAGGCAAATCCTGATGTAGTGGCAGTCAACGGCTGGAACAATTTCGGATCGTTGGCTGCTGCGAGTTGTTGCGTGCGGCGCGGAATACCTATGGTCGTAATGTCGGAAAGCGCTCGCCGCGATGAACCTCGCACTTGGTGGAAGGAAATGATCAAGCGGCAGATCGTGGATCTTTACTCTGCCGCGCTCGTAGGTGGTCAGCGTCACGTTGAGTATCTCGTTGAACTTGGGATGCCGCGGGATCGAATTTTCATCGGATACGATGTAGTCGATAACGGTTACTTTGCGCGACGCGCTTCCGAACTTCGAACTTCGAACTTCGAAATTCGAAAAAAGCACGGGCTGCCAGAGAATTACTTTCTCGCTTCGGCGCGGTTCATCGAGAAGAAGAACCTCCCGAGTCTGATCAAGGCTTACGCGGAATACCGGCAAATGGCGGAAGGGAACGCGCCATGGGATCTCGTGCTGTTGGGCGAAGGGCTGCTGCGGGAAACTCTTGACGCTCAACTCTCAACTCTCAACTTGCATGGCCACGTGCATCTTCCCGGCTTCAAACAATACCACGAGTTGCCGGTTTACTATGCCTTTGCGAGGGCGTTCGTGCACGCCAGCACGACTGAACAATGGGGGCTTGTTGTGAATGAAGCCATCGCATCGCGGCTGCCAGTGATCGTGTCCAATCGATGTGGATGCGTGCCGGAACTTGTGGCAGACAATGGATTCACTTTTGACCCAGTGAACGAGGATGAGTTGGCCGCGCGATTACTGGAGATGGCATCGCTGTCACGCGACGATCTAGAACACCTTGGGGAAGCGAGTCGCAGAATTGCGGCGCGCTTTGGGCCGGATCGTTTCGGCGAAGGATTGGAGCAGGCCGCTAGGGTGGCGATCCAGCTCACGCAAAAAAGATTTGGATTAATGGGTCGGGCGCTGTTACTCGCCGTGGCAACATGTGCACGATGAAATGAATGATCCGGTCGCCGCCTACTTCGAAAAACTCCCGCAGATTCACAAGCGCCAGTTCGAGCAAAAGGCATCCGGCGCGAGCTTCAATTTTCGCAAACGTCTGACACTGACGTGCGAATTGGCCGGCGCCTCGGCAGGGCGATTGCTCGACTGCGGAGCGGGCACGGGCGAAATAACCTGCGCATTGCTAAAGTCCGGCAGGTTTTCTCATGCGACCATAGTCGATATTTCGTCAGCAATGTTGCAGAGCGCGAAGGAACTTCTCAGCTCGCAAATTACGAACACGGAGCTCGAATTCGTTCATTCGGACGTGTTCAACTTCAAGCCGCCCGATTCCCGTTTCGATCTCGTCCTCTGTCTGGGATTAATTGCGCATATAGGGCGCCTGGACGTGTTACTGCCGCATTTGAAATCGATGCTGGCGCCGGGCGGGCGCATCATTTTGCAGACAACACTTACCGATCACCTAGGGACGCGGATTGTGCGGGCACTCACCGCGCGCCGCGAGCTAGCGCGGCGCGGATACCGCATTTTCTGGTTTTCACAACAGGATATCGCCGACGCATGCCATGCCGCCGGACTGCGAGTCGTGGAAATACGGCGGCACAGCCTAGGCATTCCGTTTGGAGACCGGCTTTGGCCGTGGGCGAACTTTCAACTGGAAACGCGCCTGCAAAACTGGGCAAGCCGGCAGGGGGCGGATGCGATTTACGTGCTCGCACGAAGTTGCGAAAAGTAGGAAATACCGAATATCCGAATGATCAGAGGGTTTGCGCGCCTTTTTTCGTTATTGACGCCGCTACATTTATCATCCGGAATCATTAACGCTCGTCCGTGCACATTGGTTTTCTAACCGGTCATCTCACGCGCCGCAGCGGTGGGCTGTACGACAGCGTGCGCCGACTTGCACAGACGCTCCACGAGTGCGGCGCGATTGTGGACGTGCTCGGACTCGTTGATCGGTTTAGCGGCGATGACCTTCTGGCATGGGCTCCGTTGCGACCGCAAAGCTTCCGGGTTCTCGGCCCAGCCATCGTGGGCTACACGCCTGCGCTTGACGCCGCGCTCGCGCGTTCTCGCGCGGAGCTAGTGCATTGCCACGGTATTTGGATGTATCCGTCGCTCGCATGCCTGCGCTGGGCGCGTCGCGCGCATAAGCCATATCTTATCTCGCCGCGTGGAATGCTCGACCCATGGGCGCTGGGCCGTTCGCGCTGGATCAAGCGTGGCGCCGGATTTGTTTTTCAAAACGCGCACCTGCACCGAGCCGCGTGCATGCACGCGCTTTGTGATGCCGAAGCGGAGGCCGTTCGCGCGTACGGCTTGCATAATGCGATTTGCATCATTCCAAATGGGGTTGACCTACCGAGCTCCGCGGAGAATTCGAACTTCGGAACTGATAGTTGGCAAATAAGATTCTCCGACGATAGAAAAATCCTGCTTTATCTGGGCAGACTTCACCCAAAGAAGAATTTGGCGAATCTGCTTCGAGCTTGGAAACAAGCGCTCAACTCTCATCCGTCAACGATGGAAAACTGGGTGCTGGCTGTGGCCGGGTGGGACCAGGGCGGGTACGAACGAAGACTTAAGCATGTGGCAAACGAAGTCGGGCTTTCGTTTGCGGACCTCAGCAGTCAGAGGTCAGAAGTCAGCAGGCAACAATCGGCGGCTTCCTCTGTTGCCTTCCTTGGTCCGCGATTTGGTGCGGACAAAAACGCATGTTATCGCGCGTGCGACGCATTCATCCTGCCGTCATTCAGCGAAGGTCTGCCGATGACGGTGCTGGAAGCATGGGCGTATGCGAAGCCGGTGCTGATGACACCCGAGTGCAATCTGCCCGAAGGCTTCGCTGCCGGGGCAGCATTACAAATCGGCACTGCCCTGGAGGAAATTGCCACTGGTCTGAGGCAACTAACCGAGATGAGCGATGACGATCGAACGGCAATGGGCGAGCGTGGGCGCACTCTGGTGTCGACAAAATTTTCATGGCCTCAAATTGGCGAACAGATGCGGTCGGTTTATGAGTGGGTGCTCGGCGGCGGGGCAACACCGCAGACCGTGAGATTGTAGAAACGCCGCTGCGGCGGTAGCACCGCGCTCTCAGAGTATTTGACGCTTTTCGTCAACCTCGTTTTCTGAAACTCTTGTGGCGCGATGCTGGCAAAAATTTATTCCGCTGCCGTTTACGGCGTGGATGCCTACGAAGTGGAGATCGAAGTGAACGGGGCTGGCGGCGACCCGAACATTGTGATTGTTGGCTTGCCGGACGCAGCAGTGAAGGAAAGCCGGGATCGTGTCACAACTGCCATCGCAAATAGCGGCTATTATTGGCCACGCGGTCGCACGACGATCAATCT
>WNGD01006161.1_pt1 | contig 11519 bp, 8 predicted proteins | sample 5400671 | NCBI WGS metagenome assembly WNGD01 (sample SAMN13153369, study PRJNA577476) | soil metagenome | isolation source: 40 cm soil or saprolite under grassland replicate 2 | place: USA:California | collected 2016-06-15
GATTTCCTGGCCCGTTGCCGGCACGATGATGGTCGAACCAACGGAGAGCGAGCCAAAGCACGAGCTCGATCGTTTTTGCGACGCAATGATTGCGATCCACGCAGAGATCGAAGCGGTCGCGCGCGGACAGATCGATCGGGAAAACAATCTCTTGAAAAACGCGCCGCACACCGCGTGGCAAATCGCTTCCGACAACTGGGACCGCCCCTACTCGCGTGAACAAGCAGCATTCCCGGCGCCATGGACGCGCGAACATAAATTCTGGCCTGCCGTCGCACGGATCGACAATGTTTACGGCGACCGGAATTTGTTCTGCTCCTGCCCGCCGATCGAAGGATTCGAAAAAGAATAGTTAGTAACGCTCGGTCACTCCCGAAAAGCGCGATGGTCATAGGACCGCCGCTACAGGGCTAGCCCTCTGGCGCGAGCTCGGGAGCCGCAACCACTCGTGCTGGGACAAGCCGCAGTCCTGTAACAATTGTTTCCTCAGTCACCGCAGGACCGGTCTCGTGATATTCGGCGTCTCCGTTAACCTGCCAGAGATCGTAAAGCTTCGCGTCAGCCAGAATATTCTCGACGCACAACATCGCAGTCATCATGGCGTGATCTTGATTGTTATACTTGTGCATTCCGTTGCGTCCGACAAGATGCAGGTTCGGATAACGATCCTCCAGCTCCTGGCGGATTGTGGCGACGTGCCGCGCGTAATCGTCGTCGTAAACCGGATACGCTTTCTTCTGACGAACGACGCAGCCATCGACAAAGTCCCCTTCCCTGGCCAGTCCGATCTGGATCAGCTCGCGTCTGGCAAGTTCGACCAGGTCGCTGTCGCTCGAATCCCAGAGGCCGTCATGTTCGAAGCAGAAATACTCGAGACCGTAACAGACCTTATCGGGGTCGGGCACCATCTCCGGCGACCAGGAGCGGAAGTTTTGGACGCGACCGACTTTGACGCTCGGATCGTGAATGTAGATCCAATTGTCATCAAACATCCGTCGATCCTTCAAGATCAGCATGACCGTGAGAAAATCGCGATACTTGAGGCTTTCGGCCGCGCTCTTTGCTCGCTCGCTCACTGGCGGGGTTAATCCGCAGACCAGTTCCCGCATTGGCGCGGATGAAATGACGTGTTCGGCCTCAACTGTATGCAAAACACTTTGTCTATCTTTGTATTCGAGCGTCCAGCTGCTGGACATTTCGTCGTAAGAACAGCGAGTCACTTTGCAACCCATCTCGAGTTTGCCGCCCATCGCCTTCATCTTTTCAGCACACGCCTCCCACATCATGCCGGGACCTCTCCGCGGATAGCGAAAGGAATTGATCAGCGTCTTGATTACTTTCGTCCGATCCCCATTGTAGCGCTGCGGAAAGAGCGCGTTCTTGATCGCGCTACCGAGCGAAAGTCCCTTAATGCGTTGCGCGGCCCAGTCGGCAGAGATTTCTTTGCAGCTCATTCCCCAAACTTTTTCGGTATAACTTTTGAAGAATGTGTTGAAGAGCCGTTTGCCGAATTGATTGCTTACCCATTCTTCAAAATTGCGCGGGTTTCGCACCGGGTAGAGGCGCGCTTTCATCCACGAAAGAACGCAAAGAACCGAGTTGAAAATCCCGAGTTTGAACAGCGCTTCGAACGGCTTCAGCGGATAGGAAAAAAAATTGCCGCCGTAAAAAATGCGCGATGAACGCGGGCGCACGAGCATGTCGGTCGGCAAAATCTCGGTCCACAAATCTTCGACCGCCTTCGACTTGGAAAAGAAACGGTGTCCGCCGATGTCGAAGTGAAAGCCCTTGTAAGTGGCGGTGCGCGAAATGCCGCCGACATAAACCGGATCGGCTTCCAAAACAATGACGTCGACTTCCTCCTTGGACAGGAGGTAAGCCGCCGTCAAGCCCGCTGGTCCGGCACCGATAATGGCGACTTTTGTTTTCATCTTCTCTAGGCAACCCAGTTGCCCCGGGTGAAATTCCAGACGTACCAGCCCTGTACGCTTAACCCGGCGGCGCTGATCAACGCCACTGCCGCGATGCCGACCGTCCGCACGAATATCGGCAATGTGCGAAATTGGCGCAGATAATTCAAAAGCGCCAGCACGATCAGCGCATGCACGCAAAATTCATAACGGAGCATGCTTTCCATATCCACGCAGGCCACTCCGCTGACTGAGACGTAATAGATCGCGGCGGCGCAGAAATAGATGCCGGCGCGCATTGGTAATCCGGTCCGCCGGCGGATCGCCGGAAGCCATTCGCAAAACGCGATAGCGACAAAGAGCATCGCGCCCAAAGTCATCGACATCTGACTCGCTTCTGTCGGATTATCGAGCCCCGGAACAAGCCAGCGATAACTGGAGGGTTTAAACACCGCCAAGTAATCGGGAATGATCCCCCACCCGGCCGCTTGCGTAAGCATATAAATATCCCAGTGACCCCAGCGCAATTGGCAATAGATGAAGAACGAGAGTGCGCCCAACGTTGCTGCAAACATCAAGCGGATCGCAGAGGCGTGGTTACCAAACCACGCCCGTGGCTCGCCCAAACAGTTCCATCCCTTCAGAAACACCGAGCGCACCAACGGAAAGGCCGCACACACGATTCCGACAATGCGCGTCGCCGACATCATGACGCCGTGCAACGCTGCCCAGACTTTCGAGGCGCGACCCTCTGCGCTGCTCCAATAGATGAAGCCCAGCAACGCCATCAGAAAAAGCGACTCTGAGTAGCCGGCAATCAGAAAGAATGCGGCCGGATGTGTGAGAATTAGCAATGCGCCGCAAACCTGGAGCGGAGCCGAAATATTCCAGCGTTTACACAAGAGAAAGAAATAACTCCAGAAACCCCAGGCAGCGAGTTGAGCGACGATCAGTAGCGCAGTGCCGGTGTCGATGTTCAGTCCGTAATGAAACAATGCAGCAATTCCAGGATAGGCAGGGAAGAACGCAACGTTTGACACTTCCATCGCCTTGTGATCGATGGGCGGGACAATCGTGTGGTACCCGCGGTCGACGATGTTCATGAACCAGTAACTGTCGTGCTGGATAAGAGTAGAATAGCGATAAGAAGCAGGACCTTCCGGTGCGAGCAGGCACACGGCCATCACCAGTTGCATCAGGGTCAGGACTAATCCTGCCAGCACAGGCTGAAGTGATGACCACGAGCGATCCATGACGTCATGATAGTAGGACGCGACCCCTGGACGCGCCGCGCAAGTAGGAAATGCAGAGGAGATAGGAAAGGTCTCGAGATTGCAAGAACTTGTGGGGTTTTTGGCGAGGACAATCTCGGATCGCATTGTTTCCGCGTCGTGTAACGCTGCTTCGGGTGGCAGAGTTTGACGACGAAGCACTTTAGTTTATTCGCGGAAACTTGTGGTTGCTTCGGTGCCTGCCACGCCGTAGTGCAACCGGTGGCGGCTGCGACGCGTTGTGCCGCCGATCCGCCTTCACAAAGCTTCGGCGTGGCAAAGCAGGGCGGCTACAGTTACGCTGCCACCTCGTTGGTCGCCCCAACAAGTTGTCTATAAAGCTCTTCGTAGCGCTGCGCCGCGGCATTCCACGAAAAATTGCGCGCCATCGCCCGTTTCATCAGCTTCGTCCAAACGTTGCCGTCGCGGTACATTTCCCGTGCGCGTTTGATCGCATCCCAAAAAGCGTCGCTTGAATATTCGTAACAAAGGAAACCGTAACCGCGGTCCGTTGTTGGATCGAAATCCTCGATAATCTCCTGGATGCCGCCGGTTGCCCTCGCCACCGGAAGGGCACCATATTTCAGGTTATACATCGCGCTCAAACCAGCCGGTTCGAAGCGCGACGGAATCAGGCTGATATTCATGCCCGCTTCAATCAGGTGCGCGAGTTTTTCGTCGTAATCTTTTTTGTATGCGAATTTGCCTGGGAATTTTCTCGCGGCGATGGCGAGAGCGGTTTCATAGGCTGGATCACCTTCGCCGAGAATGATCAGGCGGACGTCATCCCAAAGAAGCCGATCGAGAAGCGGCATAAGAATCTCGAAGCCTTTTTCCTCGACCACCCTAGTCACCATACCAAAGACCGGACCGCGCGGTGCAGACGTGAGCTTCATTTCTTTCAACAACGCGTCACGACAAACCTGCTTTCCGCGAAGCCGTCTTGCGTCATACTGTGCCGGAAGCAGACGATCGCGCGCCGGGTTCCAGCGTTTGTAATCCGCTCCATGCACAATCGCCGTGAGCCGATGCGCATTTTCGCGCAACACTGCGTCGAGACCATGTCCGCCGGCGGGTGTCTCTATTTCGCGCCAGTCATGTTCACTCACCGTTGTGATCTTGTCGGCGTAGAGAATTCCGCCTTTCAGAAAATTCAGCCGTCCAAAAAATTCGACGCCATCCAGCTTGAAAAATCGCTCCGGCAGATTCATGAGGTTGAAATCCAGCCCCCAGAAACTACCCTGCTCAGCAACGCGATGGATCGTCAGCACCGTCGCAAAAGGCAGATGCCGCGCGCGCACAAAGACCGGCACCAGCGCGGCCGCCCAATCGTGGACGTGCAAAATTTGCAATGACGGCGTCAATCGCCGCGCGATTTCCAATGCCGCCTTGCAGAAAAAAATGAATCGCGTGGCGTTATCTTCGTAGGGCTCGCCGTACTCGCCGTAAATTCCGGGGCGATCAAAAAACGGATCGCAGCGAATGAGAAATAACTGCACGCCGCTGACGCTCCGCCCCTCGAAGTACTCTGCAACGTAGGTTTTGTCGCCCACCTGCACATCGACAGTCACGCCAGTGTCCTCTGCCTTGAATTCGGGGTTCTCTCGAATTTCGCGGTAATACGGCAGTGTCACGCTTACCTCGTGCCCGCGGGCACGCAGCGCACCTGGCAGCGCATCCATCACGTCGATTAGCGCCCCCGCGCGCTGCAACGGCGGCCCTTCCGCGCTAATCATTAGAATTCTCATTCGATGTTCGATGTTCGATATTTGCCGTTAAAAAAATTACAAAGGTTACAAAGTTAAATCGGCACAGCCGCTAATTCCTTTTTTTAACCAACTAACTCTTGTAGCGGCTCAGGCCTGACTTCCAGCTTTCCACCCTCCAACGCTTCAATGTTTCTCGCTCTGCGCATACTCCCGCTGCACCCACTCGAGCGCCTCCTCGCGCGTCCGTAGGTTGCCCTCAAGCTGTCGCGTCTCCACCGCCTCCAGAATTTCGCCAAACCTGGGGCCCGGCTTTAAACCGAGCGCAATCAAATCGTCTCCACGCACCAACGGCGGCGGGATAATCGGCTCGCTCGCAAATTCTTCGCGTTTGCGGAGGAGGAACTCGTAATTGTCGAGCATGCGATGGCTGCCTTCGCAATCGACCCGATGCAGCTCCAGCTCGTCATCGAAAGTCGGCCGCGCAATAAAACGTTTTAATTTTGCCTCGCGCATCTTGGGTACGTCCTTAAACACCATGTGCTGGCGCACCATTTCGACGGTGGCATCGATTTCAGCGCCGGAAAATCGCAAACGTCGCATGATTTTCTCGGTCATCTCTGCACCCATACGATCGTGCCCGCTAAAACGAATTCGCCCCGTTTCATCCACAGTTGCGGTGCGTGGTTTCGCCACATCATGAAGCAAGACAGAGAAAACGAGCGGCACAGAAACCTTCTCCGGAAGAAATCGCAGCATCAATCGCGTGTGCTCGAAAACATCGCCTTCGGGATGAAATTGCTCCGGCTGCTTGCAACCCTTCATCTCATCGATCTCGGGCAAAACGGCGCGCATTAATCCGCTCGAATCGAGCAAATCCCACCCGCGCGCTCTGTTTGGCGACAAAAAAATGCGTATCAGCTCGTCGCGAATTCGTTCCGCGCTGATCTCATTGATCGAGCCTGCATTCGCGAGGAGCGCATCCCACGTTTGCTTGTCGATCTTGTAATCGAGTATAGTGGCCAAGCGCACCGCGCGCAGCATTCGCAACCGGTCTTCCGCGAAACGCTGTGCTGGATCGCCGATTGCCCGTACTAATTTCGCCGCGATATCTGCGCAACCGCCGATGAAATCGATCACTTTCTCCGCGACCGGGTCGTAAAACATCCCGTTGATGGTGAAATCGCGGCGTTTTGCGTCTTCTTCTGGAGATGAAAAGTGCACCGCGCTCGGATGCCTGCCATCGATATAAGCGTCATCGGAACGAAACGTCGCCACCTCGAATTGAAAATTGTTTTCCAACACCAGGATCACACCAAAATGCACCCCGACGGCGTGCGTGCGCGAAAAAAGCTGCTGCACCACTTCGGGTCTGGCGTCGGTGGCAATGTCGAAATCTTTCGGTATCCGGTCACGAACCATGTCCCGAACGCAACCGCCAGCGAAGTACGCGATATGACCGCTCTCGCGTAAACGCGCAACGACATCGCGCGCCGTCATTTCCATCGGCGACGGTTTCATATCCGATCACTGTAGCCGCTTCGTTGTGCGAAGCGCAACGCGCGCTTCGGAAGTTAAGGTATCTTTGCCTGATTCGGCCGATCGGCTTCCAGCTACGGAACTCGCCAAGCTCGCCGCAGCGAGTCCGTCCGGTGGCGGACAAGACGCTCGGCGGCTGAGGCAGCCTGGAAGGCTATCCTCCGACCGCTGCGTTCTTCTCCTTCCAAAAGGCATGAATGATGAAGAGAACCACAGCAATCGAGATACACGAATCAGCGACATTGAATGCGGGCCAGGGATGCGCGTACGGAATGTGCAAATCGAAAAGAAGAAAATCGATCACATGTCCATAAAGAAGGCGATCGGTAAGATTTCCCAGGATGCCGGTGAGCAGAAGCGCCAGCGAGACGTCGCGCCAAACATCGGGCGCTCGTCGCCGGAAGAGGAGAACCAGAACAACGAGAAGTGCGACAGATGAAATTACGATGAAGAAGGCGTTGTTGTTCCTGAAGGAACCAAACGCTGCGCCGGTGTTCGTGACGTTAACCAGGTTGAAGAAATCTGGGATCACAATGCGAGGTTCGTCGGGGCTAATGAACTGCAGGACCGCCTGTTTCGTCCATTGATCGAGCGCGTAGAACGGCAGCGAGAGAAAGAAAATAAACTTCATAATCGATTCCTAAGTAGGAAACGCAACAACGCGTGGCGCGCCTGAGCGCCGTCGGCGCGGCATGTTTATAGGAACCATTACATGTGGTGCCCCAGCTCCGTAGGGGCGGCATGTGTTGCTACCAAGACGACATTTCGCTCCTACGGAGCTTCCGCTTTGGATGTGACTGGCGACTATAAACATGACGCGCCCACGGTGCTAAGCTCTAATAGCTGCAACCACGCTCTCGCAACGGTCGCATAAATCCGGACGCGTCGTGCTCGCTCCGACCGCTGGCCGATGACGCCAGCAACGAGCACACTTTTTATACGCTGTTTTCGTGACCGAAGCGCTCGCTTCGTTTGCCTGGCGGATTGTCAGATCGCTCAGAATAAAAAATTCTTCCAGTTCTGCCTTATCGATTTTCTCCGTGACATCGGAGTCCGAATGCAAAACAACCGCAGCCTCGAGAGTATTCCCGATCAGTTTCTCCTGACGCGCGCGCTCAATCGCTTGCCCGATTACGCCGCGCAATTTCAGAAGCTCGGCAACTTGGGCGGTCGCCCTGTTCTGTAAGTGTTGCACCTGTGGAAATTCCTGCAAATGAACCGAAGCACCGGCGCCTGAGTGGCGCCACGTTTCCTCGGCAGTGAATGCGAGAATCGGCGCAAGTAATCGGGAGAGCGCATCGAAAATTTTGTGCATCGCGGCTTGCGTCGCGCGACGGCGCGGGGAGTCCGGCGCGTCGCAATACATCCGATCCTTTGTGATGTCGATGTAGAGGCTGCTCAGGTCCACTGCGCAAAATTGGTTGAGCGTGTGATAAACCTTGTGGAACTCGAACGCCTCATAAGCGGATCGACAATCGGCAATCACGTTGTCGAGCCGCTCCAGAATCCAGCGATCGATGAGCGTTGTAGCCGGCATCGGTGATGCCGGCTGGCCGGGGTCACCGACCCCGGCTACAGGAGAATCGTAAAGATTCCCCAACAAGATGCGGAGCGTGTTTCTGATTCGCCGGTATGTGTCGCCGAGGCGCGTGAACATCTCCTCAGAAAAGGGCACGTCGTCCGTATAATCGATGCTGCTGGCCCAGAGCCGAACGAGATCGGCGCCGTGACGATCGACGAAATGGCCGGCGTCCGTCGGCTTGTCGTACGTGCCCGATTTCGAAATCTTTTTCCCGTCAAGATCGACGACGAAACCGTGTGTCACGCAGATTTTGTACGGTGCGCGATTGTTGAGCGCGACGCTGGTCATGAGCGAGGATTGGAACCAGCCGCGATGCTGGTCGGTTGCTTCGAGATACATGTCAGCCGGATCGCGTAGTTCGGGATGGAGTGCGCAAACCGCCTTGTGTGAAACGCCGCTGTCGATCCAAACGTCGATCGTATCGTTGCGATGAGTGGTGCCCTCCGGCAAGTCGAGCTCGCGTGCGAGATCGACATCGTTCAACTCAAACCAAATATTTGAGCCGCGCTGCGCGACCAGATCAGCGAGCTTGCGGATAATTTTCGCGTCGAGAATCGCTTTGCCATCCTTTGAATAAAAGACGGGGAGCGGGACGCCCCAGCTGCGTTGACGCGAAATCACCCAGTCGGGACGCGATTCGACTGTGCCCGCGATGCGGTTCTCGCCCCACGCTGGAATCCATTTCACTGTCTTGATGGCATGCAGCGCTTTGGCCCGCAGCTCGTCAATCCTAATGAAGAACTGCTCGACATTCCGGAAGATGATCGGCGTCTTCGAGCGCCAGCAGTAAGGATAAGAATGATGAAATTTTTGCTGGCCGAGCAGCATGCCGCGCTCGCGCAGCAAATTGACGATGTCGACGTTGGCGTCGAAGACATATTTCCCAGTGAGATTTCGCAAACCGGCTTCGTCGGTGAAACGGCCGTGATCATCGACCGGCGACAAAATCTGCAAGCCCTTTTCCCTACCTAACAAGTAATCGTCTTCACCATGACCAGGCGCGATGTGTACTGCGCCCGTGCCAGTGTCCATCGTGACAAAATCGGCCGTGAACACGGTCGATTTGCGATCAAGAAACGGATGTTGCGCGCCTACGTGATCGATCTTGCTGCCGGGGAATGATTCCTTGGGTTGGCCGACAGGCTCGAATTTTGTGTTGGCGCAAAATTGCGAAACGAGCTTTTCTGCGAGCAGCAACGTCTCAGAGCTGCCATCGCGGGAAAATTCCTGGACAACATAAATTTCCTTGGGACCGACCGCGATTGCGAGATTTGCCGGCAACGTCCACGGCGTCGTTGTCCAGATGGCGATGCTGGCGCTATTCTTCCATTCGCCGCTTACGATCGGAAACTTCACGTAAACAGCGGTGTCGTCCCGCTCCTGATATTCGACTTCGGCTTCAGCGAGCGCCGTCTGCGCGCCGGTGCTCCAAAATACCGGCTTCTTCGATTGATAAACTAGATCTTCCTCAACAAACACGGCGAAAGCTCTGAGAATTTCCGCTTCGTATTTGGGATCCATTGTCAGATATGGATTTTCCCAGTCGCCGAAAACGCCGAGTCGCTTGAATTGCTCGCGCTGCACGTCGACAAATTTTCGGGCGAACGCTTCCGATTTCTTGCGGACTTCGAGCGGAGAAAGACCCCGGGATTCCCTGACCACTTTGTACTCGATCGGCAGACCGTGGCAGTCCCAGCCAGGGATATAAGGCGCGCGTTTACCCAGCATAGTCTGCGATTTCACCACGAAATCCTTGAGAATCTTGTTTAGCGCTGTGCCCATGTGGACGTCGCCGTTTGCGAAAGGTGGCCCGTCATGCAGGACGAATAACTCTCGATCTTCTCTCGCTTTCTGGATTTGCTGATAAAGTCGTGTCTCCTCCCACATTTTCAGCATTTCTGGCTCGCGCACGCCGAGGTTCGCCTTCATCGGAAACTCCGTGCATGGCAAGTTTAATGTCTCTTTGTAGTTCTGGCTCATGACGGGCGGGCGGGGCTACGTAACATCCGCGACTGCACAAATCAACGCGCGTGCTAAGAGAGATGAGAGCATCGACAGCGACTTTGGAGTCGCAATCCCGCGATGGTGAGACGGCAGTCCAAGCCACGCAAGAAGGCAGATAGGGTCGCCCCAAATCCTTACCGGCGGCGAGCTGCCCTGCGCTCACGTGTAGCCAGTTTTGTCTTCGAGTAGTTCGATCAGTTCGCCATCTGGGCCACGAAAAAAGGCCACTCGAACTGGCCAAGGTTTCTCCGCCACATCGTTTAGCAGATCCAATGGCCGAATAGGCACAGTGACCTCACAGCCATTTTTCGACGCTGCAGCTCCCAATACCCAATAAGAGGGTCCCCTTCCAAGAGTGCCATCTTTGCTCCTTTTCCTTGTTATAAGCCCTTGTTTTGGCCAGTACGCGAAACCGCGTGAAATCGCCCAGCTGCTTAGCTGACATCGGCTTCGCTTTTATCCTTTTGCCTAGCTAACAGCAAGAAAAAGATAAGAACGTAAACCACTGTATCGTCTTGGAGCTGATCGTCGATCTGGGACTCGAACGTGGCAAGAGATGTCTCGACATGACAAAGGCAAAAGAACGCACACGCGCATTTCGAATTTTTGTTCTGGCGGACACGCACAATCGTTTGCCGGAAAACGTGAGAGAAACGGCCAAAGATGCCGATGAAATCTGGCATCTTGGAGATGTTTGCACGGAAAGCATTCTCGACGAGCTGCGGGCGATTGGACCCCGAGTCACTCACGTACGCGGAAATTGCGACGGCAATTTCGAATGGCCACTAGTTGTCGATCTTGTGCGCGGTGGATCGAAATTTCGTCTGCAACACGTTCCCACCGATCAATTGCCGGACGATGTCGATGTTCTATTACATGGGCATACGCACGTGCCACGGATCGAACGACGCGGAACTGTTCTGTTTCTGAACCCTGGGTGCGTGACGCGCCCCAACCGCGGTTCACCCCCAAGTGTGGCATGGCTTGAAATTGCGCATGGGGAAATTAGCTGGAAGCTCATTCCGCTCCGCTGACACTTGGCTGAAACCAGGTATTAATGTGACCGATTCTGTGTTCTGTCTTGATTAAACGTGGGTGCGCCGCTTTTCTTCATCGGGGGATGACGGCTTTCCTTGATCAGATCTTCGTCAGTGCAAAGCGATGGCTGCTTTCGTGGCTAACGGGCGCGCCCGACTGGCTTGTCCAAGTCGCGTCGAGCCTGATTAACATTTTCGCGCTCCTCGGTGTATTTCTCACGCTTTTTGCGCTCATGTCTGTGCTGGAACGGAAAATCCTCGGGCGCATACAGAATCGTTACGGCCCCAATCGGGTCGGGCCGTTCGGCCTCTTTCAGCCAATCGCGGACGGCATCAAGATGCTGATCAAGGAAGACATCGTGCCGGTGCGGGCCGACAAGATTGTGCATTTTCTTGCGCCAGTCCTGATCGCTGCCACCGCCATTCTCGCGCTCGGCATCATTCCATATGGCCGGGGCATGACGCCTTTT
>WNGD01007674.1_pt1 | contig 11519 bp, 8 predicted proteins | sample 5400671 | NCBI WGS metagenome assembly WNGD01 (sample SAMN13153369, study PRJNA577476) | soil metagenome | isolation source: 40 cm soil or saprolite under grassland replicate 2 | place: USA:California | collected 2016-06-15
AACACTCGTCTTACCAGGCGTGCATAGATAAGCTTCATCGTGGTCTCCTCGTTCTCGCTCTATTCCTCTTTTTTATACACGCACTTGCTCGTTTGTTAGATACAGGGAAATTTACATGTCACCAACAGTAGGTCATCTTTATCGTCCTCCTGAGGGAGCCGGCAGATTGCGGTTAACAGGCCAAAGCAGAGAAAGCGGCGCCATGAAAGAATCTGCCAGGGATTGGCAGCTCAACGCTATGATATTATAGGTTGATTTTCTTCTATAGGCTGCCAGTAGTGCAGGGGAGGAAACAGTAATGAACAATTCCTTATCCAGGCGAGTTCCCCGGCTCAGGGAGCCAGGGCCAGCGATTCAACTCCTTGCTTCAGTTACCCTTGTCTTTTTACTCGCCTTTGGAGCAGATGTATTGCTGCAGTGGGCAGTAGGATTATTTGTAGCTGGTATTGTTGAACAGGATACTTTTTTTTATAGCGCCGTGAGGCAACAGGATGCCTTTGCTGAAAGTATCCTTGCAGTTATCAAGCTGGTTTCCTTTGTTGCTTTGGGAATCGGCTTCGCGGCGACGCTGGCGTTTTTCTTCATTCCATTCTCTGGCAAACCCCGCTCAACCCAACCGTTGCAGTCGAGAATGAAACCGTTGCTCACAGCTACCTTGCTCTCTCTCAGAGGCATAGCGACAGTGACTTTCATGTTTCTCGTGGTAACCGCCATCTATGAATTGTTGCTACGCATAGTTGGCAACCAACCACCTTTTTTCCTCCTTGCAGCGCTTGTCACAGCATCGATGTACGTCTTCATCCTGGCCTATTGCCTCTTTGATTATGCAAAAGAACTCAGAGGAATGTATCCGGAGTAGTAGCAAAAAGGAGGAACATGCACCATGGCGGGAGAAGTCGAAGATGATCATATAAGCAGAGGTGTGAATACCAGCATGGGCTATCTTCAGCGAGCCCTCCAGGCCACCTTGACCATCTGGCTGAGCCTGGCAGTGGTGATTATAGCAGTATTTGGGCTCTCTGAGAGTCTCAGAGTAGCTGGAGTGGACAGAGACGAGAACGTACTGGTCACATTCCTGGTTGCGCTTGGATTGATTCTGCTTGTGCTGTGGCTCTTGCCTCGCTCGTTTCTTACTTTGAAAGAAGAGAGGCAGGATGGTGTCAGGCAAAGATATATCCAGAATGTTCTGTTCGCTCTTTCAGTAATGTGGGCAGCTCTGGCAGCGATAATGATTGCGGCAATTGGTCTGTATACTATCCTGCGTATGGCCGGAATCGAGGGAGACAAGAACGTGCTGATCACATTCATCGTTGCTCTCGGATTGATCCTGCTTGTCCTATGGCTCTTACCTCGCTCGTTTCTTACGGGGAAAGATGAGAAGTAGAACGCTTCTCGCTACCGCGCTCTCTCCTACGATAGTCCTTGTAAGGACTGCTTTTGGAGGTCTAATGGCCCCATCTATGGAGTAATGTTCTTATCCTGCAGTCCAATAATATCCTGCAGTCCAATAACCTTATGACGCAGGAGCAATACTCCAAACACCTTGTTCACTCGTGCATTGCGCATTCTGGTCCACACTGCAATAGCTTCCTGAGATATCGCCGTCTGATTGTATTATCCCATCAAAAGAGAGATTCAAATGCCCTGTTGAGTCTTTAACCGTGAACTGAATATGTTTAGAAGAATCTATGGTCCCATTGAAAGTACCAATGCTATAAAGTCCAGTAAAGTTACCGCTAATGTATATCTGTGTTTGTTGAATGTCCGTAAGAGACATCGTCGTGGTACTGTTCGCCACGATGTCGTAAATAGTGCCGTTATAGAATTTTGCTAAATTTACAGAGGAGGTTGATGATGGAGTAGATACTCCCGTTGATGTAGGGCTCGCATAAGAGGTGGCATTAGGCTGCAGTGCCCAAGTTGAAGTTGCGGAACGAGAACCATGGTAAACTTCATAAGACCACAGGCTCATTCCAACGATTATACCAATTAGTAGTATCAGTAAGATAGATACGAGTACAGTAAGTTTCCTTGAACGCATGGTACGCAGCAGTATTGGTACAGATTTAGTACTGGTTACAAGTTGCACAATAGCGCCGCATAGACTAAGACTCATCAATATAGTGAGGGTACCTACAGGTGACCATCTTCCAGCAAATAATTGTATAGCTGCTACTATTGCATCAATGGCAAAGCTCAGGGCAATCGAGAGCGTCCATTCGACTACAGGCTCCTTTAGATGCAAGAAACGGACGACTATCATGCCAGGACATACCAGGAGAAACCAAAACACTATGACAGGGCGTACTATTGTATCTGTGAATACAAAGGTAACCAGGCCAGCAGCAACAACGGAGTAGATGATAATCGTAGGCCATAACAGGTTTGAAAGAGCTGGAATACGCTTCGATATTTTCGGAATTGACGGAGCAAGGATAGTCGGTGAAGATAGAGTGGGTTTGATTTGATTTGAAACTTCGCTTAGTTGAATTGTATCTGCCACTGCCATATCTCGTGAAGATGTGATTGGTTGTGTTGGAAGTTCTTCTACGTCTTGTAGTGAGGAATTGCTCACCTGTGATCGGCCAGTTAGCGCATTATTTTTTCGTGATTGATATGACAGCCAGCGCTCCCGATAGATTTGGGGTGCTGCTGCTAAGCGAATTGTTTTGGCTTCCTGCTCTCGCACCTCCTCGCTATGTTCAATATCTGCTTCCCGTTCACCATTTTGCTTCTGCTTAACTTGCTTACCGCAAGAATTACAGAAATTTGCGGATACTGGTAGCAGAGCTTTACAGTAAGAACAACTTTTTAAATGATCAGAAGTTTCCCGTCCGGTTTTCAATTGCTATACACCCTTTGGTTTCACGCCTTGACTAGCCAATTGATAACCTCGAGGCGGAGGCTGAGCGGATAATCCACGATAGCGCCTTTGGTTTCTCGCCTTGACTAGCCAATTGATAACCAGTCTGCGTTCATATACTGATTACTCTACATATTCAAATATGTGAGCCTATGGTTTCCTAAAAAGCTATTAGTGGAAAAGAAAGGTTAAAAATCTATTTGATAGTTACGAAAACTTCAATTTTCTCTGAGTGAATGATTTGTACTTCCTCCAGTCTCACATGCGCGCTAGAGCTTGTCACGTTCTACACTCTTCCAACATATTATATAGAAATTTCAGTCGTCAAGTCATCCCCTGTCACTTGACTGGTCTTCCCCTCCTTTGCTAAGATACGTACAGTCCCAGATAATCACTTACTGTAACTTCAAAAATAACGAGCACTGGACTTAATACACGGTATTATTGCAAAATCGTTATTCTGTAATATGTTCAAAGTTAATGAGTCACCCAAGTGAAAGGCTTACTACATAAACACCAATCCTCTTTCTTCTCATCTAGCAACCGACATCTGCTCATTGGGCTTTTGCTGCTGCTAGCTCTTTTCGGAACAATACCACTTTTTGTTTTTAGTACTGACCAGCAACAATGGGTAGCAACAAGTTTTGTTACGAGAAATGGTCAACAGTTACTATTGAATGGACAACCGTTTCGTTTTATTGGGGCAAATAGATTTAACCTTCTTACCACTCTTACTCCTTATCATGGATGTGAAGAAGGGTGGTCACAACATAATTTAGATGCCTATTTTGCAGAAATGCAGTCGCTACATATCACTACAGTAAGATTCTGGGCATTCCAGTCATTTACTGAAAACGGCACAGATTTTTCTCGGTTCGATTATCTTGTATCACTGGCTCAAAAGTATCATATTTTTTTAATACCGGTTCTTGAAAACCAATGGCCTGATTGCACGCAGGGCGATTACAAATATAATACGTGGTACCAATCTGGTTATTTATCTCCATACGGAAATTATCAACTTTCATATAAAGATTATTTGCGTCTCATTATTACCCGCTACAAAGATAATCCATACATTCTTATGTGGCAGCTCATGAATGAAGCAGAAAGTAAAAACACGAATGATATTTCTGATCCACAAGCTTTGTACAATTTTGCCTTGACCATGTCTGCATATGTTAAATCGATAGATCCAAATCATTTAGTAAGTTTAGGAACGATTGGCGAAAACCAAGCAGGAACTGACAGTACCAACTATGTTAATCTCTACAGTATTTCAACTATTGATATCTTAGAGATTCATGATTATTGGCAAGAAGCAACACCACTTCCGAGTTTCGTCTCACAACGCATTGCCGATGCAGTAACATTGAATAAGCCAATTTTTGTTGGAGAAGCAGGTATTCAAAAAGGTTGTGTGCAGCGAAGTTGTTTTACATTACAACAAAGAACCAGTTTATTCCAAGCAAAGATGGATGCGTTTTTTGGGCAAAATGGAAATGGATATCTTATCTGGAGCTATCGCGATAATTATCCTTCTTCTGATGAAGTTTGGGAATTCGACTTACAAGATCCATTAGCAAAGGTTGTCAGCAATGAGTCTCTCTCCCTCTATCCAACTATTACTTGATAATGATTAAATCTCTATTTGAAAGTGGTGGAAACGAAAATTAAGACCTTCTCAATCAGTGCGAATATACAAAAACTTGTGCATCGGCGTTACTATAAACCATCTTAAACTTTCCTGATGCGAGAATTGCTTTCTGAAACTGATCTAGCATAGCCGGCGGCATTCCTTCTGAATCAGCCATTGCTTTTTGACTGCGGGTGAAAATCAGGTATGTTCTTGGATACTTTGCGTGTTCTATAAAATCGACAATAGCTTTAACATTGTTAGTTTGTACAGCATCGGGAGCAAAAGAAGTCACCGAGTAGGAGCTATATTTCTCGATATCTTGAAACTCCCATGCAATGCCATCCCAAGGCTCAAGAAAAAGCGAATTTGGTGGCGCTATGGTGTAAAGGTAGCTAACAGCGTTAATTTCATTGCTGGTCTTATACTCTAAACGCTCTGTTCCATAACGTGTGAAAAGAAAACCGCCAAGTAACACTGTGCTTATAGCCAGAACTGCTGCTGTCATCCATCGTGATGTTGCGAAAGTAGGTCTAGTGTAAAAGAGAGAAGCGGCAAAAAAGGCCATAAATGGCAAAGAGAAGAGATTGATACGTATAAGCATCTCGCCCGTATATGATTGTGCAACAAACAGTGGGAAAGGTGCAATTGCGAGCAAGATATAGGTTAGATCACGGTAACCGTTGAGGAGGCGACGAACTCCTCCCAAAAATGCCAGTCCCCATACGAAAGCAGTCATAATAGTACGCAGTGCAGCTATCAATTTATGTTCCGGGTCCCCTTGTGCCAATCGGTCAGTCAGATTTGATGAGATATCAACACGACCAACGTTGCCTATCACCAAATTGAAGCTGTTAGGTAAAAATGGCCGAGCCACAAAAATGATCCATGCCACAATCATAAGACTCATTACGATGGGCAGCCAGAACGGTGTACAGCGACGAAAGATGACGAGTATACTGACACTCGCCACTGTGAAGAAAGGAGTAAGAGGATGGCTGGAAACAAGGAGTGAGAAGATAATAATAAGAATGATAAGCAGAGCTACACGTTGCCTTGGCTGAGTAGATGTGTGCAGCATGTCTGGCGCTGTCAACCACTCAAAGAATTTCTGCACAGGAAGCGGGAAACGATCCAGAAGTTGCCAATGGGGATTGTCTCCATGGGGTTGTATCTTCGGTGGTACTTTAAACCATTTCAACAAGATAGCAAGAATGACCAGGTACAAAAAGAAATCAAAAGCTTGCGGCGAAAAATGATCCTGGTCCACCCACTTCGTCAAAAAAAAGAACCAGAGTCCTAACCATACTAGACGTTTATCAGTCGTGGCCGAAGTAAAAATCATGTAAAGTGGCCCAAGGTAGATCAAATTAAAGAAAACCTGCGACCAACCTACAAAACTAAGGGCGCTATGATATCCAGCAATTTGCGTCACGAAAGCACTCAAAATGAAGAATTCCGGCCAGCCTGGATAAATATAAATGTTTGGATCAAAGGCGCCTTTGCGTATAATGTATTCAACGAATCCAGCATGCTTGTATACATCGACAAAGCGTGGTACCTCCTCGACAAGGGTCGTTATACCATAAAGCATAAAAATCAAGAGAAAAAGATGGAGCAGGATAATCGATACTCGTTCTTGCGGTTGCCGCAAAGTTAGACAAAAACTAATCGTCAGTATGATAAGAGCGAGGATGATTGTGGGTGGTAATACTGAAACCAGGCCCAGGTCATTCATGCGCCCTACGTCCACATACATGAGCGAGATCGACCACAGAATGAGAGCGCATAGAGGTAGCAGGACACCGACAACTTCTACGGGCTTTAGCATCTTGATAGTATTTGATAATGGGAGCCTGGCTAGCACTCTGCTCAGGTCTAATGCAAATACTCGTTGCGAATACTTCAATTGTCTCATAAGTGAATGCATATTAACTCCGCTACGGGTTTGTCACGGTATGCCAGGCGACCTCCATCCTAAATAGGAGGTACCGGGTCAGAAGTCCTTGAACCGGATTACCCGCTTGATCACCTGCTTAACCTCCCGCTCAGTTCTCGAAAGCGGAAGCCGTTCGAGGTGGTACTCCGAATAGGGATAGGCCTGGGCGCCGAAGCGCTCCTTGAACTGTGCCAGGGAGACCGACCAGCCGGTTTCGCCCAGATAGTAGTAACGGCAGCCCGCCCTGCACGCGTCCTCGATCGCGAGGCGCTGGAGGAGGTCATTGGCCCGGTACTTCCCCAGCTCCTCATCCATCGCTGCCCGGAAGCCATAGGCGTTGACTCCCTGGATCACCACCGCGGCCGCCACCGGCCGGCCCTCCACCCGTGCAAGCCAGACGCGGCACCGCTCCCCCAGGAATCTACCAATGGCCTCGAACTTCTCACGGGGGTCCCGATGCTTCAGGCGGCGAACCGCAAGCCAGTAGGGCTCGTGCTGCATCCTCGCCCATCGAGCTGCCTCATACTCCAGCAGTTGGTAGAACTCGGGTACCAGCCGGCCCGCCGTGCCGCACTCCACGGTGACGCCACGGCGCTCAGCCCGGCGGGCACCTTTGCGCGACTCTTTCTGAAAGCGTTTGGACCAGACCTGCTCCCACCCGCCTTCCAGATCAAGCAGGTGCGCCCGGCGGGGAATGACGGTGGCGCGCTCAGGGGCGCCGGCTGCCCACGCCGATGCCAGCAAAGGGTTCGGATAGACCGATTGCGAGAGGACGCGGTGCTGCGCGAGATCATCGAACATGGCGGCGATCTCCTCGGCGCAGGCTCCCCCCGGAGCCAGGAGCCCGCCGACTCCGCAGTGGGGTGGGTTCGAAGCCTCGAACGCCAACGCTCCTCCGGCGAAGGACCGCCGGAGGAGTGGGAGGACTAGCCTCCGCCCGTCGGCCATCTTGTAGAGGCGACTCACGTCCTCGAACCCACCCGCGGCGCACATGGCATCGGCCCACGCCGGTGACTGGGTCTCGAGCGCGAAAGGGTCGCTCCGGAGCACCTCCTCCCAGGCATCCCTCGGGGCAGGGCTGATGGTGTTGGCGATCTTGACGCTAGCCGGATTGTCACATTGGCTCATGAGTGCCTCCAATACTCCCTGGGTCTGCCCTGTATCGTTTCCTGAGTCCTTCCCTGCCATTCTTTTCTCCTGGTTCCTTCGTTCTTGATACAGCTATTTTAGCTTATTCCTGTGCCCAACTCTTGGGGACCATTATAGTTTCCCATAGGCAAATATAACTCTCTATCTTTGCACTTTCCTAAAAAAGAAAAGATAGAGATCCTCGTTCCAACAAGTGGAAATAAGATAGAGCCGTAGACGAGCCCTATGTTATCGATAGTGATCTCCCAGTTAAAATCGCGTTCAGCCAGGAAACGAATGATCCCTGATAGATTATCCTTATTTATATCGCCGATGCCGATGGTGATGTGCGGCATCCAACGAGAAGGATGATAGTAATCCTCGATACCCGAAGCCATACTGGAAATTTCCTGCCAGAGTGCTTCATGAAACTGCATTAACTCAGGACTGCGTACAACAGGGATATACAGCACTAGATCAGGTTTGGTAAAGATGCCCAGGCCACCGGCTTTTACTTGAAATGACGTCTTGCTTGCCGCAAATCGCTGCAAGACAGATTTCAACGACTTTACATTATAGTGTCTGGCAAGCTGGTAAGAAAAATGTGGTTCGGGTGCCTGGTAGACCTTACTTACTGCGAACTCCTTCTTCAGCTCTGCCCAGAGGTCTTTAACCAGCTGATGATGTTTGTAGTCCAGGAGTGAGACGACGCCATGCATTGATTTAGATCTCCTTACAAAAGTGCAAACATAGAGAATATGCCTCAAATTTCTCATCTTTGAGCGGTTGCTTGGAATACTTTACCTCCTCGCTCACGTACATACTCGATAAATGCCAGTACCTCTCTCATCCGTTTGAGACGAGAGTGGTACAATGACGGTATTGGGAGGTGAGAACGGATGCGCCATGCCTCGTCGATGAGAGGGCACCAACGTGTAGGGAGACGGTCTCGCCAACGCTTAAGGGCTACTAAATACGTGACAATCTCTCCTTCTTCGATCGTCGTCAGCATACGACAGAGGGTGGCTACGGTGAGCACAATCCACCCATCAAGCAGGAAGAGGTAGGGACGTTCGGTTGGGGTCGCCCAAAAGCCATCGTTCAGGTTGTCACGCATCGTTTCCAGCACGTCCTGCCAGGTTACCTCAAAAGGGAGTGAAGAGCGTTCTGGTCCGAGGAGACGGATACCTTTGGTCTTAACGGTCCACCACGTGACGGAGCTGAGCTGAGCGTATCTGGCGGGAGAGAACTTTCCAAATTGAAAGGTGGGATAGGCTGCGATCTCTCTATCGCTCTTCCCAAGATTATACAAAGGTATGTAGAGCACTTCCAGACGCTTGCCGAGTTTGTGCGCCCAAAGCAGCTGTGTATGAAGAGCTTTTAATTGTGCAAGCTCCGGAGGGCCCAAGTCCCCGTGAGTTAAGGCAAGGATGTCGATATCACTTTCTCGTTCGTCAAAGCCACCGAGCACAATGGAGCCGTAAATGTAGATACCATAGAAGTGATCATGCAACGGTTCTAGGGCTTGGAGATAGGCATCGATGAGTAATTGAACAGGTGTGGGAATCAATTCATCTGATCTACTGTCCAAACCCCAGTTCCTTTGCCTGAGATGTAGTATACGCCTGCTTTCAGGCTGCAAGGGGTGTTGCTGGAGTTGATCTATATTGGTTGATACATCTATGGGTCGAACAGCCTTGAATACTGTATATGACATGAACATCGCTTCAACATACAGTGCTGCAACCCAGCCGAGGCTCAATCCTGATAAACCGCCGAGCCGTCCACCAAGTGTTGCTGCACCCAATTCAAGAAGCGTACCAGCCGCCATGGGTAGTAGAGCATATAAAATCCGACCTTGACTTCGACAAATTGCTACATAGTGGCTTCTGATCAGATATGGCAACGTTCCCAGCGCTAGAATGCGCAAGCTCCATGTAGCCTGTTCAGCGTAGATATGGCCAAATACCCCCAATACCTGCCCGGTAGCAAACTGGAATATACAATTTGCTAAGATAACAGTCACTGCTCCGAGACCTAATGTCAGGCGAGCTTTGTGTGCCAGGATAGCGGGATGAGCAGAACTCATTGCGTAGAGTACGATCGTAAGGGCATTAGCCGCATTAAAGATAAAATTTGCAAGCATAAAGGAAACGTAAAACCATGCATTTACCCTCGCCGAGAGCAGTATCGTGACCAGTACAGGCAAGAACCAGCCAGATAACAGAATCAGCAGATTGAAAATGTGATGTTGCAGAGCAACAGACCCTAGCTTCCCTAGCAATCCCCATTGCGGCAGATAACTTCTAAGCGACCTTTCTCTTTTCAATACAACAAACACGGTGAGAAGTGTCAATGAGAGTGCGTTACCGACTAACCACGTCGTATAAATCGTCAGTCCCACTTTCTGTGACAGCCAAAGGCTTACTACAAAGAGCACAGCAAGTTTTGCTACAGCAAATAAAGTGTTACGCCAGAGTTGCAGCCCACCACGCAGTAGTCCGATCAGGGCGTAGTCAAGAACCAAAGCGATCGTGGTGAGGCTCACTCCAACTGCGAACAGTGATATATTTATGACACTTGCTCTAAGTGCCTGGAAGTCAGTCGCTACAAAAGGTGCAACAAGTGCAAATACAATCCCAGCACATCCTCCTGCTCCCCCAGCTACAATCAAAGATGCGCTGATGAGAGGTCCTTCTTTGCCCGGTTGGCGCGCTAATTCACCAGTTAGCAGGGTACCCAGTCCCAATGTGCTTATTGTTCCAAGCAGTGCCATAGCCGAGATAGCTGCGGAGCCAAGGCCTACCGCCTCTGGTGGGAACCACCTGGCTGCTACCCACCAATACACGAATCCAAGCATCGATGTGACTGCCGTTGTGCTGATTAACGACCCGGCATTTACCAACATGACGATATTCGTCTTTATCCATTGATAAAGCAATGCTCTCACGTGCAAAACTTCCTTCTATCACTCACCTCAGATTGTGTAAACTCTCTTACCATTTCTTTGGGTCTCAAGTTCGGATCATACGGATCTGGGAACCTCATTAACTCTGTGAAAATCAGGCTTGTTGAGATGAGTACGATGAAGATGGTGCTGACATGCAGCATTGGGTTCCTGATATGTCCAAGTATCATCCCAATTCCCCATGCGCAGCCAACCAGGCATATAATTAGAACATGTGCAACGACCAGAATATAACGCTTCGATGCGGCTTTGGCTTTGCGAGTTATTGTGTAAGAGCGATTTTGCTTAAGCGCATCGATGAGAGCTAATAGGACGAAGGGCCACTTCGCTAGCGTTAATAATCCAGACCTCCAGTGGAATCCTACCTCATGTCGTGGATCGAGATAGAACCGTTGCCGGTAGAAATCACACAGTTGTAGGACAAGTAATAAAACGATAAGCCTCGGAACAGTTAAAAGCGAGAACACGATCGGCGTAATTCCTGTCGAGAGCATAAAGACAAGCAGACCTACTTGCAAACCAGTGCTAATGCCTTGCAGATAATATAAACCATGCACAAAGCTCACTAAGCGTTCCACAAGCGGCAGTTTCCTCGCCGCTTTCGGGTAAATCCTGAACTTGATATCCAGTACTGAACGAGCCCAGCGCCGTTGCTGGTTCAGGTATCCACTCCAATCAACCGGCGTCAGTCCTCTGGCCAGAATCCTCGGGACATACACGCCTTGCCATCCACAAACACGGTAGAAGAGGGTAATAAGTAGATCATCGGCAGCATGGGGGGCAAACCCACCGACCTGCTTCAGCGCAGTCACACGGTGCGTATTATGGCAACCTACGACTATTGGATAACCCAGGGCGTAACTGATCATCTGAATAGGACCATAAAAGGCATACGAATCTTCAGCCGCTCCTCGCGCGATGAAGCTCGCCTTTTGATTGTAGTAGACCTGCGCAGCCTGTACATACCCAATTCTCGGGTCTTCAA
>WNGD01015836.1_pt1 | contig 11519 bp, 9 predicted proteins | sample 5400671 | NCBI WGS metagenome assembly WNGD01 (sample SAMN13153369, study PRJNA577476) | soil metagenome | isolation source: 40 cm soil or saprolite under grassland replicate 2 | place: USA:California | collected 2016-06-15
GGAGCGCATGCGACCGGCGTCGGACTCGGTTTGCATCAGGGCGACATCCAGGCAGCGAACAACTCGTGAAATAAAGCCTGCGATCATTCTGTAACGACGAAACGACGTTGCCGACAACCGGCCATTAACAATCGCGACCGGTATCTGTTGTTCTCGGCATTCGCGCAGAAAACCCGGCCAAAGTTCCGTCTCCATAATCAGCACGACAGACGGGTTTATCGCCTTGAGCGCGCGTCGCACGGTCCACCGCCAGTCGAACGGAAAATAGAAGACTCCCGCCGCTTCATCTTTGAAAACCTGTTGCGCGAGCCTCTGTCCTGTGAGTGTTACCGTGGAAACGGCAAGAAGATGATCGGGAAACCTGCGGCGAATCGCTTCAACCAGCGGCCGGGCCGCCTGTGTCTCGCCCACTGAGACACAATGAAGCCACACTACTGGTCGTCCATCACCTCGGATCGCCGGCAAGCCTCCCAGCCGCTCGCGAAACCCGGCGAAGTATTTTCCCTGACTGAAAGCGTCGAAGAGGAAACGAGGCAACAGGACCACAAAACCGAGGGTGAAAAGCAAGCTGTAGATGAAGTACATAGCCGATGGATGATAAGTCTAAGGGCAATAGAGCGGCCACTTGGTTCTCGTTGCCATTTCACCCATCACATATCACTATTACTTCGCGCGCTCAATGTACCGGCCTTCGGTTGGGTCCACGCGGATGCGGTCACCTTCATTGACGAATGGCGGTACCGTGATAGTTACTCCGTTTTCCAGCGTTGCCGGTTTGTTCACGTTGGAAACGGTCGCTCCCTTCATTGTCGGCTCGGTGCGAGTCACCGTCAGCTCCATCGATGGCGGCAGGTCGATACCTATGGGCGCTCCTTCGTAAAACTCGGTCTGGAGCCTGAGTCCCGGTGTCAGCCACTGGGTAGCATCACCCAGATCCTCTTCGCTGAGGGCAATCTGCTCATAGTTTTGGGTATTCATGAAGTGATGGTGCGAGCCGTCGGAGTAGAGATACTCCATCTCGTGTTGCTCCAGGCTGGCACGCTCGATCGTATCTGCTGAACGGAACCGGTGCTCAAACGAGTTTCCGGTTTTGATATTGCGTAACTTCGTTTGCACCATCGCGCGCAAGTTGCCTGGCGTGTGATGGCGAAACTCAACGACTTTGCAAGGTTCTCCTTCGAATACGATGACCATGCCGCGACGAATCTGAGTTGCAGGAATTGCCATAAATCGATATCGATCTCCGTTAACAGTTTCGCGTGTTGCCGCATAGGGAGGTCACTGGGCTAGTCGGCAAGCTGGTTAGTCTAGCGATCAGGCGCGTTCCTTGTCCAGCGCGCTGCTGTCTCCAAGTGGAAAAAAGGCGGCTTGTAGCGCGAAACCAAAGGCTTCGGGAACCAGCCGCCCTTCTTTTGAGGAGCCCACCTACCTCAGCTTGTCTTAACGTTTCGCAATCGACAAAGTTCCAAAAGCTGACTCAGGCGGCCCGCGCGCGAGGTATTCTCTGCTGTCGAGATTCGATCATGGTGACCCAGAATGCGGCGTGTCCGTCTTTGCGACCAGGTAATCGTTGGCGTCGCAATCTCGCCGTCAAAGTACCTCCGGTTCAGGCGCGCAAACATCCGGTCGAGATCGTATTCGCTTCCTTGCGCCGACGACAGCCTCTTTCGGCCGCGACGACGGCGAGCGATATCGGAGGCCCGTTGCACGTCTGGCTTTAACGCATAGTCTCGATACGTCCGCTCATGCACTTGCGGAGTTCGCTTCGCCAGTAGCCTTGCTACCAGAACAAAAGCCAGGGCTCGGAGCACATCCGTCGAGCTGTCCTTGCAGATGTCAGATAGACGAACATAAACGCGGCCCGAGCGTAATCTGATGGTGTGGTGCAAACCCGCATAAGGGTAGAAGCGCACTTCTATCTGAGGTATTTGATGGTAGCCCGCCAGGTGACGAAATGCATCAGCAAATATCTTATTCAAATTGGAAGTCACGCTAACCTCTTAGAGATGCCTGTTAGAGATGCCCGCAATAGGACTGCGCTACAGTGGAACGATGAATCCCACGCCCAATCGCGGTTTCTAGTCTTCTGGCTTGGCCTTGGGCATCTTAAGTACGGTTCTAGGGTTGAGTCAATCTTTCGGCTTAGTCTGGCGCTAACTTATTGAGCCAGCATGGAATCCGAAGCGCTCAGGCTGGCTCAGCTCGGAAGCGCCCAGATGACTGGGGCGTAACCCTCGGTGTTGCAATGGTTAACGTCTGTTTCTAGCTTTACCATCAGAGGGATCTGGGACCGGACTGTTGAATAGTAAATTAGGGCTAGTTTACTGCGGAGGCCAGCAAAAGAACTGTTTGCAGCTATCTTCGCGAATACTCTATACTTCCAAAAGCCATCTATCGAGGCGCTTGCCGCGACGGTTTAGGCGAGCCCAGGGTTAGCTATCAGAGAACGAGCTTGGTCCATTGTCACGCAATGCCCCGTCGTACCATCAATCTCCATAACACAGAAGCAAATACACCTGACGCTCGCGGCGAAGCAGTGCTCGCCGCGATCATCAAGGAACACCTCGTGACTGGCGAGGCTGTTGGTTCGCGAGTCCTTTCAACTCGTTTCGAAAATGCCGCAGGTTGGAGCGCGGCAACCATCAGAAATATCATGGGTGAGCTTGAGGACACTGGCCTTGTCGAACAGCCTCACACATCGGCTGGACGTGTGCCAACGGACAAGGGCTACCGCTATTACGTAGACCACATGCTCAGCGAGGTACGACTTTCAGAAGCAGATTTGAAAGCGATCGATGAACTTCTGTACGCGGGTGATATCGAATCAGGTGCCGCCCCGGACCGCTTGATGGAGAGAGCTTCGCATGCGTTGTCAGCACTCTCGGAAAACGTGGGGATTGTGATTTCGCCGTCGTTGGCTGAGAACAACCTTAAGCACATTGAGTTTGTGCAGTTGGCAGATAAACGAATTCTTGTTGTCTTGGTTTCTGCGTCCAACATCATTCACAACAAGATAATCAGACTGGACGAAGCGCTGGCACAGGATGACCTGGATCGAACCGCTCGCTACCTCAACACAGAATTCGCCGGAAAGAGCCTGCTTGTCATCCGAGCACTGATTCTAGAACTGATGCAACAAGAAAAGGCCTTGTACGATCGGTTGTTACGTAACGCCATTTTGCTGTGCGACATGAGTCTCGAGGGCGAAGTTGTCGAAGGGACGGACGTTTACGTCGACGGCGCCTCAAATATTCTCACAAAACGGGATTTTGTAGATGTTGAAAGGATGCGAGAACTGTTTCGCACTTTCGAAGAGAAATCCCGCCTCATTAAGATTCTTAACGAGTGCATTTCTCGGGACCCCGCATTTCCTGGTAACGTGCACATTGTCATCGGACGGGAGCATCCCACACCCTCGATGCAGAACTGCGCTTTGATCACGGCGCCCTATCGCATCGGTGATAGCAAAGGCATTGGCACGATTGGCGTCGTCGGTCCGATGAGAATTGAGTATTCGCGCATGATGGCTATGGTAAACTACATGGCGCGGCTCATTGAGCGCCGGCTGACAGAAGAGGCCGCTCTGTACTAATCAGGTTGGTCAGGTCCGCTGCACATTCGGTTCTTGTAAGCTACATCGACTGAGCAAAATAATGACCTCCGACAGGAAAGAAAGAAGATGGAGCCGCATCCCGATACGGTTTCCAGATCGGACGGACGAAACCGCGCCGGATACCGAATCTGGAAAACAATCGGAGATTAACGCGCAAACTGAGATTGCGGCGAATGAGCTCCGTAGCGAAGTTGTTAATGAGGAGTCGGCCCAGGACGAGGATGCTCCTGTACTGGCGGATGCTACGCCGGGACAGAAAGGGGATGACAGCGAAGCAAGTGGCGGCCTTGAAGAGCAAGACGAAAACCCCGCACAAGAGTATTCAACTGACGAATCGGCTGGGCCGGTCTTCGCTGAACTGGTGGCAACGAGGGCTGAGCTGAAGAGGGTCCTGACAGAACTCGATGAGTCCCGTGACAGGTTTTCGCGTCGCCAGGCTGATTTTGAGAACTTTCGCAAGCGCGTCGAGCGCGAGCGTTCGGAAACCTACAATCGCGCTGTCGCCGATCTTGTTGCGAAGCTGCTGCCGGTGCTTGATAATCTCGGGCGCGCGCTCGACACCGAAGCGTCCGTAGAAGCGACCGAATCTGACGAGTTTCGACATTTCCTTAGCGGGGTCGATCTGATCTACAAACAGCTCAGTGGGGTGCTGGAAACCCTGGGCGTTAAGCCGGTTCCGGCGGTCGGCGAGCATTTTGACCCGCATCTTCACGAGGCGGTGGTAACTGAGGAGACAAACGACCACGAGCCGGATACGGTCATGCAGGAGATCGTCCGTGGCTATCGGCTGGGCGACAGATTATTGCGACCCGCTTTGGTAAAGGTAGCCGTAAGAAAAGTGGAGAACGAACCTGCCGAATAGTTGATAGGTTGTTGATTTCTGAGCCAGAGGCCGGGCAATTCCGATGGGAAAAGCAATAGGAATAGATTTAGGTACTACTAACTGCTGCGTCGCGGTGTTGGAAGGCGGCGCTGTGCAGATCGTTCCGAACAAAGAGGGAGGCCGAACAACTCCGAGCGTTGTGGGGTTCACCGACAAGGGCGAACGTCTCGTCGGACAGATTGCCAAGCGACAAGCGGTTACAAATGCGTCGAATACGGTTTATGCGGTCAAACGTCTCATCGGACGAAAATTCGACTCAACCGAAGTTCAGCGCATGCGTGACACGTGTGCTTTCGAGATTGTTGATTCGCCCAACGGCGACGCGCGGGTACGCGTGCAGGGCCGGAGTTACAGCCCGCCCGAGCTATCGGGTATTGTGTTGCAGCGTCTGAAGGCAGCCGCCGAAGACTTTCTTGGCGAGCCGGTCACGGATGCAGACGCGCAGCGACAGGCGACAAAGGACGCAGGGAAACTCGCGGGACTGAAGGTTGAGCGAATTATTAACGAACCAACCGCCGCTGCGTTGGCGTATGGCCTGGGGAAAACGGGGATCGAGCGTATCGCGGTTTACGATCTGGGCGGCGGTACGTTTGATATATCGATCCTCGAGATGAACGACGGGGTCTTCGAGGTGCTCTCGACTTCCGGCAACACCTTTCTGGGTGGTGAAGACCTCGACGAGAGGATCATGAATTGGATGGCGGATCAGTTTTCCACCGATACGGGAATCGATCTCCGCCAGGATCGGCTCGCATTACAGCGTCTAAAAGAAGTAGCAGAACGCGCTAAATGTGAACTATCGTCAGCCACCGAAACGAACATCAACCTTCCATTCATTGCCGCTGACGCGACCGGACCGAAACATTTCAACAAGACTTTGAATCGTGAGCAGTTTGAGAACCTTGTCGCCGACCTCATCGAGCAGACTGTTGAGCCCTGTCAGCGGGCGCTACAGGATGCCAAGCTTCAAGCGTCAGACATCGACAAAGTGATTCTTGTCGGTGGACAGACGCGATCGCCGATCGTCGAGCGCACCGTCGAGAGCATTTTCGGCAAGAAACCATCCGCCGAAATCAATCCTGATGAAGTTGTTGGCATGGGCGCGGCGATTCAGGGTGGCGTGCTGACCGGAGAGGTGAAGGATATCGTCCTGCTAGATGTACTGCCGCTGAGCCTCGGGTTGGAAACGCGTGGCGGCTTGTTTACCAAGATCATCGAGCGCAACTCCACAATTCCGCTTCGCAACAGTCTTACGTTTACGACCGTGGTCGACAATCAGTCCTCGGTAGAGATACATATTCTTCAGGGCGAGCGCGAGTTAGCCGAGGGTAATCGATCGCTGGGCAAGTTTGACCTGGTTGGTATTCCACCGAGCCCGCGCGGTGTGCCCCAGGTTGAGGTTTCGTTCGAAGTTGACGCCAACGGTATTGTTTCAGTCTCGGCGCAGGATAAGGCAACGGGACAGGAACAACAGATGAGGATCACCCCAACGTCCGGTCTGCCTCCGGACGAGATTGAGAGGCTAATCAAAGAGGCGGAAACGTACACAGAGACGGACCGGCAAGCGAAGGAGGCCGTTGTCCTGCGAAACAAACTCGACACATTGCTGCGCAACACGCAGAAATCGTTCGCGAAGTTTGGCGGACTGCTCTCGCAGAACGATCAGGATATTGCGGAGCGTGTGTTTAGCGAAAGTGACGCTGCCATGAAGACGAACAGCATTGATGAAATCAGCCAGGCCCTGAACAATCTTGAGCGCATTGCCGGTCAATTAACCGCCGCAATGATGGACCCCAGCAAAGATGATTCGTCCGCCGAAGCTAAGAAAATTGAGCGCAACACTCGTGACTGATAGAACCAGGGCACAATGTTTGGTAAGGCGCTCCAACGATCGAAAGGTTAGCGATAAGAGTTAAATGAGTAAGCGAGACTATTACGAAATTCTTGGTGTTAGCCGGACTGCCGCCGATCAGGAGATCAAGAGCGCTTATCGACGACTGGCGATGCGCCATCACCCGGACAAGAATCCGAATGACGCGACGGCCGAAGAGAAGTTCAAGGAAGCGGCCGAGGCTTATGCGGTGCTCTCCGACGCCGAGCAACGCAGGCGTTATGATCGCTTTGGCCACGCCGGTGTCTCAAGTGGCGCGGGAGCAAGTTGGGGCGCTCCAGGCTTCGGCGGAATCGAAGACATTCTTGGCGATCTGTTTGGGTTTGGTGATGTTTTTGGCGGGGCACGCACAAGTTCGCGCCGATCGGCGGCACAACGAGGCGCGGACCTCCGTTATGACCTGGAGATTACGCTCGAGGAGGCGGCTGGCGGGATGACTGCGCAGTTGCGCATACCACGACTTGAAGCCTGCGAAAAGTGTAAAGGCACCGGAGCCGCACCCGGTACCCAACCTGAGTCCTGCGAGACCTGCGGTGGGATGGGCCAGGTCCGATACCAGCAGGGTTTCTTTTCCGTATCGCGCACTTGTCACGTATGTCGCGGAGCCGGGCGTGTGATTGGAACGCCATGCGCGGACTGCAAAGGCGCCGGCCGGATCGAACGTGAAAAGTCGATGGAGGTTAAGATCCCCGCAGGCGTCGAGACGGGTTCACGTCTACGCGTTCAGGGTGAGGGTGAATCAGGAACCAGCGGCGGTCCGGCGGGCGATCTTTACGTCGTAATTCACGTCGCCGAACACGAACGTTTCGAGCGACAAGGCAGCAACCTGTACGCGTCGGTGCCGGTAACATTTGCGCAAGCAGCGCTTGGTGCCGAGGTGCCGGTCGAAACTCTCGACAGCCAACAAACGCTGAAGATTCCAATGGGAACGCAGACCGGGACGGTCTTTCGCCTGAAAGGGCAGGGAATGCCGGTACTAGGTGGCCGCGGCCGCGGCGATCTTTTCATTTCAGTTACAGTTATCACCCCAACTAGTCTGACCCGAGAACAGCGACGACTCCTCGAGCAACTTGCTCAAGTCGAGAACAAGGATCTTGAAGACAAAGGGCTGGTTGATAAGGTGCGCGATATCTTCGGCTAAGATCGGCCATGGCGGAAGCCCGCGCGTTAGCAAGGGATCGAGCGCGCGGCATGCGCTTCAGAGTAACAGCCCTCCCTAACGGTTGGGCTTCTGCCGAGCCTTTGGCTAAAGTGTCGCAAGACTATCTTCGAAACAGTTCCATCGACCGCAAAGAAAGGAATCGAACATGTCGAGGACGCTTCATTCGATTGTCAGGAATTTGGTGATTATTGTCCTGGTGCTGATAACCCAGCATGTGGTCTCCGTGCAGGCGCAGGACAGTCTGCAACCCTGGGAGAATTTCGATTTCGCAAAGCAGAGCGTCAAGCCGGCGGATCTGTCAAGTCTCGCGCTCGACGATCTGAAGTTTCTCCGCGGGATCGTATTTGGCAAACACGGCCGCGTCTTCAAAGATTCCGACATTAAGGCCTACCTTGAGAATCAGTCGTGGTATAAGCCCAATCCCGAGTTTCGGAATTCGATGCTCAACGACGTCGAGCGCAACAACCTCGACGTCATTCGCGATGCCGAAGCGCGCAAGCATGATTCGGTGCAACCGGGCGACATGCGCTTCTGGCGCACTCGCGCCATGACACTTAAAAAACTTGGAAAACATAGTGGCTCGGAGTTGACAGTGCTTGCGGCCGAGGTTGAAGCGATCCACGGCAAACGCTTTGATGATACGCCCTGGCTCCAGTCTTACTTTGAAGATCGATATTGGTACATGGCGGCCGATCGGTACGACCCCAAACAGTTGACCGACATCGAGAAAAAGAATCTTCAACTAATTGTCGCGTCGCAGAAAACACAACGGCGAGTCGCGCTCGCTCCGGGAGACATGGAGTTTTTCGAGAACAAACTAATCTCCGAGCAGATGATGCGGGGCTTGAGCCTCCACGAGATGCGCTTGTTGCGCAACGAGATCTACGCGCGGCACGGACGCCTGTTCAAAGCTCCCTGGCTGCAGCAATATTTTTCCAGCCAGCCGTGGTACACGCCTGACGAGAATTTCAAAGACGAGGAACTGTCAGGCGCTGATAAGCAGAACGTCGAGCTCATCGTGAAATACGAGAACAAAGTACATCAGGAGCTGAGCACAAAGCCGATTACGCGCTCCCTGCTCGAAGGTTTGTTCCTGGAAGATGCCAAGCAGATGCGTGAAGAGATCTACGCGCGCCACGGCAGAGTATTCAAAGAGCCGTGGCTGCAGAAATACTTTTCCAGCTTCGATTGGTACAAAGCGGATCCAAACTATAGCGATGCGTCATTAAGCGTCGTGGAGAAGCAAAACATCGCGACTATCGCGGCTTATGAAAAGAAAGCAGTAACCGCGATGAGCACCATAGAAGGTTGATAAGGCTCACCCAGGTCTCGCGTGCCGAGACCAAACCCAAACTGAAAGTTCAGAGTCGACCAGAGGTTAGAGCTTGTAGTGAACACCTGCTCGTCTCAGCTCCTCGTCCTCGACCTCGATGTTCTGGAGTCGAAGTGTAACGTCGGCGTTTAGATCGAGACCCGCGCGTTCGCCGGCTTGCAGCTTCGCTGTCCCTGCGGCCGCGATCATTGCGGCGTTGTCGGTGGAAAGATGCGGTGAAGGGAAATAGACCGGAATGCCAAGGCGCTCGGCTGCCTGGCGAGAAGATTCGCGTAAAGCACAGTTGCAGGCAACACCGCCGGCAACGATGAGTGTTCGCGGCAGATACTCTTGGGCAATGCGCTCCATTGTGCCGACCAGCGAGCGCACGACGACATTCTGAAAACTCGCGGCCAGATCCTTGATTCCTTGTGAAGGCTCTTCGCCATTGGTGACGGGGTGCAATCCGGTTTCGCGCACATACTTGGTCACGGCAGTTTTCAAGCCGCTGAAGCTGAAATCAGGTCGGCCATCACCCATGCGAGGGATCGAAAACTGAACGGCGCGCGGGTTTCCTTCGCGAGCCAGTCTTTCAATGATTGGTCCACCCGGATAACCCAGGCCGAGCATCTTCGCGACTTTGTCGAATGCTTCACCGGCGGCGTCATCGCGTGTGCGCGCGATAACTTTGTACTTGCCCGGCTCAGGCACGAAGAAAACATTAGTGTGACCGCCAGAGACTATCAACGCGAGCGCGGGATGTGCGACGGGCGGATTGTCAAACGCGACGGAATAGATGTGACCTTCGATGTGGTTCACACCGACCAGCGGTTTGTTCAGCGCAAAGGCCATCGCCTTCGCATACGAAACGCCAACGAGCAGCGAACCAACAAGCCCCGGTCCAACCGTGACCGCGATACCATCGATCAGCTCTCTGCCAACTTTGGCCTGGGCAAAAGCCTCTTCAACAATGGGAACGATCTTGTCGAGATGCTCGCGCGAGGCGAGCTCGGGCACGACGCCGCCAAAGCGTTTGTGAGTTTCAATCTGCGACGCGATGATTGACGAAACTATCTCGCGCCCGTCGCGCACGATTGCCGCGGCAGTTTCATCGCAGGAGGTTTCGATTCCGAGTACGAGCATGGCTGATTCCTGGACGAAGAATTCTACCAATGTTTGTCCGGGTGAGCCTAAGGCTGCGGCTTTGCCGCCCGATGTGCGGAAAGGCTGTGCCTTTCCGTGAAGTTAGTCCTTTGAAATGTGAGAGGCTACGCCTCGAATTCCCTTTTGGGGAGGCATAGCCTCAGGTCGAAACAGGTCAGCGACGGAAAGGCCCAGCCTTTCCGCACATCAGGCGGCAAGGCCGCAGACGACTCATTCAAGCCATCGCTTCGCGGAACGTGGAAACAAACGTTTCCATCTGTGGCCTGGTGCCGACCGTCACGCGCATGAAGTTCGGCAGTGGCGGGAAAAAGCGGCCGACCTCGACGTGGCGATCGCGCATCGCCGCGATCACCGGCCTGACTTCGCGGCGCAGGTCGATCATCATAAAGTTTGCCTGCGAAGGAATGTAGTGATAACCGAGTTTGTCCAGTTCAGTGCAGACATACTTCCTAACCTCGCTGTTAGCGCGGTGTCCTTGCGCAACGTGCTCAGTGTCTTTCACGCTGGCCAGGGCGGCCACAATCGCCATGATGTTCACCGTGTCGAACGGCTGGTGCGCGCGCATCGGCTCGAGGTTTTCGGGCCGCGTTACGCAGTAGCCGCAACGCAGTCCTGCCATGCCATAGATCTTCGAGAAAGTGCGTGCCACGATCAGATTCGGATAATCCCTTACCAGTGGAATCACGCTTTCGTAATCGTTCGTTTCGACGTAGTGGTGATACGCCTCGTCCACCAGCACCATCGTCTGACGCGGAACCTTGGCAAGAAACGCGCGCAGGTCGCCTTTTGGCGTGATGCTCGCCGTCGGGTTGTTGGGGTTGCAAATGTAGACAAGCCCCGCGTCGCTGGCTGCGTCCAGCATCTTCGGCAGGTCATGGCTGTAATCTGCCGCGAGACGAACCTTCGCAATCTGCGCGCGGCTGACGCTGGCGTGATGGCCGATTGCTTCAAACGTTGGATCCGCTGTGACAAGTTTCTTGGTGGGCCCGGTGTAAGCCACTGCCGCAAGCTTCAGGATTTCCCCTGAGCCGGCGCCAAGCTGAATGTAATCAGGCGAAACGTTGTTGAGCTTCGCCAGCTCTGCAACAAGTTCGTCCTGGTGCTCATCCGGATAGCGCCAAGCGAGACCGAACCCATCGGTCATTGCTTTCAACGCCGCGGGCGATGGCCCATAAGGATTTTCATTCGAGCTGAGGCGCACCACGCTCGGTGCTTTCTCCGGTACATCATCCAGACGTAAAGCCGTCGATGACAGAACGATCGATGGGCGCAGTACCGTGTATGCCGCGCCGGCCCCGAGAATCTTTGCAAATCCGCGCCGAGAGAGTGACTTTGTGTTGGTCATGATATCGATCTCCGTTGGAAGGCAGGTTTGGTTCACGCAATCAATAGGGGTTCGAGGACGCGAATTGTATCACTGATTTGAGCAGAATGTAGGGGCGGACCTGCGTGTCCGCCCGGTTTCGAAAGATTTTGTCTTTAGTGCTGACCAGC
>WNGD01006163.1_pt1 | contig 11516 bp, 9 predicted proteins | sample 5400671 | NCBI WGS metagenome assembly WNGD01 (sample SAMN13153369, study PRJNA577476) | soil metagenome | isolation source: 40 cm soil or saprolite under grassland replicate 2 | place: USA:California | collected 2016-06-15
CTCGGACAGGCGCCGGGAATCGAACGCGAGGAAGTCGGAGCATTGCTGCCCCTCGACGTCGATGACCTGGATGTACTGCCCGGCCTCGACCTCATAGGCCAGCGCGGTGGCCGAATCCACCCGTAGATCCAGCACCGGGGCCGCGAGTGGCGGAGGCAGCCGTGGCTCGGCCGGCTCCCGGGGCCGCATCCGCCGGATCTCGATCAGCAGGTCGGACGGCGGGTTGTGCTGGTCGACCGACATCGGCCCGCCGGGAGCCGCCACGATCGCGGTGACCGGCTGGTCCGCGGCGAAGCATGCCGACGCGCCCGCGGGCGACCACTCACCGAAGAGGGCCACCGCCCGCGCTACGGCGGGATCGAGGCCGCGTTCGGACAGCTCTCCGATCACCTCTGGTGAGCCCGCGAGCGCACGTAGCACGGTCGCCGCGCCGTCCGCGGATGTCCCGAGTGCCCGGTAGTCCTCGGCACCCCTGGCTAGCACGGTCAGCTCGCCGCGCTGCCGCCCCTCGGCGTCGATGACGATGATCTCGTCTCCGGCGTCGAGCTCGACCGCGGTGACGGCACCCGGGTGCACCCGGTAACGCTCCAGCCCCGGGTCAGCCGGGATCAGTCCCGGAAGGATGAGCCGGGGGCGCTCGGCGCCCAACATCGTCTCCTGGCTCAACGCTGGATCCCTTCCCGTCGGTCGTGCCGGAATCACCGTCCGTCCGTCCCGCGGCTGCGCGCCGGCACCGGTTTACTGCTGGTTTACAGCGTCCCTCTATGGTGAACCTTGTTAGTTGCGTTACGACAGTCCCACGATCTCGCCGTTCTCATCGAGATCGATGCGCGCCGCGGCCGGGTTCGCGGACAGACCGGGCATCGTCCTGATCTCGCCGCAGATCGGGTAGACGAATCCGGCGCCGACCGAAGCGCGGACCTCCCTGACCGGCAACGTCCAGCCGGTCGGCGCCCCTTTGAGCGCCGGATCCGCGGAAATCGAAAGGTGCGTCTTGGCGATGCATACCGGGAGCGTGCCGAACCCGGCCCGCTCATAGGTGTCGAGCTGCCTGGCGGCCCGCGCGGAGTAGCTCACGCCAGCCGCGCCGTAGACCCGCCTGGCCACGGTCTCGATCTTCTCCCGCAGGCTCGCCTCGTCGGGGTACAGGAAGCCGAACCGGCTGGGCTCGTCGGCGGCTTCGGCCACCGCCTCGGCCAGCTCGGCGGCGCCGCGGCCGCCGTCGGCGAAGTGGGTGCACACCGCGGACCGGGCTCCCATATCGTCGGCGACCGCGCGAATCGCGTCGTGCTCGCTGCGATGGTCGGTGGGGAAGGCGTTGATCGCGACTACCGGCGGGACGCCGTGCAGGGCGACGTTCTCGAGCTGCTTGCGCAGGTTCGCGGCACCGGCCAGCACGTCGTCGGGGTTCTCCACCAGCAGGTCGGGCGGCAGCGGCTTGCCCGCGACCACCTTGTACTTGCCCGAGTGCGCTTTCAGCGCCCGGACCGTCGCGACAACCACCGCGGCGTCTGGGCGGAGCCCCGAGGTGCGGCACTTGATGTTGAAGTATCGCTCGGCCCCCATGTCGGCGCCAAACCCCGCCTCGGTGACGAGGAAATCGCCGGTCCGGATGCCGATCAGGTCCGCCACCACCGACGAGTTGCCGGTGGCGATGTTGCCGAACGGGCCGGTGTGCACAAGCACCGGCGTGTTCTCCATGGTCTGCAACAGGTTCGGCTTGATCGCGTCACGCAGGATCACCGCCATCGACCCCGCGGCGCCGAGCTCCTCTGCGGTGACCGGAGAGCCCTCAGCGGTGTAGCCGACCACGATCCGGCCCAGCCGCTGCCGCAGGTCGGTGAGGGACGAGGTAAGCGCGAGGGTTGCCATCACCTCGGAGGCGGCCGTGATGTCGAACCCGGTCTGCCTGGTCACGCCGTCGGCCTTGGGCCCGAGCCCGATCACGATGTTCCGCAGCGAGCGGTCGTTCACGTCCATGACCCGGCGCCAGGTGATCTCGTTCAGGTCGAGCCCGAGCGCGTTGCCCTGGAAGAGGTGGTTGTCGAGCATCGCGGCGAGCATGTTGTTGGCGGCCGTCACGGCGTGCATGTCGCCGGTCAGGTGCAGGTTGAGCGCTTCCATGGGGACGACCTGGCTGTAGCCGCCGCCCGCGGCGCCGCCCTTGATGCCGAACGTGGGGCCCATCGATGGCTGCCTGATCGCGACCGTCGCCCGCTTGCCGATGTGCCGGAACGCCTGCCCCAGGCCGACGGTCGTGGTGGTCTTGCCCTCACCGAGCGGGGTCGGGGTGATCGCCGTGACCACGATGTACTTCGCCTTGGGGGCGTCGGCCAGTTCCTCGATCGCGGACAGTTTGATCTTCACGACCTGCTCGCCGTACGGCTCAAGCAGGTGCATGCCCAGGCCGACCTCGCTGGCGATGTCGTCGACCGGTTTCAGGTGTGCGCCGCGGGCGATTTCGAGGTCGCTTGGGAATGCCATGCCAGGGCTCCTAGATTCCAGGGGTTTCGAATCCGTCGATTTCAATGGCGAACTCGGCGCCCGCGGTGAGCAGGGCGTCGAACAGGTACTGGCCGGAGGATCGCTCACAGTGCAGGAGGTAGGAACGGGTGCCGCCAACGTCGTCGCGGATGACGTCGGTAGCCAGCGCGGCGACCGAGGTCCGGAACGCTGCGCCGTCCGGCGTAATGCCGTCCGACAACTCGATTCCGCAGACCTTGGCAAGCACGCTGGCCCCGGGCGATCCGTAAAGCCTGATCAATGCCCGGCCGTGGGTGAGATCGACCCAGGTGACGGGCTCGGCGGGGGCCTGCGCGGCGGCCTTCTCCAGCATAGGCTCCAGCGAGCCGACCCGGCCGGGGGCCGCCAGCAGCAGCCACTCCCCCGGCCCCGAGCCCACGACGAGGGTGCCGTCGGGGTCTCGTGCCGCCCGGCCGAACGGGACGCCGAGCGAGGCGGCGACCTCGCCGTGCACCGGCGCGCGCAGCTGCACCTTGGTCAGCGGGGTGCAATCGGTCAGAGTCAGGGCGCCAGCACCCGTGGCAGTGGCGCGCCGCCCGCTGACCTCCCATCCGGCCTTGACGACGACGGGTGGTGCGGGCGCGATGGGGCTGCGCGCAACGGCTGTGCTGGCCCGGGGGAGCGACTCCCCGGAACCCCCCGGTGGCCTGCGGCCGCTGGCCCGGGGGGACGAGTCCTCCGCATTAGACACGCATCCTCCCCCCGTCCGGATCGACGTGCGCGTGCTGCGGGGTGACCCGCGCCTGGATCAGCCGGCCGCTCGGCAGCCGCACCGTGACCACGGTGCCCGGCTCGGCGAGGCGCGCCTCGACCTGGGCCAGGCAGACGGACCGGCGCAGCGTCGGTGACATCCGGCTGGAGGTGATCCGGCCAGCGATCGTGTCCCCGTCGACGATCAGGCTGGCCTCGGCCGGCACGACCGAGGAATCGACGGGCTGCAGCCCGACCAGCTTGGTGCCGATGCCCTGGGCAAGTTGCCAGGCGAGCTCGGGCTTCCCGGCGAAGTCGTCCTTGTCCAGCTTGATCGCCCAGTCCAGTCCGGCGCTGAAGGCCCTCGTCAGGCCGTCGGTGTCCTGGCCGACGATGAAGTGGCCCTTCTCCAGCCTCAGGATCCGTTGCGCCTCCACGCCGAACGCGGCCACGCCGAGGTCGGCGCCGGCCGCCAGCAGCGTTTCCCAGACGTGCAGCCCGTACCCCGCCGGGACGTGGATCTCGTAGCTGAGTTCGCCGGTAAAGCCGATCCGCCACAGCACGCTGTCGCCGACCCCGGCGATCGTGCCGGTGCGCACGTGCATGTAGGGGAACGCCTCGTTGGCCAGGTCCACCCCCTCGGTGACCCGCTCGATCAGCCGGCGTGACTTCGGGCCCGCGACGTTGATGCTGGCGTAGGCCGTGGTCACCGGCGTGACGTGCACCCGCCAGTCCGGGCGCTCGGTTTGCAGCCAGTTCTCTGCCCATTCCCAGACCATCGCCGCGCCGGACGAGGTGGTGCTCATCAGGTAGTGCTCGTTGCCCAGCCGGCCGGTGACGCCGTCGTCCAGTACCACTCCGTCGTCGGCGCACATGACGCCGTAGCGGACCCGCCCGATCTCGAGCTTGGACCATTTGTTGACGTACAGCAGGTTGAGCAGGCGTGGCACGTCGGGACCGCGCAGGTCCAGCTTGCCGATCGGCGTCACGTCGATGATGCCCACGTTCTCGCGCACGTTGCGCGCCTCGGCCGGCGGGTCGCCGTAGCCGTCGGGGCGGATCCACGCCCCCGCGATGAGCGGCACGGCGCCGTGCGCCTCGTGCCAGGGCTGCATCGGCGAGTAGCGCACCGGCTCGAAGGCCTGCCCAGCCAGGGCGCCGAGCGTGACCGGCGCGTACGGGGGCCGCCAGGTCGTGGTTCCCGTCTCGCCGATCGACCTGCCGGTGGCCCGCGCCACGGCCGCGACCGTGTTGACCGTCTCCAGCTTGCCCTGCACCGGACCCATCGTGGCCGTCGTGAACCGCTTGGCAAGCTCGGCACTGTCGTAGCCCTCGGCGACGGCGGCCTCGAGATCCTTGGACGACACGTCCTCGCTGAAGTCGACGAACCCGTGGGTGCGGCCGAGGAACAACTCGGGATGCGAGTGCACGCGCAACTCGGGTGCGGGTACCGGGGCCTGCGCGGGCTCCGGCCCGGTCGCCGGGTCACCGGCGGGACATGCCCGGGTTGGCACGGCCAGCCGGCGGGCCCGGGCGATGCGTGCCGCACGGCGGGCTGCCTCCGCGCCTACGGCGGAGCCGTGTCCGGTGAGCTCGTCGAGCCGGCCGTCGCCGGCGATGCCCCCGGTCACGAGCACGTCCTCGGGCAGCCGCGCGGGATCGGGGAAGAAGCGGGCCGCCTCCGGCCGGTACACCGGCCGGTCACCGGACTCGTTGAGCAGCGCGGTCGGGGCGGTCCAGCCCACGGCGGTGACCAGCAGGTCACAGTCGATCTTGGTGCCGTCCGCGATCTCCACGGCGCGGACCCCGCCGCGTCCCCTGACGGCGGTCACATCGCCTCCGAGCCGGGCGTCTTCGACCCGGACGACATCCACGCCGACCCTCTTGAGGTCGGCGGCCGCGGTGTCTCCCTCAGCGTTCGCGCTCAATACCACGGCGCGCTCGCCGGGCTTGACCGCGTAGAGGTTGATCAGCCTGCGCACCGCGGTGGAGAGCATGACCCCCGGCAGGTCGTTGCCCTCGATCACGTAGGGCCGTTCAATCAGGCCGGGGGCCACCACCAAGGCCTTCGGCCTTGCCTTGACCAGCCGCTCCAAGTGCTGGCCCCCACTGTGCTGGCCCGGGCGGCAAGCCGCCCCGGACCCCCCACTGTGCTGGCCCGGGGGGGCGACCCCCCGGAGCCCCCCGCCTTGCGCCCCGGCTTCGAACCGCTCAAGCACGGCGACCCAGTTGCCGTCGTACCGGCCGAGAACGACCGCGTTGGTCAGCACCTCGATGCCGTCTTCGGCCGCCACCTGGCCGGCCAGCTCCGCCAGCGTGGCAAGGTCGGCTTCGCCGCCCCACCGCAGGTGCCCGCCCAGGTGGTGTTCCTCCTCCACCAGCAGGACGGAGGCGCCGGCCCGGGCGGCGGCCACGGCCGCCGCCATGCCGGCCGGCCCGCCGCCCGCGACCAGGACGTCGGGGTGGGCGTAGCGCTTCTCCGGCCGGTCAGGCGGGGTCTTTGGGGACACTCGGCCCCCGTTCACGAACCACCGCAGCACGCTCTCGTAGGCCGGCCACAGGGCCTGAGGGCGCATGAAGGTCTTGTAGTAGAACCCGGCGGTGAGGAACCGGCCGGCGAACCCGTTGGCGGCCTTGACGTCGAAGCGCAGCGACGGCCAGGCGTTCTGCGAGGTCACCGCCATGCCCTCGGTCACCAGCCGGTGCGCGCCGCGCACGTTCGGCTCGTCGCCGACCTGCACCATGCAGCCCGGATCGTGGAAGGAGCCGGTGAGCAGCCCGCGCGGGCGGTGGTACTTCATGGACCGGGAGAAGACCCGCTCCCCCGCGGCTGCCAGCGCCGAGACAATCGTGTCGCCCTCGTAGGCGGGGAACTTGCGCCCGTTCCAGGTGAAGCTGAGTTCCCTGGCACGGTCGATGACCTCACCGGGCTGGGGCGGGAGGCGCATCGCCGTGGCACCGTGGCCGTTACCGTTCACCGACGGGCCCGCCCGCGTAGACGGCACGCACCTCGTTGGTCTCGGTGTGCCGCTCGACCTTGATCTACCTGCGGCAGCCCATCCGGTGGTCCCAGGTCTCCGTGGTCCAGCCGCACGGGTTGGCCCGCAGGTAGAGGTAGCCGCGCCACTGCGCGGGGCTGGCGGCCGCCGGGTCGGGGCGCGGAATCACCTCGCCCACGTGCTGGAACTCGCTGGCGTCACGCGGACCGCACCAGGCACATGGCAGGAGGATCATCACCAGACCTTTGAAATCTCAGTGGCCGACGGCGGCCGCGCCCTTCTCACCCACAAGCACGCCCGTGGCGAAGCGTTCCAGGCCGAAGGCGGCGATCATCTCCGGGACCTGCCCGGAGGCGATGCACTGCGCCATCGCCTCCCCGGACACCGGGCCGGCCTTGAAGCCGTAGGTGCCCCAGCCCACGTCCACCAGGAACCCCGCTACCGGCGTATGCCCCATGACCGGCGAGAAGTCGGGCGTCATGTCGCACAGGCCCGCCCACTGCCGGAGCACGCGGATCTTCGTCAGGGCGGGCATCAGCTCAAGAACATGACCGGCCAGGCCCTCGATGAACTCCAGCGAACCCCGCGTCGAGTACGAGGTGAAGGGGTCGACGCTCGCCCCGAACACCAGCTCGCCGCGATCGGTCTGGCTGATGTAGACGTGCAGCGTGCCCGACACGATGACGGTGGACAGGAAGGGCTTCACCGGTTCGGTGACCGCGGCCTGGAGCGGGGACGTCTGGATCGGCATCGCGACACCTGCCATGCCGGAGATCAGCGTGGACCAGCCCGCGGTCGCGTTGAGGACGGTCCGCGTGGCGATATCACCGCGGCTGGTGCGCACCCCCCGGATCCGCCCGTCCGCCACATCGGTCCCGGTCACCTCGGTGTCCTGATGGATGTGCACGCCGAGCGCGTCCGCACCGCGAGCGTATCCCCACACCACGGCGTCATGCCGGATGATGCCGCCCGGCGGGTGCCACAGGGCGCCGAGCACCGGGTACCTGGCACCCGCACCGACGTCGAGGAACGGCGCCAGCCGCTTGATCTCGGCCGGCCCGATCACCTCGGAGTCGACGCCCTGGGCCTTGTTGACCTCGGCACGCCACCGCATGGTGCGCAGCGACGAGTCGCTGTGGGCAAGGGTGAGGTGGCCCCGCCGCGAGAACATCACGTTGAAGTCCAGGTCGGCGGCGAGCCGTCGGTACAGCTGGATCGAGCGGTCATAGAACCTGACGCCTTCCGGCGTCAGGTAGTTCGACCGCAAGATCGCGGTGTTCCGGCCCGAGCCGCCCGATCCGATATAGCCCTTGTCCAGCACCGCGACATCGGTGATCCCATGATTGGCGGCCAGGTAGTACGCGGCGGCCAGGCCGTGCACGCCCCCGCCGACGATCACGACGTCGTAGGAACCCTGCACCGGGTGCGCACGCCAGGCAGGCGGCCAGTCGGTGTGCGTGAGGCCGCGGCGCAGGAGGCCGAACGCGGAGTACTTGGCGGGGTAAGTCGCGCCGGGCACGCGCTGCCGGCGTCCGTTCGTACTCCTCAGCACGGCTCCCTCGCCTCCCCGCGAGCCACGATAGGTAACCAAGATCCCCCGCCGATAGGCTACGCCAGCAATGAAACTCTGTCCACCTTGAGTAAACGCATGGGCGAAGTCAGGGCTCCGGGCGCTCGCCCCAGCCGGGCACCTTCCGGCAAGCCACACGCAGCCCGTGCCGAAGCCGTGGGGGCGCCGGGGGCTCGGGCCCCCGGGCCAACCACTGCGGGCCTCGGCGAAGCTGGCCGAAGGCCAGCGAGCAGCACATAGCACCTCGGCCAGCGAGCAGCCCTGTGCGCCTTCGGCCGGTCAGCCCGCCGACTGGATCGACTTCACGGCAAGGAACTGGATGGGCAACTCGATCAGCGCGTTGGGCCCATGCGGAACCTCACCCACGAACTGCAGCGCGTCCCCTGGTTCCAGCACGTAGCGGGAGCTGCCGTAGAGATACTCCATCCGGCCCGAGATCATGTAGATCAACTCCGTCCCCGCATGCTGGTACAACGGGAACGTGTCGGCTCGCTCGGTGAGCGTGACCAGCAGGTTCTCCAGCGAGTTGTGCGGGGCGCGCATGGTCCCAAGGGATTGGTACCTGTGTCCGGGACCCGCTCCCTTGTGCTGGATGTCCAGGCCCCGGCCGGCCTTGACGAAGAGGACATCCTGTTCTTCGTTCAGGCCGCGGAAAAAGGCGGTAACCGGGACCTTCAGCGCCTCGGACAGCCGCGCGAGAGTGGCGAGGCTGGGCGAGGCCTGGGCGTTCTCGATCTTCGACAGCATGCCCTTGGACAGGCCGGTCAGCTCGGCGAGATGGCCGACAGTCAGCGCGAGCTGCAGCCGGAACTCGCGGACCCGCTCGGCGATGATCGCCCCGAGCGCGTCCTCGAGGGTGCCGCCCGACCCCGGTGACGACTCCGCGGCGGCCCCGTCGACCTGATGCTCGGCTTTGTCGGTGCCGCCTGCGGTCCGGCTTACAAGTTCCGTCATCAGGTCCAGTGTCCTACCCCGAGCGGCCACCGTCATTCCCGCCTTGACCGACCGGCCGACAGGCGGGCCAACCGCCCGCTCAGGGAAACAGGAGCCGGACAAGGTGTTGTATCGTCCTATGATACAGGGTTTACTGTCCGTAAATAAGTACGTCTAGCTCCGGCTCGGGACGGAACCCCGCGGCCCCAACCTAGGGCCCTCCGTGGCCCGCCGCGAGCGGGCTGGGACGACGGTTCCCGCCAGGAGGTCCCGTGAGCACAGACCTCGAACGGTTTACCAGCTCCGACGGTCGCGCAGAGGCGGTTGAGCGTGTACGGGCGGAGATCGACGCCAAGGGCATCAGTTATATCTACTACCAGTTCGTTTCGGTCACCGGCCGCATCATGGGCAAGGGCGTGCCCGCCGACCACTGGGAGCGGATCGCCGAACGGGGCTTCCAGCTCGTCTACGGGTCCACCGCCAACCTGTTCACCGACCGCCACGGCCAGTACATCGGCTACGGGCCCGAGGCGTGGGAGCTCGTCGGGATCCCGGATGTCGAGACGTTCTGCCAGCTGCCGTGGGATCCAAAGACCGCCAGGGTGTTCTGCACGCTGTTCCGCAACCGGGAGGAAGAGGTCGACCCGGGCGGCTATCTGACCTCCGACTGCCGCGGGAACCTTCGCCGGATCCACGAGGCGTTTGAGGCCGAGACCGGGCTCCACATGCGGGTCGGCACCGAGCCGGAGATGATGTGGCTCAAGGTCAACTCCGATGGCACGCCGTCGGTCAACGGCAAGACCAAGCCGTACTGCTACCACATCGACCAGTTCGCCGAGTTGCAGCCGCTCATCCATAAGGTGATGGAGTACGGCAAGGCGATGGGCCTGGACATGATCCAGGGCGACCACGAGGACGCGCCTGGCCAGCTTGAGCTCAACTGGATGTTCGACCGGGCCGAGTACACCGCCGACCGGCTCACCACCTACCGGCAGATCTGCAGGCAGGTGGGCCGTGAACTCGGGACGTTCCCGTGCTTCATGCCGAAGCCGTTCATGGGGGTGTCGGCGAACGGCTGCCACCACAACATCTCGCTATGGCAGGGCGAGGAGAACATGTTCCTGCCCGACACCGACAACCCGCGGCTGCCGAGCAAACTGGGGCTGAACGCGATCGGCGGCATCCTGGAGCACCTGGGCGCGCTCACCTGTATCACCGCGCCAACGGTGAACTCCTACCGCCGGTTCTGGGACACCGGCTTCTGGGCGCCGCTGTTCGCCGACTGGGGCTACCAGAACCGGACAACGGCACTGCGGATCAGCGCCCCCGGCCGGTTCGAGTACCGGTCCGTAGACTCCTCGGTCAACCCGTACCTCTCGTTCGCCGCCGTGATCAAGGCGATGGCCGATGGCATCCAGCGCAACCTCGATCCCGGGCCGCCGGAGGACCGCAACATCTACGACGCGATCGCGGGCGGCAAGGCCGTCAAGAAGGTGCCGATGACGCTCGGCGACGCGCTGTCGGCGTTGGAGAAGGACCAGGTGGTCAAGGACGCGATGCCGGGCGAGATGTACAGGGTCTTCCGCCATTACAAGACCGACGAGTGGGAACGCTACTGCGCAACGGTCTCCGACTGGGACATCAACGAGTACCTGGACATCCTTCCGTAGCGCCCAGCGCGGTAGCGCGGCAGGACGGGGTAGCGAGAGGGGCCAACGACATGTGCGGGATCGCGGGCATCATCCACCGGGACGGGCCCGGAGACATCGGCAGCGAAATGACCCGGATGCTTCAATCGATGAAGCATCGTGGCCCGGACTCCACCGGCTTCGCGCTCTACGGTCCGCCGGATGACCTGCTCGTGATGCGGATCAAGCTCGCCGACCCGAACGAGGAACGCGACTTCGGCTGGGGCGAGCGGCTTGAGCGGCATCGCAACGAGATCGAGCATCGGCTCGCCAAGATCGGCGCCATGGTCGACGCGATCCACGGCGACCAGGAATATGCGTATCGCGTCAAGTTCCGCTATTCAGGCGACCTCAAGCCGCTCGCCGACTACGTAGAGGACGTCCCCGGCTGCGAGGTGCTGTCCCTGGGCCACTCCCTGGAGATCATCAAGGACCTCAGCGACGCCGAGAGCGTCGCGGAGCGCTACGCGCTCGCCGGGTTCACCGGCACGCACGCGATCGGCCACGTCCGGATGGCGACCGAGTCCGACGTGGACATCTCGGGAGCCCACCCCTACTGGGCCTACCCGTTTTCCGACATCGCGGTCGTGCACAACGGTCAGCTCACCAACTACCACATGTGGCGGCGGCGGCTGGAGCGCAAAGGACACCGGTTCCAGTCCGAGTGCGACTCCGAGATCATCGCCGTCTACCTCGCGCAGAAGATGGACGACGGCCTGTCGCTGGAGACCGCGATGAAGCAGAGCCTCGACGAGCTCGACGGGGTCTTCACCTATCTGGTGGTCACCGCGGACGCGCTCGGGATGGCCAAGGACGAAATGGCCGCCAAGCCGCTGGTGCTGTACGAGGCGCCCGGGCTGGTGGCGCTGGCGTCGGAAGAGGTGGCGATCCGCGCCGTGATCGGACGCGAGATCGACACCTACGATCCCTACGAGCGTGAAGTGCTGGTGTGGCACCGGTGAAGATCAGCTACGACGCTCGCGGGCTCGCCGAGCCGGACGCGCAGCCACCCAACGTCGCCAAGATCGAAGGCGAGGGGCCCGGGCGCCAAGCGGTATTCGACGCCGCCAGCCTGTCGACCCGCCAGATCAATCTGGAGCTCCGCCGCCTCAT
>WNGD01006164.1_pt1 | contig 11516 bp, 7 predicted proteins | sample 5400671 | NCBI WGS metagenome assembly WNGD01 (sample SAMN13153369, study PRJNA577476) | soil metagenome | isolation source: 40 cm soil or saprolite under grassland replicate 2 | place: USA:California | collected 2016-06-15
ACTCCCGGATCAAAAAAACCTGCTCAGTAAGGCGTTGGACATAGTAGCGGTCTACCATCATCGCGACTCCTCCGACACTGCCCTGCAAGGGGGCTTCAGTGGTTCTTGCTTGCTCATTCGTTGCTTGCTCACTTCCTGTGCTCCAATGAGCACTGATCGTCCAGACTGTCGCCGTAGGCAGGCCTGAAGCACGCTTTCCCTCTCATGCTCACCATCCATCAGGAACATGTCTTCCGGGTGACAATCGTGCCTGATTGATCAACGTCGTTCACCCCTTCATTCATAGATGAGAGATGGAAGGCACAACGAGGTGCTTTGAGTGCTGTTTCATCCGAGGAATCTAGCTTATGAGAAGAACTAGAAGACTTTTTAAGTATACACGAGTTATTAGGAAAATGCAATAATTTGGTATAAAAAACGAACAGAGAAAATCGCTCCATCTTGCTGTTGGAGACATGGATCCTTGAGATAAGGTAGGAGAGGGCCCGTGCATCTTCCAGAGTTACTCGGGCCCGTTTCGCATGTTATACTATAAGATGAGTAATGTAGCAAAGCATTTTTGATGATACTACATAAAAGCAGCCCTAGTTGTTTTACAGAAGGTATCGCCAGTGACCTCTAAAGAGTAGTCGTTAGTTCACCTAGGCTCTTTGACAGTCTTTCAAATCGAGAAGATCTGCCGAAGCTAGATTGGGTAGTGTAGCATGTCAACAATCTTCGCCTCAACACCTACTTCTCCTCAGGAAGCTAAAGAAGTGGAGAGTGCTTCGGTAGGCCTTTTTCAGAGACCTTTCAAGATAAGTAATGCCTGTCTCTCTCATCTCGAAGGGGCTAAAACGCTAGCAGACGCGAATCGTCATATTTTTGGCTTTATTACACGGGGAGCATTCCACGACGCTTGGCAGGCAGGAACCCTTATTGTGGCAACTCAATACGACGAGGTGGTAGGCTTTCTGAGATACCATCATCGCAAACGCGACCTGCAGACGACACTTTACGACATTTGCGTAGCTGAGTCGGAGCGTGGCAAGGGGTTAGGGCAAAACATGATAACTATGCTCATAGATGGCTGTTGCAATTGTAACAGGGCTACCATCCTGCTTAAGTGTCCAACACATTTGGCCGCGAATGTCTTTTACGAAAATTTAGGATTTTATTGTATTGATACATTAATAGGCAAGCGCCAGAAGCTCAATGTCTGGCAACTGGATCTAACTTCCAGAGGTCAACAATGAAGTTTGTTCGTTCTCTCACGGTGGCACGTTCGGAGATTATTGAGTTTCTCCGTTTGTGGGAAATCAGTAAAGATCCACGTCCCCCATTTGAATATCTCATTTTGACACCGCTGCCAGGTTTAACCAATCAAAGCAGAGTAAGTACTGTGAAACAGCACTTAGCACACCGCAGCCATATTATTTTTGATTCGGGAGGTTATGCTGTTCAACAGGGTATTATTTCTTATGAAGACTTGTATCAGCGCCTTCTTAACTACTACCGAGCAAATGATTGGGCAGATACATACATCTTGCCTGATTACGTCCCCACCAGCGGTTTAAGTAACCAAGAGGTAGAGGATCGCGTACGCGCAACAACTACAATTGCACGCCTTTTTCACGCTGAGATGCCTCCTTCCTTACGCGAGCGTGCAATGCCTGTAGTTCAAGGTCACACGCGCAAACAAATACAGGCATGCGTTGAGACCTATCTAGAGCTTGGAGTAGAGATAGTTGGGTTTGGTAGCTTTGGTACTACAGGTACCTCTAATGATATTAACCTTCTTACTGCGCAGTCAATCGAATTGCTTACTTTTTTGCTCGACCTGGGAGCGAAGTTTGGATTTCGCGTGCATGCGTTAGGAGTCGGCAGTCCAACTCTTCTGCACACCCTGCATCAAATGGGGTTGTACAGCTTTGACAGCTCTTGCTGGTTACGTACAGCTGGCTTCGGAAATGTGTTTATGCCGTTTGTTAAACGCCGCAACATTACCGGCGGTAGGTTACGAGAGAGAGCAGGACATGAACCTCTCACTTCATCAGAGTTCCAAGAATTACAACAGGAAACAGGCCACAATTGTTTTTTTTGCACATCCTTTGAGGAATTGAAGCATAAAAGATTTTACCAGATCCTTCACAATTTAACAGTAATCATGGATACTGTAGACAGTTTAAATTGCGGAGGTTATTTAAACAATCCCTTACTGGTACAAACAATTGCTGCAAGCACATACACACGTACCGCGGCCAAAGTAAGGGGGGAATTATCGGTATGAAAACTACATCTCGACCAGTTTATCACGTACGCCATGATTTACAACCAAAACTGACTGAAGAGCTCTTGGTATTACTCTGGGATAAAAGTCCTTGTCGTGTGGACGATCTACAGAGAGCAGCAATAGAGCGGGGCTATCGTTTAGCAAATCGCACTTCTGATCAGTTGTTGGCATCTTTAGGCAATTTACGAATTATAGGCCACAGGGAACACGGTGAAATCTACCTTTCAGATTTAGGAAGACTTATTTCGCGTACAGCAAAGTATAATCCGAGCTTAATACCCGAGTTGATTCACTTTACATACTGCACGATTTACGATGAAAACGATCAGTCAAGTCGATTTTCTTGGGCATATCGGTTAGTGTGTGAACAACTTTGGCATTCCCGAAGTTCCCTAATTGACGTTCACCATTTGGTTACACTCGTACAAGAACAAGCCCAGCAGAAATTTCAGGATTATGAAGAGTTTGGCATTTCATTTAGTCAAAATAGTGTGGCTGGTATTATTAATTGGCTCGAAGCTTTAACTCCATCGTGTATTACGCTAACAGCTTCTGGTAACCGAGTTTTCAGCCGTCGTGCTTTTTGCCCAACCGAACTCGTATTGTTGGCACTAGAATACGTGAGGGCGAAGAACGCAAATTCGCAGGTTGTTCAGCTTCAACTTTTAAATGAGGTGAAAAAAGCCATTGCTTGCTTATGCTTAGTAGAAGAGGAATCTTTGGATGATCTACTTGAAATTACTGCTGATGCATTTGGTTTGATCTTAAGACAAACGGAACGCGGCAATTGGATTAGTTTGCTTGGTGATCGGTCCCCATTACCTCTCAGTGCTTGGTCTTCATCATTAGAAAGGTGACACTACACCCTTACCGCAAGTGATGAAGCCGTAGGTAGATTTAATCAGTGTCGTAAAGTGCTGGGCTAGCATGTAGCTCTAGGAATAGTTATTTATGAATGAACTTACAACTCATCTTACTCCGCTGCTTCAGAAAGAACCCATCATTTCTACATTCGATAGTAGAACTATTATCTACCAACCAGAGGAAGTTATAACTAATTATGTGCAACATGCCGCTACGTATGTAGTGCTTGACCACCTCCGCGATTTAGAGCACCGATTTATTGAAAAGATCATCAAAAGTCAGACCCCCAAAGCATGTCTTGTTGCCCGATACGGTTATGGCAAGACTACTGCGGCTATAGGGTTGTGGGACTCCTGCCGCAGGGCACAAATTTTAGCAATACCTCCTGCCGGTTACACCTCAATGGCTGAGATTGCTGCCACTGTGTACTCATGGACACGCACTGTGTTACATGGGAACGAAGGTGCTCTTACTAAACTGGACGAGTTGCATGCTACTTACCTTCAGTCCTCTACAGAGGGACTTGCTAAGCTAGTTAGTAGACGCTCCGGACGATCATATGAAGAGGTGTTCGAAGTGCTTACCGATCCCGCTCTTCAAGGGTCGCTCAGGCTAGATCCTCCTACGACAAATATCGTCCTTTTCCTTGAGGCACTCACACATATCGTTGTTGACAATGGTTACCGGGGTGTAGCCGTTTTTGTTGATGAATTCCAACAATTACTTGGTAAAGCCGGAGCAGATATTCTCACTTCTCTGCGTAGCCTCGTCTGGGGATTAAGAACCCGAAAAATTCAATTCGGTCTAGCTATTACCATGGATCCTAACTCAGAACGTATTCTTGGTGAGCGCGCTGGTGATATTCTGCACAGAATCAAGGATGATGACCTCTATTTAGATTTTCGGCAAATCCACAATTCTGAGTTTCCAAAATTGTTATGGGAACGCTTCGCGAAACAGCTAGAACTAGATGAGCTAACCTATCGTATCGTCGACAAACCGGCACTGGAATCACTGGGCCAAATTTGTGAACGCGCAGATCTGAGTAATGGTCCTCGTACGGTCGCTAATGCATTCCGCCGAATTGCTGCTTTCTACGCAGAAAAAGGAAGAACTTATACTCCTCTCCAACTAATAGACGATTTCCTTACAGGCGCTATTATTTTCGATGGAGACGCAAATACTATTGCCTCTCTGGTTACTGAGTTCGCTGGATACGCCTATTTTCAGCGTACGGACTCGCACTTAGCAGTCCTCAAACTGCTCGCAGCTTTTCCCAGTGGCTGCCCCATCGAAGTTGCAGAGCGATACGGTCTCCTAGATACATTCAAACAGATAACATCTGATTTAAGAGGCGACATAGTCACGCTTCTACCGAACGGCTATGCGCTCATTGATCTCCAGCGAGTAGGCAAACCTCTAAATAAATTGAGCATCATTCTAAAGAAATATTGGATGCAAATTACTAACTCGAAAGAGGAGCCATCTGAAAATATTAGGCGTTTCGCTACATATGTACTTCCACTTCTCTTCCCATTAGGGACAAACCAAACCGAGTCGTGGAATCCTGAAACCGCTCTTGCACTATCTATAGAGGGCTCTTACATCCAAGTATTTGCGGGTCGTTTACACGCTCGTCATCCTCTCCGCCGAATACGTGTTCTCGTCTGCACAGAAGAGGCTTCCACCTATAAGGAAAACGTAAATACGGACATCAACTTGGTATTTGTGCTCTACAATAATTCCATCGGGGAGCAAAAAGCGATGAGGAGGCAGGATAATTCTTTGATCTTCCACCTTAATATTGGAAGGACTCCTAAAGATGGACTACCAGCTGACTTGCGTATAGTGGAACACAATCTCAGCCCCCAGCCCAGCACTCCAGCAGCCTTGTTAAATGTAATTGAATTCGTAGAACGAGAGATTTCCATTACTGCTCTTAAGCAATCGGAGCAAGCACAGGTAAGTTATACGCTTGAAAACATTCGACGGTGGCTCTTGAATTTCATTTTTGATGAATATTTGCTTGGGCCATTGGATCAAGAAGCTGCGACTCCAGGGTATCGTGGTATACGTGACCTTCTTTTTCGTGAGTGCGAACGCCGTTTTCCTCAATATAATACCTTGATTACATCCCATATGTGGCGAGACAATTTAGCTATCTACCGAAAAGCTCTAGCTGAGAGACCTCTTGTGGAGCGCAGGGGAATCGAACCTTTGAAGGGCTCGAAAGCCGACATCTCAGCCCTGTTTGGACAACGCAGCCACGCTGGTTTCGACAGTAAGATGAGATTTCAATACCCCTCTTTACTTAACATAACGTGGACGGGCGAACAGGGATCAGTGCAGTTCATTTCTCATCCCATAGAAACTCGGGTGTTAACCTTTCTAGGTGAAGATGGGAGAGAATATAACGATGTGGTAGAGATCTGTCGAGCGGAAGGTTATGCTCAAGAAGAGACCGAGGAAATATTCGCTTTGCTGATGTGCCGTGGGCAAATTAAGGAAGAAACTGGACGAATTCACAAAGTTGATACAGTGAGTGCCGCTGAGCTTAAGCGCCTTGGAACCGATTTGGTCATAGAATTGCAGTCATTGAAAGAAGTTCTTCCAACGGGGGAAGTTACTGAGGAGCTTGATAAAGCGCGGTCGCTAACTGTAATCGATACCGAAGACACCGATCGTCAACGAGCTCATGCGCAGTTGGTAGCCCTGACAGAAAGGATGACAACGCTGCGAGCTCATGCCCGCCTCACAGTCCTCGATCTTTTCGAACGCCAAAGAAGCGAGATCGGTGCATTGCTTCGTAGTCTCGATAAGCCGATTCCCGGTTTTTCAGCAGAGGTATCCTTTAAAAACCACTTAGAAGGCGCTCGTAAGCATTTGGAGGAAAGCGCTGCTACCATACAAAGAGGAGGAATTCGTCTCCGAGAGTCCATTCAAGGAATCCGAAATCGGATGACAGGTCTGCAGGATACAGAGGTTGGAGCATTTTTGTTGAATGAAGTAGATGGACTACGACAAAGAGCCGAGGCTCTTCACGAATTACAAAGGCGGACTAAATTTCACCTGCAAAAAGTCGAACAGCTTAGTCAATGGGTAGTGTGGGGAGAACACTTTCTACGTCTGCGTCATAATATAGCAACTCTCGCGTCGCAATTAAATAACACATCACCATCTATTGAACAGCTAGCGAATTTACTGGCCGAAATTGAAAGCGAAGTGCGAGAAATTCTTTCACATCAAGGGCTAACCGCTCTTGAGCGGATCGATAAGGCGCGGGAACGCCTGAATGATGTAGCAAAGGAGTACGACCGCAGCCTGGCTGAACGCGAGAGAGCGTTTGAACAAGAGAAATCCGAACTAGAGGCGATCATAGTAGTTATCACAGACGATACTAGACTGCTGAGAAGCAAGTATCAAATATCCAAGCACGAGGAGTCGTACCAAGACCTTAACCTGGAAGTTTTTCAGATCATCCAAGAAGCAGTTAGCTCCCTGCTCGATCGCGCTCGACTACTGGATGCGCAGATACACCATTCCCGAAAGACGAAATTACGAGGCCATGTTGATTCAATAGATCCGAAAGCGATGAAAATGCTGGTGAGTAAAGTAGAAGTAGGCCGAAAAAGGCTTATGGAGGGATTGAGAGATGTAGTGGTTAAGGAGCATACATTACTCGAAGAACTTTCCGAGAACCTACTCAAACTGAAGAAGCAGCTGAATGAGGCAGAAACTCAATTCCCAATTCAGGCCCTCACATCTATGGGTACGATTGTTCTACTTTCGAAATTGACCTCTTCTGCTCAAGATTTAAGTTCACTTGTTGATATAAAAGAAGCTTTAGCTGCCCTGCCGTCAGAAAGCGAGCTTGCTGCATTGCTGCAACTTTACCTAAATGGTGATATCATAGTCGAAGTACGTCATGAGAGTAATTTAGTACAAATTGGGGATGAAGAGAAGAAAAGTTGAAGAGAAGTTAAAGGATCGTTAGTTTTATTAGCGGGATAAAGACTTCGGAGGATTGTTTGTAACGAAAGAGTTAGGAGGGTTAAGCATGATACATGTGATAGGAGATTCTTCTACGAGTGAATATAACGCCGCCCTAGAGCTTCGTCATATAATACTTCATTCTTGGCCCGCTGTTAATAATGATTTGACACACCAAATCTGGATTATTGCCGGAGCGAAGTGCCATGGGCAGACAAAGAGGGATATTGATATTCTTCTGCTGGCTAGCTTCGGCTCTAAGCTTACCTATCACCCTTTCCTTTCCTTTTATGATCGTGACCAATTAGAAAAGCCACACGAGGTGCGTGTTAAAAGTCTTTGCGCTGCTATTGAGGTCAAAGACCATCCACCAGAAAAAGTTCGCTTCGTGGGTTCGAGAACGCAAGTGTATTACAAAGAGGGATGGAAAGATGTAACAGAACAAAATGAGCAGCAGCGTTTCTCAGTGAAAAACTTTGTAGAACACCATGGATACACGAGTCCATGGGTCGTGCCGCTCATATGGCTGCGCAATGTGCCAACAGTAGATCTTCCCGATCTTCCACACAATATTTTAGGCTCAAACCTTACCTGGGATTACTTTCTCAACATTATGGGTCAGATGCATCCTCCCAGGCGAACACAAGATGGATGGCTATTATCTTGCGCCACACCCGAGGTAATCTCCAAAATTGCTGAGTTATTTACCAAGCCACTTGAACCTACAAATTTGGATCGTCGACGTATGGAGCTGGCTAGCCAGCGGGCTATGAGCGAACCTGCTCTCATAAACTTAGTTGGACAGAAAACAGTCATCCTTCGAGGAGGAGGGGGAACAGGTAAGACACTCCGGCTTTTGCAACTTGCTAAGCAATTATATGATGAGCAAGATGCCCGCGTCCTCATACTCACTTACAACAGAGCGCTAGTTGCGGATATAGGACGGCTTCTCACCTTTATGGGAATAGGTGACGACATTGTAGAACATAGTATTCAAATGCAAACGGTGCATTCTTTTTTCTACGCAGCTCTAAGTGCTCTGGGTATCATCCGCTCAAACAGCAAATCATTCTTAGAAAATTATGAAGAGCTAAAGGACGAAGCTTTAGCGTATTTTATCACTGGCGTACTTTCTCAAGCAGACGTTGAAAAGCTCCGGCTTTCTACAAGTGAAGCCTTTACTTGGGACTACTTATTTATCGACGAAGGCCAGGATTGGCCTCAGAACGAACAAGAGCTCTTACTCCATCTTTATCCATATAATAGATTTGTCATCGCAGAGGGGATAGATCAATTGATTCGGAGCAGCACTCCGGCTAATTGGAAAGAGCGGCTGCATGCTACGCCTCCCCATCTTTTATCGCTCAAAACATGTATTAGGATGAAGGCAGGCTTGGCGCGGTTTGTAACTTCATTCACGCTAAACTTAGGCTTACCACAACCAAATTGGCAGGCAAACCCAGAGACTCCAGGGGGGCATGTTATCATCCTTGAGGGCGATTATCTGAGCGATCGCGGACTGCATGACAGTTTATTAGCACAAAACGCAAAGAATGGCAATGAACCGGTTGATTTGCTGTTCTGTGTTTCTCATCGATTAGTACGGCGTCTGCCAGAGAGTGAAAAAGTTTACTCGTTACCGGGCCGGGTTTTTAGGGATTGGGGATATCAGGTCTGGGACGGCGCCTCGATGGATGTACGCGAGAGCTACCCAACTGAGCTAGGACAGTTACGCATAGTCCAGTATGATTCGTGCCGAGGACTCGAAGGTTGGACTGTAGTAAACATGGATTTCGATGGTTTCTACTTTGAAAAAAGGGATAGGTACGTATCACTTCCGCATAACGAAAACTTTTTACTAAGCGGCGAACCGCTAGCAGCGCATCTATATGCAGCTCGATGGGCGCTTATACCACTTACACGCGCAATTGACACTCTTGTAGTGCAGATAAGCGGCCAACCTAATTGCGTGCGTGAAGCGCTACTAGCTGCAACAGGGGAATGTCGCGATATCGTTGAGTGGCAATAAGTTGAATAACACAACACCTTGTAGTTATGCCTTGTTAGAAATTTGATCCTGTTTATACTATTCAATTTTGCGAAAGTGTTAGGGGGAGCATTGTTGTGCCAACATACGATGAATGGAATGAAGCCCTGATAGGCTACCTTACGCGTGGTGTACCTCGCGGAGCAGGAATTTTCCTTGATATCAACGATGATATTTTAGAAGACATCGGACGGCAAGCCTTTAAATTGAAAAGCGGAGGTGTTACCAGATGGCCGGATGATTTTAAGAGAGCAGTACGCGCAAAGTGCATTTTAAGAACCAGAGTAAGCCTGCAAAATCTATTCGGTTACACAGCAAATGAACTACCAAAGGGTGTAGCATTCTTAGGGGCGATGGTTTTAGCAGCTTACGATATGGGAGAGGATGATGCCGTAACAAGCGTCAACTATTTTAAACGCCTACGTGAAGTATTCGGGCTAGGTGAGGGTGAGGGACGTCCTGACGGCATGGAGCAGGGAAGTGAGGAGGCCATCTGGTTGGAGTGGGGGGTATGGCTCCAGAAACAAGGCTTCTTGTCCACAGCTCAAGCAGGTAAGGGCACAAAAATTTACATCAACTATCCCATATCTCAATCTCTTCTTCGACGTACTGACAAGGAGAGACTATTTAAGCTGTTTGAAGAGAAAAAATTGCCTCAACATTTGGATCAAAACACAATATCAGCCAGGATACGGCGCGAAATCTTATATTTGTCCAAACATATACAGTCTCTTTTAGCGGAGGGTAGCATACAGCGTTACCAGGCGTTGAATGAGGCTATCTTTGAGGAATACGAGGAATGGGTTGCTTCTGGAAGAGGAGCGGTGAAGAATAGAGAGTCCATGAAGCAATTCAAGAAACGAAATCTTTTCGCGGAGCTTTATCGAATAACAGAACTCGGGACCCCTACATACTACCCGTATCCGCGCCAACCACGAAGATTTCGTTTACATCAGCTACAGGTGAGACGGAACGGAATACTCGAGGACCTGGTTGAAGACCGCCCGGGATGGTTTGAGCCCTTATGGAAGGGGGCAGTAAGTGGAGAAGAACTAGAAAATGGCGCACAATACGAGCTGTTAGGAGATGCTGACTTTCAATACCTTATTTTTCCAACACGCGACTTCTGGATTCTGACTCAGGAGCCTGATAACCCAGAATCAGGTATATATGTCTCAGGAAGCGCTCCAGATCTAGGAACCCATTTTATTTTACTTTGCAAAAACTATTTGCAGGCGCAAATAGCTCATTTGCGAAATGAACGTCTAGTTACATGGCTTGGCGATCCATCACCACTTTTGATAAACCCAGAGTGGGTAGAGTATCGCGGAATGATGGTTCTATCTGAAGCATGGTCAGGTGTTTTTATCAAGAACCGCGATCTCTACGAGTCCTTACGCCCTTACTCTTCGCTTAACATAAGTTTTGAAGGGGGCATGCGTGTGCCCAATCTCGGCGCATGGTTAGCTGGTTATGGGCCAAGAATTACTATCTTCACTTTTGCAGACACAGCACATCTTAGTGTGAGGAAGATCGGATCGGAACAAACGCTCTTCGATCAGGAAGTCCATAAGGATGAGCCAATCCAGATACAGTGGCCTGATCCTGGCGACTACATAGTAGAAGCCTCATCTGACACGCTTAGCAGAGAACGCTTAGTAAAATTGCTATCTTGGGATCAATTATCTTTAGCAGCTGTTGAACCGATACAACAAAGTATGAATCTTGGTTCTTGGCGAATTTATGGCGCGCTAGTCGAACCCAGTGAAGAGTTAAAGTAGGATCGTAAGGAGACGGTATGGAAGTGGAGCGCTGGTATCTGCCAATTCTTTGTCACGGACGCGCTCAGGTGCGTCTCGAGCAACTTTCCAGGTTTGTCCAGCAAAACCAGCTCTATGACCTGGTTCCTGTTGCCTTTATAGAAAGAAAACCCCAAAGCCAGTTTTATCTTTTCGTGGCGATCAATTCCGAGCAAAAGTCACTGATACCCGACAGATTACGCGGCTTCGTCCAACAGTTAGGGCATCCATTACCCGGAGCTGTTGAACGTGAAGATATAGAAAAGATGGTCAGCGGCCCAATCAATCCTCATGATTACGCTCGGCGAATCACATACAGAATACAGCAAGAGGATGTTGCTGATGATAATCCTTTTGATCTTTCTGCGATGCAATCAGCGCAACATGAACACACCTCACGCGAGAGAACACAGCTCTCGATACAGTATGATAAACTGCTGATCTGGCTTTCGATGCCATCCCGAATGTTGTGTAAGGATGCGACGTGGAGAAAAAAACTGATCTCTGACGCCTGAGCCTTTCTTCCGCTGACTTCAAATCTCGC
>WNGD01006165.1_pt1 | contig 11516 bp, 6 predicted proteins | sample 5400671 | NCBI WGS metagenome assembly WNGD01 (sample SAMN13153369, study PRJNA577476) | soil metagenome | isolation source: 40 cm soil or saprolite under grassland replicate 2 | place: USA:California | collected 2016-06-15
TGGCGCGCGGCGCTCATCGGCCTGGCGGCACTGGCCACGCTGGCGATGGTGCTGCTGCCGCGGGTGCTCGGCTCCGGTCTCGACGCCTCGCTCTACGTGGTCGTGCCGTTCGGACATCGCGGCGGCGCCGCGCCCGCGCTCGTCAATGGTGACCAATGCGAGCTGCTGCTGTCGCAGGCATTCGAGCGCTGGACCGACGTGCGGCTGGCCGACCCCCTGCAGGTGCACGACGCCCGCATGCGGCGCGGCGAGATTCCGATGACGCTCGACGAGGCCAAACGGCTCGCCAGGAACCTCGGCGCCGGCATGCTCGTGTGGGGCGACGTCACCGAAGTGGGCGATTCGATTCAGGTCAGCGCCGGCCTGTACGACCTGCGGGCGGGGAGTAAGCGGCTGCGCGATTACGCGGTGCGGATCGCGAAAGACGGCAAGGATCTCCAGGCCAAGTTTCGGGAGCTGGCCGACTCGATCCTGCTCGGCGGTGTGCACTCCGAAAACCTCCGGCCGGGCGTGGTGGGCACCGACGTGCTGGCGGCGTTCTACGCGTACGCGGAGGGACGCGATGCGTTGGCGCGCTGGGACCTCGCCTCCGCGGAACGCGCGTTCCGCGCCGCGCTGACGCGCGATCCGGACTACGCACAGGCGAGCCTGTGGTTGGCGCACACCGAGATGTGGAATGACGAGCCCGTGGCGGATTGGCGCGCCAATACCTCACGGGCGCTCGCGAGCCCCGAGAAACTCGGCGCCGGCGATCTGGCGATCGCGAACGCCCTGGGGCTGCTCGCGGCTGGCCGGTTTCCGCAGGCGTGCGCCGCGTATCGGCACCTCGTCACCCAAGATCCGTCCGACTTCATCGCGTGGTTCGGCCTGGGCGAGTGCCAGCGCCGCGATGCGCTGGTGGAGCCGGACCCCACGAGTCCGTCCAAGTGGCGCTTCCGGGCGAGCTACCGCGGGGCGGCGAGCGCGTATCGCCAGGCACTCGAGCTGCTGCCGTCGGCGCATCGGGCATTCACGGGGATCGCGATTCAGCGGTTGATGGAGCTCTTCTTTGCGGAGACGTATTTGTACCGCGCCGGGTACGCTGTGGCGCCGGACACGTTGCGTTTCGGCGCCTTCCCCTCGCTCGAGCACGACACGCTGGCGTTCACGCCGTGGCCCATCGCCGATTTCTTCAGCGCTCGGGGCGGTTCGCGTCCCGCGACGACCCAAGCGGCGGTCGCGCACAACCGCGAAGACTTGCGCAAGACGATCGTGACGTGGATCGATGCGTTCCCGGCGAGCGCCGATGCGCACGAGGCTCTCGGCCTCGTGCTCGAGACGACGGGCGAAATCGACCCGGGGCCATCCGCAGAGCGCTCGGCGCTCGCGGCCGTCCTGCGGGCGCGCGCCCTGACGCACGATGCCGAGCAAGCGTTGCGCAGCGCCGTTGCCGACGTCCGTCTCCTGTTCAAACTGGAGCGCTTCGGGGAAGCGGCCGCGCTCGCCGATTCGGTCCTGGCGGCTGCCCCCACCGACCCGGGTCCGCTCGCGGCGCGGCGGCTCGCGGGTCTCGCGGTCCTCACGGGGCGTGTGTATGGCGCCGCTCAGCTGTTGCGGCTGTCGGCACCCCTCGACACTCCGGTGACGTGGGACGGGCTCGAAGTGCCCGACGCGCCCATCCCGGTCAAGCAGGCCGGCCTCGCGCTCCTTGCGTACGCGTCGCTTGGGGCGCCCGCCGAGAGCCTGCGCGCACTGAAGGCGCGTGTGGATCAGCGCGTGAGCAGTTGGGCTGGACCGATCAGCCGAGAGCGCCTGCGGCTCGCGGTGCTGCATGGCCCCATGGGCCTCGCCTTCGAGTCCATCGGACTGAGCGACGTGCACCGCGCCGACGCGGGAGGCGACTACGTCATCAAGATGCAGTGGGCCCTCGGGCACGGCGACACCGCCGCCGTGCGCGCCGAGCTCGCGCGCCAGGCGGGCTTTCGCACACGGTCTCGAGCGGGCGACGTCGCGATCGACGGCACCTACAGCGAAGCCCGCATGTTCGTGCAACTGGGCGACACCGCGGCTGCCCTCGCGCTGCTCGACCTGTCATTGCAAGCGCTGCCGACACTCGGCACCAATCTCCTCGACCAACCGGAGCAGGTCGGTTGTGCTGTTCGAGCGATGGCGCTCCGCGCCGAGCTCGCTGCTCGCGCGCGGGACGCTGCCACGGCGGCTCGCTGGGCACGCGCGGTGACGACGTTGTGGGCCAAAGCCGATCCACCCCTTGAACCATCCGTGCAGCGGATGCGCGTCCTAGCGGGATCGGCCCGGCATGACTGAGCAGGTTCACCAGCAAGGGAGGGACCGACCATGTACCGGATCGATGGCTCCGCTTCTACCGTGACGCGGGCGACACTCGCCCTGGCCGGCTTGTCCTTGCTCGCCCAGCTGGCGTGTGCGCAGCAGCCGCGGCCGGCTGTCCGGCCCGCCGTCGTACGGCTCGCCGGCGCCAAGGACACCGTGAGCCTGGTGCTCGCGGCGGTGCGGGCGGACACGATGTTCGACGCGCTTCCCGGCGTCAGCGACGATCAACGCCTCATGCTCGGGACGACCTGCCCGGGGGACTGTCGCTACGGTCCTCGGGCGAAGATTCAGCCCCACCGCGCGGCGTCCTACCTCACGGAAGCGGACCGCGATGCCGGCGTCGTGATCGCGCGCATCATCAATCTCGACACTCTCCCATACCCGAAGTTCAATCTGGGCGCGCGCGACACGGTGTATTGGTGGGTGAGGATGCGCGGGGATAAAGGGGAGTCGATCTTTGTCTCCTCCGCACGGGGAGTGCGCCCCCGGAAGGGCAATTTGGACGTCGAGTACCACCCGGACTTGCCCTATCGCCAGTCGCTGGCGCGGTGGATTTGGAGCGACCACGACGAGGAGGCTTGGGGCACGTGCGATGGGGGTCGCTGCTGCAAGAGCAGCGGTGTGACCGCCCCCGATCGGTAACGCCGATGTGGGGTCAGGCGTATAACGAGTGACCCTTACGGAGCCACTCGTTATGCGCCGGCCGATTGTGACTGCACTGTTCCTCAGCCTTCTGACCGTTCCCGCCCTCGCCCAGAACCCGGGCGCCATGGGGGGGGGCCAGCGGCGCTTCGGGCCGCCCCCCGATCACTGGATGACGATCGACTCCCTCGCGCAGGCTGTGAGCCTGACGGCCGAGCAGAAGACCAAGGTGCTGCAACCGTACACCGCTCTGAACGGCGTGATGAAGGATGTCGCCGCTCGTCGCCTGGCCCTGCGCCAGCGGATGCAGGGGAGCGGCTACGTTCCCGGCCAGGAGCCGACGCCGGAGATGCGCGCGCGCATGGACAGCGTCCGCACGGAGATGGAAGGGTTTCAGGCTGAAGCGGACCAATGGCTCGCGGCGATCCGCAACCTGCTGACGCCGGCACAACAGACGAAGTTCGACGCGCTGCCGAAGCCCCAGTTCGTCCGCCGCCCGCCGCGCGGCACCGGGCCGGGTATGTTATAACGTCCCCAACCCGGTCGTTTCGATGATGCGCCGACTGTTTTTCGCCTGCGTGCTGACCGCGACGCTGGGCGGCATTGCCGCTGCCCAGCGTGTTGCCCCCGCCCCTTCCTCCGATTCGCTCCTGACCGTCGACCGCATCTACGCCAGCCCCGAGTTTCGCGGCGGCTCGTTCGGGCCGCTCGCCTGGCTGAGCGACGGCTCCGCCTACACGACGCTCGAGCGCAGCGCGGACGGGAGAGGGGGGCGAGACATCGTCCGGTACGACGCGCAGAGCGGCGCGCGCACGATCCTTGTGCCTGCGGCGCGGCTGGTGCCGGCGGGCGACTCCGCACCGCTCGACATCGAGGAGTACTCCTGGTCGGGCGACGGCAACCGCCTCCTGATCTTCACCAACTCCCAGCAGGTGTGGCGCACGAACACGCGCGGCGACTACTGGGTGCTCGATCGGACGACGTGGACCCTCAAGAAGCTGGGCGGCGGCGGGGGGGGCCCGGCCTCGACGCTGATGTTCGCGAAGTTCTCGCCCGACGGCGGACGGGTGGGGTGGGTGCGCTACGGCGAGTACAACCTCTACGTCGAGGACTTGGCCAGCGGCCGGCTCACCAAGCTCACGAGCGACGGCTCGCGCACCACGATCAACGGGACGTTCGATTGGGTCTACGAAGAAGAGCTCGGTCTGCAGGACGGTTGGCGCTGGAGTCCCGACGGTCAGTCGATCGCGTACTGGCAGCTCGACGCGACCGGCGTGCAGGACTTCCCGCTCTACAACACGACCGACTCGCTCTATGCCCACATCGTCGAGGTGCAGTATCCCAAGGCGGGGCAGACGAACTCCGCCGCGCGCGTCGGCGTCGTGAGCGCCACCGGCGGGGGGGGCGCGACGCGCTGGATCGCCGTGCCCGGCGACCCGCGCAACAACTACATCGCGCGCATGGAATGGGCGCCGCCCGTGGGGGGAGGAGCCGGGAGTCGGGAGCTGGTGATCCAGCACATGAATCGCTTGCAAAACACGCTCCACGTCATGCTCGCTGACGCACAGACGGGCGCGGTGCGCACGGTGTTCACCGAACAAGACAGCGCCTGGGTCGAGCAGTTCGACGAGCTGCGCTTCGTCAACGGCGGGCGCGACATCTTGTGGCTCTCGGAGCGCAGCGGCTGGACGCATTTGTATTTGTTTCCGCGGGCTGGAGGCGCGCCGACGGCCGTGACGAGCGGCGCGTTCGACGTACTGGGCGTAGCCGGCGTGGACACGATCGGCGGGTGGGTGTACTACGCGGCGTCGCCCGACAATCCTACGCAGCGTTATCTGTATCGAGCGAGCTACACGCGTCCCGGCAAGAGCGCGCCAGAGCGCGTCAGTCCTGCCGCGCAACCGGGCATCCACGGATACAACCCATCCCCCAGCTTCCGGTACGCGGTGCACACCTACTCGCATTTCGGTGTCCCGCCCACCGTCGACCTGGTGAGCCTGCCCGATCATCGCTCGCTGCGCACGCTGGTCGACAACGCCGCGCTCAAGGCGAAGGTGGCTGCGCTGCGCCTCGGCACGACCGACTTCACACAGGTAGACATCGGCAATGGCATCCGGCTGAACGCGTACCTCATCAAGCCGCCGGGCTTCGATCCATCCAGGCGCTACCCCGTGTTCTTCACCGTGTACGGCGGGCCCGGCTCGCAGACGGTGCTGGACGGGTGGGGCGGCCCGAACTTCCTGTGGCACGAAATGCTGGCGCAGCGCGGCTACATCGTGGCGAGTGTGGACAACCGCGGCACCGGCGCGCGGGGCCGCGCGTGGCGCAAGATGATCTACGGACAGATGGGGGTGATCGAGACGCGCGACCAGGCGGCAGCGGCGCGCGCCATCGGCCGGCTCCCCTACGTGGACTCGACCCGCATCGGCATCTGGGGCTGGAGCTACGGTGGGTTCATGGCGCTGAACACGATCACGCAGGCGCCCGACGTCTATCGTATGGCGATCGCGGTCGCGCCCGTGACGCACTGGAAGTACTACGACACGATTTACACCGAGCGCTACAACGGCCTGCCGCAGGACAACGCCGCGGGCTACGACCGCGGCTCACCGCTCACGTATGCCAAGAACCTGCGGGGCAAGCTGTTGATCGTGCACGGCTCGGGGGACGACAACGTGCACTACCAGAACACCGAGGCGATGGTCAACGCGCTGGTCGCGGCGAACCGGCCGTTCCAGCTGATGGTGTATCCGAACCGCACCCACTCGATTTCCGGGGGCCCGACGCGCCAGCACCTGTTCACGCTGCTGACGAAGTTCGTGGAGGAGAACCTACCGGCGACGGGGGAGACGCGAGCGGCGATTCCGTAGCCTGACGAGCGCCTCGCTTGCCTCCGCTACGTAGGGGTTGAGCGACGGGTCCGCGGAAGCCCACGTGTCGACGACGTACTGATAGCCCCGCGCGGCGCGCTCCAAATCGCCCAGGCTTTCACTCACACGCCCCCGCTCCAGCGCGAATAGCACCGCGCTTGGCGCGAAGAAGGTCCGTTCCCCTTCTGTGAGACGGTCGTTGGCCTCACGAAGCCGGCCGACCGCGCCAAGCAGTTGTGCCCGTTGCAGTCGTGGCAGTGTGCACGTTGGGCACACCGAATCCGGAAGCGCTTCGAACCGCAGTAACGCCCTGGTCGTGTCGCGCATCCCGAGGGCACGATACGCTCGCGCCACGTCGGTGATGTATGTCCAATAGCTCCTTTGCGCGTTGGATCGGGCTGCTGCAGCCAACGAGTCGACAATCCGGGTGTATCGGGTCAGGGACGCGGTGTCGCCCCGCTGGGTCCACCACCACAGGAGGCCCAGAAAAGGGGCCCCTGGCGTCGGACGATACCGAGCGCCAATGACCGCGATCGATTCGGGAGGAATCGCACCCAGGAGAACGTAGTCGGACGCAAGTTGCCGGGGCATCCCCGCTATTCTGCGCGCCTCCTGCAGGTGTCCTCGGAAGCTTAACTGCGCGGCCAACATAAAGCGACGGCATGATGAGCGGCAGGTTGGTTGGGTGAGCGATGGCGCATCGATCGAGGCCAAGACGCGCGTCACAAGCACACCCGTTTCCATCCTGTCTGGCCACCGGTGCAGCGCATTCTGAATCCGGATGAGCACGTCCGGGCTCGCCCCTTCCAGGGCCCGCATCACGGACGATCGCTCTCTGGTCGTGGACTGGATGAGGCGGAGCATCAGGCGCGTGGCGTCCGCATCCGAGCCGGTGGGGTTTAGCGCGACGTAGGCTCGTGCGTACCGCAGTGCCCTCGCGGAATCTGCCAAGTTGAAGGCGAGTTCAATCGGCAACAAATACGCTGGCGCGAACGCGGAATCGAGCGTAATCGCCTGGTCAAATGCCTGGAGGGCATCACCGTAGGTCGCGTGAGGTCGGTCGTCATAGAACAGCCGGGCGACGCCAAGCTCATACCAGAACTCGGCATCGGCGGGGTATTGAGTCGTGGCGAGGCGCAGCAGGTCGAATAGGCTGGACGAGCGACGCCACCAACCTGCATCGACACCCTCGTAAAGGGTGAGCTCAACTCCTAGGGAGTCGGCGCTGAGCAACAGGCTGTCGCGGACGCCGAGACCACGATTGAGGTCTGCGGCGCGGGTAAGGTCGGCCACGGCGGTCGCATTGTCCCAACCACGCGTCCACGAAAGGGCACGACCACGGCGGTTGATGGCCAAAGCGAACTGAGCGTCGAGTCTTACCGCTCGGTCGTAGTACCCGTAGGCCGAATCCATTTCGCCACGGCGGTAGAACTGCTCGCCCTGAAGGAAGGCCTTCAGCGCCCGGAACGAAGCCGAACCAATCGAGGGAAGCCGGATTGCCCGGATGGGGCGCAGTGTCCCCAGACGTTGCAGCAGTCCGACGGCGAGCGAGTCCGCCACGCGATCCACCCGAAGCAATGCATCACGCGCCGAGACTTCGCCGAGCAACCGGTCCCGCGCGGCGTCGAGCAGCATGGCATTGACGACCATCGAATCGCGCCCGTCTTGCGCGATCGTGCCAACGACAACGAGCCCGGCGTTGACGCGCCGACCGAAGGCCACTCCACCAACCTGATCGGCTCGGCCCCGCCATCCTTGAGCGACGGTGGCGGCCGGGACCGCGCGCAGCGCTCCGGCACCGTCGAGCTTTGCGCTGAGTAGTCGCATGAGGCCCTGGCCCCAAACGGGGTCGAACGGACGACCCAGCGGCTCGAAGGGCGCGACGGCAATGAGGTTTCCATCAAGAGAGTGGTTCACGCTGACTCGGGAGGCGATGAACGCGCCTGTCGCACCCACGAGCAGTATGCCGGGCAAGGCGAGTAGCCGCAGCGAGCGCCGCGGCCCCGGAGGCTGACGGAACGGCTCAGCCGGGGCCTGTCTCGTTGTGGGGAGCAGATTGCCTGCCGAGACGAAGACCTGCGGCTCCACGCGCCCGCGAATGGTCTCCATCAGCGCACGCGTCTCGGGCGAAGGCGCGACATCGAGATCGAGAGCGAGACGGTCTGCGAAATCCTCATACTCGCGGACGGCATCGGCGCGGCTGCCGACATGATCGAGCAGTCTCAGTACGCGCCGCAGTGCGCTTTCATCATAACGTCCGATCTCAATCGCCCGCTTCGCCCAGCTCGCCGCCCCGACGTAATCCGCGCGTTGCTCGGCCTTCTTCGAAAGGTCGAGCGTGGCCACCAGGGCTCGCTTGGCGACGTATTTCCGCTCTTGATCCAACCACTGTTCGAAATCACCGCTGCCGGGCATGTGGAAGCCGCAGAGCAATTCGCCGCGATATAACGCCAGGGCGGCTTTCGCGTCGCTCGCGTTGAGGTGCTCTTCGAATTGCACGACGTCGCACCACAGCCGCGACCGATCAACACTCAACTCTTCTTCGCCGCGTCCAATCACTGCCTCCGCGCCCAGCACGTGACGCAGTGAATGCACGGCCTGCCTGAGCGCGTTCCGCGCGTGCGGTTGGTCGACATCGGGCCAGAACAGGGGGAGCAGGGCGTCGCGCCGGTGGAAGCCTCGCGGTCGGGCGGAGGCGAGGTAGGCCAGGAGCGCGAGGCTCTTGGGACGACGCAGGACCGGCGCGACATCGCGGCCGGCATCGAGTAGATCGACCGAACCGAGCAGCTGCAGCTTGAGCATGATCCCACATCCGTGGCCGTTAGGGGCGCGGTAACGGCGACATAACGCTGAGCAATCGTATAAGTGGTAGGCTGGGGACCCGGTTGTAAAGAGCCTCAATAAGGAGAGGGTCTATGCCTTGGCGTCGCGGATGTCTGGCAGCTGCGCTCCTGCTGATCTCGATGGTCGCGTGTGACCACCCTGACCCCCTCGCGTCTTCCTTCATGGTGGTCATCCCGCCGGCGAGCCTTGCCGCGACCGCCTTCTCGTTCAATCAGATCAACCTGACGTGGCAGGACAACTCGTCCAACGAGACCGGCTTCGAAGTCTATCGGTCAACCACGGGGCCGAGTGGAGCCTTCGCGCTCCTGGCCACGACGGGATCCCGCGTCAGCAGCTACAGTGACTTTGGGGTCGCCGGCGAAACGCAGTATTGCTACGAGGTTCGTACGTTCCGGACGACGGGCCGCAAGAATAACTACTCGGACTTCTCCAATGTGACGTGCGCGACTACTCCGCGCTCCCTGGTACCGCTAGCCGCCTCAGGCGTCACGGCGGTGCCGCAGGACGGTTACGTGATCAGCATCGCGTGGACCGACAATTCGACCGACGAGGTCGGGTTCCGTGTGGAGCGTTCGCCAAGTGCGGGTGGGCCGTGGACGAGCATCGGAGCGTCAAACGCGAATGCGACCACGCTCTACGACTACCAGGTCGCCGTGGAGCAGGGCGTGTGCTATCGCGTCTTCGCGTTCAACACCTACGGCGCTTCGGATGCCTCGAACGTCGATTGCACCGCGATGCCTGCCGCACCGACCAACCTCGCCGCGAGCGTCGCCAACGCGAGTGCAGATCTCACGTGGACGGACAATTCGAGCGTTGAGGATGGTTTTGATGTGTTGCGCTCCGGCGGGGCTGATTGGAGCGTGGTCGCGCATCTACCGGCCAATGCGAGCACGTATCAGGACGCGAACCTGGCCGACGGCGCGTATTTGTACTTCGTGCGCGCCTCAAGGGACGGCGGAACCTCGGGGACTTCGAACGTCGTGCAGGTCGTCGTGGCCACGGTTCCTCCGCTCGCACCGATCAACCTGGACGCCGCGCCATTCTCCAGCAATGGCGTGTCCGTCTCCTGGGCTAATGGCTCCACCAATCAGGACGGCTTCAGGGTGGAGCGCTCGACCGACGACGGAACGAGCTGGGTTGCCGCAGGGAACGCCGGCGTGAACGACACCTCGTTCGGGGACTATCCGGTGCCCAGCGAGCAACCGGTCTGCTATCGCGTGATTGCGTTCAACCGTCTCGGAGAATCGCCGCCGTCCATTAGCGACTGCACCACGCCGCCGGCGGGCCCGACCGATGTGACAGCCACCGGACTCGACGACGTAACCATCCGGCTTGCCTGGACCGACAACTCTGCCGTCGAAGACGGTTATCAGGTGTTGGTCGACGACGGCTATGGCGACCAGTTGCTGATCGCCTCCTTGGATGCGAACACCACGACGTTCGACTACGTGGACTACTACGCTGACTACTACTACTACTCCGTCGTGGCCGTCAAGGATGGCGGCTACTCCGACTGGTCCGACTGGGTGTATCCGACCGCGCCGGCAGGCGTGTCGAGCGTGCGCGCCGGTTTAGGCGCGCGCGGGTCGCCGTCTAAGCAGCCCCTACTGCGAGCCAGACCACGGGAGAAACCATGAACCCGACAAGATCCATTTCGATCACCGCGGCGGCCGGACTCGTCTGCTTCGCGCTCGCGTGCGGCATCCAAGCCGATCGCGCAGTATCCGCGCTCCAAGCCGACCGCTTCGCCGGCTCCGAGTGGTCCGATCCGGTGAATCTCGGTCCGCTGATCAATTCCAGCGCTCTCGACGGCAACGCCGGCCTGTCCCCCGACGGGCTCACGCTCTACTTCGTCTCGGCCCGGCCCGGCGGGCTCGGCAACAACGACATCTGGGTGTCGCACCGCCAGTGCGTGCCGTGCGATTGGGAGGCCCCGGTCAACCTCGGGGCGCCGATCAACAGCGACGCCGGTGAGGGCGCCCCGACAGTATCTGACGACGGCCGCAAGCTGTTCTTCTTCAGCCTTCGCAGCGGTGGCTTCGGCAGCGCCGACATCTATGTGTCGACCCGGGTAAGCACCGGGCCGGAGGGGGACTCGTGGGGCGACCCGGTGAACCTCGGGGCCGACGTGAACACCGCGGGCACCGAGAACGGAGCGTACTACGTCCGCGAAGGCGGTGAGCCGAACGCGGCGCTCTACTTCAATCGCACGCCGAGCGGCACCAACCTCGAAATCTATCGGGTCTTCCTGACGAACGACGGTGAGCCGCTGGGACCCGCGGTCGTCGTGCCCGAGCTGAACAGCCCGGCGGGCGACCAGAAAGTCGCGGTGCGCACGGACGGACACGAGCTGCTCCTGTCGACGAACCGCAACGGGGGGTTCGGCAATTTCGACATCTGGTCGTTCACGCGCCAGGGCATCCACGATCCGTGGTCGGCGCCAGTCCATCTGGACGCACCGCTCAACACGCCTGACGTCGACTCACAACCGAGCCTATCGCGCGATGGTCGGACCTTGATATTCACGTCGACACGGCCCGGCGGTTACGGCCAACAGGATCTCTGGATGGCGACACGAACTCCGAGCGTCAGGGGGGAACCATGAAGCCCAGGTATCGGTGCCGTATACTGCTTGCCCTCGGTGTCGGACTCCTCGCGGCGCTGCCGGCGCCGGCGGATGCGCAACTGCCGCGTCCGGCGGCCAAGTCCCCACGCGCCCGCGTGGTTCCGGTCGCCCGCGCGCTGCACCGTATGGCACCACAGGTGCTCCGCGCGCTCCGCGCTCCCACCGCCACGGGCAGTGAGACGGAGCCAAACGACTCACTCTCGATC
>WNGD01007821.1_pt1 | contig 11514 bp, 10 predicted proteins | sample 5400671 | NCBI WGS metagenome assembly WNGD01 (sample SAMN13153369, study PRJNA577476) | soil metagenome | isolation source: 40 cm soil or saprolite under grassland replicate 2 | place: USA:California | collected 2016-06-15
CAGGGATCACGCAGATCAACCGCGCCCTGACGAGCGTTGATCAGGTCACCCAACGCGCCGCCACGGCCGCCGAGGAGCTGGCGTCCACCGCCGAGGAGATGGCGGGTCAGGCGACGGGCTTGCGTGACGTCGTCGGATACTTCAGGACCGCGGCCCTTGCTTAGCGCCGGCCTCGGCATCCGCCCGCTGAACGACCGGGAGTTCAAGCTCTTTCAGTCGCTGATTCACAAGGAAGCCGGGATCTACCTCTCGGAGGTGAAGAAGGCGCTGCTCGTCGGTAGGCTCTCGCGGCGTATCCGCGAGCTCGGTCTCGACAGCTTCGAGGCCTACTACCGCCACGTCGTGGACGGCGCGCATCCGGCGGAGCGGGTCGAGCTGATCAATAACATCTGCACCCACGAGACGCAGTTCTTCCGGGAACCGCGGCAGTTCGAGTTCCTGGAGCAGACCCTGGCGCCGCGGTGGCGGGCTGACGGCGACACGGGCGCACGCCCGAAGCACATCCGCGCGTGGAGCGCCGCCTGTTCGTCGGGCGAAGAGCCCGTCTCGCTGGCGATGAGCCTGCTCCACCACTTCCCGGCGAGCGCGGGCTGGACCGTGGAGGTCCTCGCGACCGACATCTCCACCCGCGTATTAGACCGCGCGCGGGCCGCGATGTGGCCGATCGAACGCGCCGGGCAGATCCCGCCGCCGTACCTGAAGCGCTTCATGCTGCGCGGCACCGGCGATCAGCGGAACAAGATGAAAGCGGGACCGGAGATCCGGGCCGCGGTGCGGTTCCAGGCCTTGAACCTGCACGCCGAGACCTACGCGGTCGGCGACGCGTTCGACCTGATCTTCTGCCGCAACGTGTTGATCTACTTCAACGCGGCATCCAAGGAGCACGTCGTGTCGCGGCTGCTGGGACGGCTGGCGCCCGACGGCCTCCTCTTCCTGGGGCACGCCGAGTCATTGACGGGCATGCGCGATCAGCCGCGCGCGATCATCCCCACCGTCTACTCGCGGACCCCGCGCTAGACCGCGGTGGCGAAGCGCGTCCTCAGCGTCCTCGTCGTCGACGACTCCGCCGTCGTGCGGCAGGCCGCCACGGCGATCCTGTCGCAAGACCCGGGCATCGTCGTCACCGTCGCGGCGGACCCCTACATCGCTCTCGTCAAGATGGGTCGCTCGCGGCCCGACGTGATCCTGCTGGATCTCGAGATGCCGCGGATGGATGGCCTGACCTTCCTGCGGAAAATCATGACCGAAGACCCGATCCCGGTCGTCGTGTGTTCGGGTCTCGCGGCGCGGGGCACCGCCACGGCGATCCGGGCGCTCGAAGAGGGAGCCGTCGAAGTGCTGGCGAAGCCGCAGCTCGGCGTGCGCGACTTCCTGCACGACTCCGCCACGACGCTCATCGAGGTCATCCGCGACGCGGCCGAAGTCCGTGTGCGCCGGCGGGAGGTTGCGGCACCGCTGCCGCGCCACAGCGCCGACGTCGTGTCGCCCCCCCTCCCCACACCTCCGACACCGCCACAGCACGCGCGTCGCCGGACGGACCGCCCGCACGGCGCGGCCGACGCCGTCGTCGCCATCGGCGCGTCGACCGGCGGCACCGAGGCGCTGCGAACGATCCTCACCGCGATGCCTGAAGACGCGCCGGGCATCGTCATCGTGCAGCACATGCCGGAGCGGTTCACGGCGGCGTTCGCGCAGCGCCTCGACCAGATCTGCCGCATCGAGGTCAAGGAGGCGGCCCCCGGCGACCGCGTCGTGCGGGGCCGCGCGCTGATCGCGCCGGGCAACCGCCACCTGATATTGCGCCGCGCGGGCACGGGCTACGAGGTCGATCTGGCCGGCGGCCCACGCGTGTCGCGGCACCGGCCCAGTGTCGACGTGTTGTTTCGTTCCGTGGCCCAGACGGCGGGCCCTCGCGCCGTGGGCGTGATCCTGACGGGAATGGGCGACGACGGCGCGGCCGGCTTGCTGGAGATGAAGCGCGCCGGCGCGTCGACCCTCGCACAGGACGAGCGTACCTGCGTCGTGTTCGGGATGCCGAAGGAAGCGATCGAACGCGGCGCGGTGGACCGCGTGCTGCCGCTGCCCAGCGTCGCCGCAGCGATTCTCAGCGTGACGCCGTCTTCAGGTCGCTGAGCTCGCGCGCGGCGGCATCGCCCGCCGCGCTCCCCCGGTAGCGGTCCGCGAAGCGCGCCAGCTCGACCCGCAGCCGGTCACTGCGCCCCAGCCGCCGGTACAGATCGATCAGCCCGTTCGAGGCGCGCACCTCCTGCCGCGGGTCCGGCTGCATCCGCCGCACCTCCTGATACAACCGTTCCGCCTCGGCGTCGCCGTGCAGGCGCGTCTCGAGCAGGTGCGCCAGCTGCAGCCGGGCCTCGTGATCGTCCGGCGCGATGCGGATGTGATCGCGGAAATAGTCCGCCGCCTCCGCGTACTGCCCACGGGCGATCAGCACGTCCTGCCGCGGATAGGTCGGCGGGGGCGGGATGTCGCCCGCCGCGAAGATCGTCTTGACGAGGCCGGTCGAGGTCGCGCCGGCCACGCGGTGGATGGCGAAGATCCCGGCGATGGTGAACGGCACGTTGAGCGCGAGCAGCAGGAGGAACACGCCGCGGGAGATCCAGTCCTGCCGCAGGCAGAAGTACCAGGCCATCGACAGGATCGCGAAGCAGGCCGGCCCGAAGAACACGGCGACCTTCAGGAGGTACGCGCGCTCGGCGGAATCGACGTCCTTCAGGCGGTCGTCTACGGAAGCACCTGCCCCCACAAGTCGCGATAAACGATCGGCCCCTCGTTCAGCGCCTTGAGACCCGCCTCGATCTGGCCGCGATCGCCGACGATGACGATGTCGAAGCGGTCCGGGTCGATGTAGCGCTGCGCCACGCGCTGCACGTCGGCCGCCGTGACGGCGTTGATCCGATCGGCGTAGCCGCTGAAATAGTCGAGCGGCAACCCGTACACGAGCAGGTCGCGGAAGCGGAACGCCGCGCCCGCCGTCGTCTCGAAGTCTCCGGGCAATCCTAGATTGATGTACTGCTTCGCCTTCTCGAGCTCGGCCGCCGGCACCGCTTCATCGCGAATGCGCCGCAGCTCCTTGAGAAACTCGATCAGCGCGCTGTCGGTCTTGGCCGTGACGACCGATGCCTGCGCGACGAATGGACCGCCGGCGCGGCGCAGCGCAAACTGCGACCCGGCGCCGTAAGTGTAGCCGTGCGTCTCCCGCAGATTCTGGTTCAACCGCGACGTGAACGCCCCGCCCAGGATCGTGTTCAACACCTGTAACGCGAAGTAATCCGGCGTGCCGCGCGGCGGGCCCACGTGCCCGATGCGCATGACCGACTGCGCGGCGCCGGGCTTGTCGATCAGGTAGATCGTGCGGGGCGACGGCTGGGGAGCGGCGCCCACCGCTGTGGCCGGCGCGTCACCGCGCGCCCAGGCGCCGAAGCGCGCCGTCACGAGCTGGCGCGCCTCGTCGAGCGTCACGTCACCCACCATGAGCAGGCGCGCGATGTTGGGCCGGTAGAACGAGGCGTAGAACGCGACCACTCGCTCCCGCGACAGTCCCGTGACCGAGCTGTCGTTGCCGGCCAGCGGGCGGCCGTACGGATGCGCCGCGCCGTACACGATCGCCGGAAACGCGACACTCGCCACCTGGGTCGGCTCGTCGCGTTGCTGGATCAGCTGGGTCCGGCGCAGCTCGCGCTGCCGCGTGACTTCAGAATCGGGGAAGGTGGGGTGCAGGACCACGTCGGACAGGAGATCGAGCGCCGCCGCGAGGCGGCGCTTGGGCACGTGCAGCGAGACAGTCGCGACGTCGAACCCGGCGGCGCTCGAGAGTTGGGCGCCGAGGAAGGCGGCTTCATCGGCGATGTCGAGCGCGCTGCGCCGACCGGCGCCCTGCTGCAGCATCGTGGCCGTGAACGTCGCCAGGCCGGGTAGATTCGCCGGGTCGCGCACCGCGCCGGCATCCAGCACGAGCGAGATGTCCACCACGGGAACCTTGTGGATCTCGACCACGGCCAGCTCGAGACCGTTGGGCAGCGTGGTCGTGCGGACCGGCGGCAGCTTCAGCGCGGGAGGCGGCGGCAGCGTGGGAGGCTTGGTGCGATCGACTCCGCCCACACCTTGCGCCAACAGGAGCGCCAGGACGACGCCGCTCATGGCTGCACCGGGGCCTGCACGGCGAGCTCGGGTTTGCCCTGCGGCACGACACTCAGAATGACGCGGTGCGCGTTGGCCAGGTAGTCGCGCGCGATGCGCTGCACGTCGGCGGGTGTCACCTTCAGATAGCGGTCCAGGTCGCGCTGGAAGTAGTCCGGCGTGCCCACGAAATACGAGTAGAAGGCGAGCTGGTCGGCCTTGCCGCCGAAACTGCCGACCCGCTCCATGCGCGAAAGGAACTGGGCCTCGAAGGTGTTCTGGGCGCGCTGCACCTCGCGGAGGGTGGGCCCGGCATCGGCCACCTTGCGTACCTCCTCGTCGACCACGCGCTGCAACTCTCCCAGCGCGTGGCCCGGTCGCGCCGTGACCCAGAGCTCGAACTTCCCGTCGAGGCGGCTGCCGTCCTGGAACGCGACCACATCGCTGGCGACCTGCAGCTCGTACACGAGCCGCCGGTAGAGCCGCGACGAGCGCCCACCGGCGAGCACGTTGGCGAGCACGTCGAGCCCGGCGTCGTCCGGCGCGAACGCCTTCTGCGTGTGCCACGCGTTGTACACGCGCGGCGTCTGCACGCGATCCTCGAGCGTCGCATACACGTCCCCGGGCAGCACGACGGGCGGGGGCGTGGGCCGCGTCACCGTGGGGCCGCGCGGAATGTCGCCGAAGTAGCGCTGCGCGAGCTGCCGCGCGTCGCGCGCCGTCACATCTCCCGCGATCGTGAGCGTGGCGTTGTTCGGCGTGTAGTACGTGCGGAAGAAGTTGCGCACGTCTTCGAGCGTCGCAGCCGATAGGTCGGGCATGGAGCCGATCACCGGCCAGTTGTAGGGGTGCGACGGCGGATACAGCCGCTTGAGGATGTTCTCGTCGGCGAGCCCGTAGGGACGGTTTTCGTAGCTCTGGCGCCGCTCGTTCTGGACCACGCCCCGCTGCAGATCCACCTTCTCGGCCGTGATCTCGGGGAGGAGGAAGCCCATGCGATCCGAGTCGAGCCACAGCATCAGCGGCAGGGCGTTGGCCGGGGCATCCTCGAAGTAGTTGGTCCGGTCCTCGGTGGTGGAGCCGTTGTTGTCGACGCCGGCCGTCTCCAGGAGTTTGTCGAACTCCCCGGTCGGCACGTGTTGCGAGCCCATGAACATGATGTGCTCGAACAGGTGCGCGAACCCGGTCCGGCCGGCGCGCTCGTCGCCCGAGCCGACGTGGTACCAGATGTTGACCGAGACCACGGGCACGGAATGGTCCTCGTGGACGATCACCTGCAGGCCGTTGGGGAGCGTGAACGTCTCGTAGGGGACGCGGAGGCTCTGGGCAGCAAGGGGGGCGCATGATAGCAACAGCACCAGCGCCGGGCACAGCGTTCGGAGAGTCATGGTGGAAGATTTGCGTATGAAAAGCCGCCGCCGCAAGTTGCGTACGGGTCGCTACTGTCAGGAGGCTGCAATGTTGCTCTGGTTGGGTGTGACCGCTGCCGCGCTCGTCGGCGGCTTCGTCTTGAGCCGCAACTTCGTCCGCCGCCGTTTGCGTTACGTGGACGCCTTGCAAAAACCGTCGGCCCCGCTCATCGCCGGCGTCGCCGCTGCCGCCGTCGTCCTCCCTATCGCCGCACTCCCCATCATCACGGTGGGCACCGCGGTGGCGTTCGGGGTCGGTGTGGCGGGCGGAGTCGCGAGCGGGCGATCGGGCCCGCCTCCGGACTCCAGCGCCAGCTAGCCGACCCGCAGCTCCTTCTCGGGGCGGCCCGCGATGATCCGCAAGCCGCGCACCGCCTCACGGGCGAACGTCTTCCCCGCCCCTTTCTCCACTTCTTCGAGCGCGCTCCAGCGCGTGAACGCGGGCCGCACCGGCGTCGCCATCTGCAACGTCTCGAAGGCGTCGGCGACCGCGAGGACTTTCACCGTGAGCGGAATCGGCAGGGCTTCGATGTCCCAATCGTCGCCCACGATCTCGTAGTAATGCGCGTACTCCGCGATGATTTCGGCCGCGCCGCGCAGCGCGCGCGCCACGGCCAAGGTCTCGTCGGTCACCGAGCGTGACAACAACCGCAACAGCCGCTGGTCCGCCGTCCCCACTTCGTGCAGCAGCGCCGCGATCCTGAGGTTCTCGATTTCCGTCTCCGACAACTTCATTTCGTGGCCGATCGCCGCGGCCAGGTCGGCGACGCGGTTCGAGTGCCCCTGCTGGTGCCGCTCGCTGGCCTCGATGTGGAAGGTCAGGACCTCGAGCGTGGCGAGGTACGCGTTCTTGAGATCCGAGAGCCGTGCCGCGCGCTGCTCCGCCAGGCCGCCCACGACGTAGCCCGTGAGGATCAGGAATCCCGCCCACGGGATGAGCGTCAGCAGCGCGTCCTCGGCGAGCCCCGCCTCCATCCCCAGGCCCTGAAACAACTGGAAGAAGAAGACGAGCAACACCACGAACACGCCCGCGAACACCGCGAACCGGCGCCCCCCAAAGAACCCCGCGAGAATGATGGGCAAGTAGTAGAAGCTCAGGAACGCAAACTTCTCGTCGATCAGATAGTTGATGCAAAGCAGAGAAGCGACGAGCAGGAGGACGAAGATGCGCTCGAAGTACCGGAAGAAGAACTGCTTCGCGCGCTCAAGCGAACGCGGCTGAACCACTGGCACCTCGAGGCACGGGATGTCGGGGGCGCGCGGCAATCAAAGTGGGGAATGAAGCGGCAGACTGCAAGGTGAGCGCGATCACACGGCCCCGCGCCCGCCCCCTAAGCATCGCCCCGCGAGAGAGATACGCCGGGCTCCGGACTTGGGCACGGATTTCGCTTAAAGCTGGGGCCGGGGACCGGCCGCCGCGCCTTAGGGGCCGGCCCCAGGTGGTCGTGGGCCTTCCCGTTCATAACCAGAGCATGTCAGGACCGGCAGCGCCGGGTAGCGGGGGAACTTGGGGTCATCATCGGCCCGCCCGCAGCGGTAAAACACCGAGCCACGTCGGTTCGACACGGTCCTTGCCCAGCGGCAGGTGGCGCAGAGCCCTACGGGGCCCGCAGGAACGGCATCGGTCATTAGGTCCCAGAAGAAGCTAGCGATATCTTGGAGGACGTGAGCCAAGACGACGACCTCGGGCTCCCTCCCGGCCTCCGGGACGAGTACCTGCAGGGAGCGCGTGACCAGCTGGGCGGGATCGCCGAGCTGGCCGAGCGGCTCATCGACGCCGGCGACGACACCGCGGCGATCGAGACCCTGCGCCACGAGGCGCACAAGCTCCGGGGCTCCGCGGGCTCGTTCGGGTTCGCGCAGGCCTCCGTGGTCGCCGCCGAGCTGGAGGACGCGGCCAAGCAGTGGCTGGCGCGGCCCGCGAACGGGGCAACCGCCCGCGGTGCCGCCGCCCGCGGCTTCGTCCGCCGCCTCGCCGCCGCCCTCTTCACGAAGCAACCCGCGGCCCCGGCTTCACCTCCCACGCAGGACGGACCACGCACCACGCACGATCCTTCCCCGGGCGACGTTCCCGAGGTCATCGTAGTCGAGGACGACGCCGCGCTCGCGGACCTGCTCACCTTCGGGCTCGAGGCGCGCGGGTACCGCTACGTGCACTACCGCAACGGCCGCGAGGCGCTCGACCAGCTGCGCTCGCTGGACACGCGTGGCACGGTGCCGCTGCTGCTGCTCGACGTCGATCTGCCCGCGCTCGACGGCTACTCGATCTTCGAGGCGCTGCAGAAAGACTTCCCGGCCAAGTTCCGCGTGGTGTTCACGACGGTGCACGGCAGCGAGGCAGAGCAGCTGCGCGGCCTCGAGGCGGGCGCGGTCGACTACATGGTGAAGCCGATGAGCCTCCGCGTGGCGCTCGAGAAGATCCGCCGCTGGGTTGGGAGGTGACGAGCCGCCAGGTTCTCCTCGTCGTCGCGCTGGTGCAGGGCGTGCTCTTGGCCGCGCTCGTCGCGCTCATCATCCTCAACCGCTGGTTCCGGCTGCGCCGCAGCGCGCGCCTTGATCCCCGGCGCGTGGCGGCCGACGCCTCGATGCGACGCTGGGCCGCGGAGGCCACGCCGCTCGCCGCTGTGCTGGTCGGACTGGCGCGCCTGCCGGTACCCCTCGCTATCGACGCTCTGGTCGGCTGGTCGGCCCGAGTACCGGGCGAGCGCTGGCGCGAGCTCGCGGCGGCCCTGGAACACGAGTGGTGGGCGCGGCTCGTTCGGACCAACAGCAACTCCGGGCGCTGGTGGAAGCGACTGGAGTGCGCGCGGTTCCTGAGCGTCGGCGCGATGCCGGCCGACGTCGCCCGGCTGGTGCGGCTCGTCAACGACCCCCACGCCGCCGTCCACGTGGCCGCGGTGGCGTCGCTCGAGCGGATGGAGAGCACCCCCCTGACGCTCGCGGCGCTCGAGCGGCTCCCGCATCTCGCTCCCACCGTTCAGGCCTACTACGCGAGCATGCTGCGCCGCTCGCGCCCCGTCGTGATTCAACACCTGCTCAAGCGGCTGCGGCGCGGCGACGATCCCGCCCTGCCCCGCTTCGCCGAATTCGCCGTGCGCCTGGCGGAGCCGGCGCTGCGCGAGCGCATGACCGCCCTCGCCGACCACGCCGACCCGGAGGTGCGGATCCAGGCGGCGCGCGCGCTGGGCAGCTTCCCCCATCGTGAGTCCGTCGCGGCGCTGACCCGGCTCGCCGCGGACGCGGCGTGGGAGGTGCGGGCGCAGGCCATGCGCTCGCTGGGGATGATCGCGGACGCGACCACATTGCCGCTCGTGCGCGCCGCGCTGCGCGACACCGTCTGGTGGGTGCGCCTGCGCGCCGGCCTCGCCTTGATGCGCTTCGGCGCGACAGGCCGCAACGCCCTTCTCGAGGTCCAGCTGGGGGCCGACCCGGACGCCCGCGACGTCGCCAAGCTGATCCTGGGCCTGCCGGCGCAGGCGCTGGCGGAGTTCGCGGCATGAGCATCTTCGGCGGCGTGGTGACCGGCACCGACCTCGCGATCCTCGTCTACTTCCTGGCCCTGAACTCGTTCTACGCCCTGCTCCTGCTGCTGTCGATCCCCGAGATCTGGGAGCAGACGCGGCTCGCCGAAGACGACGACTTCCAGCGGCTGATGCAGAGCGATGCGTTGCCGCCGATCACGATGCTCGTCCCGGCGTACAACGAGAGCGCCACCATCGAGGCCAGCGTCACGGCGATGCTCACGCTCGAGTACCGCAGCTACGAAGTCGTGGTCGTGAACGACGGCTCCAAGGACGATACGATCGAGCAGCTGCGCCATGCGTTCGATCTGTATGAAGTGCCCCGCATCTACCCCGAGACGATTCCCACGAGGCCGCTGCGGGCCGTGTACCGCTCGCGTACCCGCTCGCGTTTGCTGGTGCTCGACAAGGAGAACGGGGGCAAGGCCGACTCGCTCAACGCCGCGATCAACGCCAGCCGCTTCCCGCTCGTGATCGCCGTGGATGCCGATACGCTGATCGAGCCCGACGCGCTGCTGCGGCTCACGCGGCCGTTCCTGCTCGGCCGCGAGATCGCCGCCGTGGGGGGAACGGTGCGCGTCGCGAACAACTGCATCGTGAAGGATGGGCGGGTGACGGACGCCCGCGTCCCCCGCCGCCTGCTCCCGGGGGTTCAAGTGGTCGAGTACCTGCGCGCCTTCCTGTTCGGACGGCTGGGCTGGAACCGGCTCGGCGGCAATCTCATCATTTCGGGCGCATTCGGGCTGTTCCGGAAGGACTACGTCACCGCGATCGGCGGGTATCGTACCACCAGTGTCGTCGAAGACCTGGATCTCGTCATCCGCATGCACCGCTACCTGCGGGCGCACAAGGTCCGTTACGTCATGCCGTTCATCCCCGACCCCGTCGCCTGGACCGAGGTGCCCGAGTCCGCCAAGATCCTCGCACGCCAGCGGGAGCGGTGGCACCGCGGCCTGATCGCGGCGATGTGGGAGTACAAAGGCATGCTGTTCAATCCCCGCTACGGGCGCGTCGGCGTGCTCGCGATGCCGTTCTACGCCTTCGGGGAAATGCTGGCACCGCTCATCGAGGTCCTTGGCTACGTCGTGACCGTGCTCGGCCTTTCGGCGGGGATGGTCAACCTCTCGTTCGCCCTCTTGTTCATCCTCGTGGCGTGGGGCTACGGGATGCTGCTCTCTATCTGGGCGGTCGTGCTCGAAGAGGTGAGCTTCCGCCGCTACCGCCGCTTCGGCGATCTGCTGCTGTTGCTGCTGTATGCCTCGCTCGAGAACTTCGGATACCGCCAGCGCACCGTGTGGTGGCGCCTCAAGGCGTTCGTAACCGTGTGGAAGCGCGGCCACGTGTGGGGCGACATGACCCGCAAAGGCTTCGCCACGCCCCAGTCGTGATCGGCGCCGTCCTCCTGCTGCTCCAAATCCCCCCCCCCCAGTGCGATCGCGCCGCGGCCCTCGCCACGGTGGAGCTCGGCTGGCAGGCCTATCGGCGCGGAGAGATCGCGCAAGCCGAGAGCCGTTTCGACGCCGCGCGCGCCGCCTGTCCCGCTTTGCGCGAGGCGCAGACCGGGCTCGCCTTCGTGTTCCTGCGGAAAGGCGACGCGGCCGGCGCGGAGCGGCGCTTCGAGGCCGCAGTGCGCGGCGACTCGGGGGTCGGCGACGCCTGGTATGGATTGGGCCTCGCACGCGACCGGTTGGGCAAGCGCGTCGCAGCCGTCGCCGCGTGGCGCCACGCCTTGACTGTCGCGCCCGGCTACCGCGACGCACTCGACGCACTGCTCGCCGCCGGCGTCGACAGCGGTCTCCCGCTGCCACTCGCGGCGCGTCCCGCCGCGCCGGTGGTTCCGGCGCGGGCCGTCGGTGAGCGGTTCGAAGTGCGCGCCGGGGATGCGTGGCGGTCGTTCTACGTGAAGGGCGTGAACCTCGGCGCGGCCCTCCCAGGGAAGTTTCCCTCGGAGTTCCCGCCCGACGATTCGACGTACGCGCGCTGGCTCCGGCTCATCGCCGAGGCGAACGCCAACGTGGTTCGCGTCTACACAATTCTGCCGCCGGCGTTCTACCGCGCCTTCAGGGCATGGAACGACGCCCACCCGGAGCGACCGCTCTGGCTCGTGCACGGCGTGTGGGCCGAGCTGCCCCGGCGCAGCGACTACGACGACCCGGCGTGGAAGGCGGAGTTCCGGAGGGAAATGCGGCGCGTCGTGGACGTCGTGCACGGCCGGGCAGCAATCGGCTCGCGGGCGGGACACGCGTGGGGCCTCTACGAGGCCGACGTGTCGGACCGAGTGCTCGCATTCATCATCGGGCGCGAGTGGGAGCCGTTCTCGATCAAGGCGTTCAACGCGCTGCGGCACACGCGCACGGCAGACACCGGCCGCTTCCTCGCCGTGGATCGCGGCACTCCGGCCGACGTGTGGATGGCGGAGCAGTGCGACTACATGCTCGCGTACGAGT
>WNGD01006167.1_pt1 | contig 11512 bp, 9 predicted proteins | sample 5400671 | NCBI WGS metagenome assembly WNGD01 (sample SAMN13153369, study PRJNA577476) | soil metagenome | isolation source: 40 cm soil or saprolite under grassland replicate 2 | place: USA:California | collected 2016-06-15
GATCTTCGGGCGTCGCGGGTGTGTACCCGTGGTAGGAACCCTGGAGCAGATTGAAGCCGAACTTGGATTTCAGCGACAGCGCGTGGCCAACATCGACGGTTCCGAAGATGTTGCCGAACATGCGGTCGTTCGTCGCGATGTTGTTCTGCGCGTAGTAGTTGATTTTTGCCGGGTTCGACTGATTGCCGAGCGTGTTCGCCTTCCCGGAGGCGAAGTTGCCGCCGATGTCAAAGATCGGGATCACGGGCTGCATGAAGATGTTCTTGCCGACGATCCCGCCCTCGCCGACGTTGTCATCGGTCAGTCCCTCGGCGCCATGGTGCTGCTCGCGCGAGAGGGAGATGTTCTCGCCGAGGCTGGCGCGGCCCATGTTGAACGTCGTATTGACCCGCGCTCCCCCGCGCTGGAACCGCGTGTCCTTCGCCGTGCCTGCCTGGTCGAGATAGCTCAGCGACAGGTGGTAGGCGTTGTTGTCGCCGCCGCCTGATACCGCCAGGTTCGCGTCGCGATACTGGCCCGTGCCGAACACCGCCTTCCACCAATTCGTCCCCGGACTGCCGGGCATGATGAGGTTGGTCGGGTACAAATAGGTCGATGGAACGACGTTGGTGCAGGGCACTTGGGTACTGTCCGCGTTCTTGCAGCCCTGCGGCCAGATGTAGGCGGGAACGCTGGGGTTGATGGAATCCCCATAGATATTGATCGGGATCTTGGTTCCCGCGTTCTCGTAGGACTTCTTCACGACCTGGAAGTACTGCAGCGAATTCTGCATCAGGATGTCGTCATAGCCGTGCGTGGGCGTGGCAAAGCCGGTCCGGACGTCCAGCGTCACCTGCTGCTGCCCCGGCCGGCCCTTCTTCGTCTCGATGATGATGACGCCGTTGCTCGCGCGCGACCCGTAGATCGACGTCGCCGAGCCGTCCTTCAGGACCTGCATGGAGGCGATGTCGTCCGGGTTCAGGAAATTCATGTACGATTCCGACACGGGCGTCCCGTCGATGACGTAGAGCGGGTCGTTGTTCTGGAACCCCGTGACGCCGCGGATGCGCACCGTGCTGCGCGAACCCGGGGCGCCGCCGTCCTCGACCGTGACGCCCGGGACGCGGCCGTCGAGCCGCTGCAGCACGCTGGTCGAGGTCTGTTGCTGCGCGCTCTCGATATTCACGCTGGAGACGGAGCCCGTGATGTCCGCGCGCCGCTGCGCCGTGTATCCGGTCACGATCACCGGCTCGAGCACGGCGACGGCCGATTCCAGCGCGACGTCGATTTGCGGACGGTTCCCGATCGTGCGCGCCGCCCCTTTGTAGCCGATCAGCGCGAACAGCAGCACGCCGTCGCCCGGTGCGGCAATAGAGTATTTACCGTTGGCGTCGCTCGTCGTGGTGGTGGTCGTCCCACGCACCTGGACCGTGACGCCGGCTAGCCGCTCACCCGTTATCGCGGTGATCGTACCGGAGACTTGCGTCCCCTGCGCCAGGGCCGTGGCGGTCACCGCGACCGCGAGCATCAAGCCCATTCCCAGTGCGGCACAAGCACGAATGATTTTCTTTTCCATGTACACCTCCGCCTCCCTCATTCGACGGGTCTTCGCATGGACTGCAGGCCTTCCCTGGCGATCAAGTCTCGATACGTCACCAACACGACGTTGCGCGCCTTGAGGGCCGCGCTGAATCGCTGCGACGTCAACGCCGTCAATTCCCCCTGACGGTTCTTGCTCATGTCGGGCAGCGGCTCGTCGGTATTCATGTCGAGCAGCGCCCCCAACTCCGCGTCGTCGATACCCACGTGCGTGACGACGAGGTTCAACCCGGGCTTCAGCCGGTTGATCATGACGACCAGGCTGTCACCCTTGGCGGCGGGGGCCGCCGAGTATTGCGGCGTGTCTTCCGTTTCCCCGAAATACTCCGACATGCCGAGCCCGTACTCCCGCGCCAGCCGCTCCGTGATCTCCCGGAACTCGGGGTAGCGCGTCACGGTGCCCATGTGATAATCGACGTAGTCGATCTTCACGCCCGAGCGCAGCGCGCGCTCGATCTGGGCCCGCAGCTCCTTCTCGACTTCGGCGACCTGCGGGTTGTGCTGGTGCAGCGCTTCGGACGACGGAAAGAAAAAGCCGTTCGCATCGACCAACGATGGAACGGCGGTACTGCCTGCGACGGGACCCCAGCGGTAATTCTTCCACTCCGAATTCAACGCCAGATGGATCCCGACGGCGACGTTCGGATGCTGCTTCAGAATCTCCAGCGCTTCCTGATACCACGGGCACGCGAACAACACCGACACCGAAACCGGCATGCCGGTCGAGACGAGCTGCTGCATCGCCATGTTGACGCTGTGGCTCATGCCGATGTCGTCGGTGCGGATGATCAAGGAAACGGGGGAGGAGGAGAGCGGCCTGCTGGTTTGCGCGGACACGAACGTCACCAGGCTGGCGGACAGCAGCCAGCTACAACAGGTGACTGTTCGAATCAGACGCATAGACGGCGCTCCCGTTGCCAACGGTATCGAAGGCGTTACCACGACGTAACATGTCCCTGCAGGATGGAACGACAAGACCCCCACTCCGGGTCACCTGATCAGGCTACAACGCGCGCTGTCTCGCGTCGTGCTTTTTGCGTGCGGTGCTGGAACGTTTCGGGAGAGTACGGAATTCGGCGAAGACGCGCACCAGCAGCTCCTCGCGACTCTGCACGCCGAGCTTGCGATAGATGCGCCACAGGTAGGTGTGCACGGTGTGCGGCGACAGCCCGAACCGCGCGGCGGTGTCCTTCTCGGAATTGCCGTCGAACACGGCGCGCACGATCCCGCATTCGCGCGGCGAGAGGCCGAGACAGGTGGCGAGTGAGCGCCATTCCCCTGGAACGAACACTCCCTGGCCGGTCCCGCTCATGACGGTCTCTCTCATGGGGTTCCAATATGCTGCGCGCTTCGTTCCCACCGCCAGACCGGCCCGTCCTCGGGATCGACGACGGGTCCGATGAGCACGAAGCCACATTTCGTGAGCACGCGCGTCGATGCATTCGCCTCAGGGCGCGTGTGCGCCCGGATCGTCCGCACGCGTCCGTCGTTGCTTGCAAAATGAATCAGCGCGCGCGCCGCCTCCGTCGCGTATCCCCGGCCCTCGCGAGACGGCACGACCCCGTAGGCGATCTCGACCATCCCCGCGGTGTCCGGTGCACCCTTGAACCCCGCGCCCCCAACGATCTCGCCAGTTTCCTTCTCTATGATGAAGAAGCCGTGGCGCCACGGATCGGGCCCCCCGCCTCCCCGTCCCGCCTGCCCCGCGGCGGTACGGAGCGACTCGAGCCACACCGGAGACACCTCCCCGGACACGTAAAACCCCCGCAGTCCATCAGCGGGGGTCAACGCGGCGATCTCCTCGAATCGGTCCGGCTGCTCGATCAGCGCGAGCAGCTGCGCGGGGGTGAAGGCGAGCAACGTCAGGCGCGGCGTGTCGATTTCAGTCCGGGGGGGATCATGTTGCATCGTAGCCAGCGTATTCTCCGGGTTGAATGACGTTGCCCTTGTACTGCTGGTCGTCGTGGATCCCGATCTTGGATGTGTAGTAGGCGCGAATCGTCCCGCCTTTGATCTGCTTGAAGAACTTCTCCGCATCGGTCTTCGGATCGGACTCGGCGGCGGCGACGCGCGTGAGCAGCGCGAGCCGCTGCTCGGGGCTGGACGCCATGAATCCTTTGCCGTGCATCTCGCGCGACAGCGCCTCGACGGCCGCGATTCCCGCGCGCCACCGCTGCCCCTCGTCCTTCTCGAACGCTTCCGCCAGCCGGCCGTCGATAAAGATCGCCACGCCGGCGGCGCGCGCGCCGGCCGACTGCTGATCGGTCGGAATGATCATGTCGCTCATCTCGTCGACCAGGGCGAACTCGGCGGGGGTGAAAAACTTGGGCGGCAGGGGCGCCACGGGCGGCATGGGCACGCCGGCCTTCGCCAGAGGCAATGCGGCCGCGCCCGCTACTCCGGCGACGGTCGCCTGGATCATGTCGCGACGCGAGATCGTCATAGGTTCCCCCGCTTGAATTCGTCCGCCAGATGCTCGCACGAGCGCCACGCGAGCGCCATGATCGTCCACGTCGGGTTCTGGCACGACGCGCTGACGTGACTCGAGCCGTCCACCACGAACAGGTTTTTCACGTCGTGCGACTGCTGGAACTGATTCAACACGGACGTCTTGGGATCGTTGCCCATGCGCGCCGTGCCGAGCTCGTGAATCGACCACCCTTCGGTGAGGATATTCTTGTCCACGCCGATCACCTCGATGCCCGCCGCCTCGAGCATCTCCTTGCCGGCGGCGGCCATGTCCTCGCACATCTTTTTCTCGTTGTCACCGAACTGATAGTTGAAGCGCAGCGACGGGATCCCCCAGGCGTCCGTCACCTCGGGATCGAGGTCGACCTGGTTCTCGTAGCGGGCGAGCACCTCCCCGAAGCCGCCGAGCCCAATGAACGCGCCCGCGTGATCGCGGACCGATTTCTTGAACTGCCCGCCGAATCCGGGCGTATCAAACACGCCGTCCGGGAAGATCCCGAAGCCGGAGCCGCCCTCGAAGCCGTAGCCGCGGATGAAGCCCGGTTGCTTGTCCTGCAGATTCCGGAAGCGCGGGATGTAGAAGCCGCCGGGCTTGCCGTCGTCCAGCGTCGGGGCCGCGCCAACCTGCTCCTTGACCATTCCCGTCACGCCCGGTCCCATCACGTGCTCGCAGAAGTTGTGGCCGACGTGCCCGCTCGAATTGCCGATGCCGTTGGGGTACTGCCGCGATTTCGACAGCAATAACAACCTGGCACTCTCCAGCGTGGACGCCGCGAGGATCACCACCTTCGCCTTCGCCTCGTAGGTGCGGTGATTGACGGCGTCGATGAACGAGACGCCCCGCGCCTTGCCGGTGTTCGGATCGACCATCACCTCGTGCCCGATCGAGTTCGTGCGCAGCGTGAGGTTGCCCGTGTCCATCGCCGGATAGATCAGCCCCGTCGGCGAATCGAACGCCGCGTGGATGTCGCAGCCACCGGGGCGCCGGCCGCATGCGCCGCGCCCGAAACACTTGCTGCGATACTTGTTTTTCACGCCGTCGGTCGTCACGCCGGCCCGATACGGCGTCAGCGTGCGTCCCATCGTGGCGAGACTCTTGCGCAGCTTCACTTCGGACGCCGTGAGCTTGTTCGGCCGCTGGAACAGGCTGTCGGGCAAATGCGGCAGGTTCTCTTTGTGACCGGAGATGCCGAGGTACAGGTCTACTTTGTCGTAGTAGGGCTCGATGTCGGCGTACGAGATCGGCCAGTCCTCGCCGAAGCCATCGTGCGTCTTGCCCTTGAAGTCGTAGTCGGAGAGCCGCAGCGCCAGGCGGCCCCAGATATTGGTCTTGCCGCCCAGCAGCCGCGCGCGCACCCAGGCGTACTTGGTGCCGGTATACGGATGTTGCTTCTCGTCGACCAGGATGTTCTTGACGTAGTCCGAGCCGCCCCAGCCGCCCACGTACGAGAACACGTGCTTGAACGCCGAGCCCTTGGCGTAGGGCGGCTTGCGGATGTTGTACTCGTTGAAGCGGATGGCGTGGTCTCCGGGCGGGGCCTCGCCGCGGCGCGGATGGTCGTAGGGCCACTCCATCGACCGCAATTCGGCATTGATGTCGATCTTCTTCCCCGCTTCGAGCAACAGCACCTTCATCCCCTGCGACGTGAGCACGTGCGCGGCCATGCCGCCCGCCGCGCCCGAGCCTACGACGACCGCATCGTAGGTGATGGACAGATCGGCCTGCGGCTGCTGCGACGAATTGAAGCGAATCAGAGTCATGCGGCGCCTTCCTTTAACACGCAGCGGAGGTGTGGGTAGGGATAACACGCAGCGGAGATGGGGGTAGGGGCGCAGCATGCTGCGCCCCTACCAACAAACGCAATGCCCCTCGCAACAAACGAAATCATCGGGTCCTAACTTGCTGCTCGTACGTCACGAACGCCACGCGGCGACTATCAGGTGACCAACTTGGAACGTTGATCGTTCCCTGCCCGCCGAAGAATTCCGGCGTCAGATCGCGTACCGAGCGGTCGCGCAGATCCATGAGCCGCAGTTTCACCTGCTTGCCGAACGGATGGTCCTGCCCCTGGTCCTCGACAAACGACAGGTACACGATCCAGCGCCCGTCGGGCGAGGGATGCGGAAACCAGTTGGCGTAGGCGTCGTGCGTCAGCTGCTCGCTCTCGGTCCCATCCGGCCGCATGCGCCAGATCTCCATTTTGCCGCTGCAGAACGAGTTGTAATAGATGAAGGCGCCGTCGGGCGAATAGTCCGGCCCGTCGTCGAGCCCTTTACAGGTCGTGATGCGGTGCTCGTCGCCGCCGGTCACCGCAATGGTGTAGATGTCGAACTCGCCCTCGCGGCGGCCCACGAAGGCGAGCGTCTTGCCGTCGGGCGACCAGCCGTGCCAGAAACTCGGCGCCTTCGTCGTGATCTGCTTGGGCGTCCCGCCGCCGATGGGAAGCGTATAGACGCTCGAGGTGAGCCAGTCTTCGGTTGGCTCGTGACTGATGACGAGCGAACGGCCGTCCGGTGAGATCCCGTGATCGTTGTTGATCCGCGGCGTGGCCAGGTCGACAGGGAGCTCGGCGAGCTGACTCCCGCCGACAAGGAGGCGATACAGCCGTCCCTCCCGGTTGATCAGAAAGTAGCGGCCGTCGCGGGACCAGTTGGGGGCTTCGAAGCGGCGGTCGGCGCTGTAGACGGTTTGAATTTGTCCGGTGGTGATATCGACGGTCTTCAAAAAGCTGCGGGTGGTGGTGTCCTGCATCAGCGTGGCAAGGAAGAGTACAGGAATCATCATGGGCTTACGGTACCTTCTCGAGCAACGCCACCAGCTCGGTCCGATGTGTCCGCTCGGGCAGATGATCCGACACCATCTTGTAAACGGGCCAGCCGCGCGCCGCGGCCCGATCGGCAAACATCTGGAAGGGATCGGGCGTGATCTGCGGCTCGTACGTGAGGATGTACGCCGCTGGAACCTTGCGTCGAGCAGGATTCACGAGCCGCAGCGTATCGGTGAATGTACGAAGTGATTGCGGCACATCGCGCGGAATCACCGTCGTGTCCTGCACCCACACGGGCACGAGGTAGTCCCCGCGCGTGACGCTCGCGACGAACTTCGCGCGCCCCGTGTCCGGAATCGACATCAGCGATTCGCCCGAATCGGGAAGCAGCGCGTCGAGATAGACGACGCGCTTGATCCGGTCAGGGATCCGGTCCACGACGCCGGTGATGACCATCCCGCCGTAGCTGTGCCCCACGAGCACGACGCCGTGCAGGTTGTCCCAGAGGATTTTGTTGACGACGTCGTCGATATGGGTGTCGAGCCCGATGTTGGGCGATGCCAGATGGTGGCGCTCGCCCAGACCCGTCAGCGTCACGCGGACGACCTTATGGCCGCGTCCCGTGAGCATGGAATCGATCGCCAGCCAGTCCCACCCGCCGCCCCAGGCGCCGTGCACGATGACGTATGTGTAATGCTTGGAAGCCACGCGGCGCTGCTGTGCGGGGAGCGGCGAAATCACCACCGTCACCGCGAGCAGCGCCGCGAGGTGCCGCATCAGAACTCGAGGGCCTTGAGGTACTCGCAATTCGCGCGGGCGTCGGCCAGGTCGCCGGCCGCGTCGTGCGCGGTCTCCTGTTCGACGTACGCCGGCTTCTGCTCCAGCGCCGGCACCGCCGCCAGAAACTTCTTGAAATCGAAGATGCCGGTCCCAAGGCGCGTGTCCTTCGAGCGGTCCGGCACGGCGTCCTTCAGATGGAAACTCCAGAAGCGGTTGGGATATTTCTGCAGGTACTGCATCGGATCGCCGCCGCCGATGAGCATGTTGCCGACGTCGAGCTGGACGTGAGTGACGGCGGGATCGAGGCGGTCGATGAAGACGTCGAAGGGCACCTTGCCGTCGATCGGCTTCTGGTGGTAGGCCTCATTGTGGAAGGCGAGCCAGATCCCGGCCTTCCGCGCCACCGCGCCGGCGGCGTTGAAGCGATCGGCCCATTCGCGCCAGTCGTCCAGCGTCTGCTTGGTCCAGTCTTCGAAATCGGGTACGACGAGGAACTCGTGGCCCAGCACCTTCGCCGTCTCGAGACTGCGCTCCCAGCCGACGAAAATGGTGTCGGCGGACATATGCGCGGACGGCGCCCGCAGCCCCTCGCTCTTCAGAGTCGCGGCCACTTGCGCCGGCGTGCGGCCGAAGAGATTGAACGACCACAGCAGCTCCACATCGGTGTAGCCCATCGCCCGTACCGAAGCGAGGGTCTGTTCGGGATTGTCCGCCATGGCGTGGCGAACCGCGTACGTCTCGAGCCCGATACGCTGCAACTTCTTGGCGGGTGAACCCAGGGGAACCCGGGCGACCATCCCGCTCGCCGCAGCGGCTCCCATCGTCTGAAGAAAGGCGCGTCGTTTCATAGCGGTAATCTACGGTTCGCAGAACATCTCGGCGAGCAATATCATATCGGCATGATCAACGTCCTCACGCTCGTCGCGCTCGTTTCAATCCAGGACACTTCGGTCGCCGTGATCCCCCGGCCCGCGCATATGTCTCGCGGAACCGGCACGTTCCTCCTCACACCGGCCACCATCGTGGCGACCGATCGCGCCACGCGGCAGATCGGCTACCAGCTGGCCGACTGGCTCGGGCCTGCGACCGGCTATCGGCTCTCGGTCGGCGGCGCCGCGGCCGGTGCCGCGCGCGTGATTTCCCTGCGCCTCGATCCGACCCTGGCCCGCCTCGGCGAGGAGGGGTATCGGCTCGCGGTGACGGGATCGCGCATCACGATTCGTGCCTATCGGGCCGCGGGGGCGTTCTACGGCGTCGAGACGCTGCGCCAGCTTCTGCCGCCTGACATCTTCCGCCAGGCGCCGGTGAGCGGTGTGATATGGACGGTGCCCGCGGTCGACATCGAAGACCTGCCGCGCTTCTCGTGGCGCGGCGCCCATCTCGACGTGTCGCGCTCATTCATGCCGAAGGAGTTCGTCAAGAAGTACATCGACCTGCTCGCGCTCCATAAGATGAATCGCTTCCATTGGCATCTCACCGACGATCAGGGCTGGCGCATCGAGATCAAGAAGTATCCGCTCCTCACCTCGATCGGGGGGTGGCGCCGCCAATCGCTCGTCGGCCAGCAGCATGGATACGCCGATACGACGCAATGGGTCTACGACAAAATTCCACACGGCGGTTTCTACACCCAGGACGACGTCCGCGAGATCGTGGCGTACGCGCAGGCGCGCTTCATCACCGTCGTTCCCGAAATCGAGATGCCGGGCCACGCGCAGGCCGCCATCGCCGCCTACCCCTGGCTCGGCAACACCGGCCAGCCGCTCGAAGTCCTGACGCACTGGGGCGTCGACCAAAACATCCTCAACCCGTCCGACTCGGCGATTCACTTCATGCAGGACGTGCTCACCGAGGTGCTGGCGTTGTTCCCGAGTCACTGGATCCATATTGGAGGCGACGAGGCCCCGAAACCGCAGTGGGTCGCGAGCCCCGTCGCGCAGGCGCGCATCAGGGAGCTCGGACTCCACAGCGAGAACGAGCTCCAGAGCTGGCTGACCGCGCAGATGAGCCGGTTTCTCGAGGCGCGCGGCCGGGCGCTCATCGGCTGGGACGAGATTCTCGAAGGCGGGACGGAAGGGCTGGCGCCCAACGCCGTCGTGATGTCGTGGCGGGGCATGGACGGCGGCATCGCGGCCGCGCAGGCGGGCCACGACGTCGTCATGACGCCGACGTCAAACACCTACTTTGATTATTTCCAGTCGCAGAACACCGCGAACGAGCCGCTGGCCATCGGCGGCTTCCTGCCGCTCGAGAGGGTCTATGCCTTCGAGCCCGTTCCCGCTTCGTTCGACTCCACGCAGGCGTCGCACATCCTCGGGACGCAGGGGCAGATCTGGACGGAATACCAGCGCACGCCGAAGAACGTCGAGTACATGGTGTTCCCGCGGCTCGTCGCGCTCGCCGAGGTGGCGTGGACGCCGCGGGATCAGAGGGACTTTGCGGATTTCAGCGCGCGGCTGACAAGACACCTCGCGCGGTTGAGTGTGCTCGACGTCAACTACCGGGCGCCCGGTCCTTAGTTGAAGAGCTTCACGCGCACCGGCGTTGCGCTCGCCGTGAGTGTGCGATCGCCCAGCTCGCCCTTGTCGTTCCCGCCCCAGCAATAGGCATTGCCGTCGGTTGCGACGCCGCAGGCGTGATCCTGCCCCAGGGAGAGTTGCGTGAACGCATGGCCTCCGGTCACGGCCGTCGGGACCAGCGCCTCGGCCAAATTGTTGCCGAGTCGCCCGTTCTTATTCGCGCCCCAGCAGTAGGCCGCTCCGCCGGTGGCGATACCGCAATGGAACCCGTCTCCACCGGCCAACGCGGTGAAGGTCAGACCGCCACTCACGAGTCTCGGTCCCCACGCGATGTCCGAGGTCCCGTCCCCCAGATAGCCGCTGCCCCAGCAATACGTCTTGTCATCGGTGGCAACGGCGCAGGTGACGTTGCCATCTTGTGCCATGACCGCGCGGTAGCTATGGCCACCCGATACCAGCACGGGTGTTTTCGCGCACTCGGTCCCACCATTGCAGACATCGTGCACCGCTCCGGAATCCCCAAGCAGGGTGTTGTAGCCCCAGCAGTAGGCATGTGTCGCCGCGATTCCGCAGGTTCCACCGTCCCCGGTGCTGAGTGCATCGAACGTCAACCCGCCACTGACGACGGCGGGCACGGTGACGAGCGTGTCGCCACCGTTTCCCACCCTCCCCCAGTTCCCAGATCCCCAGCACATGGCCGCTCCGCTGACCGTGATGCCGCACGTACTGAGCGCGAACCCGGCCGTGACGGCGCGGTATTTGGGGGTGCCCGATACTGGAGCCGGGATCCGCACGTCGGAGAGGGAGCCGCCCCCGGAGACGCCGTTGCCGAGCTGGCCGACATCCGCATCCCCCCAGCAGTACGCCGTGTTATCCGTCGCGATGGCACACACAAAGTCCAGGCCCGAGGAGACCTCGATCCATTGATGGCCGTCGCTGACTAGTGTCGGATCCGGTGCAGGCGTCATGTCTCCGACCGTGCCGTTCCCCCGGACGCCGAAGGCTGTGAGGCCCCAGCAATACATGTCCCCTGTTGTGATGATCCCACAGCTGTGACCGCCCGTGGTCGTCTGGGCGCCGGTCATGGTGGCACCTGATACAGCGACACGCGTGAATCCCACGACGCGCAGCGTCGGCGACGTCGAAGTCACCGCAGCGCCATCGATTTGGGCCGTCACGGTGAGCGCTGTCCCCATCGAGGAGGCGACGAACGCCGCCGTGAAGGTGCCGGTGTGATGGTCGACGACGGGCAGGAACGTTCCCACGCTCGTTCCGCCTGCCGCGGAGAACGTGACCGTCAACCCGGTGTCCGTGAACAGCTGTCCGGCGCCGTTGCGCGCCTGGAGTGTCACGGTGACCGTGTCGCCCGCAAACAGACGCGCACGGCTGACGGTTACT
>WNGD01015068.1_pt1 | contig 11512 bp, 10 predicted proteins | sample 5400671 | NCBI WGS metagenome assembly WNGD01 (sample SAMN13153369, study PRJNA577476) | soil metagenome | isolation source: 40 cm soil or saprolite under grassland replicate 2 | place: USA:California | collected 2016-06-15
GAGCTACCTATGAATAGTCCATTGTCAGGTGCCGATAGTACTGATTATTCACGGTGGTTTGTATGCTCAACTGTTGATCATGCGCTTTTTCCTGCTCAGGAGCAAGGCAAATCTACCGCCGAAACTACGAAGCTGAAGCCAAGCGTTGTTTTTTGTCCACCTGCTACGGAAAGGCCAATTGCACTCATGAGTAGTGTCGCACCCATAGGCTACACTACTCATGAGTGCAATTGGCCTTTCCGCGAGCCGGGTGGACAAAAAACAACGTTTGGCTTCAGCTTCGTAGTATCGGCGGCAGATTTGCCTTGCTCCTGAGCAGGAAAAAGCGCATGATCAACAGTTGAGCATACAAACCACCGTGAATAATCAGTACTATCGGCACCTGACAATGGACTATTCATAGGTAGCTCTATCCTCTCTGTAAGCCGCTTCACGTGCTAAACGTTGGAAATTGTCTTACTGCTACGGAAAACCCCTATTCATGTGGTAGCCGCAGAAGACAGAAGTAAGCAGGTCGTGATCTTGATCACAGCATATGAACCTACGCTGAATAAGTGTGAACCGAATAGGAAGACCAGGAGGAAACACGCATGAAGAGTGTGATCTGCCAATACGGTGAAACTGAAGCAGGTACCACCACGGTTGCGCTGAACAGAGATGAAACAACCATTGTCATTCGCGATGTCCCTGCTCACATCTGCACCACCTGTGGCGAGGAATATGTGGATACAGAAACGGGCAGGCGGCTGTCTCAGATTGCAGAACAAGCGGTGCATGAAGGGGTACAGGTGGACGTACGGTGCTATCAAGCCGCATAGATTACTCAACTCTGGCCGGTTGATCGTGCTCATTACATGATGAATGCCATCCAATCAAGCCTATCAGTTCCCTATCTGCCTGTACGAAACAGCAGCCAGGCAACGCCACAGAGAACAGCGATTCCCACATAGTGATCAACACGATGCGAGCGCAGAAATTTTCCACTGAAAAGTGCACATAAGGCAGAGTCGTTGTAAACCAAAGTATGTTTGCATTTCACAAGTTGTTGACAGGAACGCCGACAGACTTCAGTAGACAATCACGGACGTCGGTGAACAAGAGCCCGCTCCAGGAGCCACTGGGAGGACGACCACGAACAGCCATGGACAGCCGATGCCGTATCCCCCCTTCGGCATGCCGAAGATTTCATTCGAACCCACCATAACTCAAGTAAGCCCACAAGCGGCTTGAGGCGTTTTTATATGTGGGTTAGCACACACCTGACAGGAATAGTGACAGGAACCAGATCGCTTACTCTTGCCCATCGTTCTTTCCAGTTGTGCCGTCCGGCATAACTTTAGAAAAAATCCTTAAAAGGGGGTGAACGTACAACCCCATTAACCCGTGAACGTGCTCGAAAGGACCTTGCGAGGGCGTCCTCGCGGTCGTTTGGACAACAATGGATCAGGTAAGGCACCGAATCTCATCTGCCTACACATGCACCAGATCCAACTGTCCCTGTTCAACCATAGCTTGTGCGCTCATCGAGGTCGTAGGCGCGCATAATGGCTTTGACTGGACAGTTAAAGGCGAGCACGGTGACCACTGTTAAGATCGACTCAGTTGATGTCTACAACCCTTCGAACATCGTTCGTTGTCAGGCGGGTAATCCGTCCATTTGCGGACCTTGCAACGTTAGCGTTGCAGTTTGCGGTCATGGATCGCGATGTTGCCCTGTCCTTCTTGACCTCTTGCGCAAAACGCTCGGCGATATGTTCCGACGCTTCCATCCGCTCTGCTGTGTGGGACGGAACGCCAACGGAACCTCTCCTTTATCTATGTAAACAGAACGACAGAACAGCAATGGATTCTGAACCAGAGTGATGATACGTTCCTATCAAGTGTTTTGACAAGAAAGCCTGTTCAATGAAGCGCTAAACATCCAATTCTGGAGTAGATGTCCCAGGACGTTCATGTAGAGATTACACCAGCCACAATGAAAACGTCATTTTCAGTAGAGTAGCCAGCACTCCTACCTTTCAAGCAGATATGTTGCAGACTCTTCTCGTAAGCGTATAATATCAATATTCTCAAGGATAAAGTCGGTCTCAAAACAAGCCCAAGCAGTTGATGGTACAAACAAGGAGTTCTCGTGGATAACCAACTGAATCTATCGGCACATGTTAATTCTTCTCCTGATATACCCGTGGCCGCGTCGGTTACAGCACAGAAAACACGTCAGAAAAAAGATGCCGATTATGTCTTTCTTGAGTTGACCCGCAGTATATGCCCGGAGTGTCGCCGCGTCATCGACGCGCATATACTCTTACGCAATAATAAGGTGTATATGCGCAAACGTTGCCCTGAGCACGGCACGTTTGAAGGGCTGGTCTATGGCGATGCCCAGGCCTATGTCTCCGCAACGCGCTTTAACAAGCCCGGCACGATACCGCTGACCTACTCCACGGATATAGAACAGGGGTGCCCGCACGACTGTGGCCTTTGCCCTGATCATCAGCAGCATACTTGTCTGGGTATCTTTGCCAGGAACATCTTCATGGTCATGCTGCAAGACTTCATGGACCCCTGGACATTCAACCAGAAGAATCTGATGAAGTGCTGCAAAGAGATCCTGCTTCCCGATGGCAAGCAGATTCCTTTCTGTGCCTACAACAATGTGGGCTATCGTGAACAGGCACGCACTCAACTACAGGCGCGCGAGCGGCAACGCATCCAGGCAAAGCGTGCAGGCGTGCCTTTTGTGTCGGAGCCATTGCACTTCTCCTTTACGTCCGTGCCCAAGAATAGTCCGAGTCAGGTGACAGTTGCAGCGAAAGGACCTGCCTATGAACAGCAGGCGTAAAAATGTCAGTGAGAGTAATGACCAGGACTTGAAGACCTGCTGCGCGAACGTGTACCAGAGCGATTGGGTCACGCTCTTACTGGGAGATTCTTTCCATCCGGGGGGAACGGCATTAACCAGGCACCTCGGAGATCTCCTTCACCTGGGACCCAATCAACGCGTGTTGGATGTTGCAGCCGGGCAGGGGACGAGCGCGATCCACCTGGCACAGTGTTTTGGCTGTAGCGTCCTGGGCATAGAATACAATCAGGATGCTGTAGAGCGCGCGAACCAGGCAGCACAGATCGCGGGAGTTGCCCAGCTTGTGACATTTGAGCAGGGAGATGCCGAGCAGTTGCCGGTGCCTGCGGCAAACTTCGATACGGTCATCTGTGAGTGCGCGTTTTGCACATTCCCGAATAAAGCCGTTGCGGCGTCTGAGTTCCGGCGCGTCCTGAAACCAGGGGGACAGGTAGGGCTGAGCGATCTGACGCGCAAGGGAGAGATTCCAGAAGACCTGCAAGGGCTGCTGGCATGGATTGCGTGCATTGCTGATGCGCGGCCTCTTGAGGACTATGTGCGATACTTAGCAGAAGCGGGATTGACGGTCCAACTCATTGAACAGCACGACGAGGCTTTGTCCGACATGGTACGAGACATCCAGGGGAAGCTCCTGAGTACAGAGTTGCTGGTGAAGCTCAACAAGCTCCATCTTCCAAGTGAAATTGACTTCGAGCAGGCCAAATTGATGGCGAAAGTGGCAGCAGCGGAGATCAAGGCGCAAAAGTTCGGCTATGCAGTAGTCACGGCATTGGTGTGATATTCGCTACAACCTGCGCTACAGGCGCAGCCACAAGCAAACAGATGGTAACGCTGAGTAAAGGGGTGCTCAGAAAATGAGTGAAGTTGGAAAAAGGAGATGGCGCGAGCAGCAGGAGAAAATAGCAGCATTGTGCTAGCCCGGCAGACTTGCCCCACCGGGTTGAGCCAAATCGCACAGGATGGGCAAACGCCAGATAGCTTAGTAGCACTGCCGCTAGAGGAAGCAGGAAGCGTAAGAGCATGACAATACCGATCCAGAGTGGCAAGGCTCCATTGTGGAGCAAGATGATGGTCAGCGAGAGGTAGAGGCAGAAATCGGCTTCGGCATCGGCGATCTGACCCAGTTTGCTCTGCATTCCCGTGCGCCGGGCGCTGGGCCCGTCGAGAATATCGGTGGTGATCCCATACATGAAGATTGCCAGGGCTAACCCCGATGATATCGGCAATCCGCCTATAAGCCTACCGAGCAAATACGATGTGCCTAGCCCACGCAGCCAGGTCAGGGTATTAGCAAGCCCGAGCCCTGGTAATAATTTGCCACTCTCTACTGAGCGGTTGAGACCGAGGTGCCAGAACAGGTCGCTTTGCTGCCATACTACACAAAAGACAAAGCCAGGAAACAGGCGTATAGTGTCGGCTGCTCCCGCGAACAGGCCATTGGCGATGAGGATTATCAGGGCTAATAGCGCGATAAGATACGTTACGCGTTGCCACGAACGTTTCAATGAGGGATTGGCTCTAGCGGTCTGACAAGACCGCAGCCAGGATCGTCGACAGAAATTGCCCCAGGCACGTAGACCGAAGCGGTCAGAGCGAAGCGTTGTTAGCAGGTCAACGACAAATGTCTGCTCGGTACTCTGTTGCATAGAAAGCATTTCTACTGATACTAGCCAGGGGCGCGTATCCTCTTTTGAAGAGAACCTTTCAGCGTATAACCTCCTCTCGACATTTTCGCACAATCTGGATTGATGTGCCACTTGCTCATTTCCTTTCGTATTTGCTCTGCCTTGATACGCATATGTTATTGGCATTTGAAAAAGGATAGCCGTAAAATATTGGTACAATCGTATGGTTTTTTGCCGGTGAAGCATATTATCGGTGCTCACCGTCTGCCTCGTGTAACCTCGGCTGAAGTTGTGAAGCACCTCCACGCCTTTCCAGCCAGCACGAGCCGCAATAGAATAAAGGAAAAACCTGCCTTGGAGACACAAGAGCCTGTAGTGAGAGAAACTGCGATAAAAGAACTTCCCGCGCCTCAGGGTATCGGCATGGCAGTCGCTTTCGACTGGGGGTTGGCTGTGCAAACGGCGTTAGTACCAATCTTTACACTTTTTAACCAGTCTAGCCTGGCGAGAGTCCCTGGTCTCAATCCAACCCTTGGTATCGTCCTCCTATTCGTCATTGCATGGCCTGTGGCCTGTGGCCTGGTGCTATTTGGTGAAATGATACGGAGTGGTCGCAATTGGGCGCTCAGGATACAGATTGTTGCCAATGCGCTCCTCTCGCTGGTCGGTATTCTTTCGCTCACCAACCTGTATGAGAGCATCACGGTGGGAAACTACTGGCCATTAGTTACCGAAGTAATCCTGGTCATCTTTTCTCCCTTGATTGTCTGGCGTTTAAGCCGTCCCTCGACGGTACACTGGTTCAAGGACGTTACTGCCGTAGACGCTCGCAAACGTCACGGCGGTACGTGGATATGGTTTATCGCGCTGTGGGGCATTGTTGGCGGGGTATTGCAGACAATCGCTTCTATGAAATAGACCGCACAATGGTTAAGGCGAAAAGGGGAATAGCGCTATGACTTCGATGGACTATGATCTTACCATCCTTGGAGGAGGATCAGGGGGACTAACAGCGGCCCGGATCGCAGCATCGCTGGGGGCACGCGTCCTGGTGATTGACAATGAACGCCTGGGTGGAGAGTGCTTATACACGGGATGTGTTCCAAGTAAAAGCTTGCTTCACGTAGCGCGCGTGGTTGACCAGGTCAGAACTGCTGGGCGCCTGGGACTAAACGCCAGCAGTATAGAAATTGACATGGCACAGGTGGCCGCTTCTATTCAAGGCGTTATCAAACAGGTCTACGAGGCAGAAAAGGTCTATACAGAGGATGTAACAGTCAAGTTTGGTACAGTCTCCTTTCAGTCTGCAACAAGTCTGAGGGTTAATGCCGAGACAATTACCACTCGCGCGACGATCATCGCGACCGGTTCACGTCCTGCTCATCCAGCGATAGAAGGCATGGCTGAAGTCGGATATCTGACGAACGAAGATGTGTTTCAATTGACACACCTGCCGACCTCGCTGCTGATTATTGGTGGTGGACCTATGGGGGTCGAGCTTGGGCAAGCGCTGGCACGCCTCGGCGTTCAGGTCACGCTTATTCAAGGGCCGGAGCGAGTTTTACCGCGAGAAGATCCTGACATCTCGGAGGCTATTGCAGGAGCGCTCCGGTCTTCGGGTGTGAGGGTTGAGACAAACGCGCGCGCGCTGAGTGCAGTGCAGCGTGGAGAAAAAAAGAGCGTCACGGTAAAACAGGGCGAACGAATGGTTACATATGAAGCTGATGAGATTCTCCTTGCGGTAGGTCGTCAGCCAAATGTCGATGAACTGAATCTGGACGCCATCGGTGTTACCTGTACTGCGCAGGGCATCAAGGTCGACGAGTATCTGCGGACTTCCAGAGCCAATATCATTGCCCTTGGAGACGTCATCGGTGGCTACCTTTTTACACACGTTGCTGCCTATCAGGCTCGAGTAGCAGTGCGGAATGTCCTGCTGCCTATAGGAAAGAAGAAGGTCGATTATCGGGTGCTCCCCTGGTGTACTTTTACAGACCCGGAGGCGGCACGCGTTGGATTAACATATGCAGAAGCACAGCAACGGCTGCGACAGGTGCGAGTCATCACCTTTCCGTGGGCGGACATCGACCGGGCGCAGACAGAGCATGCAACGACCGGATTTATCAAGCTCGTACTGGCAGGCAAGAAAGAGAAAATTGTGGGGGCGCACATGGTGGGAGCACACGCGGGCGAACTGCTTGGAGAGATCGCACTGGCGATGCAACACCACCTGACTGTATCTGATATGCTTGCCGCTATTCATACCTACCCCACGCTTCATACCGGTCTGCAACAAGCATTATTTGAGGCGTATCTATCGAGTGCGCAGTCCCATAGCACCCGAGCCGTTGTGAGTGCGGTTCTGCGTCTCAGACGTTAAGAGCGTAGATTAGGAATAGTAGCAAGTGCGAGCAAACGAGAAGCATGAAGCTGCACATGAAAACATATTACAATAGCAAGCGAGCAGTATCCTATAATCGAACCTGGAGAGCATTTTCGGAGAAGACCCTTGCCGCTACCTGTTCCGTGATTGACCTGACACGACTGTGGAACTTTGCTGAGAAACATTTTCGTGCGCCACGCATTCTGGATGTAGCATGCGGAACGGGATTGCTCTTACAGCAACTCGCCCATCTCATACCACATGCCGAATTGTATGGAGTAGATGAGAGTCATGATATGCTTGCCCAAGCTCGTCTACTGCTCGAGAACTATCCAGGTATTCATTTTGCCCAGGCAGCGCTGCAGGGAAAGCATATGGCCGAACTGCCTTACGAGCCAGCCTCTTTCGATATGATCACCTGTACCAATGCCTTCCATTACCTGGACGACCCGGTCGCAGTAGTGCGCGGCCTGGCATTGTTGCTCGCACCGCAAGGACAGATCGTGATTGAGGATTACACTCATCGAATGTTTCCTTTTCCCTGGAGAGCGTTCTGGTGGTTCATCAGACGTGTTGATCCGCAGCATATGCGGACGTATACCCTGGCGGAAGCTCAGATTCACTGCCAGGCTGCAGGGTTACACCCCATAGAGGCAAAAGAGTTCCCTATTAATCTCCTCTGGCAGGGCTGGGTTATTCGCGCAGAGATCGCCCAGGCCTGAGAGAAGATGGTCTCAAGAGGGATGGCAAGGGTGGGTTGTACACGACGTATGTCGTTTATATTAACTGTCGGCCGTGCATTTTTCTCGGGTTCGTTTATCTCGATAAGGATTCCTATGGCTCAAGTGCAGATCGCTGGCCAATACCTGCGTCAGGGCCTCTGTATGGGTCGTTGGCTTCTAATATTTAAGAAGTAATTCAATGAAAAAGAAGTGGAAAGGGAGGACTATGACTCCCATCTTCTTCGTCTTAACAAACTCTCAACCAAATCTTAACCGATTTGCTCTTCCCAAATCCTTTCCACTCCTTGACAATAGGAGATCATCTATTCATCCGCACTCTTGGTCTGGAGCTTTGGCAAAAGAGAGGACGGGGCTCCTGAACAAAAAGGAAGGGACTGAATACATCTCCGTTCTCGTGTCTTAGTAGCTTTCCGAGGGAGGTAGGGTCGGTAGGCAATACCAGTATGGGATCAAGAGGAGCCTTACTCAGGAGGAAAAAATGAATGAATAACAACACGCATCCACATCAGATGAAATCTCCTATCACGCAGGCAGCATCCTCTAGTACGGATGTGGTTATCCAGTGGAACAATGCTGTCCTACAAGCCATACGTAATGTCAATCCGGGACCGACCATCGCCGCACGTGCTCTGGCCCTCACCCATACCTGCATGTACGATGCCTGGACTGCCTATGACACCAATGCCGTTCCAACGCAGTCCAATGGTATTCCCAAAAAAAGCCTAGCTGCCCTCTCTGATATGCCTACCTCCATCAGCTATGCATCCTACCAGGCGCTCATGGACCTGTTTCCAACACAGGCAACTCTTTTTAACTCCTTGATGACGAACCTGGGCTATGATCCGAGCAATACCTCGACCGATATGAGCGCTCCAACGGGCATTGGAAACGTGGCAGCTCGTGCCGTCATTAGTTACCGGCATAATGACGGATCCAACCAGCTCGGCGATCTGAACGGAGGGGCGCCCTACTCCGACTATACCGGCTACACGCCGGTCAACACGCCCACCACTATCAATGATCCCAACCGATGGCAGCCCTTATACATCACGAGCACGGGTGTCACACAGAAGTATTTAACACCTCAATGGGGACTGGTCACGCCTTTTGCACTCACATCCGCCTCGCAATTTCGTCCTTCTGGTCCCTACCTCTATACGTCAGGACAGCCAAACCTGGACTATACCACGCAAGCCAATACGATCCTCAGCTACAGTGCCGGCCTGACCGGTACGGAAAAAGCCATTGCCTACTACTGGGCCAACGGGCCTCACTCCGAAACGCCCCCCGGTCACTGGGCGCTGTTTGCCCAGGTCGTTTCGCAGCAACACAACTACGACACCAGCACGAACGTGAAGCTGTTCTTTGCACTCAGCAACGCGCTCCTGGATGCGGCGATTGCCTGCTGGGACTGCAAACGCGCCTACGACTCTGTTCGCCCGATTACCGCTGTGCTTTTTTTGGACACCGGCCAACAGGTCCAGGCCTGGGGCGGCATTGGTCAGGGAACGGTAGCGATGGATGGCGGCCAATGGATGCCGTATCAGGAGGCCCGTGTCGTCACCCCGCCCTTTCCTGAATACGTTTCTGGGCACAGTACCTTCAGCGCAGCCGGGGCCTCTATCCTGCAGCAGTTTACGGGCAGCAGCGCCTTCAACTATTCCATTACGGTTCCAGCCGGCAGCTCAGTCATCGAACCAGGCATCGCCCCCTCGACCGACATCACCCTCTCCTGGGCGACTTTCACCGATGCCGCGAACCAGGCGGGTCTCTCTCGCCAATACGGAGGCATCCATTTCAACAAGGGCGATCTGGATGGGAGGACGCTGGGAGCAAGCGTCGCTTCTGCCGTGTGGGACAAGGTAAAAAGCTATATCAACGTGAACTTCCAGCCTGGAGCTTATGCGTGCACACCGTCTCCCAGTTCGATCCAGTCCAATTTTAATAAAACCTCCATCGCTGGGGAGTACCTTATCTGGTTCAACAGCATCCTGACGGTTAAAGGGCTGCCTACCAGCGCAACTACGGTGTCTTTTAGCGGCCAGACCATTCAATTTTCGGCCAACGGCACAAGCTACGTGATATATGTGCCCAACGCGACCGTGACGTTTGACCCGCGTGCGACGAGTGCCACGACCACGTTCACCAATGGGATATGGCAGACTACTGTTCCCTCAAGTGCCAGTGGGAATACGTTCCTCTCAGGCCTGCCGGTCCAGGTTCCCAGCGGTGGGCTGCCCGGTGGGATCAATCCGGTCATGTGGAGTGGGACATTTACCTCCTCGTCCCCAAATTTGACCATCAGTTGGAAATGGGCAGCTGCTGTGTACACGAACAATGTGTCCTTCACGGACAACAACTCGCTTGGCGTCAAGGCGACTGATGAGAAGCATTATCTACCTTACCAGAATTCTGACCATGCGGGCACACCAGAAAACTGGAAATCCTCCGTGACCGGTGGTGCGCAAGGTGGTGGTGGCTCGAATTATACCGGAGGGGGAAGTGGAACAGCGAACGTTCAATGCTAATAGTAGGATTCAGCACGCATGCATAGTACTTTTTAGCTAATCTCTAGAGGTGCACCGATGTAAGCTCTCGTAGAGCATGTACAATTGAATTGCTTGCCTGTTTGCTCGCGATATCATCGAATAGTGTCGATAAGACTCGCATGAACGATGCGAGGAAGGAGAGGAAGTGGGATGAAGTCATTCCCAACTGAGTATGCTCCCAAGCAAGAAGTGGAGCTCATGAAACATACCAGTATCGCCCTTCGCGAAAAGGCCCGCCGCAAGCAGATTGTTGGCGCTATCCTGCTAGTGATCGTCATCTTCCAGCTTGTCGAACTACCGGGAGCTCTGATGATGCATACCGCCATGGATATCGGCACCGTCATCTTAGGACTGGCGCTCTGTGCCGTTGCAGCCCTCTTCAATCAATTTGGCAAAATCACCATCGTAACCGTCCTACTCATCGCTGTGATCGACCTGGGATGCGGTCTCATGCTCCTGACTTCACCGATGGGGCTGGACGTCAGTGAATTGCCCGTCTTCGATGTGCTGCTGGTTTCAGAATTGATCGCCGTCTCGCTCTTGCCTGCTCTCAGCGTCTTCCCGGTGGCCTTGGGCAATATCCTCTTTACGATCGCCGTGTTGATGTTCGCTCCGCGCACCATGGAACTGAATATGGTGCTGACTTCAAACATGGCCTATGATACGATCCTGCAGCCGATCGGCCTGCAAATCATCGTGGCTCTGGTCTGCTATATCTGGGTCCGCAGTGCGCTGCGCGCCCTGGCACGTGCTGATCGCGCCGAAGAGATCGCCCAGTTGCAGCGGCGCGAGACCGAGTTACTCAGGCGTGAAGCCGAGTTCAACCATATCTTCACGCAGGGCAGCGACCATCTTCTCCAGGTACTGGTGCGCGCCGCCAACGGGGACCACCGCGTGCGGAGCACGCTCAACCAGGATCACCCCCTCTGGCGAATCGGCAACGCACTCAATGTACTGCTGACGCGCGTTGGCCGGATGGGGAACGCAGAGCAAGAGATCAACCGCTTGCGCATGACCATTACCCAACTGACAGAGAGGGTCTTTGACCGGGAACGGGGACGCCGGCAAGCTCCGCCGACGACTTTTCCGGTGACCCCGTTGTCACAGCCAGTTGCCCCAACGGCAACGTCATCATCGCCCATCGCACGGTCGATCAGGCATACCACCCTTTTGAGGGACTGAAGTACACCAGTACACGTTTTGTAAGGGAATATGCTCATGCTACCACCTTTGCTGCTCGCCGGCATCGTCTCCATTGGAACAATGCTGATCCAGCTGGCGGCTTTCGCTCTCCATTACTGGAACACCAGGGTGAGATATAGAAAACACATTGTAGCGATGATCGATCA
>WNGD01017428.1_pt1 | contig 11512 bp, 13 predicted proteins | sample 5400671 | NCBI WGS metagenome assembly WNGD01 (sample SAMN13153369, study PRJNA577476) | soil metagenome | isolation source: 40 cm soil or saprolite under grassland replicate 2 | place: USA:California | collected 2016-06-15
CTAGTACTCGTCGTGGCGGCGAATCCAGAACTCCTCAGAGTCGCTCTCGTTGCGTCCCTTGGGCGCGCGGTCGAGCAGCGGGTAGAAGCCCATCATGATCTCGACGCCGCGGGCGTAGGCCGAGTAGGTCTGGTAGACGACGCCGTCAGCGAGCGCGCAGGCGCTCAGCGCTTGCTGCTCGGTCATGTACCCAAGCGGGGTGGTCCCGCAGTCGGCCGCCAGCCGCTCCACAACGGGAGGGACGCCGGCTTCGAGAAGCGGCGAGATCTGCTCCTCCGGCGCGGAGACGCCGAAGTCGAAGTTGAAGTCGCTGTCACGCGACGAGACCCAGGGGAAGCCCCAGCCCATCCGCCGCTTGTAGGCCTGGAGCTTCTCCAGGGGCGCGCGCGAGACGTACAGCATCGTCACGTCGCGGGCGTTGAGATGCGGGACGGCGCCATTGACGGTGTCGGCGCTCGAGGAGCAGACCGGGCAGCCGGCCTCGTAGCCCGGCCCGAACATGAAGTGGTAGACGAGCAGCTGCGAGCGCCCATCGAAGAGCTCCGCGAGCGTTTTCGTCCCGTCCCCGGTGTCGAACCTGTAGTCCTTCCCGATCGGCACCCAGGGCAGCTCGCGGCGCTCGCGGGCGAGCTCGTCGCCCAGGCGCGTCAGCTCCTTCTCGCGCTCGAGCAACGCGTTACGCGCCGCCTCCCACTCCTCACGAGTGCTTACCTTGTGCTCAGTCATGGATCTCGTCTCCCTCGCGTCGGCTTCTCGTTCCTTGCGAACCGCCTCCACTCGCCGGCGTTGCGCCCTCTGATGGCTTCGCCCTCTTTCCATGGCCTGGGTCATAGGCCCGGCTTGGCCACCATGTCCCAGAACGGGGATCGGGATGTCCGGGCGGTTAGTCTTCGGCCGCGAGCACCTTGTCAAGCTTTGCCAGCAGGGCCTCCCAGCCGGGTCCCACGCTGGCGGCGATCTCAGGCATGGCGGCGGCCAGTTCGGCCAGGTCCTCGTGCACCAGGGTGAGGGCCGTGCCCGGCGGGTCGGCGCGGAGCGTGACCGTCAGCCGCGTGTCGAACGACGGGCCCTGCCTGCGTGCGCTGCGGGCCGATGAATCCCCAGCGGAAGACCAGGCGCTGGTCTGGCGCCAGCTCGAGCAGCTCGCTGTCGAAGCCGCCGACGACCGTGCCGGAGTCGGCCTTCCACGTCCGCCAGTAGCCGCCGGGCCGTTCGTCGATCTCGACGCGCGTCACCTCCTGACGCCGGGCGCCATCCACCGCCGGACCAGGTCCGGGTCCAGCCAGGCCCGGTACACCGTGTGCGGCGCCGCCGCGACATGGTGTTCGATGCGGACAGTCTGTTCATCTTCGGTCGCGGTCATCGGATCGTGTCCTTCCACAGGTGTGCTTGTCCGAGGCGTCAGTGCGGGTGCCCGTCACACAGCCAGCTGACGTACTCGCGCAGGCCGCGGCCAAGGCCGTAGGCGGGCTGGTAGCCGGTGTCGTGACGCAGCCGGGTGATGTCCAGCCAGGTGTCGCGGCCGGGGCCGGCCGGATCGCGGCCGGGTGTCAGGCCCAGCGCCGCGCCCGGGACAAGGCGGAGCAGCGCATCGCGGACCTGAGCGGGACTGGTAGCTTGCCCGGAGCCGATGTTGTAGGTCGAGTGGCGCAGGGTTTGTGCGCAGTGAACCAGGGCGATCGCGCGGGCGCAGTCGGCCACGTAGCACAGGTCGACCCCGTCGTCGGCGTAGACCGGCTGCCGCACCGGTTCGCCTCCGACCGCGGCGTGAACCAGATTCGGCACGGCTGGCGCCCGGGAGGCGTTGCCCGGCCCCCAGATGGTCGCGATCCGAAGATTGACCACCTGCGGCCCCGCCAGTTGGGTCACGGTCGCGGCCAGCAGTTCCGTGGCGTTCTTCACGGCCGGGATCGGGTCGATCGGCAGCTGCCGCAGCCGCGCATCCTCGCGGTATGGCGTGTCCGGCACGCCCTGGTAAACCCCCAGCGAGCTGGCGACGCACACCCGCGGCACCTGCCACACGGCGGCAGCATCCAGCAGGTTGAGCAGCGCATCAACGCTGGCGCGCACGAACGCCGCCCGCTCACCCGGCCCGCCTGGAGCCGGGGCGCCCAGGTGAACGATCCCGGTGATCCGGTGCCCCGCACCGGCCTGCCGCAGCGACACCGGGTCAGCAGGGTCCGCCTGCACGACCATCACCGCCTCACCCAGATCGGCAAACGGGCCCGGGCCATGCACCGGCCGCCGGGTAAGCACCAGACACGGCTGGCCGAGGCGCGTCAGCGCGCGGACGGTATGCGCACCGATAAAGCCGAGCCCTCCCGTCACCAGGATCACCTGTCAGACGTTAGCTAAGCCTGCCGCGCCACCGCCATCATGAACGTAATGCGTCCGGGTCCATCGCGTTGCGTTCGCAACATATGAGCCAGATAGCATTCCGCGCATGGGCACAGACCTGGACCCAACCGACTGGGCCATCATCGACCAGATCCAGCACGACGCGCGGCTGTCGTTCAACCAGATCGCCAAGCGCGTCAACCTGTCCGCCCCCTCCGTTGCAGCCCGCATCCGCCGCCTGGAAGAGGCCGGGGTCATCGAGGGCTATCACGCCCGCATCAGCCCCCCCCCCCGCCGCCGGCCTGCCGCTGACCGCGTTCCTGCAGCTGCACTGCCACCCCAGCCGCTGCCTGCTGAAAACCTCCGCCGCCGAGAACTTCCCGGAGATCGTCGAAATTCACCGCCTCAGCGGCAGCTCGTGCACCATGGTCAAGGTCCGGACCGCCTCGATGGCGCACCTGTCGTCGCTGCTGGAGCGGATCGGCGAGCACGCCGACGCCAACTCCCACATCGTGCTCGAAACACCGCTGGAGCACCGAGCGCTCCAGATCCCGCCACCCGCACCCGCGGCCACCCGCCATCCGGGCTGGAACCCCTAACCGCCCGTGCCACCGCGCCATGCCGTTCCGGGCGCGGCAGAATCGTCTGATCTGCGCGGCTAGATGAGACCAGCCCGACTCACGCAGTCCGCGCCTAACACGGCGGCTACGACGCGTTCAGCGGACGATCCGCTCATCACAAGGCGCGACGGCCGGGCTGCCCGGATGGCAGGCAGGGGCTCGTAGCACGGCTCGGGAGGAGAACGCCGGAGCCTGGTTCAGTTCTCGGTGGCGAAGCTCAGCCCGGCTGCGGCGAGGGCATCGCGGAGTCGGGCGATCGCCTTGGGCCCGATACCGTGCATCTGGGCGAGATCGGCCTCGGTCACCTGGGTGAGCTGCTCCAGGGTGACATATGCGGCTGCGGCCAGCGCCCCCCCGGGCTGGCCTCGCCAGACCGGGGGGCAGGCCCGGGGCTGGTGCCCGGTCACGCGGTGACCAAGTCGGCGAGGTGGGCCAGCGAGTTGCCCAGATGATCCGGAGGGAACGGGGGGAATCCGATGTGCTGGCGGAGGGAACCGGGGACCGCCGACCAGTCGTAGGACAGGGTGACCTTGGTCCCGGACGGCTCGGCCGGGACCAGGTCATAGCGCCAGACCCAGCCGCCGAACCGCAAGCTGCCCTCGCCGGTTTCTTGACCCAGCTCCCAGGAGATGGCGCGCGGCGGGTCGAATACCTGTACCCGGTTGGCCATCTGGTAGCTCCCGTCCGGGTGGTAGGGGTGGTACATGGCCATCCGGAATACCTGCCCCGCCGCAGTCAGCTGCTGGCGGTCGAGGGCTCGCGGACCCAGCCGGTGCCGTCGATCGCGGCGTGCGCGGCGGGGTCGGCGAGGACCGCGAAGACGGCCTCCGCCGGGGCGTTGATGATCCTGGTCGCGCTGACGGTTTCGTCGGCCATGGTGGTCGTCTCCTGATGAGCTGAGCCTGGTACCGGTTCTGACGCCCGCCGGACCTGGAACTTATCGCTGAACTCGTCCTGATCCGCTCCCGGCCACGATTACCAGCAGGACCAGGGACCGCGACCGGCCTTACCCCGGCAGCGCCGACCGCAGGCGGAGACCAAGAGAAGCCGCCAGGACGGCTGCCCGCCGTACCTCCCACCGAACGCGATCGTGACTAGGACGCCGATAGCTATGCCTCAAGGCACGCAGATCAGCCAGATCGGCGCGCCCACGTAGCGGCACGACGAGATCGCGCTCGCCGCCCGAACGGCGGGTAGGGCACCTGGTGCAAGGGCCTCCCAGCGATCGCGGATCGGGCGGACTGCTCGCTACTCGGCCACCCTCGCGGCACGTAGGCTGGTGAGGACTGCGCCTGAAGACTGCGCCGGGAGCGTGTACCCCGGTGCGGGGACTCGTGAACGGCAACGCCAAAGTGGAATTCCCGAGATTGCACCTCAAGCACGATTAACTCGCCTCAACGCCCGACGGGCTCATGCCCGCCGCCGGTCATGGCCGGCCAGGTGCAGGTTCGGCGGTGGGACTGGGGATCTGCCACCGGTGCTGCGCCTCATACCGGGGCCTGAGGATGTGGCGGTAGACCAGCCGGGCCGGTGGCGGCATCTCGGTGAGGACGGCCGCCGCATCCTGCTCGTCGGCGTCGTCGAGGATCCAGGTCAAGAACTCGGGCCGCTCCCGCGGCGAGCGCCGGTTGCGTTCCTTGTGCAAGAACGCGCGCCACTGCGCTCGGGTCAGATGCTGCTCCAGGAGGGGAAGCACCTCGCGTTCCTCGTGCGCCAGGTGATCCAGCACGACCGCCGACAGGCGCTCAACCGGCTCGGCCAGGTCACCGCCGCCGCGCAGCGCGGCGTCCACATCGGCCAGCGTCGGCGGGATATGCCGGTGCTCTTCCACCATGGCGTCCACCGACGCCAGCTCGCCCGGATCGGACAGTTCCCGCCGCAGCACCGGCCACAGGTCGTCGTCCTCGGCCGCGTGATGGTTGTCCAGCTGGGCACGGAAGGCGTCCCAGCCGGTCAGCACCGTCGGCGGCGCGGCCGCCGAGCCGTCGAGCTGTCCGGCCACCTCCCGCAGCCGGGACAGGTCGCGGCGCAACGCCGCATGCAAGGCGCGCATGAAATCGACATCGGCGGGTGTGTCCGGCTGGGTCTCACCGCGGCGGGCTCTCACCCGGGCCACGCCCGCGACGACCAGCGCCGCCCCGGCGACCGAGGCGAGCACCCAGCGACCACGCCTGGCGGCCTTGCCGGACACGTCCTCACCTCCGGTAACCGAACGCGAGTTTGCCGGTTGACACACTACGCCGCGGCCGCTTCCGCCCACCAGCCGAGCCCGGCCTGACTCTCGTTTGGCCGGTGAAGCCCCTCCGGGTGCCGGCCGTTCGGCCTGGCCTCAGAGCGGCTGCCTGCTGGAGATCAACCCCGCTCGCAGCTCCCAGCCCCCGGGAATGGCCCGGGACGACCAGCAACAGCCCCGCGATCAGCGTCTGCGCCGCACGGGCAGGAAGGCCGCGAAAGCCGTCCTTAAGGAAACAGGCTCAAGATCTATAAGCCACGCCACAAGATGAGCCGGTAGCGCCGATGGGCATGCGGGAGCGGCGCTCGGCTAGAGCTGCGTGACGAGACGCACCTCGCGCATGCGCGTGCCGCGGAAGTCCGACACGCGGTCTGAACCGTCCGGGCGGTATCCGGCAGCGGTGTACACGGCGAGCGCCCGCTCGTTCTGCTCGTGGACGAACAGAAACGCTTCCGCGCAACCGGCGGCGCGCAGCGCGTCGTGAGCGGCAGCCAGGAGAGCGCGGCCGATTCCGCGGCCGGCGTAGGCGGGATCAACGAACAGGAGGAACATCTCACCATCGGCTGGGTGAACGGCTGTGTAGCCGACGACGCCGTCGGTGTCGTGGACGGCGACCAGCAGCACGTCCGGCGGCCGGTGATCGGCCACGAGCTGATCCCAGTCCTGCGGCGTGAACAAGGGCTCGGCGGCGAGGTCGCCCAGGTAGGCCCAGCCCGCGCGGACGGCGGCGTCGAATACCGCTCCGATGGCCGCAGCGTCCGAGGGGACGGCCGGCCGCAGCGTGATCGGTGGCGTGGGTGTCCTGGCGCCGGTCACGAGATGCCGCCAAGCGCGCTCGGAAGCCGGGACTCAAAGTCGAGCATGCCCACCCAGGCCGGATGAAGGTCGATGCTGGCCATCCGCGTTCCCGGCTGGTCAATCTGAGCAAGATACGCCCGGGCGGCTTCGTCACCCAGGTAGCGGCGGGCCGCTGAGGCGTACTCGGCCGGGATGCCATCGACCTCGGTGATCTCCACCCGCCCGCGGACCGTGAGCACCTCGGGCGGGAAGGCTAGGCATCGCCAGCACCGCGCCGGTCCAGGTGAACCACGTCGCCAGCACTCGCGGTGTCCCATCGGTAGCGACGTAGGCAAAGCGCGCCGGAATCCGCGACGAAAGCAAACGCCGTGCCACGTCGGTCTCCAGCAGGCGGAGATCACCTTGCTTCAGCGTCATCGGCTCAAGCCCTACCTTCCGGTTGCGTTGTCGGTCACCACGCACCCCGCCCCGCGTTCGTCGTGATCCCGGCGGCAGACAGTTCAGGCATGACCTCCCCGCTCCAACCTCCCGGTCCGCCATCGGATCTGTCTCCTACTACCGGCTAGGGCCGGGCAATTCACCGCCCGGCGTGAAATGCAGGACAGCCATACTTCGTGGCTTGATCGCCGATCGGCTGCCCGCCCGGGTTCTTCGCACCGTTCGGGCCCGGGCCGGGCCCGCGACGTCAGACGGCTGATCGAGATGCGGACGCGGCCCAAGTCACCGGCGCGCACCAGCATGGCACGGAGGCGATCGTCCGTGGAGCGGTGGTAGAACTTGGCGAAGCCCGCTCGTCGAGTGCTCACACTTAGTCAACGCACAGCCACGTTTCGCTTATCCGACGGGATTACGATCCGGGGTTCCAGCCGACACTCCCCCGAGTCAACCCGAGGGGTCTGCCGGTACTGCCGTTACGCGGTGGCGGCTTCATAGGTGGCCTGGTGCTGGCGGCCGGTTCGCTCAGGTGGTGGTCTCTTATACTTCGCCGCATGGTTGCCACCTCCGCCGGTTCGGTCGCCGGTGAGCGGGCGCTGATCGAGGGCGCCCGTGGCGGCGGGGGTCAGGCCTTCGGCCGGCTGGTCGGTCCTTACCTGCCCGAACTGCACGCGCACTGCTACCGGCTGCTCGGTTCGGTGCACGACGCTGACGACGCTGTGCAGGACGCCCTGCTGCGAGCCTGGCGGGGCCTGCCGGGGTTCGATGACCGGAGGCCGATGCGGCCGTGGCTGTACAAGATCGCCACCAACGTGTGCCTGGACCTCATCGCGCGGCGGCCCAGGCGCTGGCTTCCGGTGGATTGCGGTTCCCCGGCTGACCCGGGCGGTGAGCCGCAGCAGACGGTTCCGGGGCCGGCCTGGGTGGAGCCCTACCCGGACGAGCAGTTGGGGCTCCCGGACGGGTATGCCTCCCCCGAGGCCCGGTATGAGCAGCGGGAGGCCGTGGAGTTGGCCTTCGTCGCGGCGCTGCAGCATCTGCCCGCCCGGCCGCGCGCCGTGCTGATCCTGCGCGACGTGCTCGGCTTCTCGGCCAGGGACGCGGCCGGGGTGCTCGATACGACGCCCACCTCGGTGCACAGCGCTCTGCAGCGGGCCCGGCAGGCGATCCGGGCGCGGCTTCCCGCCCAGAGCCAGCAAAAAGCCATCCGGTCGGCCGGTGACCGTCGGCTGCGTGAGCTCGCGCGGCGTCTGGCCGACGCGCTGGAGGCGGGGCAGGTCGAGGTGATCGTGGCCATGCTCGCCGAGGATGCCACCTTTGCCATGCCGCCCCATCCGGGCTGGTGCCGTGGCCGCGACGCGTTGTCCCAGTCCTGGTTTATGCCGGCCGGGTCTCCGACGGGGCTGCGCTACCGGCCGGCCCGGGCCAACGGGCAGCTGGCCCTCGCCGCATAAAAGCTCGACCGGCGGCAGGGCTGCTACCTGGCCGTCGCGCTGGACGTGCTGTCCTGGCAAGGGACCCGCATCAGCGCCATCACCGCGTTCTGCACCCCCGAGGTGTTCCCCCGCTTCGGCCTCCCGGACAAGCTGCCCCAGTAGCCCGGCCATCGCCGCGGCACCACGTTTCTGGCCAGGGATGTCCCGGCCGCCAGCGTTTTCGCATGACCGATGAATCTGTCGGCGAGGAACGGTATTACGTGCAGACCCACCGATGCGCCGTGGGCGCAGCCGCCAGGTTGGCGAACGGGACCGGACCAAGCCAAGGGAGGCTTTAGCCGCAGCGACCGGGAGGCCCCTAACGTGCGACAGGCCGGGAATTTCCACCATGAAAAGGTCACCAAGTGCATGCCGGCCAAGTGACGCTACCCGCACGAGGCTGGGACAGCGAGCCGGGCAAGATCGGGGCTCGTAGTGGTGTGACGCTGGGTGGATTAGCTTGGGGTCGTTGCGAGGACCTTCTTGTTTCGCCTCCGGGCTCGCTGAGGGCCAGGCGGAGGTGTGGTCTGGCGTGCTGACCGGCTACAGGATGGAGGCCGCGATGCCAGGCGATGTGGGGCCAGCTCGGCACCAGCCAGTCAGCCCGCAGAACTCGGTGCTGCTGCTGGTGGATCAGCAAGAAAGCTTGTTGAGCAGGATCTATGAGGCCGGGCGGACGAAGGCCAACCTGGTAACACTGGTCCGCTGCGCCTGGCTGCTTGGAGTACCAGCGGTTATGACGACCGCCCTGGCAGCGGGCCCCAACGGGTCGCAGCTGCCGGAGCTGACCGAGGTCTTCGCGGGCCAGCAGATCATCGACCGCACGCTAATCAATGCCTGGCTGGACCGTCGGGTCCGCGACGCGGTCACCCGCACAGGGCGGGCCAAGGTACTCATCGCCGGCACCGGCCTTGGCGTCTGCGCCCAGCTGCCCGCGCTCGCCAGCGCCGCCGAAGGGTACGACTCCTTCGTAGTCGTGGATGCCTGCGGCCGGATCGAGCCAGAACCCTCAGTCGCAACCATCACCCGCCTGGCACAAGCTGGCGTTGCGTTGGTGACCACCCGCGTCATCGTCCTGGAAATGATGGCGGACAACGCCCATCCCAAGGCCAGCGAAATCTACACCACCCTGCCGGCCGGCCTGGTGGTCACCGACGGCCCCCGGTGAGCCATAGCCGCCGCAGCATGAAGAAGGTCGATCTGTGATGACGGCACCGCATGAAGACCAGGCCGCGCAAACGGATAGCAGGCCCCTGCCCAGGCAGCGAGGCTGTACGCCCTGCGCGGAAACAGCATGGGGGCAGCGGTTGCTTATCCTCCAGTATGCGCTCGGCATCGGGGTGAATCTCTACGTGAGCGTCCCCGCGGCAGACCGGGGCGCCGGGCTCGCCACTGCGGTCGGCCGGTCGCTGGCCAACGGCCCGGTCGCGCTCAGCGTCCACTCCGCGCTGGGGCTCCTGCTGGTCATCACCGGTATCAATGCCCTGGCCCGGGCCATCGTGGCGAGATACCCAGCCCTGATCGTCACCTCGGTGGTCGGCTTGGCGGCCATCACCGGCGCGGGTTTCAGCGGCGCCGCGTTCGTCGGCGATGGAAAGGACGCAGCGTCGCGCCTGGGACTCCAACGAGACCGTAAGGAGACGAGCCATGGCGACCCGCAATGGCAGTGCTAACGACTTGGTGCGCGATAGAGCGCTCGGGACGTAGCGGGTGATCTTGGCGTGTCGGTCCCGGGAACGTGAGCGGCCGCGCGGAACGATCAAGATGTGAAGTCAAGATGGGCCCGCGCGGCCTTGTCGCATCGTATCTGCACCGGGATTGGCCGCCGCAAGCTGGGCAAGCTGATTGAGGAACTCGCGCCTGCGTGGCTGGCGCAGCAAGAGTCGCGGCTGCGGGCCCGGCGTGGGCGGGACCGGCTGCGAGCCGAAGGCGCCGGCCCAGATCATGAGCTGCCGTTCGCTGACCGGGTGATCGCCACCCTGGTCGTGCTGCGGTTCCAGCTCCCGCACGCCGCGCTGGCGGTGTTCTTCGGGGTGCACCGGTCCACCATCACCCGCGCGGTTGGGGAGATCCGGCCGCTGCTGGCCGCCCGCGGGTTCGCGGTTCCCGGCAAGCCCGGGCTGCGGTTGCGGACCTTGGCCGATGTATTCGCCTATGCCGCCGCCGAAGGGGTGAAGCTGCGGATCGATGGCACCGAGGTGCAGGTCCGCCGGCCCCGGGCGGGCCGGCCCGGGCGACGGGCGTTTGTGTCCGGCAAGAAGAAACAGAACACCTGCAAGGCCACAGCCATCAGCGACGGGGCGGGCCGGCTGTTGTGGCTGGGCGCGTTCCGGCCCGGCCGCATGCATGATGTCACCGCCCTGCGCACCGAGGGCATCGAAGACCTGCTGCGCTGCCATCCCGACCTCAGCGCTGAGGTTGACACCGGCTACCAGGGCCTGGCCCGTGACTTCCCCGCCCAGGCCAGCGCCCCACCGAAGAAACCCGGCAAGCACGCCTCACCCGAAGAAACCGCCCGCTGGGAACAGCAACGCCACCAGCAGTCCTCGCAGCGGATCTGCGTCGAGCATGCCATCGCCGAACCCAAGCAATGGCGGCCCCTGCAGCGCTACCTCGGACGCCGCGAGCACTTCGAGGAAACCGCCCTGGCCATCGCCGGGCTGGTCTCCGACCGCGCCGCCGCACGCTGATCACGAGCGGGCCAGCCCGCCAGGGCCACAAGGCCTGACCCAATCGTGCACCTACTCGTAAGTGGACAGGCGACCTGAAGACGGGCTGGGGTGAGCTGGCGGTTGGTGAGGGCGCATGGACCAGCGCCTACTCGGGCCGGTCCCGGTTCGCTGGTGTCTTGCCCGGGTTCGAGGACGGCGAGGGAACCAATCCTGAGGAGCTGCTCGCCGCTGCGCACGCCGCCTGTTTCTCGATGGCGCTCAGCCTCGGGCTCAGCGACGCCGGTCATCCGCCCTCCTCCATCAACACGACCGCTCGGGTCCACCTGCGCGTCGTTGGCGGCGCGCCGACGATCCAGCAGATCGATCTCACGACCCAAGCGGATGTGCCTGGGTTGGGCCAGGAAGAGTTCCAGGACCACGCGGAGCAGGCGAAGACAAGCTGCATCATCTCCCGCGCGCTCGGCGTCGTGGCGCAGATCAACCTGTCGGCCACGCTCGCATCGTGAACCAAGCCGAGCGGCTCAGACGCGAACGAAGGAGACGCCATGCAGATGCGCTTTCCCGGCGAGTCAGCCGAATACCGGACGGCCCGCGATCGGCTGCTCGAGCGCGAGATCGAGCTCCGGCGGGCGATGGAGGCGGTGGCCGCCGCCAGGCGCGCGCTACCACCCGGTGGAGCCGTGCCCGAGGACTGCCTCTTTGAGGCCGCAGGCCCCGACGGCACACCCATCCAGGTGCGCCTCTCGGAGCTCTTCGCGCCGGGCAAGGATTCGCTCGTCATCTACAACTTCATGTTCCCGCGCGGCTACAAGGGACCGCGTCCGGGGCCAGCCAGCGGTGAAACGGCACTCTTGCCGCTGGAGGAGGGCCCGTGCCCGTCCTGCACCGCGCTGCTGGATCAGCTCGACGGCGCCGCGGTGCATGTCAGCCAGCGGCTCAACC
>WNGD01006168.1_pt1 | contig 11511 bp, 6 predicted proteins | sample 5400671 | NCBI WGS metagenome assembly WNGD01 (sample SAMN13153369, study PRJNA577476) | soil metagenome | isolation source: 40 cm soil or saprolite under grassland replicate 2 | place: USA:California | collected 2016-06-15
CAGGGCACCAGGCGGGGGGAACTGGGCGGGGACGTGGCAGCCTTGCGCGTCGCCTGGAGGTGCGGGATGCCCACCATCGAGCGAGGACATCCTGCAATGGTATGAACGCGTAGATCATCAGCACCCGACCGATGACTGCCCCGAGTACGCCAAAGAAGATGCCCGCGAACGATTGCACCAGATTGGTCAAGGCCAGTTCGAAGCCCAACAGGAGGAAGAGCAAGGAATTGGCGAGATAATCGATGAACTCCCAGACGTCATCAGCGGATTCAATTGTGCGAGGGGACATGGCGTTTTTGCGCCCGTAGCTACCCATGACCAGGCCTGCTCCCACCACAGACAGTAAGCCAGAAGTATGCAACGCCGTGCCAAGCAGGTACATTCCATACGCTACCGCGATGGTGACGGTAATCACGACCAGGCGATCGTCGATCCTGCGCAAGAGATGCGACACCAGCCAGCCCACGGCAAAGCCGAGCAACAGGCCCCCGAAGATGAGCCAGAGCACCTCTCCTACAATCGCAAGAACCGGGGTGTTCAGTAGTGAGGTAGTGCCTGAGACCTCAGCCAACCCCAGGGTGGGCAACAGGACTGCCAGCACCAGTTCATAGGCCGCGCCTCCTGTGCCATCGTTGAAGATGCTTTCACCCTCCACGAGGGTACGTAGGCGATCGGGCACGCCGAGCTGCTGGAACAAGGCAATAACGGCCACCGGATCGGTGGGTGCAACGATTGCACCTACTAGCAGAGCTAACAACCACGTCAGGCCAATGCCGAAATGCAGGGTAATTGCGACAACGAGCAGAGAGAGCACCATTCCAGGGATGACAAGCAAGATGATGGGAAGCCAATCGGCCTCCAGCCTGTCAAGCTCGGCGTTCCAGGCCCCTTCGAAGAGCAGTGCTGGAATAAAAACTTAGAGGACCAGGTTGGGATCAATATGCTCATGTGGAAGAAACGGCAAAAGCCCGACGATGAAACCAACGATGACAAGCAGCAACGTATAGGGCACGCGCAACCGCCGTGAAAGTAGCGCCACGATCAAGGTCACAATGAGTAAAAGGATGATTAATCGTACCTGGTCAACTAGACTTGACGTGCTCGATCCGCTGTTCAAGAGACTCGCAACAACCATCATTCTCACATCCTTTCAAACGAGCGAAGACGACCGCAAGGGCCGCAGGGCGACCGCCACCTGGAGAGGCGGCGGAACCGCTGGCTGTTGTACAATCGGGGCAACGTATGGTGCTCCGCAACGAGGACAAAAGGCTTGATCCGGTGTCATTGATGCCCCGCAATTGTAGCAGATCCGATACGGTTGACTCAACATGACGTTCTCCTCTGGTTCTTCCCGAGCCACTCGCTCTTTTGAACAATGGGGTCCATAACAGTGAGCTTGATGCGCTTTATTATTGAGTATAGTATAGAAAGCGCGAAAAGACATCTTTAGAATACACTATTTTTCTGCAGCTTCAGAACGAAGCAGATCTCTTGAGCACTTGATAATTCACTCTATGCTCTGCCCAAGTGTCATGCTCACAGAGGAGGAAAAATAGAGAAATTGCACGTTGCACAGGCGTAAGCGAAGATGGTATACTAAAGTTATGCTTGGGAGTTTTTTTCACGCGAAGTGTCCTGAGTGCACCGGCAGTGGCGCCACCCATTGCTGACTGCTCATTCGCCCCGTTGAGCTCACAAAGCTCATCTGTCTCTCCGTTCGTTCGTAGGTCGTCCATTTCGTAGGGAATAGGCCTGTAACCCCTATGAAAGGTATGAGTAATGACCAAGATAGATGTTGGCCCTCCTACCTCCCTGATGCGCACTAAACTCTACCGGCCACGTACCAGCAGTGACCTGATCCCCCGTGCCCGGCTCATCGAGCGCTTGAACGCCACCCTCAGCGGCAACGTCACGCTGATTTCCGCCCCTGCCGGTTTTGGTAAGACCACTCTGCTGGTTGAGTGGTTGCAGACGATCAATCGCCCCACGGCCTGGCTCTCGCTGGATGAACACGACAACGAGCTACCCGTCTTCGTACACGCGCTCACAGCCGCCTTGCAAAGCGTCTTTCTCGATGCCTTCCAGGCACCAGCCAGCCTGCTAAAAGCTCCGCAGTTCCCCCCGGTCGATCGCATGGCCACCCTGCTCATCAATGACTTGGCCGATGTGTCTGATGACATGATCCTGGTGCTGGATGATTATCACCTCATTCGCAATAGAGAGATTCATTCTCTACTCGACTTACTGATCGAACATCTGCCTCCTCAAATGCACCTGGTGCTAGCCACGCGATCTGATCCGCCGCTGTCGCTTGCCAGGTGGCGAGCCAGGGGATATCTGAATGAACTGCGTGGCGCCGACATGCGCTTTACACTGACGGAGACAGAAGCCTTTCTCACGCGCGTGTTGGACAACGAAGTGGCACATGAAACCGCAGGGGCGCTCGAGGAACTCACGGAGGGCTGGTTTGCGGTGTTGCGCCTGGCGGCTCTCTCGTTGCGCAGCACCTCTGACCGCATGGCATTCATGGAACGGCTTCGCAGTTCCCCTGACCACTCTGTGAGCAGTTACCTGCTGGAGGAAACTCTCGCCCAGCAAACGTCTTTCGTGCAGGAGTTGCTGGTGCGGACATCGCTGCTGGAGCAGTTCTGCGCCGGGTTGTGTGTCGCGATCATGGGCAGTGATGCCTCGCACGGGCAAGTACAAGCCACGCTGGACTGGTTGGAGCGCTCGAACCTCTTTCTTGTCCCCCTGGACGAGCGGCAGGGGTGGTATCGCTTTCACCACCTGTTCAAGGGGTTGTTGCAGCAGCGCTTGCAGGCACACGGCAGCCAGGAGGAGCTGGCCACGCTGCACCGGAGAGCGAGTGCGTGGTATGCAGAGCAGGGACTGATCGAAGAGGCCCTCAAGCACGCGCTTGTGGCAGGGGATGCAGCATATGCAGCGCGCCTGGTGGAGGCGCAAGTTCTCCAGGCATTCGAGCAAGAGCAGCGGGTACAGATGGAGCGCTGGCTGCGCCTGGTGCCGGAGGAACAGATCCAGGGTAGCCCCCTCCTGCTTTTCGCAAGGGTGTGTATTGTGCAAGCCCGCGGGCAGCTCAAAGATCTCCCTCCCTTGCTGACGGCTGGTGAGCAGCTCTTAGCAACTGCTGACAGCGGTGCGCGTGATCTGGACGACCCACAATCTAGAATCTCTCATGCGCTGATCGCGATTGGCTTGAGCCACTTCCAGTACTTTACCGGGCAGGCACAGGCGAGCCTGGAGAGCGCCCGGTCAGCGCTAGCATGGCTCCCGCCAGGTGAGGAGCATGTAGCTGGCCACGCCCTGCAGTACCTGGCCTGGTCATACCAGGCTACCGGGCAGGAAAACGTGGCGCTCGCCGAACTGCAGCAGGCGCTGAGAGAACTGCCGGCACGTCCGACCATCACCGCTCGCCTGCTCTTAGCACAGATGTTCGTGTATCTTGCTGCAGGCAAACTGCAGCAAGTAGAACACACCGCGCGCCACTTGCTTCAGATCGCCCAGCAAGCCGACCTGGTCTTGAGCCAAAACTACGCCCACTGGTTGCTGGGTGTGGTGCATTACGAACAGAACAAGCTGGATGGGGCCATGTATCATTTCTCAGCCGTGATCACCAACCAGCACCTCGCGCACTTGTGGGGGGTGCAGGATGCCATGTACGGCTTAGCCCTCGCCTACCAGGCCCAGAGGTTGAGCATCCAGGCACAAGAGACCGCTCGTGCTCTACTCGAATTAGTGCAAGGACAGCACAACACGCGCGAGCTGATGACAGCCTATGCCTTCTGTGGACAGTTGGCGCTCTTACAGGACGAAGTGGAGCAAGCCTCGCAATGGCTCGAGATGGCGGGAGAGCAAGAGGTGGCAGGTCCGATGCTGTTCCTGGAAGACCCACTCATCACAGCAGCCCATTTGCTACTTGCCAAAGGCGATGAGCCGAGTGTGGCACGAGGGCAAGCGCTCCTCACTCACCTCTTGCAGCATGTCGAAGCCATTCACAGTACCCGCAAGACGATCAAGGTGCTGGCCCTGCAAGCGTGGGCCCACGATCTGCAGGGTCGTGAGACCGAGACGCTGGATGCGCTGGAACACGCGCTTGCCCTGGGGCGTCCCGGTGAGTTCATCCGCACGTTTGCCGACCTGCCTCCTCTGGCGAGAGTGCTGCAGGAGCTACGCAAATGCAGAAAAGCGCGCCAGGCGATCGACAGCAAACTGGACGGCTATCTGCAACGCATCCTGGCGGCGATGAACCCGCTGGCCGCGCAAGCCAGCTCAAAGGAAGAGTTGCTGCACCAAGAGGGCATTGAGCCCTTGACCGAGCGCGAACTACACATCTTGCACTTGCTGGATAGGGACCTCACGAACAAGGAGATTGCGCGCGAACTGGTAGTCACCCCTGGAACGGTCAAGGTGCATACCATCAATGTCTATCGCAAGCTCAGTGTGAATAATCGCCGCGCTGCCGTCACCCTCGCCAAAACACTTGGCCTGCTAGCTGCAAAGCAGGCTCCCACGCCGCGTGTCCTGCTGCATTGACTCCCGGAACGGTTTTCTACCAGGCTGTTCTTCAAATTGGTCCGTTAGCATGCTAGAACAAAGCCGTCACCTTGCCGTTTGTATCTCGCCGCTCAAGCGGTGTCCGTTGAAGTGTTAAGAAGGAGGATCTTTCTCATGGAAACGCCCCTCAGTGAAGTCACCACCACCGCAGCGCTGGAGGAGAAAAAGAAACTGCGCAAAGGGCTCAGGCGCTTTGACATGATCTGCTATACGGTGGTCGCCGTCATTGGCCTCAACGCCCTTGGCGCTTTTGCTGCCAATGGAACGCAAGCATTCACCTGGCTGGTGCTCTCAGCAGTTACCTTTTTTCTTCCGTACGGACTCCTGGTAGCCGAACTTGGCAGCACCTTCCCCCAGGAGGGAGGCCTCTACGAGTGGTGCAAGTTAGCAGGAGGACGCCTCTACGCAGCCTTTGCCGCCACGTTCTACTGGATCACCGTCCCGCTCTTGATCGGTGGGTCCGCTGCGGTGATCACGATCGCTGCTTTCAAGATCTTCTGGTTTGGCAATGCCACCTATCTCTTTGGCGGCCACCTGCTGATTGATGCGCTTGTCGAACTGGCGCTTGCATTCGTCTTTATCTGGGGCATCACCGCTGGCGCGATCATTGCGCTGCGCCGAGGCAAATGGATCGCCACCGTTGGCTTCTTTGTCAAACTGGCGCTGCTCAGCATCTTCCTGGTCCTGGCAGGCATTTATATCATGAGTGGTTCGGGCAAGGGCGCGCATGTTGCGCTCGCTGACCTGGTCCCCGCCAATTGGGGGCTCATCGTCAGCTCGATCCTGCCGGTACTGGTGTTCCTCTGGTTGGGAGCGGAGATGCAGAGTAGTGCTGCGGAAGAGATGGACCATGCGCAACGGGATGTGCCCCGCGCCATCCTGCGTGCGGGCATCCTGGTGGTCATCCTCTACAGCCTGTTTGTGCTGGCCATCCTGATCGCCTTGCCCAAGAGTCAACTGACGGCCGTCGGGAGCTTACTCACTGCGTTTCAAACGGTCAATGGTGTCCTGCCTGCGCCCCTGGCGACCGGGCTGGGATGGCTGGTCGCGCTGGGCTTTGCGACTTCGCTCTTTGCCTCTGCTGTGACCGTACTCATCGCCGTGAGCCGGACGTACGCCATCGCCGCACTTGATCGTGCGGCACCGCTGCGCTTTGGCCGCTTCAGTCGCACGCACGGGACCCCTATCGCCGCGACGATCTTCTCCGGCATTGTGGCGACGGTGACGGTGGTCGCGTCAATTCTGCTGGCGGCCTTTGGCTCTGCGAATATCGGGGTGCTCTTTGTTCAGGTGCTGGGCGTCGCGATCTCGACCGGCCTGCTCGCGTACCTGCTGATGTTTCCCACGTTCCTGATCCTGCGCTACAAATATCCGGCGGTGCCGCGCAGGTATCGGGTGCCAGGAGGACTGGTGGGAGCCTGGATCGTGACGCTCTTGCCGATGGCGTACGTGGGCATTGCCTGCTACTTCTTGCTGATCCCCAGCGATGGCTATCTCCAGAACAACCACCTGGATCGGCTGACGTTTGAGCTGACGCATTTCGTGCCGCTGGCCTGCATCATATTGCTCGCCATCGTGCTCTACGCCTGGGGGCAGAGGGAGAAGCAGAACCGGGACGTGCTTGTCGAGCTCGCTGGGAGCCGCGTGACTGAGGGCTGAATTGGTATGAAAGGGCGACCTGTGGCAAAATCTATACCCTTTCTATATCTGATGGGGAATAGCTTTCTCGCGCATCTTCGGCTACTATCCTTCTCAGGAGTTACACAAAACCCTGGAGGCGAGGGGCTGTTAAAAAGTCATAGTTTGTCGTGACCATAGCGATCCAAGATGGGGAAGGATCAATCATGTTAGGGTGTGGATGTCTGTTTGCAATGAGGGCAGCTTTTTTCCCTGTAGCGAGAGCGGACAGGTAGGCACCCTCTTTGACTCACCGAGAGCGGTAGCGTCAGCTAAAGGAACGTGCAATGGAAATATCTCGCCAAGGCGCCAGTTTGATTGAACCAATGCTGTACCGGGTCTGTATCTCTGGCAGGCTGGATGAGCGTTGGTCCGATTATTGTGGCGGCATGACAATCGAGCAGGGAAGCGATCCGAAACGGTATCCAATGACGATCCTGACGGGTCGCCTGATCGACCAATCCGCGTTGATTGGGGTCCTCAATTTGCAGCATGACATGGGCTGTCCAATTCTTTCGGTCGAGTGCGTAGCAGCAGGGTAGATGCGCATCTTACCAGTCCGGAGAGCGAGGATGTTGAAAATTGAGCATTCACAAGCGCCTGTTGACCGAATCGAACATTGAAGGATTCGAGATCATTCAGACCATTCCAGGCTCCTCATGAGAACTCTTCTTATTCAGGTCAGCTTTGATCTTGCTGAAGCAGAGCACGTTCTTATAGACAGTATAAGGAGAAGCATACATGGCAGATCGCATAGGGCAACGTCTGGGCAACTATCATCTGACCCGCTTGCTGGGAAGCGGTGCATTTGCCGACGTCTACCAGGGCGAGCATATCTACCTCAATAACCGCGTAGCGATCAAAGTCTTGCGCACCCAGATGGATACGCGTGCCACCGAGGACTTCCTTACGGAAGCACGCCATCTGAGCCACCTGATGCATCCGCATATCATCCGTGTCTTCGATTTTGGCATCGAGAACCAGACTCCCTACCTGGTGATGGACTATGCACCACATGGCAACATACGAGATCTTTATCCTCCTGGAACGGCTGTGCCGCTTGCAATCGTCGTCTCCTACACGAGCGCTATCGCTTCATCCTTGCAGTATGCCCACGATCGGCACCTGCTCCATCGCGACCTCAAACCCGAAAACCTGCTCCTGGGACCTAAACACGAGGTGCTACTCAGCGATTTTGGCCTCGCCCTACTCACTTCTGGTTCAGAGTCTATCCAGGTGCAGGAGCGATTCGGCACGCTTGACTACATGGCTCCCGAGCAGATTCGTGGACAGCCCTGCCCTGCAAGCGACCAATACGCCCTCGCCGTGATGGTCTATGAGTGGCTGAGCGGCCATCTGCCCTTTCAAGGTTCGGCTGCCGAGCTGGTCAACGAGCACCTCTACACTCCTCCCACCTCTCTGAGCGAGTTCCATAAAGAAATCCCCTCTGCGGTTGAAGAGGTCGTCTTCAAAGCTTTATCGAAAGATCCGCAGAGCCGCTTCGTGGATGTGCTCGCTTTTGCCGCCGCCCTGGAAGAGGCTGGCCGGTCTCCCTCACATATGCCATTTGTAACGTCAGTCGACGCTGAGCTACTCGTCAATGGCGGGCATGTGCGCTATACCGATCTGCCGCTTCCGCTCACGCCACTTTTTGGGCGCCAGGAGATACAACAGGGAGTGCGAGAACTGCTAGCGCGCCCCCAGGTGCGTCTGCTCACCTTGACCGGCGCGCCAGGTGCCGGCAAGACACGCTTAGCTCTGGCCCTTGCGAGCGATCTGTTGGAGGAGTTTACCCATGGCGTGTGTTTTGTGCCATTAGCCCCCATCAGTGATCCCGACCTGGTTCCGTCCGCCATTGCGCATGCGCTTGGACTCCTGGAGCACGGGAAGCGCTCCCCTTTCGAATACCTTCGAGCGTTCCTGCGCGACAAGCAGCTGTTGCTGCTGCTGGACAATTTTGAGCAGGTGCTCCCTGCAGCTCCCCTGCTGCTCGATCTCCTCATGGCTTGTCCCGAACTCAAGATACTGGTGACCAGTCGGGCCGTGCTCCATCTGGAAGGCGAATATATATGTACTGTGCCGCCACTTGAGGTGCCCAATGTGCAGCACCTGCCGGGACAGGGTGCGCTATCGCAGATCGCAGCAGTGGCACTCTTCGTAGAGCAAGCACAGGCCAGCCAGCCAAGGTTCGAGCTGACCACAGAAAATGCACCAGCAGTTGCTGAGATCTGTGTCCTGCTGGATGGTTTGCCTCTGGCGCTCGTCCTGGCGGCTGCACGCGTCAAGGTGCTTCCACCTCGGAAGCTGTTGGCCCGCCTCTCGCATCGCTTCGAGGTGCTCGCCGGCAGCAGACGGAGTGCGCCTGCCCACCAGCAGACGCTGCGCGACACCATTTCCTGGAGTTACAACTTGCTCTCGACCGAGGAGCAAACTATCTTCCGGCGCCTATGTGTCTTCACAGGAGGCTGTACCCTGGAAGCGGCCGAGGCAGTCTGCGCGGTTCCAGGAGAGAGCACCACTCCTGTCCTGGAAGTGGTCTCCTCACTGCTTGATGACAGCCTGCTCTGGCTACAGAGCCAGGAAGGAGAGGAGCCTCGCCTGCAGATTCTGGAGATACTCCGTGAGTATGGGGTGGAGGCGCTTGAGGCACCCGCAGAGCTTGAGCGCGCCAGGGTGGCTCATGCGGCTTACTACCTGGCGCTCGCCGAGCGTGCCGGAGCGAACTTGCGAGGTGCAGAGCAAGGGTACTGGGCGGATCTGCTAGACAAAGACTATGATAACATCCGGGCAGCGTTGCAGTGGCTGTTGGAGCATCACGAGATAGAGGAAGGAGTGCGCCTGGCAACTGCCCTGCAGCAGTTCTGGTTATTGCGTGGCTATCTGAGTGAGGGGCGTCGTTTCCTGGAACAGTCCCTGGAGCAAGCACGTACAGAGCAGGTCGCTCTTTCACCACAGGTGCAGGCACGAGCGCTCTATGCGGCCGGATACCTGGCGTTCTTTCAGAACGATCCGGGAAAAGCCTTTGCGCTGCTCGAAGAGAGCGAGCGGCTGAGTCGACAACTGCAAGACAAACGAGGCATCGCCATCGCACTGACGTACCTGGGAGCGCTTATCCATAATCGCGGGGAGATAGAAGCGCAAGTGACGATGCACGAAGAAGCATTGCGGCTCTGCAAAGAAGCAGGCGAGAATAGCGCTCTCGCTGAACTTTTAGTAGTGTTGGGATCAAGAGCGCTCTATCACGGGAAGTATACGCAGGCTAGTGAGCTCCTTGAGGAGAGCCTGGTCTTGTTAGAAGGAGTGGGAGATGTCTGGTTAAAAGCCGCTACCCTGTACTTCCTGGGGTGGGTTGCGTATGAGCAGAGAGCCTATGCAGCCGCACGAGCGCTGACCCAGGAGAGCCTTGCCCTCTTCAAAACGTTGGGGAAAGCTGTCTTTTACCTGGAGGTTTTAACTCTCCTGGCGTACGAATTGGTATCGCTTGGAGATACTCCAAGCGCGCACGCATTGCTGAAGGAGGTACTTTCGCTCAGTCGAGAGCTCGAGAGCCAGGACGATAGTGGACGGGCGCTCTGCGGGTTGGGTCATCTGGCCTTGCGTCAAGGAGACCTGGCACAGTCACGTTCCTCCTATGAGGAATGTATTACCACCTTGCAAGGGCGCTGGATGATCCCACGCCTGAAGTGGGCGCTGACCGCAAGCCTGGAAGGGCTGGGGGAAATCGCGCTTGCAGAGGGACAGGCTTCCTTGTCTGTCGTGCTGTTCGCGGCGGCCAGTGCCTCTCGCACCGCTCATGGGTATGATTACCGAATCGGGATCGAGCAGCCCTACTACGACCGTACGCTGGCGGCAGCTCGTGCTGAGCTTGGGGAACAAGCCTTTGCTACTCTGTGGGCCCAGGGTCAACAACTCACGCTACTCCAGGCGCTGGCCAAAGCGAGATCACCCATCGTCATGCCAACCCCAGATCAAGAGGCGCCAACGATACCCTCTCCGCCTTCTGCTCCTCCCGGAGGGTTGACGGCGCGTGAAGTCCAGGTGTTGCAATTGGTAGCAATGGGACTCTCCAAGAAGCAGATTGCCGAGCAGCTTGTCCTGAGCCCCCATACCGTGAATGTGCATATCCAATCGATCTACGGGAAGCTCTTGATCAATTCACGCAGTGCCGCTACCCGCTATGCCATCGAGCATCATCTTGCTTGAGCAAAGAAGAACAGCTGGTGAAGCGGTGTGATGCGTGAGTACTCAGGATCATGCAGGAGCTCTGACCCTCACCCCATTCCGTTCGCTCACATCGTCTCTGGCTGTCCATAGCGCAAACACGCTAGGCGATACGATCAACGCCTGTGCTTTCTAATCGTCGACATCGGCAAAAATAGTGCGTTTAGATGATGTGTTTTTGCCCTTACATCAGTATACTCCATAATGGCAGATAGAGGAATCTGGCAGGAGTCGTGAGCGAGATGAAGCCACACCATATGTGTGAGTAAAATGCGCCTGCTCTTGTGTGGTTTCTTCCTGCATCGTTCTGATCTGAGCAGAACAAGGCCAGTGGGTTTGCCCTCTGACCTCAATCAACGTGTATATGTCTAATTCGAAAGGAGTACGCATCCAATGGCAACGTTAGTCGTCTTCAAGTTTCCCACGGCCGAGGGGGCCGATACGATGCTGTCCACCTTGGAGGGCCTGCAAAAGCAGCAGTTGATCCAGATTCAAGATGGAGCCATCCTCAGCTGGCCTGCAGGCGCCAGTAAACCCAAGACCAGGCAACTCTCCAAGGGCGCAACGACCGGGGCCGGCGCGCTGGGTGGCGCGTTCTGGGGATTTCTGTTCGGCTTGCTGTTCTTCGTCCCATTCTTCGGCCTGGCGGTGGGTGCCGCGATGGGAGCCTTGATGGGGCACTTTGCGAACTATGGCATCGACCAGGGCTTCATCGACCAGGTGCGCGCCAAGATCACCCCTGGGACCTCGGCCTTGTTCCTGTTGTCGAGCGGAGCCGTGGTAGACCGGGTGGCTGAGGCAGTCAAAGGCCAGCAGTTCGAGATCATTCAGACCAACCTGTCCAAAGAGCAAGAAGACCAGCTGCGCGCGGACTTCGGGGAGTAGCGCAGAGCGTATCGCTCGCTGCTCTTATAGTATAGGGGGATGGCCAGGCAGCGTCTGGCCATCCCTGGCGCATCCTTTATAAAGATAGTGTATTTTGAGGTGGTATTTGGATTCCCAGACCTCTATACTTCAAGTAGTAGCCTGGTTTGTCCA
>WNGD01006169.1_pt1 | contig 11510 bp, 12 predicted proteins | sample 5400671 | NCBI WGS metagenome assembly WNGD01 (sample SAMN13153369, study PRJNA577476) | soil metagenome | isolation source: 40 cm soil or saprolite under grassland replicate 2 | place: USA:California | collected 2016-06-15
GGTGGGGTTCGAGCTGTACACGCAGCTCCTCGAGGAGGCGGTGAACGAGCAGCGCGGCGCGCCGAAGGCCGTGGCCCTGCCCGAGATCACCGTGGATCTGGCGCTGTCTACCGCGATCCCCGACGAGTACGTGCCGAGCCGCCAGCGCAAGCTCGAGCTCTACCGGCGCATCGCGGAGCTGCGCTCGCTCGACGATCTCGGAGCGCTGCGCGACGAGCTGCGCGACCGGTACGGGCCACCGCCGGATCCGGTGCGCAACCTCCTCTACGGCGTCGAGGTGAAGCTGCGTGCGGTGAGCGCGGGCGCGACCGAGGTGCGGGCGCGCGGTCCAGAGCTGCGGCTCGTGCTGTCTCGCGACATCACGGCGCAGCAGCGCGGCGCGGTCACGCGCGTGTTCCCGAAGGCCCAGACCGGCCAGCGGCAGATCCGCCTCTCCGTGCTCGACACGCGCGGCGACTGGCGCGACGCGCTCACGCGGCTTCTCGATCTGGTGGCGGCGTGAGGATCGGCATCGATCTCGACGACGTGATGGCGATCTGCGCCGTGCCGTACCTGCGAAAGTTCGCCGAAGAGTTCGGCGTCGTGCTCCCGGACGAGCAGGAGATCGGATGGCACCTGCTGTCCCGGATGCAGAAGGACACGCCGTATGACAAGCTCGTCCCCGGTCTCGAGCGCGTGACACCCGAGCAGCGCGACCGTTTCCGCATGAAGCTGTACGACGGCAAGTTCTTCGGTGAGCTCGAGGTGTACGAGGATTGCCCCGCGGTGCTCGAACAGCTCGTCGCGGCCGGTCACGAGCTCTACTTCATCACCGCGCGCGCGGAGCGCCGGCGAATGATCACGGAGACGTGGCTGCGTGAGAAGGGCCTGTTCGATTACGCGAAGGCCGTGCACCTGAAGCCGCTCGGCGAGTTCCGGCCGGACCAGCCACGTGGGCGGTACGACCCGCAGGGCTCGGCCGCCTACAAGACGCGGCTCGCGCTCGAGCTGCGCCTCGACGCGTTCTGCGAGGACGACGATCTCATCTCGCGCAGCCTCGCCGAGGCGGGCGTGCGCGTCTTCCTGTTCGACCATCCCTGGAACCGCGAGGTCGAGCATCCCCGCGTCACTCGCGTGAGCGGCTGGTCCGAGGTCCCCGACCTGCTCGCGGTCGCATGACCGAGCTCACCACCTTCTATTTCGTGCGCCATGGCGAGAGCGAGGCGAATGCCGCGCGCCGGTTCGCCGGGCGGACCGACAGCCCGCTCACCGCGCGTGGCCGGCAGCAGGCCGAGGTGGTCGCCGACACGCTCGCCGGCACGAAGTTCGATCGCATCGTCGCGACGCCGCTCCATCGCTCGCTCGACACCGCGAACGTCATAGCGAAGCGCCTGGGCCTGCCGGTCGAGATCGAGCCGGATCTCGTCGAGATCGACGTCGGCGACAAGGCCGGCGCCGCCTGGGACGAGATCGCCGCGCTGCCCGAGTGGCGGGACGACGGCTTCGTCTCGTGGCCGAACGGCGAGACGCTCGAGGGGGTGCTAACTCGAAGCCTCCGCGCGCTGCGGCGCCTGGCGCGCGAGACGCCGGGAGGGACCGTCCTCGTCGTGGGTCATGGCGGCGTCACGCGCATCCTCGTTTCGCACTTCCTCGGCATCCTTCCGCGACTCGACCGCTCGCCGGCGCGCAACACCAACCTCACCGTGCTCGTCTTCGACGGCGACACCGGACGCCTGGAAAAGGTCGCCGAAAGCTCCCACATCGGTGAGACGCATTAACCTTCCCGCGTGGCCGTGACGACAGACCTCGCCTCGAAGATCCGCGACATTCCGGACTTCCCCAAGCCCGGCATCCTCTTCAAGGACATCACGACGCTCCTAAAGGACGGTGACTCGTTCAGGGCTGCCGTCGACGGGATGCTGGAACGCATCGGCAAACGCGAAATTGATGTCGTCGTCGGCATGGAGTCGCGCGGCTTCATCTTCGGCGCACCGATCGCGTACAAGCTCGGCGTGGGCTTCGTGCCGGTCCGCAAGCTCGGCAAGCTGCCCGCCGACGTGGTGAGCGTCGAGTACGACCTCGAGTACAGCTCGGCCACCCTTGAGATGCACCGGGACGCGATCAAGCCCGGCGCGAAGGTCCTGATCGTGGATGACCTGCTGGCCACAGGCGGGACCGTCGCGGGAACGATCGAGCTCGTGAAACAGCTCAAAGGGGAGATCGTCGCGCTCGCGTTCCTCATCGAGCTCACGGCTCTCAAAGGACGCGACAAGCTCGCGGGCTACGACATCGTTACACTCATACAGGCATAGCCTTCCAGCGACCGGCGGAGGCCCGCTTGGTCCTTTTCACTAAGAAGGAGGACCGATGACCGCGGCCCCGCTGTTACCCGAGATCCGCCTCGCGGACCAACCCTCCGCCGAGAGTGCGCGCGCGTTCTTCCAGCGCGACCGGCTCATGTCCGCGTACGCGCTCGCCGACATCGACGCCGCCGAGATCGAGAAGGCGCGCTGGTGGACCGCCACGCGCGGCGATGTGGTCGTCGCGTGCGCACTGGTCGTCGAGGCGCTGCCCTTCCGGCCGTGCTTCGCGAGCGGTGAGAGCGAGGCGCTCGTCGCGATCTTCCGGGACGGCATCCGCGAACCGCGCATCGTCGTGGCGACGCCGCCGCCGGGCCGGCTCGCCGTGGAGAGCGTCTACCGCTTCGAGCGCGTCGAGAAGATGCACCGGATGGCCGTATCGGTCGCGACGTTCCGACCGCGCCTCAGCCACGCCGTCCGGCGCCTTGGGCCGGAGCAACTCGACGACGTGATCGATCTCTACGGCCACGCGTCGCGCACCTACTTCACGGAGGCGCGACTCGAGCGCGAGATCTACTTCGGCGTGTACGTGGGGACGACGCTCGTGTCCGCCGCCGGCACACACGTCCGCTCGCGTCTTTCGAACATCGCCGCCGTGGGAAACGTTCTGACGCGGATCGCCTACCGCGACCGCGGTATAGCGACCTCGGTGACGTCCGCGGTGACCGAGGCCGCGCTCGAGCAGCACCGCGACGTCGTGCTCAACGTGCGGCAGGACAACGCCCCGGCGATCGCCGTCTACGACCGCCTGGGCTACCACGTTCACGGACCATTCATCGAAGGCCCGGCGGTGCGTCGCTCGGCCTGGGATCGGATCCTGGGGAGGATGAAATGACCACGAGCACGGCACCGCATCACGACGTCGTCGACATCGGGCTGGCCGACGTCGGGGCCCGGCGGGTCGAGTGGGCCGCCCGCGAGATGCCGGTGCTCGCCGGCATCCGCAGGCGGCTCGCGAAGGAGCGGCCGTTCGCGGGGCTGCGCATCGCCGCCTGCCTCCACGTCACGACCGAGACCGCGAACCTCGCCATCGCCTTGCGCGACGCGGGCGCGAGCGTCGCGCTCTGCGCGTCGAACCCGCTCTCGACGCAGGACGACGCCGCCGCGGCGCTCGTCGCGATCGAGGGCATCGCGGTCTTCGCGCGAAAGGGAGAGGACCGCGACACCTATTACCGGCATATGAACGCGGTGCTCGAGACGAAGCCGCAGATCACCATGGACGACGGCGCCGACGTGGTCACGCTGCTTCACACCGAACGCAAGGATCTGCTTCCGCACGTGAAGGGCGGCACCGAGGAGACGACGACGGGCGTGATCCGCCTCCGCGCGATGGCAGCGGAAGGCGTGCTCGCCTATCCGATCGTCGCGGTCAACGAGGCGCAGACCAAGCACATGTTCGACAACCAGTACGGCACCGGACAGTCGGCGGTCGACGGCATCCTGCGCGCGACGAACATCCTGCTCGCCGGCAAGACCGTCGTCGTGGCCGGGTACGGCTGGGTCGGCCGCGGCGTCGCGTCACGCTTCCGCGGCATGGGAGCGATCGTCATCATCGTCGAGGTCGACCCGCTCCGCGGGCTCGAGGCGGCGATGGACGGCTATCAGGTCATGCCCATCGCGGACGCGGCTCGACGCGGCGATCTCTTCGTCACGTGCACGGGCAACGTGAACGTGATCGCGGCGAAGCACTTCGAGACCATGAAAGACGGCGCCATCCTCGCGAACGCCGGGCACTTCAACGACGAGATCGAGCTCGGCGCGCTCGCGAAGCAGGCGCGTTCGATGCGGGAGATCCGTCGCTTCGTCGACGAGTACGACCTCGGCGATCGAAAGATCTTCGTGCTCGGTGAGGGCCGCCTCGTGAATCACGTCGCCGCCGAAGCGAACCCGGCGGCGGTCATGGACATGTCCTTCGCGAACCAGGCGCTGTCGATCGAGTACCTCGTGAGGAAGGCCGGTACGCTTGCCCCGCAGGTCTACCCTGTGCCGCGCGAGCTCGACGAGCAGATCTCGCGCGCGAAGCTCGAGGCGATGGGTATGCGCATCGACAAGATGACCGAAGAGCAGGCGATCTACGCGAAGTCGTGGAAGGCGGGAACGTAGGAGTGACGAGCTCGTTCATGACGTCTGACCGCACCCTCTTCACCAGCGAGTCGGTGACCGAGGGTCACCCGGACAAGCTCTGTGACCAGATCTCGGACGGGATGCTGGACGAGTGCCTGCGCCAGGATCCGAACGCGCGCGTCGCGTGCGAGACCGCGACGACGACCGGCACCATTCTCGTCTGCGGCGAGATCACAACGACCGCGTGGGTCGACGTGCCGGCGCTCGTCCGAGCGATCGTGAAGGACATCGGCTACGTCAACGCGGACTACGGCTTCGATTACCAGAGCTGCGGCGTCCTCACCGCGATCAAGGAGCAATCTCGCGAGATCGCGCAGGGCGTCAACAGATCGCTCGAGGCGCGTGCGGGCACCGATCCGCAGGAGCTCGGCGCAGGCGACCAGGGGATGATGTTCGGCTTCGCGGTGCGCGAGACCGATGAGCTCATGCCTCTGCCGATCACGCTCGCGCACGCGGTCGCGAAAGAGCTCGCGGCCGCGCGTAAGTCCAAGCGGCTGCCCTGGCTGCGCCCCGACGGGAAGAGCCAGGTCACGGTCGAATACTCGCGCGGCGTTCCGCAGCGTGTGCATACGGTCGTGGTCGCGGCGCAACACGATCCGGGTATCTCGCACGACCAGATCGAGGCGGAGATCCGCGACGTCGTCGTGAAGGCGGCGATCCCGGAGCGCTGGCTCGACGCGAAGACGAAGTACCTCGTCAACGGCACCGGTGCGTTCACCATCGGCGGTCCGATGGGCGATGCCGGCCTCACCGGGCGCAAGATCATCGTCGACACGTACGGCGGCTACGCGCGGCATGGCGGCGGCGCGTTCAGCGGGAAGGATCCGACGAAGGTCGACCGATCGGCCGCCTACGCCGCGCGCTATGTCGCGAAGAACGTCGTCCAGGCGGGCCTCGCCGATCGCTTCGAGGTGCAGCTCGCGTACGTCATCGGTGGCGCGCAGCCGATCTCGCTCAACGTCGACACGTTCGGAACCGGCACGGTGGCGGACGAGACGATCCGGAGCCTGATCGCGGAGCACTTCGACTTCCGGCCGGGCGCGATCATCGAGCGCTTCCAGCTGCGTCGTCCGATCTACCGGCAGACCGCCGCGTACGGTCACTTCGGTCGGCCCGATCTCGACCTTCCGTGGGAGCGCACGGACCTCGCGCCGAAGCTGGCGCGCGCGGCCGGAGCGAAGGCAGCGCTCGCCTAGCCGCCTGCCCGCCGGGCCGTCCGGCCCGGGATGTGCATGCCCTCCCAGGGGTTCGGAACGGCGGGCGGCGCCCGTCCCCCCGAACGCCCGAGTCAAAGGAGGTCTGTCATGGCGAATTCGGATCTCGCGATGCGTCCAGCCGCCACCTCGTGGGGCGCGGTCCTGGGTGGCTGGGTCGCGACCATCGGCGCATCGGTCATCTTCGCGCCCGTCGTCGCGGGTCTTCTCGTCGTTCCCGGTACGCCGGCGAGCGGCGATATCGCGGTCGCCGTCCCGGTCGTGCTCGGCCTGTTCTTGTCCTACATCGTCGGCGGCTACGTCGCCGGCCGCATGGCGGGCTACCGCACCAGCTGGCACGGGATGATGACCGCGTTCTTCACGCTCTTCGTCCTTCTCGTGCTCATGCTGCTCGGCGTCGCCGCCGACAACGGGCTCTTCGCCGCGTCGGGTATCCGCTCCGCGGCCGACATCATCCCCGGCGTCCACGATCTCAACCTATACGCGCTCGGCGACGCGCTGACCTTCGGCGCGATCCTCGGTTTCCTCGCCGCGATCTTCGGTGGCTGGCTTGGCGGCCTGCTCGCGCCGTCTCACGTCGTGTCCGTCGTCGCTCCCGCGCGCCCGATCCCCATGGGCGCGCCGACGACCGTCGCGCGCACCACCGAACGGCGCGAGGTCGTGACCCAGCGTCCGCGACGCATCCTGCCGGCCTTCGGTCAGAAGGGTGGCGACCGCGTCGAGAAGGACGCGGTGCGCAGCCCACGTGAGGAGCGCCTCCCGGACCGCTCCTGAGCCACTGAACTGGTCCTACCAGTCAGACGTATCCTCCTCGACGACCGGCGAAGCGGTCTCGGAGGGGTGTGCATGACACGTTTGCTCGCGATCCTGACGACACTCGCCCTGGTGCTCGCAGCCTGCGGGAGTACGCCCGTTTCGGGAACGACCGGAGGCGGGGTGAGCGCCACGCCGGGGGCGGCGAAGCCGATCTACGGCGGGACCGTCACCTTCGGGCTCGAGAACGACGTGAGCAATCTCGACCCGATGCTGTCGGGCCTCTTCGTCGACCGGAACATCCACTATGCGATGTACGACTCGCTCGTTCGCGTCTCTCCGAAGGGCGACATCATCCCGTGGCTCGCGGAGAGCTGGAAGTACAGCGATGACGCGAAGAGCGTCACCTTCACGCTCCGCAAGGACGTGAAGTTCCACGACGGCTCGGTGTTCGACGCCGATGCCGTGAAGTGGAACATCGAGCGCTACATCCAGACGAAGGGCTCGAGCCGCACCGCGGACCTCGGCTCGGTGGACAGCGTCACCGTCGTCGATGCTTCGACGGTGCGCTTCAACCTCAAGGCCGCGTTCTCGCCGCTGCTCGGTGCGCTCGTCGACCGCGCCGGCATGATGGTGTCGCGCAAGGTCGTCGAAGCCATGGGCGCGGACTTCACGCTGAAGCCGTTCAAGGCCGGGACCGGCCCGTTCATCCTCACCGAGGCCGTGAAGAACGACCACTACACCCTCGAGAAGAACCCGGACTGGTGGGGCAAGGACAAGGACGGCAACAAGCTTCCGTACCTGGACAAGATCATCGTCAAACCGATCATCGACGCGGACGTGCGTCTCACCAATCTCCGCACCGGCGACCTGCAGGTCATCAATTCGCTGAATGGCAAGGACGTCCCGGCGGTCCAGAGCGACCCGACGCTCACCTATCAGCAGGTCGGCTCGTTCAGCTGGAACAGCCTGGTGCCGAACGAAGCGCCCGGCTACATCTTCAACGAGAAGCGCTACGTGAAGGCGGTCGCGATGGCGATCGACCGCGATGAGATCCTCGCGAAGGGCCCGGCCCAGGGCGTCGGCCTCGTCGGCTATGGTCCGATCTCGCCGGCGCACTTCGCGTTCGACGCGGCCTTCAAGCCGTGGCCCAAGGCCGACCCCGAAGGCGCCAAGAAGCTCGTCGCCGACGTCGGCAAGGGTCCGCTCAAGTTCGAGCTTCTCGTCCAGTCGGGTAGCCCCGCCTCGCTACAGGAAGCGCAGCTGATCCAGGCGCAGCTCGCGAAGGCCGACATCGTCGCCGACATCAAGACGCAGCTCTTCAACGACATCGTCACGCTCGCTCAGTCGCACAAGCACCCCGGCATCGCGATCTACGGCTGGAGCGGACGACTCGATCCCGACGGCAACACCTACGATTTCGTCGTAACGAACAGTCCGAACAACGACACCTCGTACTCCAACGATCAGGTCAACACCCTCATGAAGCAGGAGCGCGCGGAGTCGGACCCGGCGAAGCGGAAGGCGCTGCTCACGCAGGCGCAGCAGATCTACGTCGTGGACGACCCCGCACGCGTCTGGTACGGCTTCGGCGTCTCACCGATCGTCAGCATCAAGAAGCTCATCGGGATGGAGTCGTATCCCGATCGCATCCCACGCTTTCAGACCGCTCAGCTACAGAAATAGCGCTATAGGCGCGTGAGAGCGAAGGCGACGGAGTGATCAGCTACATCCTCCGTCGCCTTCTGCTCATGATCCCTGTCGCGCTGCTTGTCACGGTCGTCGTCTTCGCGCTCGCCCGTCTGTCCCCGGCCGACCCGGCGCTCGTCATCGCCGGCGAGCAGGCCGATCCGGCGGTGTTGACCGCGATCCGCGAGCAGCTCGGTCTCGACAAGCCGCTACCGGTCCAGTACGTCGCATGGCTGTCGCACGTGGTGCAGGGCGACCTCGGGCGTTCGTTCCAGACGAGGCAACGCGTGCTGGAGGCGATCACCGAACGGCTGCCGGCGACGATCGAGCTGGGCGCGGCGGCGATCCTCATCTCGGTGACCTTTGCCCTTGGCATCGGCATCCTGTCCGCGGTCAAACGCAACTCGCTCGTCGATCTCCTCTCGAGCAGCGTGACGCTGATGGGCGTGTCCTTTCCAAGCTTCTTCCTGGGCCTCCTGCTGATCCTGTTGTTCGCGTATGTCATACCCGGCCACATCTTCCCGCCGGGCGGCTACGTGCCCCTCGCGACCGATCCCTCCGAGAACCTGCGTCGCTTGGTCCTGCCGGCGGCGACGCTCGCCACCGCGAGCCTCGCGATCAACCTGCGGCAGGTGCGGTCGAGTCTGCTCGACGTCTTCGGCCTCGAGTACATGCGCACCGCGCGCGCGAAGGGGCTTCGCGAGCGCACGGTCATCGCCCGTCACGCGCTGAAGAACGCGCTCATCCCGATCGTGACGCTCGTCGGCATCCAGGTCGGCGCGATCATCGAGGGCGCCTTCATCACCGAGACTGTCTTCTCGTGGCCCGGCATCGGCCGCCTGGCGGTGCAGGCGATCCCGTCGCAGGACTACCCGGTCGTGCAGGGCGTGGTGCTCGTCTCCGCGATCTCGTACATGCTCAGCACGCTCGTCGTCGATCTGCTCTACGCGTGGCTCGATCCGCGCATCTCGTATGTGAGCGCCGCGGCGTGAGCGGAACCACTGTCCCACTTGCGCTCGGCCGCCGGCACGAGAGTCGGGCCTCGACGGTCGGCGCGTTCGCTCGGCGTAATCCGCGCATGATCATCGGCGGCGTGCTCGTCGTGGCCTGGGTTTTCGTCGCCGCCTTCGCTCCGCTCATCGCGCCCTACGATCCGATCAAGGTCATCCCGTCGGACGCGCTCATACCACCAGGGGCATCGCACTGGCTCGGAACCGACGACCTCGGCCGTGATGTCCTGTCGCGGGTGATGTGGGGGAGCCGCGTCAGCCTGTCGGTCGGCCTCATCAGCGTGTCGATCGGATTGCTCCTCGGCGTCACCATCGGGCTGGCCGCGGGCTACCTCGGCGGCACGTTCGACCTGATCGCGATGCGCGGGATCGACGCGCTGCTCGCGTTCCCGGCGCTCATCCTCGCGATCGCGATCACGTCCTCGCTCGGACCGCAGATCCAGAACGCGATGATCGCGATCGGCATCGTGGCGATCCCGGCATACGCACGCCTCACCCGCGGACAGGTGCTGACGGTCCGCGCGCGCGAGTTCATCGTCGCGGCGCGGACGATCGGCGCGTCGCCGCTGCGGATCGTCATCCGCCACATCTTCCCGAACGTCGTGAACGCGCTCATCGTGCAGGCGACGCTCTCGACCGCGTTCGCGATCCTGGCCGAGGCGGCCCTGTCGTTCCTCGGCCTCGGGCCGCAGCCGCCGTACCCGTCGTGGGGCCAGGACATCGCCTACTCGCAGCGCTATCTGCCCAACCTGAAGTGGTGGATGAGCGTCGGGCCGGGCCTCGCGATCTTCACCGCCGTCTTCGCCTTCAACTTCCTCGGCGACGCCCTCCGCGACGCCCTCGACCCGCGCCTTCGGCGCTCCGGCAGCTAGTACCGGAGTCCTGGGACCCACCGATACCCGACCGTCGCTGCTGGTGCGGGCGCGCGGTGCTACTCCTAGCGCGACATGCAGGTGAGCCAGGTCGCATATGACCGTTTCGTCGTGGAGCTCCCGCCGGCTGACGCGGACTACCGCCCGCTCGCCGACCCGGAGACCGTCGCCGAAACGGCCGCGTGGCTCTGGGAATTCGGGCCGACGCCGCTGGTGGCGGTCGTCAGCTACGACGGCGCCGCTCCGAACTGGCTCTCCGCATGGTCACCGCGCAAGGTCGACTCGACCCCCGAGGGCGCGAAGACGGGGGCCGCGGTCGTCCTGAGCGAACGATCGGACCTCGAACGCTTCCTCTCCGAAGGCGCGCCGCACGAGCACACCGAGCTCCTGTGGCCGAGCATCTCCGAGGCGAAGACGTTCGAGGCCCTGCACGCCGGCGGCACCGCGTGGCGGAAGACGATCGACGCGCACGCGAGGATCGCGAACAAGGGCGAGCGCTTCGAGGTGGAGCAGATCGAGCCTTAGCGGGCCGCGAGCAGTGTCCCTCGCCTCATCGTCCAGCCCAGCCCCGCGCCCAGCGCGGCGATCCCAAGAACCACGGCGGCCACATCGAGACGTCCACCCAGGAGGCTCGCGGCGGCGATCGGCAGGGCAACTCCCAGCGCGACAGCGACCCACCGCCGCGGCGCCGCGAGCGCGAGCGCGAGTGAGAGTCCGAGGATGAGCCCGACCTCGACGCCGGTGTCGTCGGTGCGCTGGTCATAACCGAGAAGGAAGAAACCCACCACGACCGCGGCCAGCAGGACGAGCAGATCTCTCACGGCTTCGTTCGTTGCAGCTTCTGCTGTGCCTCGGCGCCGAGCTCGCGCGTGCGAACGAACGCGGCATAGACCGCGCGCGACAGCACGGTGCGCATGGTGCCCTTCTCGAGCTCGTAGATCGCCGCGGCGCTGGTGCCACCGGGAGAGGTGACCATGTTCCGTAGCTCGGCGAGATGCCGCCCGCTCCGTCGCGCGAACGCGGCGGAGCCCTCGACCGTACGCAGCACGAGCTCTTCGGCGACGCGACGCGAAAAGCCGAGGTGCACGCCCGCGTCGACGAGCGCCTCCATCAACAGGAACACGTACGTGGGCCCGGTGCCGGAGAGCGCTGTCGCCATGTCGACCATGCCCTCCTCCTCGACCTCGATCTCCTCGCCAAGCGCGCCGAGGATCGCTTTCGCGCGGTCGCGCTGATCGCGGTCGACGCTCGCGGTCGCGCACCACGCCGTGATCCCCATCCCGATCTGTGCGGGGGTGTTGGGCATCGCGCGCACGATCGTCGCGTGCTCCAGACCTTCGCCGAGCACGGCGAGCGGCGCGCCGGCGATGATCGACAGGACCAGCTGGTCAGCGCGCAGCTTCCCGCGCAGCTCGCGGAGCACCGTCGGGAGCACCTGCGGCTTCACCGACAGCACGACGATGTGCGCGCTCTGGGCCGCTTCGGCATTCGATGCGAACGCCTTCACCC
>WNGD01009369.1_pt1 | contig 11510 bp, 9 predicted proteins | sample 5400671 | NCBI WGS metagenome assembly WNGD01 (sample SAMN13153369, study PRJNA577476) | soil metagenome | isolation source: 40 cm soil or saprolite under grassland replicate 2 | place: USA:California | collected 2016-06-15
GGTCGTTGCGCACGATCAGCTCGTTCTCTTCCGCTTCGCGCCGCGGGTTCGGCAGGTAGGCGATCTCGGCGCCCATCACGTCGGCGATCATCTTGGCGAGGTCGACGAGACGGTGCGTCTCGGTCATCTGGTTGAGGACCCGCACCCGGTCGCCCGCCCCGGGCGGGTTGGTGATCGCGATCTCGATGCAGCGGACGGTGTCGCGGATGTGAATGAACGCCCGGGTCTGGCCGCCGGTGCCATGCACGGTCAGCGGGTGCCCGATCGCGGCCTGCATCAGGAACCGGTTCAGCACGGTGCCGTAGTCGCCGTCGTAGTCGAACCGGTTGATCAGCCGCTCGTCCCGGCCGGTCTGGTCGGTCTGGGTGCCCCAGACGATGCCCTGGTGCAGGTCGGTGATCCGCAGCCCGTCGTTCTTGGCGTAGAACGCGAACAGCAGCTGGTCCAGGGTCTTGGTCATGTGGTACACCGACCCCGCGTTGGCGGGGTGCAGGATCTCCCGCTCCAGCTCGCCATCCGGCGTGGGTACCTTCACCGTCAGGTAACCCTCCGGGATCGGCGCGCTGCCCGACCAGCCGTACCCGTACACGCCCATCGTGCCCAGATGCACCAGGGAGGCGTCGATGCCGGTCGCCACGAGCGCTGTCAGCAGGTTGTGGGTTGCCCGCACATTGTTGTCCACCGTGTAGCGCTTGGTGTGCGCCGAGCGCATCGAGTACGGCGCCGCCCGCTGCTCGGCGAAATGCACGATCGCGTCGGGCCGGATGTCCTCCAGCACCGCCACCAGCCGGTCGTACTCGGTCGCCAGGTCCAGGTTGATAAAGCCGATCTCACGCCCCGAGACCTCACGCCACACCTGGATCCGCTCACCGATCGGGCGGATCGGTGTCAGCGACCCCACCTCAAGCTCGACGTCGATCTTCCGGCGGCTCAGGTTGTCGATGATGGTGATGTCATGGCCACGGTCCGACAGATACAGCGTGGTCGGCCAGCCACAGAAACCATCGCCGCCGAGAACCAGAACGCGCATTCCGACTCCCATCTTGCTCTGCCAACGACTAGGGACGCCCGCGGCCGCCGCCCCGGTGGGCGGGAACCGGCCTGCCCAACGCCGGCTCAAGCCACAACGTCCCGTAGGCGGTTAGTGTACCGGGCGATGTCCCTGGTGCTATCTGTCTGTAAGGGTAGCGACCGGTACCCGGGCCGCCTGCTGAGAATAGTGCGCGTCCCGGGACGCGGAAACCCAAATAGATCAGAACGGCGCTGGCTCGTCACCGCCGAATTCCCTGCTGAGAGGGTGTGTGTGATGCATATCACTGCCGACACCCGCCCGGAGCGGGGGGCCACCGGCATCGTCGGGGATGGTTGTCCCGTCATCGGTAATGTCCGTGGCATGCCCGCGGCCGGGCCTGACGCCGCGCCGGCGGGTCGCCGGGGCCACGCCACGCGGCCGGCCTAAGCTGGCCCTGCCCCGCCGGCGGCCATAGCCGGCCACCTTGCGGGCGTGCGCGATGTAGGGGGCGATTTCCGCCCGGAATCTCTCCGCGTTGTGGCTGCTCAGGTCGATCTCATAGGGTCTGCCGTCGATCTCGAACCGCACCGTCTCGCTGGCTTCCGAGGCATCCAGATCATCGATCAGGTGGACATGAATCTTCCTGGTCATATCCGCCCTCCGGGCGCCTGGTATGTGTGATTTGCCGGTACCCATGGTAACCAAGGGACGGCGGCCATCCCGGTATTGCGCGGCTTTGCCGCTGACGCGCGCCAGGCCCGGCGCGTCAGCCGGCCCCCGGCCGCAGCAGGCGGGCGTGCAGGTCACGGGTAGCCGGGCTGGGCGGGACGCCGAGCTCGTTGCTGAGGCGACGTTGCCGCGCTGCGCGAGCGCCTCCATCAGGACCCGGTACCCGCTCTCGCTGAAAGGCGCCCGTGCCACCAGTTCCCGCGCGCTGCGCTCGGCGGTTGCCAGTTCCGTGCCGCCCACGCGCAGCGATGCGCCCGCGTACGCCTCCAGCGCGCGAAGGTACAGGGCGTCAAGCTCTCGCCGGACATCGGCGATCCACGGCAGGTCGTCGCCGGGCAGGAACCCGCGCCTGGCGGTGAACAGGGTGATCTGCGCGGCGCCCCGGGCCTGGCCGGGGTCTCCGCGCACCATTGCCGACTCGGCCCGGTGAGCCGCCTCCCTGGCCGCCTCCAGGTCCACCCAGGCATCGTCCGGAAGGGAGAGCCTTGCCGCGCCCACCGGGATCGGGGCCTACGCCAGGCCGTATGTCTTCCATCTCAGCGTCGACACCACGCCGCGGCGCCCGGTCAGCTTCCTCGCCGCGGACGACCGCCCCCCGGCGCCTTCGCGCTGACGCACCCGGGCCGTTCCGCATCGCATGTCGATCCGGCCGGATGCCGTTCGTGTAGAGGGTGAGAAGCCGGCCGGTGCCGGGCGGTAACGTCAACGGAGGAAGGCAGATGAAGCAGTACCTGCTCAGCGTGTACCAGCCCGAGGGAACCCCGCCCTCGCCCGACGTCCTGGAGAAGATCATGCGGGACCTCGATGACCTGCGCGAGGAGATGAAGGCCGCCGGCGCGTGGGTGTTCTCCGGTGGCCTGAACGCCCCCAGCACGGCCACCGTGCTGCGGCCAGGCGGCGGCGAGGTGCTCATCAGGCAAGGAGTACCTCGGCGGGTTCACGATCATCACCGCGCCCGACCTCGACTCCGCGCTGGACTGGGGCCGCAAGCTCGCCCGGGCGACCACCCTGCCGATCGAGGTGCGGCCGTTCGCCGACGGGGCCGGGGGCTGACACCCGGCGTGCCCGCCCTTCTCGCCTCGGAGATCTCACGTGTGTTCCGCGAGGAGTACGGCCGTGCGGTCGCCGTCCTGGCCCGCCACTTCGGCGACATCGACATCGCCGAGGAGGCGGTCCAGGACGCGTTCACCGTGGCGGTCCAGCGGTGGCCGGCCGCCGGGCTGCCCCCGAGCCCGGCCGGCTGGATCATCACCACCGCCCGCAACCGGGCGATCGACCGCCTCCGCCGGGACGCGGCCCGCGAGGACAGGCACGCCCAGGCCGCCCTGCTGCATGCCCGCGGCGATCCGCCGGAGGAGGGTGCCGTGCGGGACGACCGGCTGCGGCTGATTTTCACCTGCTGCCACCCGTCGCTCGCCGTCGGCGCGCAGGTGGCGCTGACGCTGCGGCTGCTGGGAAGGCTCACGACGGCGGAGATCGCCCACGCCTTCCTGGTGCCCGAGCCGACGATGGCGCAACGCCTTGTCCGGGCCAAGGCCAAGATCCGTGATGCGAGGATTCCGTACCGCGTGCCGAGGGAGGCCGACCTGCCAGGCCGCCTGCGGGCCGTCCTCGCCGTCGTCTACCTCATCTTCAACGAGGGCTACACGGCGAGCTCGGGAGACCGCCTCACCCGCGATGACCTCTGCGCCGAGGCCATCCGGCTCGGGCGGCTGCTGGCCGAGCTGATGCCCGATGAGGCTGAGGTCGCCGGGCTGCTCGCGCTCATGCTGCTCATCGAGTCGCGCCGGGCCAGCCGCACCACCCCGGACGGCGGCCTCGTCCTGCTGGCCGACCAGGACCGCAGCCGCTGGGATCGCGGCCTGATCGCCGAAGGCCAGGCCATCGTCCGCCGATGCCTGCGGCGGGACCAGCCCGGCCCGTACCAGATCCAGGCGGCGATCAACGCGGTCCACAGCGACGCACCGACCGTGGCCGCGACGGACTGGCGGCAGATCTTGCAGCTGTACGACCAGCTCGCCGCGCTCGCCCCGAGCCCGGTCGTCGCGCTCAACCGCGCGGTCGCGGTCGCCGAGGTGGAGGGCCCGGATGCCGCCCTCACCCTCGTGGACGGCCTCGGCCTGCGTGACTACCACATGTCTCACGCCATCCGCGCCGACCTGCTCCGGCGCCTGGGCCGCAGCTCCGAGGCGGTGCTGGCGTACGATGCGGCGATCGCCCGCACCGAGAACGCCGCCGAGCGTGACTTCCTGCGGCGCAGCCGCCAGGCGCTCAGCGAGGCATCATGATCCGCCGTCGTGGCGCCGTCCGCCGGGCCGTCAGCGGGCCAGCTGCACCACGGTCACGAAGAAGTCGTCGATCTGCCGGATGACTTCCATGAAGCGCTCGAAGTCCACCGGCTTGCTGACATAGGCGTTGGCGTGCATGGCGTAGCTACGCAGGATGTCCTGCTCGGCCTGTGAGGTGGTCAGGATGACGACCGGGATGACCTTGAGCACCGGATCCGCCTTCAGCTCGGCGAGCACCTCCAGGCCGTCCCGGCGCGGCAGGTTGAGATCGAGCAGGATCAGGCCCGGGCGGGGCGCGTCGGCGTAATCGCCGACCCGGTGCAGGAACTGCAGCGCCTGTTCACCGTCGGTCACCACGTGAAGCTCGTTGCGAATCTTGTAATGCCCGAACGCTTCCCTGGTCATCAGGATGTCGCCCGGATCGTCCTCGACCAGCAGTACATCGACGGCCTGGCCCTGGCGGCGCTCAGTCATGCGCATCCTTATCTTCGGGCGGCGCGGGCAGCGTGAAACAGAACCTGGCGCCGGAGGTGACCGTTGTGTCCAGCCAGATGCGGCCGCCGTGGTATTCAATGATCTTCCGGCACATGGCCAGCCCGATACCCGTTCCCGGGTACGCCGCCTTGTCGTGCAGGCGCTGGAAGATCACGAAGATCCGCTCGGCGTACTCGGCGGGGATCCCGATGCCGTTATCGGTGAGCGAGAACAGCCAGTACTCGCCGTCCCGGCGGGCCGACACCGAGACGCGTGGCGCCTGGTCGCCGGTGAACTTCAGCGCGTTGCTGAGCAGGTTCTGGAACACGGCGGTGAGCAGCGAGGTCTCCCCCAGCACCACCGGGAGGTCGCCTACCTCGATCGTCGCGTGTGACTGCCTGACGGCCGGGCCAAGGTTCGCCCACGCCTGGGCAAGCAGTACGGCACACGAGACCCGTTCCCGTCGTTGCGCGGTACGCCCCACACGGCTGAACGCCAGCAGGTCGTTGATCAGCGCCTGCATACGCTTGGCGCCGTCGACGGCGTGCTCGATGTACTGGTCGGCCTTCTCGTCGAGCCGGCCGGCGTAGCGGCGCTGCAGCAACTGGCAGAAGCTAGCCACCTTGCGCAGCGGCTCCTGCAGATCATGTGAGGCCACGTAGGCGAACTGCTCGAGTTCCGCGTTGGATCGCTGCAGGTCCTCGGTCCTGGCCTCCAGCCTCATGTGCGCCGCACGGACAGCCGACAGTTCCGCCACGATGCGCTCGCGCATGCTGTCGACGTCCGTCCCGACCGTGCGCATCTCCTGTGGCCCGCTGGATTCCACATGGTGCGCAAAATCACCGTCGGCCACCTTGCGGGCGTCGGCGGCAAGGCGGGACAGCGGCCGGATCACGGATCGTTCGAGACCGAACGCGAGGACGACCAGGACGATCACCAGCGCGATCCCGATGCCGATGCATATCGCGTTGAGCGTCACCGCGGAATTGTTCAGCCGTGAGACAGCTTGCACCCGCTCGCCGGCCAGGTCGGCCTGCAGGCTGTCCAGCGCGCCGCGCAAGCTGTCGAACTCCGCTTTGCCCTGTCCGGCCGCCGGGCTGACGACTGGCCTACCGCTGGCGGTCACCTGGCGGATCGTCGGCTCGGCGTAGCTCGACCGCCAGGTGCCCGCCCGGGCGATCACCTGGGCGAGGTCGGCCGAGGCGGCCGGCATGCCGGTCAGCAGGCGACGCAGGGCGCTGACCTCCTGCTGCTGCTGGGCGAGGCCCTGGACGTACGGTTTCAGGAAGGTGCGCTGTGCGCTGAGCGCGTAGCCACGGACCCCGGTTTCCTGGTTGAGGAACGCGATCCCCAGTTGCGAGGTGCGAAACGCCGCGGGGTCGATCTTGCCTACCACCCGGTCCCGGGCGCCGGCCAGGTTGGCGAGCGCCGCGCCGCCGAGCGTGATCGCGAGCACCGCGAACAGCGCGGCAATCAGGACGCCAATCCCGAAAATCCGCCGTAGCGGCCAGCCCGTGGCCAGCCTCGCGGCCAGGGCGCGGGCACGGGCACGACCGGCCGCCGCCGCGGCCGCATCGGCCTCGGCGTCCGGCCTGGTCCCGGCCAGCCTGATGCTGGTATTGGGCAAGATCCCGGCCGGATTGACGCCGGGGTGCGGTCCATTGCCGACCGACGCGCCTGCGGCGCCCGGCCCGGTCGCGACGCCGTCCGCATCGGCACCCGGCACAGCCGCCCCGGCCTCCTCGACGCGGGCGGCCTGCCCATCCCTGGCCAGCTCGTCCCCGCTGCCCGGGCTTGTCTTAGCGGCATCGGTGCCGCCGGGCACACGCGGGGCGTCGGGCTGACCGCTCATCCGTCCACCAGCGAAGGGAATCCGAGGGCCAGGACGGCAAGGTCGTCGTCCAGGTCGCCCCCGTTGAGCTCACGCACGTGGCCCACCAGCCACCCAAGGAGCTGCTCGTCGCGCTGACCGCGTTCTGGCGGTCCCGAGGCCCGCATGGTGTGCAGGAACGTGCGGATGATGTCGGTCAGCCCCTCACTCCCCAGCCGCTCGGGACCTTCGCCGATCCGCCCCTCGACCAGACCGTCGGTGTACATGATCAAGGACCAGGCGGGGCCGAGTTCCACCTCGCTGCTCGGCCAGTCCCGGGCGTGCGAGATGCCGGGGGGCGTGCAGATCGGCGCCTGGAGCTCCCGCACGCCGCCGGAGGTGATCAGCAGGGGCTGCGGATGACCGGCGAGGTGCAGCCGCCCATAGGAACGGTCGGGCGCGATCGACATCATGCACAGCGTGGCGAACAGCCTGTCCTCATGGCGCTCGTGCTCCAGCACCTGCTGGACCGCCGAGAGGACGTCGGCCATCGGCCGGTCAGCCAGCACCATCGTGCGCCAGGCCACCCGCAGGCAGACGCCGAGGGCGGCCTCTTCGGGGCCGCGCCCGCAGACGTCCCCGACCATCACATGCACCCATCCGTCGGGTCCCTCGACGAGGTCATAGAAGTCCCCGCCGAGCAGCATCTGTCCCCCGCCGGGGCGGTAACGCGCCGCTACGGTCAGCCGCGAGTCCGACAGCAGCGGAGACGGCAACAGGCCGCGCTCCAGCCGGGAGTTCTCCCGCGCGTAGATCTGTGCCTCACGCAGCTGGCTCTGAACCTCCTCCGAGCGTCGGCGTTCCACCGCGTACCGGATGACCCGGTTCAGCAGCGGCCCGTCGACCTGGCCCTTGACCAGGTAGTCCTGCGCTCCCGCACGCACTGCTTCGGCGCCGAGATGCTCATCGGCCACTCCCGTCAGCACGACCACGGCAAGGCGGGGCATGTGCTCCTGCAGCCAGCGCACCCCCTCCAGCTGCTGCAATTCCGGGGTGTCGGGCAGGCCCAGATCCAGCAGGACGCAGGTCGCGCTGGAAAGGAGTGGCTTCGCCTCAGTCATGGATCGCGCCCGGCGCAAGGTGACCGCGGCTGCCACGTCCAGCAGCAGCTCTTCGACCAGCAAGGCGTCGGCGTCATCGTCCTCGATGAGCAGCACTTGCATCGGGCCGGGCGCCGTCACCGGGGGCGCCGTGGCCTGCCTGGCATCCTGAGTCACCATCTGAACCTGTTCGTGGTTTCGTGAGCATTCGCCCTGTTCAACAGGCTGGGTTGGGCCAGCATAGTTGGCCGAATAGGTCCGCATGGCCAAGCTGCCGAATGCGGGCACTCATGGCCTGCCTTGGCGGCCGGTCCTTGTGGGCCACATCGAACCACCCGCTCCGGCCGGCCTGCCCTGCTGAGCCCTCCTCGTGCCGCCAGCATCTGCTGGAGGTACGCGCGAGGGCGTTTCGCCACCATTGGTCATCATGTCGCCCCAGGCCGCGCGGTCACGGTGATGGGGCATGCGTGAAGTGCAGTCGCCCGCGTCAATTGGACTAGTAAGAAGCCTAGCTCGCATCCGCGGATCCCGGCCGGGCAGGAAGAACGGATCCCGGCCGGGCAGGAAGAAAGCCGCCGGACGCACGGCCTGCCACCGGGCGTCCGTTCTACCGGCGGGCGCGCGGGTCATCACCCACGGTGGACCAAGTATGGCGCCCGCTTGGCATATTTCTCAGATGCTTGATATAGTTTGCAAAACGATCCCGAGGAGGACCAGCGTGAGTGAGACCCGTATCCCGGGCCAGGAGCTACAGGACGAGATCCTTAAGACTGTCCGCAAGAGCCAGGAGGCCGTGGTCGACGCGATCAGGACGTGGGCTGAGACCGTCCAGTCGATCGCACCGAAGCTGCCGGCCGTGAACATGCCGCTCGCGGACAAGCTCCCGAAGCCGGAGGACGTGGTGGCGAGCGCCTACGACTTCGCAGAGCAGCTGCTGGCCAGCCAGCGGACGTTCGCGGAGGACGTGCTCAAGGCGACCACACCCCTTGTCCAGGGCAAGGGCAATGGCCGGGCCGCCAAGGCCACTGCCGCAGCCAAGTGAGATCACGTGGGCGGCGGGCCGGGTGGCCGAGCCCGCCGCCCACGCTTCACTGCTCACTAAGCTGAGCGCGCACTGGTTGTGTACAGGCTCGTAACGAGGAGCTGTCATGAGCGATCCGTGGGAGGCGCAGAGGGAGGCGCTTGGCTCGTTCATCCATGCCCAGCGGAAGATGGCCAACCTGACGCTCCGGCAGCTCGCGGAGTTGACCAGCCTTTCCAACCCCTACCTCAGCCAGCTGGAGCGCGGGCTGCACCAGCCCTCCGTCCGTGTCCTCAAGCTGATCTCCGACGCCCTGAACGTCTCCGCTGAGACGCTGCTGGCCGAGGCTGGCCTGATCGCTCCGGCAGACGACGGCCAGGATGAGACGGAATCGGCGAACCCATCGACGGAAGCCGCGATCCGCGCCGACGGACGTCTGTCCGAGGATCAGAAGTCCGCGCTGATCGCGGTCTACCGGAGCATGCTCCCGCCCGATTAGCAGAGTCGCCGAGCACAGCCAGGGACCGCGCCCGCGGCCGCACGGCCATCCAGGGCCCGCGGTTTCGCGCTAAACGGCACCCCGCAGCTTCGAGGTACGGCAGCCCCAGCTTCGAGGTACCGGCAGCCCGAGCTTCGAGGTACCGGCAGTTCATGGTCGCGGCGCCAGGTTGCGGATCCAGCGCCCTGGACATGAGCCACGCGGCGGCCGCGTGGGTAGCGTGTTCGGCATGGCGGTCTGGGACGAACTGAGGCAGGCTCTCGGCCATCTCGCGCGCGAGCAGCCGGGCACGCTGCTCGAGTTTCCTGATCCCGGTAGCGAGCGCGCCCAGCCGCCGTTCCAGATCAGGCTCGCCCCGCCGGCTCTCGCGGCTGCCGACGATCTGCACCGGCGTTTCGGCGACGACGTGCTCCTCACGGTGGGCTATCTGCCCTATCCCCCGGAGCGCCAGCCGGACCCGGCCCTCAGCCGGCTCACGGGGCAGCCGCTCGGTGAGCCGCTCGACCCCCGCGAGACAGACGTCCAGCTGGATGGCCCCGCAACCGTCCGATCCGGGCAGACGCTGCACCATGGCCTGCTGGTAGGCAACCTCACCGACCGGGAACTGACGATTGCGACCAACGGCCAGGTGACCGCCGCGGTGGTTGACCCGCAGACTGGGCTCGTCGTCGGCGGCTTCGCCGGCGCCCAAACCCTTGTTCGCATCGACTTCCACGTGGTTCCGGGGGCTACCGAGCGGATCCCGCTCCTCATCGGGACCGCCAGCGTCGTGCCCGATCTGGGCTACACGGTGCCGCCTGGGATGTGGGGAATCCACGTCCCGCTTGATCTGCTACCGGACGGCCACACACAAGAACTACGGCGGACCCCGCTGCTTCCCCTCACGATTACCGCCTGACCCGTACCACCCGGCCCTCACCCCGCCGCCACCCAGCCAGCCGGCCCGACGTCACGAATCCTGTTTACATATGCCGTATACCGTATATGGTAGGTCAGTCATCCCCAGCTTCCCTGACCATGGAACTCACCTGGGGGCTGAATGGCTCAGCAATTGGCCCCTCTCACAGAGAAGCCAGAGAGTCTGACCCAGCTCGTCTATCAGGCACTCCGCGACGCGATCATCAGCAAGCGCCTGCCCCCGGGCGAGCGCGTGTCGGAGGCGAGCCTTGCCCGGCAACTGAGGGTGAGCAAGACACCCGTGCGCGAGGCGCTGCTCAGGCTCCACGCGATCGGCCTGGTCGAAGCCGACGGTGGGCGTGGCGGCCGCATTGTCCGCCCGTCGGCCGAGCTGATACGGCACACCTACGAGGTTCGGAGTGCCCTGGAATCGCTCGCCGCCCGGCTCGCGGCTGAGCGGGCCACCCCGGCTCAGCGCAGCCAGCTGCTCGAGCTTGCGGCCGCGTCCCTCGCCGCCGCGCAAGACCAGGACCTGGACGGCTTCCGGCGCCATGACGAGACGTTCCACGACGTGCTCGCCGCCGCCTCCGCGAACTCCTACCTGGCCAGGCTGATCGACAACGCATACACGCTCACCGCCGCCGCGCGGCAGCGTGACGTGCCCCGAGCAGGTGACTCCACCGACTGTGCCACCGGCCACATCCGGATCGCCGAGGCGATCGCGGGCGGCCACGCCGCCGCCGCGACGGCGGAGGCTGCCGCACACGTCGAGATGGTGGGCCGACTCGTCCTCCAGGCGTTCCTTGAAGGCATCTGAGCCAACACACATCTACCTCAGTGAATGAGAGGGCCGACAGTCCATGAACACAAACGATCACGGAGCACGGGCGGACGAGCCCGGGATCCGCACAGATCCGCTGGACCGACGTCAATTCCTCCGCGGCCTGGCCGGGACGGGAGCGCTGGCGGGCGCTGGCGGCCTGCTGGCGGCGTGCAGCTCAGGCTCCTCGACACCCGCGGCGAGCAGCCCAACGGCGACATCGGCCAGGAAGAGGGGCGGCAGCCTGAAGGTGGGCCTCACCGGCGGCTCGGGCTCGGACACGCTCGACCCGCACAATGGGCTCACCTATCTCGACACGGCTCGCGCACAGTCGCTCTACCAGCCGCTGCTCCAGCTGAACACCCGGGCGCAGGCCGAGTTCGTGCTGGCGGAGGAGATCAGCCCGCGCGGATCAACGTCGCAGTGGGTCATCCGGCTCCGGCCCGGCATCACCTTCCATGACGGCAAGCCGCTCACGGCGGACGACGTCATCTTCACCCTCAGCAGGATCAAGAACAAGAAGCTGACCGGCTCGACGCCGCTGGGGCCCGTCGACGTGAAGGGCCTCAAGAAGCTCGACAAACGCACCGTCCTGGTTCCGATGACGAGCCCCTACGGCAGCTTCCTCGACCAGCTGGCGTACTGGTACTACCTGTACGTCGTGCCGGTCGGGTTCAACCCGAGCAAGCCGAACGGCACCGGGGCGTTCAAGTACCAGAGCTTCACGCCGGGCCAGCGCAGCGTCTTCGTCCGGAACCCGAACTATTGGAAGCCGGGCCTGCCGTACGTCGACACGCTGACGATCATCGATTTCAGCGACAGCGCCTCGCTGCAGAACGCCCTGGTGACAGGCGTGATCC
>WNGD01006533.1_pt1 | contig 11508 bp, 14 predicted proteins | sample 5400671 | NCBI WGS metagenome assembly WNGD01 (sample SAMN13153369, study PRJNA577476) | soil metagenome | isolation source: 40 cm soil or saprolite under grassland replicate 2 | place: USA:California | collected 2016-06-15
GTCTTCTCCATCGGTTACTACCGCCAGGGGGATCTCGCCTTTCTCGGCCAGGCGGTGCCCGACTGGACGTCCTTCGACCAATACTTCTGTGCCATCCTCGGCCCGACGTTCCCCAATCGCATCTACCAGCACGCGGGCCAGACCGATCGCATTGCCAACACTGCCGCGATCTCGCCGCTGCCGACGATCTGGGACCGGCTCGCCGCCCGCGGGGTGTCGGCCCGGTACTACTTCAGCGATGTCCCGTTCCTGGGACTGTGGGGCGCCAAGTACCTGCCGATCAGCCGCACCGTCGACCGATTCTACGCCGCCTGCGCCGCTGGCACGCTCCCGCACGTCGCGTTCGTGGACGGGAGCTTCCTGCAGGAGCTGACCGGGACGGGCGCGGACGATCATCCCTTCGGCGACGTCCGCGCCGGCGAGGCAATGATGAACCGCATCTATCACGCGGTCACGCAGAGCCCCGCCTGGAGCCGAGCCGCACAGTCCTCGTCATCAACTTCGACGAATGGGGGGGATTCTTCGACCACGTCCCGCCGGCCGTAGCGCCGATTCCCCCGGCCGACGTGGCGGCGGGCAACGCGGACGGCCGGCGCGGCTTTCGCACGCCCACACTTCTCGTGTCACCCTTCGCGCGCCGGGAATATACGTCGCACGCCTTGTACGACCACACGTCCGTGCTGCGCATGATCGAGTGGCGGTGGGGACTGAATCCCCTCACCGTGCGCGACGCGACGGCCAACAACCTGGCCGACGAGCTCGACTTCACCCAGGTGGACCCCGCCCCGCCACCGGTGTACGCCGTCCCCGACGTCACGGGAGCCTTCTGTCCCGTCCGGCTGCCGGGCCTCACGGCGACCCTGCCCCGCCCCGGGCGCAGTCATTGGGCGGAGCTGCGCGAGGTCGCGCGGCGGCACGGGTGGAGGACTTAGGCTTTGCCGCCGCCGCTCGCCTGCGGCTCGCGGCTTTTCGGTCAAATCCCGCCGTCCCGACTGCCTGAAGCTCAAGCCCTGCAGCGACTTTCGCTGTGGGGTTGCTTCTTCGTCGCGCTCCGTGCGAACCCCGCGCGTGGCTAGCGCTTGCCCACGGCGAGCCAAGGCATGCCGCGGTAGGAGTCCGTCACCACCCAAGCGGCGGCCGTCAACGCCCAAGAGACGACGAACTCGCTCCAATCGGAGGCGCTGGGTCCTGCCGCCACGATGGGTACCCACACCAGCAGCGTGAACAGGCCCAGCTGCAACACCGAGAGCGTGGCTGCCAGCCGTGCATAGATGCCGATGAGCACCGCTAAGCCCGCCGCGATGAAGGTCCAACCGAAGAAGTACGCCCAGACCACGTGCCACGGCAGCCAACTAGGCACCATCGAAGTGGTTCTCTCGATATAGGTAAAATGAGCTATTCCGAAGGGGATCAAGGCCAGGCCGTAGAGCGCCCGCGCGATGCGCAGACCCTTGTCGGCGGTGGCAAAACCGAGGCGCTGCCCGTCCCGGTCGCCGGCGCACCAGACGTACAGAACCCAGGCGGCCGCCACCATCACCGCGGTCTTACAGGCTGCCCAAGTAAGCTGCATCCCGGGATTGAGGACGAGCTGGGGCACATCCAATAACAGCAGCCAAGCGAGGAGAAAGCCGAGCAGAACGCGCGAAGCGACAGCGGCTGTGCGCGGCCAGAATAGACCGATGCCAGATACCAGAGAGATAAAGGCGCAGAGATAGGCCAATACCTCGCGCGCGGGTACCCCCTTGGGCACGGGCAGCCATATCGGGGTGAAACCGCCTTGGATCAGGCCCAAGATCCCGAGGGTGATCATGGTCGCAGCAAAGACTGCATGACCCAAGCTTGCTATGCGCATGGCCCTCCTTCTCAGTGCGGCACAGGCAGTTCGGAGCTAACCATGTCAGTGGCCCACAGCCACGAGCCGTCGGCCTGCTTCCGCAGCAGTCCCATGTAGTGACCACGGTCGGCACGCCCCGCCCCTCCGGCTTCGGGAGCGACGGTAAGCACATACGTTCCGCGCACAAACGCCACATCACTGCAACCAACTATCTCGTCGGCGGTGATGCTGAACCGCTGAATCGGGGGGAACGTCTCGAGCCACGCGCGCATGGCATCACGCCCCTGTACCGGCGGTTGATGTGGCGGAAAGCGAACGGCGTCAGTTGTAAACATCCGAATCACCGCTGCCCAGTCGGCGCGCCGGATAGCCTCGGCATCGTTCTCGATGACAGCGCGAATCGCCTTGATGTCCTGTTCGTTCAATGGCATGAAGTGCCTCTCGTCAGAATGTCCCATGAGGCGTGACCGAGGTGGCTAGCGGCAGCGTCATGACGAAGGCGAGCCCCGGCGAGCTAGGCATTGGTGCACTTTCGTGGATGGGAGCGAGTCATCAGGTGGCGTTGCGCTCTGCATGTCGGCGCGGCCGCGGGACCAGCTCCCCTCCACAGTTGGGGCAGACGTGAACCATGGAAGTCGCGCAAGCAGGGCAGAAGGTACACTCGTACGTACAGATGTAGGCATTGCCTGTAGGCTGAAGGTCTGCTCCGCAGCGTTCGCAGCGAGTGCGCATTTCGAGAGCCATAGGAACGGGCGCGGAGGCGCTATGCCTGGACTATGCGGTCAGCAGCTCCCGCCGGGCACCCCGCCGCGCAGCGTACTCTTCACAGGCTCCACGAACGTCCGCTCCTCTCGCAGAATGATGCGCTTCTCCTGCGCCATGGCGAAATTGGCACGGCCGTCGGGGTCCGCTTTCAGTTTGCCCCGATACGCCTCGTAGGCAGCGAGCGAGTCGAACGAAATCAGCGCCCATGCGATGTTGTTCGTCCCCTCATACGGCAGGAAATAGCCCAGGAGGACCCCACCGCACCGCGGGATGATGCGCGACCAATTGCTGGCGTACTCGGCGAACGCCTCGCGCTGGAATGGGTCGATCTCGTAGCGAATCAAACATGTTACGGGCATGGGACCTCCCGGAAAGGTCGGGCGCCATCGGGCGACGGCGAGGACGCCGGCCGCGAGCCGGCCAAGGAACGAGCGGCGCGGCGGCAGATCCTCAGCGGGAAGCACGGTCATTGGTGAGCTCCGCTGGTTGTGAAAGACTGCCGCAAAGCTGAGGCCCGCGCCACTCAGGCACACGGGCACCAGCAGGTTCGCCCACTGATGGCCGTCGTACAGGTCGTGCGCCACCCGCGGCGCCTGCACCGTGGCGACGAGGATGAGAAACATCGTCGCGAGCAGCACACCCGCGAGCCGCATGCAGCGCCCCGAGTCGAAGCTCAATGCGGTCGCCAGAAACCCCGCGCCCACAACAGCGGCGAGGAACGCTCGGGCCGGCATCCAGGCGGGAACGAGCGTTGCAATGAACGAGAGCCTCAGGAAATGCTGCACGCCGAACTGCACCAGGCAGGCGGCGAAAAGCAGTCGGCCCGATGTTCGCCAAACCTGGAGAACCGGCAAAGATGAAGTGCTGGATTCCGAGTAGGCCGAGCGGGATGGCGAACAGATAGCGGCCCGCGCGCAGCAGCTTGGCGCTCGTCCAACCGCTTCTGTGGGATCGATCCACGCTCAAAACGGGAGGGAGAGATTGCGCAGTATCTTCCAATGACCACTCGCGTCCTGACTCCACACGGTCAGGTAGCGGCCTTTCACCTGGGTGGGCCGCTCGGTGCTCCGCTGCAAGCGCAGATCGACGTGGCCCCATTCGTACACCTGCGACCCCACCTGCGTCAGCCCATCCTGCTCAATCTCGCCGGTGACGAGGTGCCCATCGTTCGCGAAGCGCTCCCGCATCAGCGCCGCGATCGCGTGCGGGCCCGTGACGCTCCGCCCCGTCGCCGTGACGAACACCCCCGCATCGTCATAGGGTTCGGCGATGGTCCAGGCGTCCTCGCGCTTCATGGCGTCCACCCACTCCGCGTTGACGCGGTCGATCACGTGCCGCACGGGACTCGGCACGGCGGTCACGCCAGGCGCGCCGTCGCGACTGCAGGGGTCAGCACAGGTCACCGAGCCGAGTGCGACCGCCGCCGGGATCACCGTCGCGCGCCAGCGCGTCATGGCAGGGTCGGTCGTGGGGCATGCGCGAGCGGATGCGGAGGCGCGTAGCGGCGCAGGGTCAAGGCAATCGGCAGCCCCACGCAGGAGATGTGAATCGCCACGCCCACGAGTACCGCTTCCAAGTGGAGCGGCCGCGGTCCGATCGCGGACAGCGGGATCACGACGAGTTGCATGAAGAAGTAAACCGCCACGCCGTACGCAGCGCCTGACACGACGGCGTGCTCGAGCAAGAAGGGCAGGCGGCGACTCACCAAGTAGTAAATGGCGGCGGCCGATATCGCGATAGAGAAGTGGCAGAGGAGTCCTAGCCCGGCAGTCAGCAGCCCGCCGGTGAAGGCGTCGCGGCCCAAAATGCCGCTCGCGATGCCCTGGAGCATGGGCACCGTACGCGTGACGTGCGCGTACACCACGATGGCCGCGGTGATGTCGAGCACGCCCACTAGCAAGCCTGCCCGAAGGATCGCCCGAATTGCGTTGGACCGAGGAATCATGTCCACTCGCGAGCAATTATGCGGTCAGAGAGTGCCGATGTCGCGCACGATCCGACGGTCCCATCAAGTTTCGACGGAACTATCGTCCCGGCGTTCGTGAAGTATTGGAGAGCCAGCGGGGCAACGGGTGGGGGCCCTCTTGACCTAAGATGATTACGAGGCGCGGTTCCTGATCTCACGGGGCACGACTCCCAATATCCGGCGCATGTGCATGGCGAGGTGACTCTGGTGGCAGAAACCGACTTCCACGGCCACCTGATTGATCGACAGCCGTCCCGCGCGCAGCAATGCCGCAGCGCGCTCCACCCGGCGTCGGATCACGTACTGATGCGCGGAAACGCCAATCGACCTTCGAAATTGCACGGTGAACTGCGAGACACTCAGCCCCGCGACCGTGGCGATCTCAGCCAGAGAAAGTTGACGACTCAGGTTGTCTTCGATGAAGGCTGTGGCATCTCGTAGGCGCCCAGTAGCCTTGTCAACGCGTTCCCCCACTGGCTCGCGAGCGAGGGAGCTATGATTGTGCACGAGACAGGCGGCGAGTCCCGCGGCCAAGCTATCCACATACAAGGACCCGCTCGGATAGCCGCTCTCCATCTCCGCCTTGAGCGCCCAGCCAATGTGCTCGATGCGTGCGTCACGCGCCTGAAAGCGACTGCGGATTTCCAGATGGCGCGGGGCCGCGTGAGAACCCTGCACGACGTGGCGCAGCAGTTCCTCTTCGATCGTGATCACCAGATTGACGTCGGTGCCTCCAAGCTCCCAAGCCGCCGGAAGATGTGCGGGGATGATATCGATGTCGCCGAAAACCACGGTTCCCCGGTGCTGCGCACTTCCGTAACGAGAGAGGGCGTAGATCGGCGGACCGGCATGGATGCAGACGCGCACGCCATTCGCAGGCGGTGATTCCACGATGCCGGCGGGGTCGGTCATGAGCCTCAACCGAACACCGCCCGTCGCACCCAGGACCCTCTGCCGAGGCAGATCCGATGTTCGCAGCGCCACAGCCGTCAACCTACCCTTGGCCGCGGCGCTCAGGAAGCTCAGTTCAACCGGGGAAACATCATGACGAAGGCAGTGATCATTGGTGGCGGCATCGCGGGTCCAGTCACGGCTTGCGCACTACAGCGGGCCGGCATCGAGTCGGTTGTGTACGAAGCTTATTCTGAGAACGGAGGAAACGCTGGCGCGTTCCTGACGGTTGCGGTGAATGGGCTCGCTGCGCTGCGCGCGCTCGACCTTCATCAGGCGGTGATGGACTTGGGCTTCTCCACGCGGACCATCGACCTGGTGAGCGGTACAGGCAAGCGCCTGGGGGTGATCCCGATCGGAGGTGTCCTCCCTGACGGCACCACGACGCATACCATCAAACGTGCCGATCTGTATCGACTCCTCTACGAGGCAACGGTGCGTCGCGGGATCGAGGTGCACCACGGCAAACGCCTGGTCGACACCGAGGTGCTGGCGAACGGTGGGGTGACCGCCTGTTTTGAAGATGGGACGCGCGCCACCGGTGATCTGCTGATCGGCGCGGATGGTATCCATTCGCGCACCCGCAGGATCATCGACCCTGCTGCACCCGACCCGCGCCATCTTGGCCTCGGCAATGTCGGCGGCTTCACCCGCACGGCAGCGGCGGTCACAACGCCCTCGGGAGCCTACATCATGACGTTCGGCAAGCGAGCGTTTTTTGGTTTCGTCGTGCATCCGTCTGGGGAGATCTGGTGGTTCGCCAATCCGCCGAGCGCTCCGTCCATGCGCCGCCGCGACTACAGGAGGATGACGAGCGATGAATGGAAGGAGCGTCTGATCGACCTCTTCGGAGACGATGTCGGACCGACTGTCGAAATCATCCGGAGCACCACCGAACTCGTGGGCGGCAGCGATCAGTACGACCTCCCCAGGGTACCGACGTGGTATCGGGGTCCGATGATCATCATCGGTGATGCCGCGCATGCCGCCTCGCCGAGCTCCGGGCAAGGCGCCTCGATGGCCATCGAGGACGCACTGGTCCTGGCGAAATGCCTACGTGACCTCCCGGACCCGGCCACGGCCTTCACGGCATTCGAGCGGCTACGTCGCCGGCGTGTCGAGCGCGTCGTGGCGTTCGGGGCCCGGTCATCGAACAACAAGGCGCCCGGCCCCGTCGGTCGGGTGATCCGGGACCTGCTCGCGCCCTTCTTCCTCAAGCTTATCGCGCGTCAATCGCAGGATTGGTTGTTCGGGTACCACATTGACTGGGATGATCGCGTGCGCCTGGGCGAAGGGACGGTGTGACCGGCCGTGGGGAGGGACCACGAGTCGCACTTGTAAGTGCCGGAAGCAGAACTCGCCGGACAGCCGCTCACTCGGCGAACGGCGCCCGCTCGATGGCGTCGCAGATGTTGCCGGGCTGGCTTGGCCAGGTTCAGCGGCCCGACACAAACGACGAGCCGATTGGCTCGCCGTTTGCCGTCCGGTCGGGTTGCTGCCACTATGGCGTCGTGGTGATGGGCGTCGCTACGTACGTGAACCGCTTCCCGGTGCCCGCCTCGATGAACCGCCCGGTGATCTGACCCGCGTCGTTGATGCTCCGGGCTGACCAGAGGAGACCGGCAAAGCGGGGATCGACGAGGTCCTGCAGCTTGTACATGACGCCGTCCTGCCACAGGATCGCCTGGCAGATGTCCCCGCACGACACGCCGACGATTTGACCCCGGATGTTGATGTCCAAAGCCTGGCTCTGCGCGTCGCCTGTCAGCCGGCCGAGATCCTTCATGCCGCCGGCCCTGGTCCAGACAAACGCACGTAGGCTGTCGCCATCGAAGTCGCCGCCGGGCGGGTTGGAGAACCCCACCACATCGCCGCGATTGTTGATGGCCATCGGAGTGTGCCAGAAGTCGCCGCCGAGACTGCCCAAATTCGTGATGGTGCCGCGGTCCCACAGCACCGCATGCGTGGCGCTGCGCCGGCCGACCGCGACGTCGCACGCACCGGAGATGCCGACCACCTGGCTCCTGGCGTTGATCGCCGTCGCCGCGGACGTCGAGTCGCCGGAGAGCGGCGGCAGCTGCGTCGCCTGGCCGCTCCCGGGCTCCCAGCGCACCGCGCGGAACTGGAGCACCTGCGGCGCGTGGCAGGTCGTGTCGTGCACGGGCGTCTCGGCCCAGCCGACGACCTGGCCCACGGCGTTGACCCCGGCGGCGAAGCCGTTGTTCCCGCCGAGAGTGGGCAGCGCGGTCATGACCCCGGCTTGCCAAACAAACCCGAGGCAGATGTGACCGTTCGCGGCGATGAACGCCGAGCAGCTCCACTCTTCCCCCAGCGGATCCAGCGCGGCCGTCTGCGAGATGCCGACGACGACGCCGTCATCGTTCAGTCCCGGCCACTGCACGTCGCTGTGCAGCCCGCTCTGCGTTCCGCCGAGTGTGCCCAGGTCGATGATCGATCCGTCGCGCCACAGCGTTGCGTGCCGCGACCCGTCCGGCAGCCCGGAGTACCCCGCCACCCACCCCGGATTGTTGATACCTCCGCCCTGGCTCGCTCCGCCGAGCGTGGGAAGCGTTGTAACACTGTACTGCGGCCGCGTGGCCACTTGACTGAACGATGCCGCCGGCGGTGTGAGCCGCTCGGTGGTTCCACACGCACACACCGCGGCGAGTGTGATCGCGGACAAGACCCTTTGCATTGGACCCTCCCTCGTGACAGGCATTGGCGATTGGCTACTGCTGGCGATGCAACTCGTGTATCAGATCCTCCACTCCGCTCACGTACAGGATCTCGCAGGGGCGGTAGCCCACGACCGACACGTCCGTTGCGGTCGTCAGGTGGAAGAAGTCCCCCGGGAGCAGATCGGTCTCGTGGCCTTCGCTATGGCACGCCTTGGCGCGCCCGGACAAGACGACACCGGCGTGCGCCGGCAGCCCGCGGCCGGGGCTCACCCGCGACCATCTCCAGCCCGGGCCATAACTGCCCTTGCCGATCACCTTCCCGCCGACCGTGATCGCTTCGAGCCTCCCGTGCTCGAACGCGAGTGTGTGGTCGGGGTGCTCGAAGCGCTTGACGTCCGCCCCGGCCTCCGCCGCCACGGCGTTCCCATGCTCCTCTCGCGCGACTCGCATCGCCTCCTCCTTGTCGTGAAGACGAAGGTCAGGATGTGGGTGTGGGCCGCGGCACGCTCGCCGCATTCGGACGCCCAATCCGGCGGGCCGAATGGAGGTCCGAATCCGGCGAGTCGGTGCTCGGGCTGCGGGGTAGAATTCCCCACCGATGCTGCCCGCCGACATTTGCCAGCGCGCCCTCGGGGCCCGCGATGCCCGTTTCGACGGCATCTTCTTCGTTGGCGTGACGACGACGAGGGTCTATTGCCGTCCGGTATGTCCGTCGCGCGACGCGGTCCCCACGCACCGGCGGTTCTTCGAATCGGCGGCGGCCGCCGAGCACGCCGGCTTCCGCCCCTGCCTGCGCTGCCGCCCGGAGTTGGCCCCCGGGCGCGCCCTCATCGACGCCGTCCCACGGCTCGCGCAGGTGGCGGCGCACCGCATCGGCGCGGGCGCCCTCAACGGCCAGGGTGTCGACGTGCTGGCGCGCGAGCTCGGGGTGAGTGGACGGCACCTGCGCCGGGCGTTACAGCGCGCGATCGGCGTGTCGCCGCTCGAGCTGGCCCAGACGCACCGCTTGCTCCTCGCCAAGCGGTTGCTCGCGGACACGGACTTGCCGGTGACGCGAATCGCGTTCGCGAGTGGTTTTCAGAGTCTGCGGCGCTTCAACGCGGTGTTTCGCGAGCGATACCGCCTGAGCCCGAGCGCCCTACGGCCGGCGGGCCAGCAGGGCACGGAAGCAGACGACGGAGTGCGGCTCACGCTCGCCTACCGGGCGCCGCTCGCGTGGCGGGCGTTGGTCGCCTCCCTCGGCCGCATCGCGTTGCCGGGGGTCGAGCTGGCGAGCGGTAACCGTTACGCGCGGACGGTGCGGTTAGCCGGCCAAGCAGGCGTCATCGTCGCGACCGACAGGGCGGCGGGCGCGGACAACGGTGATCGCGCCCATCGCTTCCATCTCGATGTCGCGGTGTCGCCGTCCCTGGTGCCGGCCCTCATGCCGGTGATCGCGCGGCTGCGGCACGTATTCGATCTGGACGCCGAGCCCAGCGTGATCGACGCGCACTTGGCGCAGGGTGGCCTCGCGGCGTCGGTACGGCGGCGGCCGGGCCTACGGATTCCCGGCGCCGTCGACGGCTTCGAGGCGGTGCTGCGGGCGCTGCTCGCGACCCGCGCCACGCGCCGCCGCGTGGTACGGGCCCTCGGCGAGCCGGTCGAAACGGCCCTGGCGGGGCTCACGCACTACGCGCCGACGGCAGAGCGCGTGGCCGCGGCTGGCGCGGCGCGGATGGCCGCGCTCGGCGTGCCCCCGCGGCGGGCCGCCGCGATCGCGACTCTCGCCCGCGCCATGGCGGGCGGGCGGCTGCGTCTCGATCCCGGGACTGATGTCGAATCGGCGCGGCGTCTGCTGCTGGAGGTGGCCGATGTGGGGGAGCCGCTGGCGACGGCGATCGTCGCGCCCGCCCTGTATTGGCCGGATGCGTTTCCCGCATCGCATCGCTGGCTGCGTCACGTCTCCGACCGAGCTGAGCGCTGGCGCCCGTGGCGGGCGTACGCCGCGCTGCACCTCACGCTTGACGACGAGGAATTCGGGTGATCCCAACGCAAAAACGGCGAGCCTTTCGGCTCGCCGTTTTTGGTGACGCTGCGTTCCGCTACGAGGTCCGGCGAGGCTGCGCCGTGGGTGGTAGCACGCCGTTCAAGCGCAGGTAGTTCGCTTCCTGGCCGTAGTGATCGGCCCAGCGCCTACCGTGATCAGAATCGTCGTCGCGCGGGAAAATGGGTACTGAGGCGCGGCGTGCCCGTCCGGCGAATCTTGCAATCGGTCGCGGCCGGCTTGCTCGGCGATTCCAGCTTCCAAGGCGGCGTGGGAACCGCCGCTCTGGGACTCGTGTTGCACTACTTGATCGCGTCGTCCATGGCGGTTGTGTACTACTTGGCCGCGCGTCGCTGGCCGGCCCTATGGCACCGGCCCGTGCGATTGGGCGCCGCGTACGGCCTGCTGTACGTCATCATGAACTACGTCGTCGTGCCGCTGTCGGCGGCACGGCCCGGATCGAAAGATCCCCTGTGGGTCACCTTCAGCATCGCGGTACATGTGCTCCTGATCGGCATCCCGATCGCGCTGTTTGCCCGGCGCGCGGTGCGCGCGCGTACCTGAGGTCCCACCCATCGTCACCGCTGGCTGTGACGCACGCTCGTCCCAGCCTCCGGCCGCCGTGTCGATTTCGGAAGCGCTCGTTCGTCGCATCACTGGCGCCGGGATGGGCCCGGCGCCGGACCCCGAACCACAGGAGCTCAGGACCATGCGCTTCATGTTGCTGGTGATCCCCAAGGGGTACGAGAAAGCAGGGACGGATTTCGTTCCCCCTGCCGACCTCATCGCCAAGATGACGAAGTTCAACGAGTCGCTGACCAAAGCCGGCGTGCTGCTCGGCCTCGACGGGCTGCACCCACCCATCAAGGGCACGCGCGTCAAGTTCGCCGGCGGGAAGCCCAGTGTCACCGACGGGCCGTTCACGGAATCCAAGGAGCTGGTCGGCGGCTACTGGATGATCCAGGTGAAGTCCAAAGAGGAGGCGGTCGAATGGGCGAAGCGCGCCCCGATGCAGGACGGCGACATCATCGAGGTGCGCCAGGTGCAGGAGCTGTCGGAATTCCCGCCCGAGATCCAGGCCGCCGCGCGGGGAGGGAAGTAGCCATGCGTTTCCTCTCCTTCATCAAGACCGCCGAGAATCAGGGCCCCATCCCGCAGGGGCTGGAAGAGGCGATGGGCGGCTTCATCGAGCAGTCGCTCAAGAACGGCTCGCTGGTGCAGACCGGCGGCCTGGCGCCGACCGCCCGGGGGACGCGGGCGCGGCTCGCCGGCGGCAAGGTGACCGTCACCG
>WNGD01013580.1_pt1 | contig 11507 bp, 10 predicted proteins | sample 5400671 | NCBI WGS metagenome assembly WNGD01 (sample SAMN13153369, study PRJNA577476) | soil metagenome | isolation source: 40 cm soil or saprolite under grassland replicate 2 | place: USA:California | collected 2016-06-15
GACGAGCCGGCCCGCAGCCGCCTCGCGGCGGTGCTCGCCACCGACCTGCCGGTGCTGGTGGACGCGGACGGGCTCACGCTCGTCGCCAGGGAGCCGGAACTGGTGGCCGGCCGCCCGGCGGCCACCCTGCTCACCCCGCATGCGGGCGAACTGGCCAGGCTGCTGCGCGCCGACCCGGCCGCGGTCACCGCGCGGCGGGCCGAGCACGCGCGGGCGGCGGCCGGCGCCTTCGGCTGCTCCGTGCTGCTCAAGGGCTCCACCACGGTGATCGCCCCGGCGGACGGCGGCCCGCTGCTGGTCAACCCGACCGGCACCGGCTGGCTGGCCACCGCCGGCACGGGCGACGTGCTCGCCGGGCTGGCGGGCGCGCTACTCGCCCAGGGGCTTGGGGCCGGCGAGGCGGCGGCAGCAGCGGCGTACCTGCACGGTATTTCGGCACGCTACGCAGCGGGCGGGGCCGGTGGGCACCCAGGCGGCGAAGCGCCGATCGGGGCGGGTGACGTGATCGGCGCCCTGCCCGAGGCCACCCGGGCCGTGTCCGGCGCCTGAATGACTCCTGACCAATAGCCCTGATACCGGGCTCGCCGCCTCGCGCTGTGCCGATGATCGTGGCGATCATCAACGAGGAGGCGGTTCCTGGGCGGGGTCCACCGAACGGTGGACGGCGGATCCGGCCGGCCGGTCGTTGTGCCGGCCCGGCCGTGCCCCGAGGCTGGGGTCATGGACACCACTACGAGTGTGCGCGTCAGGGGGCTGCGCAAGTCATACGGCGACACCGTGGCTGTCGACGGTGTCGACCTGGACATCCGGCACGGTGAGGTATTCGCCCTGCTCGGCCCGAACGGCGCGGGCAAGACCACGACGGTCGAGATCCTTGAGGGATACCGGCGGCGCGACGGCGGCGAGGTCACCGTTCTTGGCACCGACCCGGGCGAAGGCGGCCGGGAATGGCGGTCGCGGATCGGCATCGTGCTGCAGAGCAACGCCGACGCCTCGGAACTTTCTGTCAGCGAAATGATCCGCCATTTCAGCGCCTACTACCCGCGCCCGCGGGACCCGGACGAGGTCATCGAGGCCGTCGGGCTGACCGAGAAGGCGGGCGCCAAGCTGCGGCAGCTCTCCGGCGGGCAGCGCCGCCGCGTGGACGTGGCACTCGGCATCATCGGCGGCCCTGAGCTGCTCTTCCTCGACGAGCCCACCACCGGCTTCGACCCGGAGGCACGGCGGCAGTTCTGGCGCCTCATCCAGAGCCTGGCCGACAGCGGCACCACGATCCTGCTCACCACGCACTACCTGGACGAGGCGGAGGCGCTGGCGAACCGGGTCGGCGTCATCGCGGCCGGGCGCATCCGCGCCGTGGACGCCCCCGCCGAGCTTGGCGGCCGGGCCACGGCACAGGCGACGGTGAGCTGGCTTGCCCCGGAAGGCCGGCAGAGCGTCCGCACCGACACCCCGACGCGGGTGGTCGCCGAACTCGCCAGCCGGTTCGGCGGCGAGATCCCCGAGCTGACGGTTACCAGGCCGTCACTGGAAGACATCTACCTCGCGATGATCGGTCATGCCCAGGACGGAGCCGCGGAAGGCCTGCCGGGGCGGTCTCCCGCAACGACTGGAGCAAGCCAATGAGCACTGCAGTCGCCACCCGGCCCGCCGTGGCCCTGCCGTCGGCCACCCGGCTCTCGCTGAACCGCACCGTCCTGGAGCTCAAGTCCTTCTTCCGGCGCCGCGAAGCGGTCGTCTTCACCTTCTCGCTGCCGGTGGTCCTGCTGATCATCTTCGGCTCGATCTTCCACGGAACGGTCGCTGGCACCGGGGTGAGCTACCGGCTCTACTTCACCGCCGGCATCATCGCCAGCGGCATCATGTCCACGACGTTCGTCAACCTGGGCATCAGCATCGTCCTCGAACGAGAGGACGGGACGCTCAAGCGGCTGGCGGGCACGCCGATGCCCAAGGGTGTCTACTTCGCGGGAAAGGCGCTGTCCTCGCTGGTCATCGCGGCGATCGAGGTCGCCATCCTGCTTGGCATCGGCATCGCGCTGTACGGGCTCAAGCTGCCTGACAGCGGCGCGCGCTGGCTGACCTTCACCTGGGTCTTCCTGCTCGGCGTGGCCACCTGCACGATGCTCGGCATCGCGGTGAGCAGCGTGCCCCGCTCCAGCCGGAGCGCGGCGGCCGTGCTGAACCTGCCGTACCTGGTGCTGCAGTTCATCTCCGGCGTGTACTTCCCGTTCAGCAGCCTGCCCAAGGGGATGCAGACGGTGGCCGCGCTCTTCCCGCTCAAATGGATCTGCCAGGGACTGCGCGCGGCACTGCTGCCGGACTCGCTGCTGGCGGCCGAGCCGGCGCACAGCTGGGAACTCGGCAAAGTGGCACTGGTGCTCATCGCCTGGCTCGTTGGAAGCTTGATTCTGTGCCTGAGAACGTTCCGCTGGCAAAGCGACAGGTGAGAAGAGGCCTCTGGCCCGCTCACCCGGCCAGCCAGCATGCCTGGAACCGCGGCGGAGTGTGGGATGCCTACTTCGCCGTGGTTCTGGCGGCGACCCTGGTGATCGTGTTCAGCACGTCGGGACCGCTCGCCGCTCGGCTGGTGGCGGCCACCTCGCTGGCCGCCATCGTGCCGCTGTACATCCTCGTCGGCCGCCCGGCCATCGTGGCGGACAGGGACATCGGGCGCGGCACGATCTACGTGGCCTGCATGGTGGTCCTCGTCGTCATTGCGCAGACCCGGGTCGGCGCCGCGTCCTGGGTCATGTTCGCCGCCTGCCCGCAGTGCTTCATGGCGATGTCGCTGCCCCGTGCCTTCGCCGGGGTGGTGGCGCTCAACACGACGCCGGTGGCGCTTGGCGTGGAATCGGTACGGCGCAATCCCGGCTCGGTCACGTTCGTGCTCGGCACCGTGGTGCTCGGCCTGGCGTTCTCGGTGGTGTTCGGCACCTGGATCTCCCGGATCATCGAGCAGAGCAGGGAACGCGCCCAGTTGATCGAGCGGCTGGAGGCGGCCCAGGCCGAGCTGGCGGAGGTCAGCAGGCAGGCCGGGACCCTGTCGGAGCGGCAGCGGCTCGCGGGCGAGATCCACGACACGCTGGCTCAGGGGCTCACCAGCATCGTCATGCTGCTGCAGGCCGCGGACACCGAGATCGGCTCGGACCCGGCCGAGGCGCGGCGCCATGTCGGCCTCGCCACCCAGACCGCCAGGGAAGGCCTGGCCGAGGCGCGGGCCATGGTGGCCGCGCTCACCCCGGCGCACCTCGACGCCGGCCCGCTGCACGAGGCGCTCGGCCGGCTCACCGACCGGATCGGTGCCGAGCTTGGCATCGCCGTCCGGTTCGAGGTGAGCGGCCCGCCCCGGCCGCTGCCAGCCAACGCCGAGGTGGTGCTGCTGCGGGCCGCCCAGGAGGCGCTCGCCAACGTGCGCAAGCACGCCCACGCCTCCGACGTCCGGGTGGTCTTGTCCTATGAGCCGCACGCCGTCCGGCTGGACGTCCGTGACGACGGAGCCGGTTTCGACCCCGAGCGGGTGAACGGCGGCTACGGCCTGCGCGGCATGCGCAGCCGGATCCTCCAGGTGGGCGGCAGCCTGCTGGTCCGCGCCCGCCCCGGCGCCGGCACCTCACTGTCGGTTGAGGTGCCGGGGTGAGCGGGCGCCGGGTCCGGGTCCTGCTCGTGGACGATCACCCGGTGGTGCGGGAAGGGGTGCGGGCCATGCTCGCCTCGGAACCCGACATCGAGGTGGCCGGGGAGGCCGGCTCCGGCGACGAGGCGGTCGCCCTGGCCCGCGACCGCGCCTTCGACGTGATCCTGATGGACCTGCGGATGCCGGGCACCGACGGCGTCGACGCGATCGGCCGGCTGGTGGCGGGTGATCCGGCGGCCAGGATCGTGGTGCTGACCACCTACGAGACGGACGCGGACATCCTCCGGGCCGTGGAGGCGGGCGCCGCGGGCTACCTGCTCAAAGACTCCCCGCGGGCCGAGGTCGCCAACGCCATCAGGGCGGCGGCGCGCGGCGAGACCGTGCTGGCCCCGTCGGTGGCTGCCCGCCTGGTCACCCGGGTCCGCCGCCCGCAGCGCGACTCGCTGTCCGCGCGTGAGGTGGAGGTGCTGCAACTGGTGGCACGCGGCATGACCAACGCCGACATCGGGCAACAGTTGTTCATCAGCGAGGCGACCGTCAAGACGCATCTGCTGCGGGCGTTTGGCAAGCTGGGCGTGTCGGACAGGACCGCCGCGGTGACCACGGCCATCGAACGGGGCGACATCCCGCCGCCCGGCCGGTGAGCAGGCCGCTCCTAATCACTATAATTCCTACAGGATTATCGGATTCTTGATCAGTAGTGACTGATTGTCGGTTGCGGTTACATTTTGTGTTTTAGATTGCGCTTTTACGTAAATCGGTAATAACATCCACTTTGCCAGGGGGAGGCGCCCGCCGCTGACCGGCCATTTATCCCGCATAAAAGGGGTTCACTGATGTTCAAGCGGATCTTCGCGGTGGCTGCTGCTGCCTCGCTCAGCGTGCTCGGGGGCACGGCTGCCGCGCAGGCTCAGGCGCAGTCACAGGCGCGACCGGCTGACCATCTGCACGGGGTGCGTGTGGTCAACCTGCACCAGGCCTACGAGGCCCAGTTGAGGCACACCAAGGTCGGCAAGATCTCGGGGATCGTATACGCGAAGGGCCACCGGCCCAAGGCGACAGCGAATGCGGCGGCGGCATGCACCGAGCCTGCCTGCCCGGTCGCCTGGCAGGGCGGCACGGTGCAGCACACCCCGCACGTGTACCTGCTTTTCTGGGGCCCGAACTGGCAAACCGATCCGAACCAGGAGGCCAGCGCGACCTACCTGGAGAACTTCTTCTCCGGGCTCGGCAACGGCCAGGCGGACGACAACTGGTCCACGATCACCTCCCAGTACGCAGACGCCACCGGCTCGCCCGGGTTCTCCGGGCTGGTGTATGAGGGCGCATTCAACGACGTCAGCATTCCGCACTCGAACACCAGCCTGGCCCAGCTCGGCGCCGAGGCGGACTCGTTCGCCCAGGACCAGGGCCTCACCGATCTCAACGACGCGCAGATCATCGTGGCCACCCAGTCGGGCACCTGCCCGCAGGGATTCATGGGGACCGGCTGCACCGGCGGCACCCTGCCCCGCAACGAATGCGGCTACCACAGTTCGTCCAACCAGCCGTTCATCAACCTGCCTTACGTGCTCGACGCGGGCACCAGCTGCGGCAAGGACGCCGTCAACCCCACCCCGGGCGGGGACAACGACGGGTGGAGCATCGTCGGTGGCGACCTGTACGCCAGCACGATCACCGACCCCTTCCCGCCCACCGGCTGGGTCGACCCGAACGACGGAAGTGAAATCGCCAACAAGTGCTCGACCGGCTTCGACCTGACGCTCGCCGCTGGTCAGTTCGCCGTGCAAACGCAGTGGAGCAACGCGGCGAATGCGTGCGTGCAGACCGGCGCCATCAAGGACACGATCAAGATCACCAGTCCGGGCAGCCGGACCAACAAGGTCGGTGACACCGTCAACCTGCCGATCGTGGGAAGCTCCACCGCGGGCAACCCGCTCGCCTGGAGCGCCACCGGACTGCCGGGCGGCCTGACCATCGGCGCCACGACCGGCACGGTCACCGGGAAGCCCACTGTCCCGGGCACGTTCGCCGTCACCGTGACCGCCACCGACGAGACGGGCGCCAAGAAGTCGGTGGCGTTCAACTGGACGATCAACGCGATCACCGGCAAGCCGATCGTGGGTGACCACGGGAAGTGCCTGGACGACTTCGGCGGCTCCACCACCAACGGCAACAAGGTGGACATCTGGGACTGCAACAAGACCGCGTCCCAGAAGTGGACGTTCGTCAGCGGCGAGCTGTCGGTCCTGGGCAAGTGCCTGGACGACTCCAGCCAGGGCGGCGCCGGCGCCAAGCTGGTGATCTGGACCTGCAACGGCCACGCCGCCCAGACCTGGACGCACCGCTCCAACGGCGAGTACGTGCTGAAGCTCAACGGCCTGTGCCTGACCGACCCGAGCGGCTCGGCGACGAACGGCACCCAGGTCGTGATCCGCAAGTGCGCCAACTTCGCCGACCAGCACTGGACCGGGCCGTAGGCATCGGGTGGCCTGCCGCGCCCAAGGCGGCGCGGCAGGCCACAACGGCCACCCCGCCATCCCTGCTGCTGGCACACTGTGAGGTCATGGACGCTCCGGCGGAAGCACAAGTCGATCTCGACGTGGTCCGTGACAACGTCACGGGCCTGCGCAAGCACGCCGGTACGGCCGATCTCATGGCCGTGGTCAAGTCGGACGCGTACGGCCATGGCATGATCCCGGTCGCCAGGGCGGCCCTGGCCGGCGGCGCCGGGTGGCTCGGGGTGGTCCGGGTGGCCGAGGCGCTCGCACTGCGCGACGCCGGGCTGACGGCGCCGGTGCTCTGCCTGATGAGCGTGCCTGGCGGCCCGCACGAGGACGCCATCCGCCAGGACGTGGACCTCGCCGCCAGCTCGGCGGGGATGGTCGCCGAACTGGCCGCCGCGGCGCAGCGCGCCGGGCGGCCTGCCCGGGTGCATCTCAAGGTGGACACGGGAATGTCGCGGGCCGGGGCCACCGTGTCCGACTGGCCGGGGGTTGTGGCGGCGGCCCTGGCGGCGGAGGCGGCCGGCCAACTGGCCATCGTCGGCATCTGGTCCCACCTGGCCTGCGCCGACATGCCGGGGCACGCATCCATCGACGCACAGCTCAAGGCGTTCCGCGAGGCCGTTGCCGTCGCCGAGGCGGCGGGGGCACGGCCGCAGATCCGCCACCTCGCCAACACTCCGGCCACGCTGACGCTGCCGCAGGCCTGGTTCGACCTGGTGCGGTGCGGCGGCGGGGTCGTCGGCCTGCCCACGCTGCCCGGCCCGATGCCGGGCTGGCTGCGGCCCGCGATGACCGTGCGGGCCCGGCTGGTGCAGGTCAAGCAGGTGCCGCCGGGTGCGGGGGTTTCCTCCGGGCACCGGTACTTCACCAGCAGCCAGAGCACGCTTGGCCTGGTACCGCTCGGCTACGCCGAGGGCGTACCGCGGGACGCGTCCGGCTTGGTCCAGGTATATGCCAGGGGCCGGCGGTGGTTCATCGCCGGCACGGTGTCCATGAACCAGTTCGTGATGGACTTCGGCGCCGAGCCCGCCGCGGAAGGCGATGAGGTGCTGCTGTTCGGGCCCGGTGACGACGGCGAGCCGACCGCGCAGGACTGGGCCGACGCCCTGAACACCGTCAGCTATGAGATCGCCACCAGGTTCGGCGGCCGGCTCCCGCGAAGCTACCTGGGAGTAGCATAGGGCGGCATTTCGCGCATGCCGAGGGCGACCGGGGGAAGTCTGAGAGGCGGAGCGCCGTCGGCACGTGCCTGCCGGGCAGGCAAGCCAGCGTCGACCCCACCGCCTCGCGCTCTGCTAGTCCCGACCCCACCACCCCGCGCTCTGCTGGCTCTGACCCCACCACCCCGCCCAAGGAGGACCGATGGCTAACTGGCGGCGGATCACCGGGGCGGCCGGCCTGGTGGTGGGGGCCACCGCTGCGGGCGCGGGCGCGATCGTCGCCGCGGAACGGATCGCGCTGAACCGCCTTCGCGGCCGCGCCGAACCCGGCGACGAGCCGTTCGGCTCGCTCCACGGCCTGGAACTGACCGTCCTCGCCGATGACGGCGTGCCGCTGCACGTGGAGATCAACGGTCCCGACACCGCGCCGATCACGATCATCTTCTGCCACGGATACACGGTGAACCAGGACTGCTGGCACTTCCAGCGCCGGGACCTCAGCGAGCACCGGCTCGTCTTCTGGGACCAGCGCGACCACGGCCGGTCCGGGCGCTCGGCGGAGGGCAGCGGCAGCATCGGCCAACTCGGCGCCGATCTCAAGGCGGTGATCGACGCCGCGGCCCCCGGCACGGGTCCCGTCGTGCTTGTGGGCCACTCCATGGGCGGGATGACCATCATGGCCCTCGCCGACCAGTACCCGGACCTGTTCGGCACCAAGGTGGCCGGCGCCGTGCTCATCGCCACCGCGGCCCGGGGCCTGGAGGGCGGCAGCCCGTGGATGCCGGCCCCGATCCGGCCGGCGCTGACCCGCGCCCTGCCCACGGTGCTGAACGGCGCGGCCAAGGGCAGGCGGGCGATCCTGGTGGAGCGGGGCCGCCGGGTCTCGGCCGACCTGGCGTTCCTCACCACGCGGCTGATCGGGTTCGGCGACGGCGACGTCAGCCCGGCCACGGTCGCGTTCCTGGAGCAGATGATCAGGGCCACGCCGATCGAGGTGGTGGCCCGGTTCTGCCAGGCCCTGCTGAACTGCGACATGCGCGGCTCGCTGGCCAACCTCGGCACGATTCCGGTGACCGTGATCGTGGGCGAGAAGGACCGCCTGATCGCGGCCAGGCTCGGCATCGAGCTGGCCACCCAGATCCCAGGCGCCCAGCTCGTCTGGGTGCCCGGCGCGGGGCACGCGCTCCTCCTGGAGCACCCGGACCTGGTCAACCAGGCGATCACCGACCTGCTGGCCCGGGTGGCCTCGGGCGGCCTGCCGCGGTCGGCATGACCGGCAGCCTCACCGGCCCGGCCGCGGCCGTCATGGTCCCGACCGCGGACGCGATGCGGGCCTTCGGCAGGCGGCTGGCCGGCCTGCTCCGGGCGGGCGACCTGGTCATCCTGGTCGGCGGGCTGGGCGCGGGCAAGACCACCCTGGTCCAGGGCATCGGGGCGGGGCTGGGGGTGCGCGGGCCGGTCACCTCGCCGACGTTCGTGATCGCCCGGGTGCATCCGTCGCTGACCGGCGGCCCGGACCTGGTCCACGCCGACGCCTACCGGCTCACCAGCCCTGCCGAGGTCGATGACCTGGACCTCGACGCGACCCTGGCGTCCTCGGTGACCGTGATCGAATGGGGCGGCGGCCTCGCCGAAGGGCTGGCCGCCGACCGGATTGAGGTCACCATCACCCCGGCCGCGCAGGGGCGGGACGTCCGGATCACCGGCCACGGCCACCGATGGTCCGCGCTTGGTGATTCAGCGTTTCTAGCCCTGTCCGGTGGTGTTGAGGGCCTATAGTTCGTCCCGTCCCCCGATTGCATACTGCCGCCGTTTGCCCGCCCCTTGCCGGCGACGACAGCGCGCTTTGCACCGCCCTGACCACTTCCTGTCTCCGGAGGCGCCGTGGCTGATCAGGGATCCCCGCCACCCCGGCCGGGCGGGCTGCCCACCGCCGGGCGCCGGGGCGACTCCCGGGGCACGGGCAGGCGCTACTGGGACGAGCCGGACGGCAACGACGAGGAGAACCCGCCCTGGGCCGGGCCGGGCGTGCGGCCGCGGCTGGCCGACCAGGAGGCCCGCCAGCGCCAGGGGCACGCCCGGCAGGACACCGCGGGCCACGGCGGGCACGCTGCCCGCGCGGAGGCCCGGGCTCCCGCCGCCACCTGGCAGGACGACGGCGACCGTGACCGGCCCGGCCGGGGATCCCGCCGCCGCAAGGCGGCGGCCCGCTCGCGGCGGAGGTCGCGGATCACCTGGGTCTGGGGCGTGGCGGCGCTGGTCGTGGTGCTCATCGTGGCCGCGGTGCTGTTCCTGATGGGCCGCAACCAGGCGGCCCCGGCTCCCAGCGACGGGTTCGTCAGCACGTTCCAGCACGGTGAGCTCAAGACCGTGCCGAACGCCTGCACCGCGGTGACCAGCCCGACCCTGAACCAGTACCTGCCGGGCAAGCGCCGCATGGTCGCGCCGCACTCCCTGGACGGCGCCGCGCAGAGCCTGTGCAACTGGACCCTGGACGCGCCGCCGCTGTACCGGGTGCTCGAGGTGAACGTGCAGGCCTACTCGCCGAGCGGGCTCGCGACCGGCAACGGCAGCGCCACCAACGCCGCGGTCGACGCCTACCAGCAGGCCGGGCAGACGATGCGGCACCCCGCCAAGGCCACCCACCTGCCGCCGGCCACGGTGACCGAGCTGCACGGGCTTGGGACCGCCGCGTTCGCCGCGCTGCAGGTGGTGCTGGCCCGGGGCGACTCCACCGACCTGGAGACCGTGGTCGCGAGGGACCACAACGTGGTCATCACCGTGGTCGTGCAGGGACCGCACGCGCGCAACGGCAGGTACCGCGCCGCGTCGCAGTCCGAGCTGGTGTCCGGCGCGATCGCGGCGGCCACGGACATCGTGCACGCCCTGCACTGACCGCACCGCCGGCACCGGCCGAAGGCACGAGGCCGGCCCGCGGGCGCGCAGTGCCACGGGCCGCGGCGGAGCGCCGGCCGACCGGGCCTGCCTGGTCCGGCGAGTGCTCTATTCTGGGCAACCGTGCTGGTGCTTGCCTTCGATACCGCGACGCCCGCGGTCACCGTCGCCGTGGGCGACGAGGGACAGGTACTGGCGCAGCGGACCGTTGTGGACGCGCGGCGCCAGGGCGAGCTGCTGGCGGTCAGCGTCCGGGAGGTGCTGGCCGAGGCGGGCGTGGCCGGCGGTGACCTGGACGCCATCGCGTCGGGTGCCGGGCCGGGGCCCTACACCGGGCTGCGGGTGGGCCTGGTCACCGCGCGCGTGCTGGGCAGTACCCTCGGCGTCCCGGCCTACGGGTTCTGCACCCTCGATGTCATCGCCGCCGATGCGGCCGCCGCGGCGGCCGGGCGCGAGTTCCTTGTCGCCACCGACGCCCGCCGCCGGGAGCTGTACTGGGCCCGCTACTCGGGCTCCGGGGCCCGGCTGTCCGGGCCGGGTGTCGCTGCCCCGGCGGCGCTGCCCGGCGGGCTGCCGGTCGCCGGCGAGGGCGCGCACGCCTACCCGGACTCGCTCGGCGAGGCGATACCGCCGCGCCATCCCAGCGCGGCCACGGCCGCGCGGTGGTGCGCGCGCCGCCTGGCGGCGGGGGAGCCGCTGGGCCCGCCGGACCCGCTGTACCTGCGCAGGCCCGATGCCAGGGTTCCCGGGACGCCGAAGAGCGTGCTGGCGGCACCGGCCCGGTCCGGCGCGGTGACGCCATGAGCATGGTCCTGCGGCCGATGGGCCGCGGCGACGTGGACGCGGTGGCCGCCATGGAAGAGGCCCTGTTCGGGGCCGAGGCCTGGTCGCCCGCGCTGCTCGCCACCGAGGTAACCACGGACCCGGTGAGCAGGTACTACATCGTGGCCGACGACAACGGCGTGATCGCCGGGTACGGCGGGCTGCTGGCCCAGCGCGGCGGCCAGGCCGACGTGCTCACCCTGGCGGTGGCGGCGCACCGCTGGGGCGAGGGCATCGGCACTGCCCTGCTTGACGGGCTGCTCAGCGAGGCGGCCCGGCGCGGCTGCACCGAGATCTTCCTTGAGGTGCGGGTCGACAACGACCGCGCCCAGCGGCTGTACCGGCGGCACGGGTTCACCGACATCGGCATCCGGCGCGCCTACTACCAGCCCTCGGGAACCGATGCCCTGGTGATGCGGCTGATCCAGCAACCGCCCCCGGCCGCGACGAAGAAGAAGCATCTGGCGGGCCGTCACCGGGGCAAGC
>WNGD01006178.1_pt1 | contig 11503 bp, 8 predicted proteins | sample 5400671 | NCBI WGS metagenome assembly WNGD01 (sample SAMN13153369, study PRJNA577476) | soil metagenome | isolation source: 40 cm soil or saprolite under grassland replicate 2 | place: USA:California | collected 2016-06-15
CGGCAGCGTCCGTTCCGCCGCCACCCGGCCGCCGCCGACGAAGAGCGCCCGCACGTAACCCGGCTCGCGGGCCGGCACGAGGACGCAGCATTCGAGCCCGAGCACGCGGTCGAGGCGCTTCAGCTCGTGACAGACGCGCTCGAGAGCGGCGAGGCGGTCGCGGAGCCGGCCGGCGTCCTCGAACCTCCTCGCCTCCGCCAGCTCGCGCAGGCGGCGCCGCAGGCGCGGCAGCGCCGCCTCGGGCCGGACGAGCTCGTCCGGAGTCAGCACCCGCGCCGCGAGCTGCGCGGTCCGGCGCGACCGTAGCGGCCCCAGCGGCGACGGGCGGGTCGAGGCGACGACCGCGTCGCCGCGTTGCCGGAGCCAGACGTGCCGCTCCGGCCGCGACACGCGCGCGTTGCCCGGGGGGCGGAGCGCGCGGATCAGGCGGAGCTCCTCGAGCGCCGCCTCGAGCTCGGAACCGGTCACCCGCCACTCGATTCGCTCCGCCGCCGCGAGCGCGGCCTCGACGGCCGGGCGCTGGCGGTCGCTGCGAAAGTACGAACGCAGGCGCGCTCGGAGGTCTCGCGCGCGGCCGACGTAGAGGACCTGGTAGTTGCGGCCGAGGAAGAGGTAGACGCCCGGCCGGCTCGGAGCGCCGAACGCGAGGTGGCGCTTGTCGAGCAGCCGCCGCGTCCTCGTCGCCGCTAGGGCCGAGAGATCCGCCACCGTGCGCGCACCGCGCTCCTGCGCGAGCCCGATCAGTGCGAGCAACAGCTCGGCAGTCGCGCGGGCGTCCGGCACCGCCCGGTGGCATGGCCTCTCGGTCGTGCCGAGAAACCACGCGAGCTGGGCCAGGCCGAAGCCCGAGACGCGCCCCGCGAGGAGCGTGCGCGCGAGTCGCACGGTGTCGACGACCGGCGAGCCGATGCGGGAGCCCGTCAGCCGCTCCGTCTCACGGTCGAGGAAGGCGAGGTCGAAACGTGCGTTGTGGGCAACGAGAACCGCGTCGCCTGCGAACGCGAGGAAGCTCCGCACGGCTTCGGCCGGGCGGGGCGCTCCCCGCAGCTGCTCGTTCCGGAGCCCGATCAAGGCGCTCACTCCCGCGGCGATCGGGAGTCCCGGATCGACGAGGGTCTGGAACTCGGCCTGCACTTCGAACGCACGCAGACGGACCGCCCCGATCTCACAGATCCCCGAGCTGCCCGGCCGCAGCCCGGTCGTCTCGAGGTCGACGACGACGTACGTCGCGTCCTCGAGCAGGAGCGCGGCGCCCGGCGGCTCGGCGAGGGCGACGGCTTCGCCGCTCCACGCGAGCCGCGCGTCGGTCTCGACGACGTCCGCCAGCAGCGAGCGCGCGAGCGCAACCGGCGCTTGCCGAAGGGCGAAGAGCCGCCGGGCTGCCTCCTCCGCGAGCACCGGCCCGCGCCGCTCCTCGACGAGCTCCACGAGCCGGTCGGCCGCGTCTAGCCTGAGCTGCATGACCGAGAGCCTAGGCGAACATACGTTCGCTCGCCACCTCACGCCGCTGCACGCCGAGCGTTCCGAGGAGTCCGAGCAGGTGACGCAGGCTCTGGCCGGCGAGCCGCTGCGCGTGCTCGAGGAACGTGGGGAATGGACTCGCGTCGAGACCGCGTACGCGTACCCCGGCTGGGTCCGGCGCGAGCACCTCAGCGGCGAGCGCGACGGCGAGTGGCTGCGACCCGTCGCCGCCGATCCGGTCGAGCATGCGCGGACACTGCTCGGCACCCGCTACGAGTGGGGTGGGATGACCTCCTCCGGCATCGACTGCTCGGGCCTCGTCCACATGGCGTTTCGCGCCTGCGGCCGGCTGGTACCGCGAGACGCGGACCAGCAGGAGGAGGCCGCCGAGAGGCTGTCGGAGGCAGAGCTCCGCGCCGGCGACCTCGTCACGTACGGCCCCCCGGAGGGCGCCGACCACATCGCGTTCTGGATCGGTGGCGGGCGCATCCTCCATGCGACGGGGCGCGCCGGCGTCGAATGCGTCGTCGAAGAGGAAGAGCCGACGGAGCTCCGTGCGCGGCGGCGCCTGCTCGTCCGGCTTGCCCCGGGCGCCGACTTCGCCGGCGAGCGCTAGATTTCGCCACTCGAGTGGAGCCGACCGCAAGCGTTCGTCGCACGATTGCCGCCCTCGTCGTCGCGCTCCTGCTCCTCGCTCTCGCCACAGGTTGCGGTGGCTCCGGGCGCACCACCAGCACCACGCCGGCCACCACCGCGCCGACGACGACCGCCCCCTCGACCCTGGCGGCGCCCGCCGCGCCTGCGCACGAGTTCAAGGAGTTCCGGATCGCGATGGACGAGGCAACGGACTATCTCGACCCGGGCCTCTCGGACACGACCGAGGGCTGGGGCGTGATGTGGAACGTCTACCTCCCGCTGCTCGGCTACCGGCACGTCAACGGAAAAGCCGGCGCGAAGCTCGTCCCGTACCTGGCGACGTCGCTCCCGCACATGTCGCGGGACCGACGGACGTACCGTCTCACCCTGCGCAAGGGCCTGCACTACTCGGACGGCACCCGCGTCAAGCCGAGCGACTTCAAGAAGACGATCGAGCGGGACTTCCGGCTCGACTCGGCCGGTGCCGGCTTCTTCCGGAACATCGTCGGCGCTGCGCGGTTCGCGAAGCGGCCGCGGCAGAAGCGCGGTATCCGTGGCATCGTCGTCGACGATGCGACGCGGGCGATCGTCATCCACCTCGCTGCGCCGCAAGCGGACTTCGAGAACGCCCTCGCGTCGGAGTTCGCGGCGCCGGTGCCTGCGGACGCCCCCGCGGCTGACACGTCGCTCCACCCGCTGCCGGCGACCGGGCCGTACGAGATCACGAGCTACCGGCCGAAGACGCGGATCGTCGAGGGGCGCAACCCGTACTTCCAGGCGTGGCGCTTCCGCGGCGCGGTGCCCGCCGGCAACCCCGACCGGGTCACGTGGGACATCGTCCCGACTGCCGCTACCGCGTTACGGCGCGTGCTGCGCGACCAGGACGACTGGATGGGTTACTACCAGATCCCCAGCAAACGGCTGGCGGGGATCGAGCAGAAGTACAAGAGCCGCCTGCGCACCTTCACGCCGCCCAACCTCATGTACTTCTTCATGAACACGAAGATGCCGCCGTTCACCAGCCTCAAGGTGCGGCAGGCGGTGAACTATGCGATCTCGCGCCGCTGGCTCAAGCGCCTCGCGGGCGGGCTCGCGCACACGACCGAGAACATCCTGCCGCGGGGATATCCGTCCTTCCGGACGCACGGTCTCTACCGGCACGACCTGCGCAAGGCGATTCGCCTCGTGCGCGAGTCGGGCTACAGGGGGAAGCGAGTCTTCGTCTGGAACCACGACGTCGCCGCCGACCTCCCGTTCACGGAGTACCTCGTCTCGGTCCTGAACCGGATCGGCTTCCGCGCCAGCGAGAAGTTGGTCACTGCGGGCAGCTACTGGACGACCATCGGCGAGCAGAAGACGAGGGCGCAGATTGGCTTCGCCAACTGGGTCCAGGACTACCCGCATCCGCTCGACTGGTTCGGCCTTCTCGACGGCCGAACGATCACGCGGACGCACAACTCGAACTATGCGAACTTCGACGTCGGCTGGGCGGACCGCGACATCGCAGCGCTCACGCGACAGCCGAAGCTGACGCCCAAGGTCAACCGGCTCTGGGCGGCGCTCGACCGGAACGCGATGAGGCACGCCCCGTGGGCACCGTTCCTCAACCAGGAGGAGACGGAGTTCTTCAGCGCACGTGTCGTTCTTCGCTGTTACGTCAATAACGTCTTGTACGAGTTCGACTATGCGGGTATCTGCGTCAAGAAATAGTGCGGATTGATAAGACTTCGCCATGGGCCCTTCGGCCCATGAGCGGGGCCAGGCGGCCCAGCCAACTCCGTGCTCGCTACCCAGGAGGTGTGAGAGAGGTGAGAACGAAGCGAGGCAGATCCGTCGCGATCGCGGCGGTCGTCGCGGCGGTGCTCGCGCTGGTGGTGAGCGCCTGCGGCGGCGGAGGAGGTGGGTCGAACACCACGTCCTCGAGCGGGACCTCCGGCAAGACCTTCCCGGTTCTGAAGGCGGTCATGGGCACCACCGACTACTTCGACCCGGGCCTGTCGTACCGGCTCGAGTCGTGGCAGGTGTTCCAGGACGTCTACCTGGGCCTCGTGGAAAAGGCTCGCGTGAGCTGCCAGACCGACGATTGCACGAAGATCGAGCCGGGCCTTGCAACCACGATCGGCACGGTCACGAACGGCGGCAAGAACTACAAGTTCACGCTGCGCAAGGGACTGAAGTACTCGAACGGCCAGCCGATCAAGGCGAGCGACTTCAAGAACACGATCATCCGCGACTTCAACTTGAACTCGCCCGGGATCGGCTTCTTCTCGAACATTGTCGGTGTCGACGCCTGCGAGGGGAACCCGACGAAGTGCTCGGACATCTCGGGGATCGTCACGGACGACACCGCTGGGACGATCGAGATCAAGCTGAAGAAGCCCGAGTCCGACTTCGAGTACGTGCTCTCGATCCCGTTCACGTCCCTCGTTCCGTCCTCGACGGCGCACAAGGACACCGAGAGCCCGCCGCCCGCGGGCAGCGGGCCGTACTACTTCGCCAGCTACGCCCCGAGCAAGTCGTTCGTGCTGAAACGGAACCCGTACTGGAAGAAGGACGAGATCTCAAGCATCCCGAACGGGAACCCGGACAAGGTCGTCGCGACGATGACTGACGACCAGTCACAGTCGGCGCAGCTCGTAGCGTCCGGGCAGTACATGTATGACGAGAACACGCTGCCGACCGACCGGCTTGCGTTCTACAAGAAGAAGTACCCGGACCAGATCAAGTTCTTCACGACGCCATCCACGTACTACTTCTTCATGAACTGGCGGCTCGCGCCGTTCAACAACCTGAAGGCGCGGCAGGCGGTGAACTTCGCGATCGACCGGCAGCAGCTCGTCAACCTGCGCGGCGGCCTCGGCGTGCCGACCTGGAACTTCCTGCCGCCCAGCTACCCGCAGTACAAGAAGATCACGCCGACGCCGTACCCCTACGACCTGAACAAGGCGAAGCAGCTCGTCCAGCAGTCGGGGACGGCGGGGCAGAAGGTGACCGTCTACACGATCTCCGACGTGGCGGTCGACCTGTCCACCGGCGAGTACCTGCAGGGCCAGCTGAACAAGATCGGCTACAAGGCGACGCTGAAGCCGTTGGCCGGCGCCAACTACTTCACGGTCGTCGGCAACCAGTCGACGAAGGCCCAGATCGGCTTCACCGACTGGTTCGAGGACTTCCCGTACCCGTCGGACTGGTTCAACATCCTCCAGAACGGCGAGCTCATCACGCAGGTCCACAACAACAACTACGGGAACGTCGACGTCAAGTCGATCAACACGCAGATCGACACGCTCGATGCCCTGCCGCCGAGTGACGCTCTCTCTGCGACCACCAATGCAAAGTGGGCGGCGATCGACAAGACGCTGATGGTGCAGTACGCGTCGACGGTGCCCTATCTGAACGGCATCCTCACGTCGTTCTTCTCCTCGAAGATGGACGTCTCGTGCGACGTCTTCGACGACAACAACGACGATCTTGCTCAGTTCTGCTTGAAGTAACGGGTTGCGGTTGGCGCGGCGGTGCACGGTGCACCGCCGCGCCGGCCCGGCCGTTCTGAATTACGCTGCAACGAACCCGACGTGGCGACCACCGGCCAAGAGGAGTTCACTCTCGACACCGCCGCCGAGCTTGCGGCGGAGGAGGGAGGTGCGCGGATCGAAGGCCGGAGCCCGTGGGCTCTTGCGGGCCGCCGGCTGCGCCGCAACTACGCCGCACTCGGCTTCCTCGTCTTGTTCCTCTTCGTTGTCGTCGTCTGCCTCCTCGCGCCGGTCTATGTCTCGCAGGTGTCCCACCTCGGGCAGAACTTCACGAACACAGGCGGCACTGTCGTCGAGAACGGCAAGACGATCCATGTCATCTCGCAGGGCGGCACGACGATCGTGAACGGCCAGCCGAAGATCGTCTTCGGCGGCATCCCGATCGGGCCGCAGTGGGGTGCTGCCGGCGGGAAGTACATCCTCGGGTCCGACGAGCTCGGCCGCGACATCGGAACCCGGCTCCTCTACGGCGGCCGCAACTCGCTCTTCATCGGCGTCACCGCCGCAGCGATCTGCACGATCCTGTCGGTGATCCTCGCCCTGCTGTCGGGCTACTTCGGCGGGATCGTCGACTGGGTCATCTCGCGCTTCTTCGACCTGATCTGGGCCTTCCCCGTGGTCCTGCTCGGGATCGCGCTCGGCACCGCGCTTTCCATCAACGGCTTCCACCACTTCGGGATCAACCTCTCGGGTTCGAGCCTGTGGGTACCGATCGGGGTGATCGCCTTCGTCTTCATCCCGTACATCGGGCGGCCGCTGCGCGGGCAGGTGCTCGCGCTGCGCAACCGAGAGTTCGTCGAAGCCGCCACCGCGCAGGGCGCGGGGCCGGTCCGGATCATGTTCACGGAGCTGCTGCCGAACATCGCCTCCTCGGTGCTCGTGCTGTTCACGCTGATCGTCGCGAACGCGATTCTCACGGAGGTCGGCCTCTCGTACCTCGGCGCCGGCGTCAGGCTCCCAAATCCGTCCTGGGGGACGATGATCGAGGAAGGCTCGCAGAAGTTGTCCACGGCTCCGGGGCTCAGCCTCTTTCCGGGAATCGCGATCGCGCTGACCGTGCTTTCGCTCAACGTCTTCGGCGACGGCCTGCGCGACGCGCTCGATCCCCGGGCGAAGATCAGGATCGAGCACGGATGAGGAGGCCGAGCTAGATGTTCGCCTTCATCGTGCGGCGCATCTTCGGGATGCTGCTCGTGCTCCTCGCCGTCAGCTTCATCGTCTACCTGATCTTCATCGTCATCCCCGGTGGTGACCCGGCGGAACGCATCGCCGGCAAGGTCGCGACGCCGGGGAACATCCTGGATATCAAGAAGAAGCTCGGGCTCGACCGGTCATTCGTCGTCCAGTGGTACGACCTGGTGAAGTCGCTGTTCACGGCGAAGCTCAAGTCGTACTACGACGGGACGAACGTCGTGAGCCAGATCAAGCAAGGGCTGCCGGCCACGTTCTCGCTCTCGATCGGCGCCGGGATCATCTGGTTCGGTTTCGGGGTCCTGGTCGGAACGATCTCTGCCGTCACTGCCGGACGTTTCTCGGACCGCGCCATCACCGCGCTAGCGCTGATCGGCATCTCTCTACCGGTTGCTTGGCTCGGGCTGATCCTGCGCTACTTTTTCGCGGGAGAAGGCGGAGCGTTCTCGTGGTTCCCGGACGGCAGCTACGTCTCGTTGACCTCGAACCCGGCTCAGTGGTTCTACCACCTGTTGCTGCCGTGGTTCACCCTCGCGGTTCTCTTCATCGGCTTCTACGGGCGTGTGCTGCGTTCGAACATCCTCGACACGATCAACGAGGACTTCGTCCGCACCGCGAAGGCGAAGGGGCTCTCGACGCGTCAGATCCTCGTCAAGCACGTGCTCCGAGCCTCGCTGATCCCGATCGTCACGCTCTTCGGCCTCGACTTCGCATCGGTGATCGGCGGCGGCGCGATCATCACCGAGACGGTCTACCAACTGCACGGCGTCGGCTGGTACGCGGCGCAGTCGATTCAGTCCCAGGACCTGCCGCCGCTGATGGGCGTGACCCTTTACGGGGCGATGTTCATCGTCGTCTTCTCGCTGCTGGTGGACATCTTCTACGCCTATCTCGACCCGCGGATCCGGCTCGCCTAATGGCTGAGCGGCTGCTCGAGGTCAACGACCTCAACGTCCGGTTCGCGACCGAGGACGGAATTGTGCAAGCGGTGGCCGGGATCTCGTTCGAGCTGGAGCGCGGCAAGGTGCTCGGGATCGTCGGCGAGTCGGGCTCGGGCAAGAGCGTCACCGCAATGACGCTGATGGGGCTGACGCGGGGTGTCAACGCGCGCTTCGAGGGCGAGGTGCTCTACAAGGGAACCGATCTGCTCAAGGTCTCCGACCGCGGCATGCAGGACTATCGCGGCAACGAGCTTGGGATGATCTTCCAGGACCCGATGACTTCGCTGAACCCGGTCTACCGGATCGGCGAGCAGATCGCCGAGGCCATACAGGCGCATGAGAAGGCGAACAAACGCGTGGCACGGTCGCGCGCGGTCGAGTTGCTCCACCAGGTGGGCCTCCCGAACCCGGAGTCGCGTGTCGACGACTTCCCGCACCAGTTCTCGGGTGGGATGCGGCAGCGGGCGATGATCGCGATGGCGCTGTCGTGCAACCCCTCGATCCTGATCGCGGACGAGCCGACGACGGCGCTCGACGTCACGATCCAGGCGCAGATCGTCGAGCTGATCAACCGGCTCAAGGACGACTTTGACTCCGCCGTGATCTTCATCACCCACGACCTCGGCGTGATCGCCGAGATCGCGGACGAGATCATCGTCATGTACGCCGGCCGCGTGGTCGAGCGCGGCACGAAGCGGGACGTGTTCTATGACCCGCAGATGCCGTACACGTGGGGGCTGCTCGGCTCGATCCCCCGGCTCGACCGGCCGCGTCCTGACCGGCTGCACACGATCACCGGGATGCCGCCGTCGCTGATCAACCTGCCGGAGGGCTGCAAGTTCCGGCCGCGCTGCCCGCACGCGTTCAACAAGTGCTTCCAGGAGCCGGGGCTCGAGAACCGCGTCGAGGCGCCCCGCCATCTCGACCGTTGCTGGCTCGACGTCCAGTTCAAGCGCGACCACCGCGACGAGACGATCTCCGGCGGATCGGCGGAGGCGGCGTGACAGCTCTCGAGCACGCGAGCGAGAGCGCGAGCGCGTCGGGCGAGACCCCGCTCCTCGAAGTCCGGCACGTCAAGAAGTACTTCCCGATCCGGCAGGGCATCCTGCAGCGCGAGGTCGCGCGGGTGCACGCCGTCGACGACGTGAGCTTCGCCGTTCGCGCAGGGGAGACGCTCGGGCTCGTCGGCGAGTCGGGCTGTGGGAAGTCGACGCTGGGCCGGACGCTCGTGCGCCTGCTCGAGCCGACGGACGGCGAGATCATCTTCCAGGGCATTCCGATCGAGCATCTCGGTACGCGGCGGCTGCGACCGCTCCGGCGCGAGATGCAGATGGTCTTCCAGGATCCGTATGCGTCGCTCAATCCGCGCAAGCGCGTGGGGACGATCGTGTCGGACCCGATGCGGATCCACGACCTGGGCAGCCGAGCGGAGCAGAAGCGGCGTGTGGGTGAGATCCTCGAGACCGTCGGCCTCTCTCCCGAGCACTACAACCGATTCCCGCACGAGTTCTCCGGCGGTCAGCGGCAGCGGATCGGGATCGCGCGCGCGCTCGCGTTGCGACCGAAGCTGATCATCGCGGACGAGCCCGTTTCGGCCCTCGACGTCTCCATCCAGTCGCAGATGCTGAACCTGCTCGAGGACCTGCAGAACGACTTCCAGCTCACGTACATCTTCATCGCCCACGACCTCGGTGTCGTCCGGCACGTGAGCGACCGGATCGCGGTGATGTATCTCGGCAAGATCGTCGAGCTCTCGCCGGCGGAGGAGCTCTACACGCGGCCGATCATGCCGTACTCCGAGGCCCTGCTCTCGGCCGTTCCGATCCCCGATCCGGACCTGGCCGAGAAGCGGGAGCGGATCGTGCTCGAGGGAGACGTGCCGAGCCCGATCAACCCGCCGAGCGGCTGTCGCTTCCACCCGCGGTGTCGTTATGCGACCGAGGTTTGCAGGGAGATCGAGCCTCCGCTCGTCGACTACGGCAACAGCCATCTCGCCGCTTGTCACCATCCGCTCAATGTCGATAAGGAAACACTGGACACGGTGAAAGTGGCGAAGCAGCAGACGCCCGCCGAGGCTGACGCAGCGGCGCTGCCTCAAGACACGTCGGGGCGCTCGAACCCCGCGGTTGCGCCCAATTCGCGTGACACCCGTTCGAGTTAGTCCTTTGCGCTAAAGCGGCTCTGTCGTCGCGCCGATACTCGGGGCGTGGACGCTGCTGAGCGCAAGGAGATCCTCAGCCGTTATTTGACGCACTCGCGCCGTTTCGAGGAAGTCGCGGCGCGGCGTCGCGGTGCCGGCGGTGCGGACGTGATCCCGCTGCAGAGCCCGCTTCGCGAGCTCGAGCAGGCGCCGACGGGGCGTGAGGTCGAGGTGCTGCAGCTCATCTCCGACGGGCTCGTGAACCGCGAGATCGGCGAACGGCTGTTCCTGTCGGAGGAAACGGTGAAATCCCACGTTCGGCATCTGCTGGCGAAACTTCAGGCACGCTCGCGCGCGCACGCCGTGGCCGTCGGCTTCCGCCGCGGCATCATCGGTTAGCTTCGTTTCGTCCACAGGCTTCACTGAAGCTGGGGACAAGGAAAAACGAAGCGCCGGGTGAAGTTCACCCGGCGCCCGTGAAATCGGCTATCCGTCCACCAGCTCTTGCAGGGATCCCCCGCGCGGGGGATGATTGCAAGCTGTGGATAACGGACTATCCGACGGCTTTACCAGACCCTCGAGGACCCTGCGACGGTCGCACGGGCCGCAAAACGAGCAAGGAAACGCATTGACGACTCCGATCGATCGGGGACTGACGGCACGGCCAGCCTATACCCCATTTGGGGGATACGCAAGGCTGGACCGGCTGGTCAAAAGTCTGGATAGCGCGGACCGGCGAACGCTTGCGTGGGCCTGCATCCTGGTTGCGGGCTCGATCGCCGCCCTCAGCGCCCTTTGGCTCGAGGGTTATCGGCTGCCACACGTCTGGGCCCTTTTCGTTCTGGGCGCCGTTGCCGCCCTGGCCGAACGGCAGAGGGTCGCGATCAACGATCGCACGTGGATGTCCGTCTCGTTTCTTCCGCTCGTCTTCTCGGCTGTCGTGTTCGGCCCACTCGGCGGATTCGCGGTAGGTGCTCTCTCGAACATCTGGGATCTGCGCGACTCACGCCTCAAGTGGAGCGTGTACACGCCGATCCGTGGGCTCACGGCCGCTGCCGCCGGGCTTGCGGCATGGAAAGTCGTGCCGCATCCGGCCGGCCTTGGCCAGTGCCTCATCGCCAGCCTCGTGGCTTCCGTTGCTGAACTCGCGGCAGACGGTTTCTTCACCACCGCCACGGCATTCGTCCGCCGCGTTGATCTTGTCGCAACAGTCCGGACAATCGCATCGCTGTTTCTGCTCACGGTGCCGCTCTACGTCCCCGTCCTCACGCTCTTCGTGTACGGCTACCACGCGTACTCGCTGCACCTCGTGCTGGTCTTCTTTATTCCGACGCTCGCCGCGCAACGACTCCTCCACCTCTACCAACAGGAAAAGGAGGCGACCCATCGTCTCGGTGCGGCAAACGATCGACTTCGGAGGGCCAGCCTCTCGTTCGCCACCGCGCTCGTCGCGACGCTCGACGCCCGAGACCAGTCCACCGCGGGTCACTCGGCCGCGGTGGCGATCTACGCCCGCGACATCGCCGAACGCATGGGGCTACCCGAGGAGCAGCGAGACCTCATCCACCTTTGCGGCCTCGTGCACGACATCGGCAAGATCG
>WNGD01017476.1_pt1 | contig 11503 bp, 9 predicted proteins | sample 5400671 | NCBI WGS metagenome assembly WNGD01 (sample SAMN13153369, study PRJNA577476) | soil metagenome | isolation source: 40 cm soil or saprolite under grassland replicate 2 | place: USA:California | collected 2016-06-15
CGTCATCAGATGGCGCTCGTCAACACCTTCGCGTACGGCATGGGCGCCGGGACGACTGGCGTGGATCTCAACGCCATTCCCTCGAGCGCCATCGACCGCATCGACGTGCTGCGCGACGGCGCCTCGGCGCAGTACGGGTCGGACGCGATCGCGGGCGTCGTCAACATGGTGCTGAAGGAAGGGCCGTTCACGCCATTCCTGAACACCAGTGTCGGTCGATATCACCCGGACAATTACGCGGACGACGGTACCACCGCGAATCTGAACGGCGGCTGGGGCATCGGCATCGGCCGCGGCTCGCTCGGATTGTTCGGCGAGTTCCTGGATCGCCAGCCGACGAATCGCGCTTGGCCTGATCCGTACGAGGACGCGGGCACGGGCGTGACGGACTCGATCGTCAACGGCCGCATCATCGTCAAGCGGAATGCCGCGCCGCAGCCGAACCACCACTGGGGCGACGGGCTCGAGAAGGACGTCGTCACGATGGCAAACTTCCGGCTACCGCTGAACGACAAGGGCACCACGGAGTTTTACAGCTTCGGCGGTTGGAGCTATCGCAAAGGCACGGGCAACGGCTACCGGCGCTGCGCCCTGGACTGCGCGAGCTTCATTCAGGGCCGCAACTGGCCGCAGATCTACCCCTTCGGCTACCTCCCGGAGTTCGCGCCGAACGTGCTGGACAATTCGATCGTCGCCGGGATCCGGACGCTCGCGAGCGGCTGGTCGATCGACCTCGGCACCTCGTACGGCTACAACCGGTTCGATTATCACATCCGGCACACCCTGAACGTGTCGCTCGGTCCATGCCTCGACCCGGCCAATCCGTGCGCGCCGGGCCCGGACAGCACGTTGGGCACCGCCGACGACATGGCCAATCAGACGTCGTTTTTTGCGGGCCGGCTCAAGCGCGACGAGATGCTCGTCGGCCTGAACGCCGCCAAATCGGTCAGCCTCGGCCTGCGCGAGCCGGTCAACGTGGCCATCGGTGCCGCGTTCCGGCGTGAAGGCTATCAGATCACGCGCGGCGAGCTTGCATCCTACGTGAACGGCCATCACCTCGGCCCCGACAGCTCGGCGGGGCGCCCGTACTCGCAGGTCTTCCCCGGCTTCCGGCCGCAGGACGAGTCGAATTCGCACCGCACGAATGCGGCGGTGTACGCCGATCTCGAAACCAATCTGACGGCCAAGGTCCTCGCGAACGTCGCGGGGCGGTTCGAGCACTACTCCGACTTCGGCTCGCTGGCGACCGGCAAGGCCGCGGTCCGCTTGCAGCCCTCGCGCCAGTTCACGGCGCGCGCCGCCCTCAGCACCGGGTTCCGGGCGCCGGGACTGACCCAATCGCATTTCAGTCGCGTGAATACGAACGTCATCGGCGGCGTGGTGACGGACGTGCTCATCGTGCCGGTGGCCGACAGCGCGGCGCGACTGTTCAACTCGAAGCCGCTGCAAGCCGAGAAGTCGGTGAACGTGAGCGCCGGCTTTGCGTTCAGTCCCAATGACAACGTCACGTTCACGGTCGATGCCTTTCAGATCAAGATCAACCACCGCATTCTGCTCAGCGCGACATTCGCCGACAGCGTGACGCAGGCGATCTTGGCGGCAAACAACCTCACGAATGTGAGCGGCCTGCAGTATTTCACGAACGGCCTCGACACGCGGACGCGTGGCCTGGACATCACCGGCACGCTACGGATGAACGCCGGCGCGGGCACCATCGATTGGACCGCGATGGCGAACTACACCAAGACGGCCATCACGCACCTCGATCCGCGTCCTGCGGTATTCAACGGTACGCCCTCGACTGTGGGCGGCATCATCGATTCTGTGACGTACATCGCCATCACCGAAGAGCGGCCTGACTGGCGCGCCACGTTGACCGGCGAGTACAACCTGGGCCGAGTACACGCGCTCGCGCGCGCGGCGTACTACGGCAAGTTCTCCTCGGCCCAGCCCGGCTACTGCGACTTCTGCCGGGAGCGTTACGGCGCGAAGACCTTGTTGGACGCCGAAGTTGGGTACCGGTTCGCGAGTGTCAATCTGGCGGTCGGCATTCGCAATCTGTTCGATACCTATCCGGACAAGCCGAGCTCGCAGCGGATCGTGGATTCGTTCGGCGATCGCTCGATGGACTTCAACAACAATTTCGGGACGTTCCCCTGGGCCGCCGCGTCACCGTTCGGATACAACGGCCGTTACTTGTACGCCCGAGCAGAGATGAGTCTGCTCAAATAGGGAGGAGTTCTATGGTTCGCGCTGCAAGGTTCCTGAGCATTGCCGCCATCGCTGTTCTGTTCTCCGCCGTCCCCGCGGGGGCGCACGCCCAGAACGGCCGGATCCGGGGCGTGGTACGCGACGCCCACAGCGTTCCGATGGCGGGCGCCACGGTCCGGGTGACAGGTGGCACCGGTGCTGCCCGCCGCGCGACGTCGGATGCCGACGGCGCGTTTTCATTTACAAACGTCGCCCCCGGCACCTACACCGTATCCGCGTCCCTGCCCGGCGTCAGAACGCAGGTGCAGCAAGGCGTTCGGGTCGCGGCCGACGCCGAGGCGGTGGTGAACTTCGTCCTGCAAGCGCTCGAGATGGAAGCGATTACCGTCACGGCGATGAAGCGTGAGGAGCAGCTCCTCAACGTACCAATCTCGATCGCCGCTCCGACGGAGCAGGCGCTGCGCGTGCGGGGCGTGGACAACATCGAAGAGGTCGCGCAGAACGTCGCCGGGTTCAGCGTGCAGAACCTCGGCCCCGGACAGAGCCAGCCCGCCATCCGTGGCGCGTCGTCAGGCCAAATCTCGCGCGACCAGCCCGGTGTGAAGGAAGAAGTGGGCGCCTATCTCGACGAATCGGTGATCTCGCTGTCCCTGTTCACGCCGGACCTCGATCTGTTCGACGTTGGCCGCGTTGAGGTGTTGCGCGGGCCGCAGGGAACGCTGTTCGGTTCCGGGTCCCTCTCCGGGACGGTGCGTTACATCAGCAATCAGCCGGAGCTCGGCATCAGCAAGACGTTCGGCGAGACCGAGGTGACGGAGATCGACGGCGGCGAGCCCGGCACCAGTGCCAAGCTCGGATTCAACGCGCCGCTGGGAGACAAAGCCGCCGCGCGCATCGTGGGGTACAGCACGCGCACCGGCGGCTACATGGACGCGGTGCAGCCGAACCTGCGCATCGATCAGAACGTCAACGGCAACACCCGCGCTGGGCTCAGGGCCGCGATTCGCTTGCAACCAAGCAGCAAGTTCAGCATTACGCCGCGGCTGGTGTATCAGCGCGCCAAAGCGGACGGCTGGAATCGCATCGACGCCTATAACATTCTGGCCAATCCGTATACGACGACGCGCCCCAAGGTCACCCTGGGCGACCGCCAGCTCTTCACGCAGATGGAAGAGCCCGTGACCGACAAGTTCCTGCTCGGGGACGTGAATCTTCAGCTGGATCTCGGTGCCGCGACGCTGACGTCGGTGTCGTCGTACACGCACCGCAACATTCTGGTCGTGCGCGACGCGACGGCACTCTATGCCAGCATCGTGGGTGGCAGTTTCCAGCTGCCCGAAAACATCTACACACTCGATGCACCGCTGTACGACCACACCAATTCGATTGTATGGACGCAGGAAGTGCGCTTGGCCGGCAGCGCCCAGAACCAGCTGAAATGGCTGGTGGGCGCGTTTTACAGCAACAACAAGCGGGGCTACGGGCAGGACGTGTTCGTCAAGAACTTCGACACGCTCGCCGCCCCGATCTGCTGCCCAGTGCTCGAGCCCGGTGGCTTCCCTCCCCCTCCTCAGCCCGACGGGTGGACGATGGGGCCGCTCCTGACCACGAAGGACCACTTGTTCTTCTCCGATCTGAATTACAAGCTGACGCAGACGGCGGTGTTCGGCGAAGCCACGTTCAGCGCCACACCAAAGCTCGACCTCACCGGCGGCCTGCGCTGGTACAACTTCGATGAGAACCGCGCACAGGCCTTCGACGGGTTCTTTGTAGGCTACGTCACCCGGCCCGGCAAGACAAAAGCCAACGGATTGGCGCCCCGCTTCATTGCCAATTACAAGGCGTCGGATGCGTTGACGTTCAATGCCCAGGCATCCCGCGGCTTCCGGCTCGGCGGGATCAACGACCCGCTCAACAAGCCGATCTGCACTCCCGCGGATACGCTCACGTTCGGTGGCCGGGACTCGTGGAAAGACGAGACGGCCTGGAACTACGAGGCCGGGATGAAGTCGCGCTTGTGGGGCGGGCGGGGCTCCGTGAATCTGTCCGCGTTCTACATGAAGATCGACAACCTGCAGCTGAACCTGACCGCGGGCACATGCTCCTCGCGTCTCGTGTTCAACGTCGACAAGGCGAAGAGCCAGGGTCTGGAATTAGAGGTGACGGCGTCGCCCAATGAGCATTGGGATCTGGCATTCTCCACCGGTTTCAACGACGCGAAGCTCTTGTCGACCGTCACGACCACGGACACCGCTGGCGTAACGACCGTGGTCGGCGGTGTGAAGAAGGGCAACCGTCTTCCCAGCGTGCCGAAGGTTCAGGCGAGCGCGGCGATCACGTACGGGATGCCGATTGGGATCTCGCGCCTGTCGCTGACCGGCAGCTTCCAGTATGTCGGCTCGCGCTACACGCAGATCGACGACCTGACGCCGGGCATCGACACCGTGCACGTCGGTAGGATGGGGCAGTATGTCGGTGGGCAGTCGCCGACGCAGACTTTCGTCTTCGACCCGCTGCTGGCGGCCTACAGCCTGTTCAATCTGCGCGCAGGATTGTCGCGCGGGGGCTGGGAGGCAGCATTTTTCGTGAACAACGTGACCGACGAACGAGCGTTCCTGGCACTGGATCGTGAGCGTGGACTGAATGCGCGCGTCGGGTATCTCACGAACCAGCCGCGGACGTTCGGGCTGTCGTTGCGCTTCGATTACTGAGGCCGCTGATCACACAGATCAGTAACTGATTTTCGCAGCTAGAAGCACAAACCGCCGGACGGCATCGCCGCCCGGCGGTCTTTTTTCTGCGGGAATCAGCGTCTAATCTGTGTGATCAGTGGCAAGGATCAGCGGCTCCCCATTCCCGCGCCGGCTCCCATCCCCATCCCCGCCCCCATCCCGGCGCCTTCCGTATAGAACTTCGCACCGATGGCGACCGCGACCGGCCACTCCACGAGGGCAATCAGTGTCGTGATGACGGTGAGGTTCTGCGGCATCAACGCCATCGGCCACATGAACAGCGTCGGCAGCAGTCCCCCGAGGACCCATCCGGCGACGCCGGCTTTGACCGCCGTGCCCGGCCCCGCGCCGAACCGCGGCCGGATGGCCGCGTAGAGCCACACGAGGACGATCCCGGCCACAAAGTCGAGGAACACGAACCACGGGACTTGTGCATTGGTCATGGCGGGTTTGCCGAGCGCCTGCATCGCCGCGGCCATTTGCGCTTTGAAGACCATGCCGAACACTACGAAATCAACCACATTCAGGACGACGCCCGCGATCAGGCCCCCGATAAGCACCTTCTGCATGTTGATCTTCCCCATCGTCGTACCCCCTCCAAAAGAGAGGACAGCGTCCGACCGGAGCACTCCTGCCGCCGCCAGGGTAGGGAATTCGACTGGAATCGTCAAGTCACAGCACGTTCAGCACCGCCAACAACCCCCCCATGCCATCGGAAATGACGGCCACACCGGCAGGCACAACCCATTCGTTGCCATCGACTACCAGATTGAAGTAGTACGTCCCGGGCGCCAGCTGCAGCGCCGCTTCCCAGATGTCGTCGCCGAGTCCGCGCAGCGGCGCCTGAGTCCAGCCGTTCCAGCTGCCCGCAATCGCGACGGAGTGCGCAGCGGGCATCCGGAAGCGCACGACGACGCTGTCGCCGCGATGCTGGGCGACCAGCGGCTGGAGCAGTGGTCTGGGGGGGGGGGCAGGGTTCGAGGGCGCCGGCGTGAGCGCGCGCCGCACCGTGAAGATTCTGACGGCGCCGGCCGCAAACCCGGCGCGGGGGAGACCCTGAAACGGGTCGCGGAGGTAATTACCTCCCGATGCCTCGACGGCGATCGTCGGCGTCAGGAAGTACTGCAACGAAACGCTCGCCGCTCCACTCGAGGCGGAGGTCCGGCTCACCCGTCCGCTCAGCCACAGTGAGCCGACTACGCGCGGCCGGTCGACCGTCACGCCGCCGACCAGGTCGCTGTACCACGCGTCGAGCAGCCGCGTGGCTTCGACGCTCAGCGAGAGCTGCGATGTCACGAACCCCGCGCCCAATGCGCCGTTGCCGGAGACCACTTCGAGCAGCGCCGCGCCAGACGCGGCACCGATTCCATCGGATCGCGTGCTGGCCGCGAGTGTCGCGCTGACAGCCGGGCGCGTCCCCGTGGTTTCATGCGACAGGGTCGCCCACATGTCGGCACGCGCCTGGCCGGCCCATACGCCGCGCTCGAGCAGCGACAGCGCTCCGCTTACGCCGACGTAGGAAGAGGGGGTGATCCGCTGCGCGGCGGGGGAGGCCGTCACAATACTGAAGCTCGACCCTCCCGTGTAGCGCACGGCACCCATTCCGATCCCCAGCGATCCCTGTCGCTGAGCGGAAAGGGCGGGAGAGAAGGGCAATAGGGCCAATATCGCCGCAAACGAAACCGGTCCCATTCGCATGGGACCGGTAAGATACAGCGACTCGACCGTCCGCTAGTTACGGCCGGCGGGGATTATTCCCGCGACCCTGTCCACCGAGGCCCGCGTGGTCGGGTCGATGTGATGGGGATGCCGGGACCGCTGGGGTCGCCGGCGTAGCCGGTATGGCGGGCGTCGTAGATCCATCGGGATTGTGAACGGCCGGTGTGGCGCCGGTCGACCGCACCGCAGCCGTGGCTGGCGTCACGGGCCGGTTGTCCAGGCCCACCGCCTCACCTCGGACATGCGTCGCCCGCTTGGGCGTCTGCGCAGTCAGCAGCGCAGGCACCAGCAAAACGGGACTGAGCACGAAGATTCGCTTCAACATCCTACCTCCTTCTTACAGGTGAAGCGCGCAACGCCCGCTCGGCGCGGGCCAACTCTCTCGCCATGTCGCGCAACATCGTCCAGGGGCTGTCGCGGCCGGTGTACTGCGTCGCGGCGAACCAGAGCTGCGCAAATGCATCGCGCACGACCCGTTCGGCCGCGATGGCATCCGTCAGGATGCCGTACGCCTGCGCGTACAGCGAGCCCCGATGCCGGCGCTCGAGCTCCACCAGGGCGGTGGAGTCCCGTTGCGCCAACCGGTGCATCAGCACCGCATCGGCGACGATTGGGGTTTGAGGCTCTAGCATCGCGGTCATGCTTGGTAAAGATTGCCTACGGCGCCTGAGGTAACGCACGTCAGCGAGGTAACGCGGGTCACCATGGATCGCCAATCCGTTACCATTCCTCTATATGGCCACTCTTTAGCGGAGGAACCGGTTGCGCGCTGGAACAGAGGCGGATGGCGACATCGTTCGGGCGGTGCTCGCGGGCGACCGCGAGCGCTATTCACAACTGGTCGAACGCTATCGCGACCGCTATGCGCGCTACGCGGCACGGATGTTGGGCTCGACGGATGCCGCGGAAGACGCCGTGCAGGATGCCTTCGTGCGCGCGTACGATCAGCTGGCGCAGTGTCAGGACCCCAACAAGTTTGTCGGTTGGTTCTTCCTCATTCTGCGTAACCGCTGCTTCGCGGAGCGGCGTCGCAACCGGACGCAGGCGCCGCTGGAGGCCGCCGATCAGGTGGCGGCCGCGGATCGCACCGATGGCGGAACGGAAACGGCCGAGCGGCGTCGCGCGTTGCAGCACGCGCTGCTCGAGTTGACGCCGGATCAACGGGAAGTGTTCGTCCTGAAGCATGTCGAGGGATTGTCGTACGGGGAGATCGCGGAGCGCTTGAGTACCTCGGTGCCATCGCTGAAAATGCGGATGCACCGCGCCTACGATAGGCTGCGCGAACAACTGCGAGATCACAAATGAGCGCATACGATTTTCATCCGCTGGTGAAGCAACTGCTGGACGGCGACATCACGATCGCCGACCTGCCGGCGGAGCTGCGCGCCGAGGGCGAAGAGGCGCTGCGTCTGCTCGCGGCGGTGGATCGGTCACCCGTGACGCTCCCGGCAATTCCTCAGCGCGTGATGCGCGCCCTCACTCGCCCACCGCAGCGTTTGCCCCGCTGGCTGCTTGCACCGGCGCTGGCGCTCGCGGCCGCTCTCGTCCTCTGGCTGGGCCGTTCACACGGCCCGATCGCGGCTCCAGGAACGGTGGTCACGGTTCATTTCGTCCTCTCCGCACCGGACGCGCACGCCGTGAGCGTCGCGGGCACGTTCAACCAGTGGGATGCGCGCGCCACGCCACTGGTCCGCAGCGGCGCCAACGGCATGTGGACCGTGACGCTCAAGTTGCCGCCGGGCCAACATCAGTACGCCTTCGTGGTCGACGGCGTGCGCTGGGTACCCGATCCAACTGCGCCGGCCGTCGACGACGGCTACGGGCGCCGCAATAGCGTGCTCACGCTGTGATCCTCACCGTGCTCGCCCTGCTGGGCATGCAACAGGGAATTGCCGACCGGCTGTCCGGACGGGTGCCTCCTGATGTCGGCGCGGCCGTCGAGTCGCTTGGCACCGACGCTGCCGCGCGCGGGCTGCCGATCGATCCCTTGATTCAAAAGGCGATCGAAGGAAGCGCGAAGCGTGTTCCGCCAGAGCGCGTAATTGCGGCGGTTCAGCTCGTCGTGATGCAGCTGGACACCGCCGCCGCGGCGTTGCGAGCCGGCGGGATGATCTCCGACACGCTCGCCATTGCTGCGGGCGCGTTCGCGATCAATGCCGGGATGGATGCGCGCGACATCACGAACCTGATCCTGCGCGGCGGTGGGCAAACAGCAGTGAACGTCCGGCTCGAGCTCAATGTGGCGGGAACCCTGGTGGCGATGGGCGTGCCGTCGGCGGAAGCGGCAAACCTGGTGAGTGCCTCCGTACAATCGGACAGTCCCGCAACCAAATTGCTCTCGCTTCCCAGCCGTGTGCAGGGCGAGGTGGCCAGGGGCGCCACCCCAGCGCAGGCCGCCGCGGGTCTGGCGCGCGCCGCGGCTGCGCAGGCGCGGCGCGGACCACCACCGGGCCACCCTCAGCCTCCGCCCCACCCCCCGGCTCCTCCACACCCCTAAGACAACCGCTGATTACGGCGGGGTAGCCCCCCGCCCGACGTCGTTGCTTGTTAGATTCCGTCCCTCTATGACTATCGCCTCGAATCTGGGTTTCCCCCCCCTCGGCGCCACCCGCGAATTGAAGCGCGCGACGGAGGGGTACTGGAGCGGCAAGGTCTCGCGCGCGCAACTCCTCGCCACCGGCGCGGAGCTCCGCCGCCGCCATTGGCAATTGCAGCAGGGCCTGGGAGTCGATCGTATCCCCGCCAATGACTTCTCGTTCTACGACCGGATGCTCGACACGTGCGCCATGGTCGGCGCGGTGCCGCCGCGCTACGGCTGGACGGGCGACTGGGTCGATGCCGACACCTACTTCGCGATGGCGCGCGGCAGCCAGGGAAAAGGCCGCGACGTCACCGCGATGGAAATGACGAAGTGGTTCGATACCAACTACCACTACATCGTCCCCGAAGTCGAGCGTGGGCAACGCTTCCGCATGGCGTCGGCGAAGCCGGCGAACGAGTACCGCGAGGCGAAAGCTTTGGGGGGGGGCCTCGACGCAACGACGGTACTGATCGGGCCGCTGACGTTTCTGCTGCTCGCCAAGACGAAGGGCGCCGCATTCGACCGCTTGTCGCTGCTCGACCAGCTCCTCCCGGTCTATGGGGACGTGTTGGAGTCGCTCGCGGCCGCCGGTGCCACATGGGTGCAGCTCGACGAGCCGTGCCTGGCGCTGGATCGCAGCGACGCCGAGCGCGACGCATACCGGCGCGCGTACAAGGTCCTGGCGTCGCGCGCGGGGAAACTGCGGCTCCTGGTCGCGACGTACTTCGCCGGGCTCGATGACAACCTCTCGACGGCGCTCGCGCTGCCGGTGCAGGGGCTTCACGTCGATCTCGTGCGGGCGCCGCACCAGCTCGATGCGCTCCTGGCCCATTGGCCCAAGGGCCGCGTGCTGTCGGCCGGCGTCATCGACGGGCGCAACGTGTGGCGCGCCGATCTCGCGAAGCAGGCCGCGTTGCTCGAGCGAGCCGCAGCGAAGGTCGGCACGGATCGGCTGTGGGTGGCGCCGTCCTGCTCGTTGTTGCACGCGCCGCTGGATCTCGATCTCGAGACGAAACTGGATCCGGAGCTGAAGAGCTGGCTGGCGTTCGCCAAGCAGAAGCTTCAGGAAGTGGTCGCGCTGGCGCAGGGCGATGGGGCGGCCGTCGCGGTGAGCAGCAGCGCTGCCAAGGCGCGTCGAGCCTCCCGGCGCATCAACAACGCGGCCGTGCAGCGCCGCGCCGGCGCGGTGATGGAAAAGGACCGCGTGCGCCGTGAGCCGTACGCCGTGCGCCGGAAGGCGCAAGTCAGTCTGCCGCGGTATCCGACCACTTCGATCGGTTCGTTCCCGCAGACGAACGAGGTGCGGGCGGCGCGGCGCAAGCTGAACGACCATCAGCTGAGCGCCGGGGATTACGAGCGCTTCATCGAGGCGCAGATCGCCAAGACGATCGCGCTCCAGGAAGAGATCGGCCTGGACGTGCTGGTGCACGGCGAGTTCGAGCGCAACGATATGGTCGAGTATTTTGGCGAGCAGCTCGACGGTTTTGCGTTCACCGAGCACGGCTGGGTGCAGTCGTACGGGACGCGCTACGTCAAACCGCCGATCATCTTCGGCGACGTGTCACGGCCGCGCGCGATGACGGTGCGGTGGAGCCGGTACGCCCAGTCGCTGACCCAGCGGCCGGTGAAAGGCATGCTGACGGGCCCGGTGACGATCCTGCAGTGGTCCTTCGTGCGCGACGATCAACCGCGCGCCGAAACCGCCAAGCAGCTCGCGCTGGCCATTCGCGACGAGGTGATCGATCTCGAGGCGGCGGGCATCCGCGTGATTCAGATCGACGAGCCGGCGCTGCGCGAAGGACTGCCACTGCGGCGCGCCGACTGGGCGGATTACCTGCGGTGGGCGGTCGATGCCTTCCGGCTCGCCACCGCCGGCGTCCGGGACGCCACGCAGATACACACGCACATGTGTTACAGCGAGTTCAACGACGTGCTGCGCGTCATCGAGCGCATGGACGCGGACGTCATCTCGATCGAGAACGCGCGGTCCGGATCCGAGCTGTTGCAGGGTTTCGAGCAGTACAAGTATCCCAACGAGATCGGGCCGGGCGTGTACGACATTCACTCGCCGCGCGTGCCTTCCACCACCGAGATCAGCGGCGCGCTGCGGAGCATGTCGCGGGTGCTGGACGACGCGCAGATCTGGGTGAACCCCGACTGCGGGCTCAAGACCCGCGGCTGGGATGAGACGCTGGCGGCACTGAAGAACATGGTGGCGGCGGCGAAGGAGATGCGGAATGGCCGCAACTGAGATCGGGAT
>WNGD01006180.1_pt1 | contig 11502 bp, 8 predicted proteins | sample 5400671 | NCBI WGS metagenome assembly WNGD01 (sample SAMN13153369, study PRJNA577476) | soil metagenome | isolation source: 40 cm soil or saprolite under grassland replicate 2 | place: USA:California | collected 2016-06-15
AAACCTTGTTACGCCAGGATCTCTTCCCATACCCCTTTTGAGAACTGCTGGTTATATAACCTGGCGTACAGGCCACCGAATTCCATCAGCTCGTCATGTGTCCCTCGCTCCACAATCTCGCCTTTGTCCACCACCAGGATGACATCCGCAGCCAGGATGGTCGAGAGACGGTGAGCAATTGCCAGTGTCGTGCGGTCCTTCATTAATGGCTCTAACGCTGCCTGGATCAGGCGCTCTGAATGCGTATCAAGTGCGCTGGTCGCCTCGTCCAGGATCAAAATGCGCGGGTTCTTGAGGATCACGCGCGCAATAGCTATACGCTGTTTCTCGCCACCGGACAACTTATAGCCGCGTTCACCAACCTTGGTATCATAGCCATCATCTAGTTCCATAATACGGTCGTGAATAGCTGCTGCCCTGGCTGCTGCAATCATCTCTTCCTCTGTCGCATCAGAGCGGGCGTACAACAGATTCTCTCTAATTGAAGCGTTGAAGAGGTAGGTTTCCTGCGTGACCACGCCGATGATTTCACCCAGCGAAGCCAGCGCAATATCCTTCACATTGTGCCCATCAATCTCTACAGCGCCGCTATCAACGTCATAGAGTCGCGGGACAAGATAGGTAATCGTTGTCTTGCCTGCGCCACTCGGCCCTACAAGAGCAGCTAATTGACCAGGTTTAATGTCAAATGTGACATGACTGAGCGCGGGACGTGCTTCAGACTCGTCCATGACCTCTACAGGCTGGGGTAAGACATTATCTTTCTCCTGTCTGTCGCCATTCTGTTTGGAGCTGGCCGATGGGCTTAGCAAGCCATAATCATCACGCTTATACGTAAATGAGACATCTTTAAAGTTGATCTTACCATGTACTTCATTCACTTTGAGTTGCAGTGGTTCAGGTTTATCCTGGATTTCAATCGGCAAATCCAGGTACTCAAAGATGCGGTCAAACAGAGCCAGTGCCCCCTGAACTTCCACCTGGATACTCAGCAACTGCCCGATAGGGAAGAAAAGCCTGCTCTGTAGGGTCGTGAATGCGACGATACCACCGAGTGTAATGGCTGTGTGGGTGTTATTAATGATCTGCAAGCCTGCTACGAGATAGACAATAGCTGGGGTGATGGAAAAGAAAATGCCAATGAACATAAAAAACCAACGACCTATCATCTGCTGGCGTACTTCCAGGGCGGTCAGGTTCTGATTCTCCTTTTCAAAACGATCCTGGGCATATTTCTGGCGACCAAAAGTCTTCGTCAAAAGGATGCCGCTGACGGAAAGCGTTTCTTGCATCATCGCGGTGAGCGATGCCATGCTTTCTTGTGTTTCCTTGCTCGTCGTGCGGCGCACATTCCCGACCTTGTAGGTGATCCACAAGAAAATGGGTAAGAGGCCGAGCGATATAGCTGTGAGCGAAGGGCTAATGAATAACATCGCGATAATCGTGCTCAGGGCGGTTGATAAATTGGAAACGATACTGGTAGCAGTATTTGTGACGACAGCCTGCACGCCGCCTACGTCATTGGAGAGCCGCGACTGAATTTCACCTGTGCGCGTCGAGGTGAAGAAGCGCAGAGACATATTTTGCAGGTGCTCATACAGTTTGTTGCGAAAATCGCGCATCACCCGTTGACCGATGATGTTATTCAGGTAGGTTTGTCCGACGCCGATCAAACCAGTAACGATGGGCATAATGATCATAATAGAGACTAGTATGATTAGTAACTTAGCATTGCCTTTTCCGATAGCGTCGTCAAAGATGAACTGGATCATAAACGGGTTGACCAGCCCTAACACAGTCGTCAGGAGAATGGCGATCAACACCAAAACGGTTTGAAGTTTGTATGGGCTGAAAGCTTGTGCTACACGTCTGAGAGTGCGAGCGTCGGTCTTACGCCCGCGTTTCTTTTGTTCTTCTAGATATGCGGCCATTCCGCCGCCCATTCCATGAAATCCCATTGAATAAATGCTCCTGATTTGATACTGCTAGCGAATCCAAAGGGCGACCGCAAGGGTCCCAACCCCTCTCCACACCACCCCCGCCCCTACAGAGATACGAGAGATTTCGCCAGCAGTAGCTGAGTTACTGAAACAAATCTTTCTTACTCTTTAATATTGTCTTTTGTAAAGTATAAAGAAATATGTCTTTATTTTCACTGTTCATGCGTATGGTTTTCTCCTGTAGATTCTGCCAGGCATAAGCGGTGAATCAGCCCCGCCAGTAGCGCTCCTCGTACTGGTATAGAATCGACGCTCAGATATTCTCTCTTAAGATCATGCATGCCTCCACCGACTGGACCGAGGCTGTCGAGAGTAGGAATACCCATTTCCATCAGCAGATTGGCGTCGGAGACACCTCCCTTACTTTCAGCGACAAGCTCGAAGCCAAGCCCTCTGGCCTCTTCCTGAGCTACTTCTACCAGCCGCATGTTCTGAGGAGTTGCTTCATAGGGTATACGCCCACGAGTACGTGTCAGGCCTGTCTGCGTGCCCGGGATGCTGCATCCAGCTGCAATCTGTTCGAGCGCTGTTGCTGCTATATCGAGACCGTGTTCATTGAAGGCACGTACAGAAATATGACAGCGTGCCGCATCGGGCACTACGTTTAATTGCTCGCTGCTACTGATGCGTGTGATATTGAAAGTGACTCCAGGGAACATGGAATTCAGGTTATGCACAGCGATCATTTTATGAGCCAGCTCGATTACGGCTGAGCGGCCACGATTTGGCTCGGCTCCTGAATGCGCTGGCACCCCAAGCACATCCATCACATATTTGTCAGCACCTTTGCGTGCCCTAGTCACACTTTCAATTGATCTCGAAGGCTCGAGCACCAAAGCGGCATCTACCTGTTGGGCAATCTCGCGCAGCAGAAGAGCGCTATCTGTTGAGCCGACTTCCTCATCATTATTAAACACAAAAATTAGTTCGCTATATTCCTCGAAGCCGGTTTCCACAAGAGCTTGCAGGACATAAATACCCATCAAGACGCCGGACTTCATGTCGATAACCCCCGGACCCCAGGCAATTCCATCGTGAATATGGAATGGCTGGATCATCACTGCTCCTTGAGTATAGACGGTATCTACGTGTCCAATCAATAACAGGCGGATGCGCCCTTTCCCCTGACGCCTGGCTACAAGATTGTTCCCGAAAAGGCTGGAGGGATATAAAGTCACGTCAAAGCCGATATCGCTGAGCCACTGTTGCAGGTATGAAATGATCAAATTTATACCCTCAGTCTGACCAGTGCCGGAATCAATATTCACCAGTAGTTTGAGACGCTGCAGGAGTTCATGCTGGTATGACTGCAATTTTGGGAGGTAACTGTGAGCATAACTATGCATACAAAGTCCTTCTGTGGTAACAAGGCGTGGCGAGTGAATGATGGTTGTATTGTATCACATGTAGGAGTAGCTTTAGTTATGCTCAAAGGTGCTGCAGACAAATTGATTATTCACCGGGTTATTGCGATGCAGGAGGGTGTAAGCGGTTAGGCTCCTCCTGCATTGGTTCATCAAAGATACTTTAACGGAAGAATCGCGGCCGAGCTACCATCACACCCATCACGAAGCCGATGATAAAGGTGACCAGTATCATAATCATGATCGTTTGTATGTCAATATACATCAGAAATCTCCTTCCTGCTCTGTCCCCGGTGAGCTAAGGGGAAATGCAGTTTATTGAACTGCTACACTTATCAATGTGGGCAGAAGCTTTCAGCTTAAGGCTAGTGCCTTTTGTCAATCTCGCCAGCGGCTGATGCTATATAGCTTGGTTGCACCTCAATTCAAGCTGGGCTAGCGAAAGGTGTTAATGATGCGCCTGCGACTGAGCAAGCGTAACTCCTGCCTGTGTTTCTCCAGCTCAATTTCCCGGTGTTCCCGCATCGTTTTCTGATAGTGGATTCGACCCTTGAGTTCGATAATCGCACTCACTATCACAATCAGGTACATGGCACAGGTAAAAAGCACCAGGGCACAGGTAAAGATTACAATTGAGACAGTATTCACGTTCAGCAGCAATGTCGCCCTTGGTACTAAGACACTCATAAACGCTCTCGTAATATAGCTGATAACCAGCCCTGCTAAAACCGTGAACACAATTGCGCAGGTCGTCGGTACTATAAAGAACATCATTGTTCTCACCACAAACTTGCGGTCCATGGTAACCTCCTATGATCCAGATAATATTGGTGTGACTTCGGCAAACTGCCGTACACGGACCAACATAGCAATCCTCTTATAAGCCAAAGAGACGAGGCTTGAGTGCCTTGTCCGCGCAATAGGATCTTTCGGTAGCAGGGACTGATAGTCTTGCAACTGTATGCCGACTTCAAGGAATGCCCGTTGCAATGGCGTTGGATTCGGGTTGACCTCGTCGAATGCCATGCGCGAGGCTAAATCAATCAGTAGAGCTGTTCGCGTCTTAGGAGGGAATGAAGCAATGTGCTTGGCTAACTCAGCAAAGAGCCACTCTTCATACACTTTCTCGAGGACAGCCTCTGATTGATCGACCTCGTTGTCTGAGATAGACTGTTCTGCTTTTAAGTAGTTATCTCGATCGAAGTGAAGAAGCCGAGAATCTTTACGCCTGAGATCTAGAAAGCAGTTTTTCGCTATAACGATGCTAAGACGCTCTAAAGAAGCAATTGCAATTTCTGCCCGTTGTGCATTCAGAGCATATTCATATGTACGTTTTATAGTCGTAAGAACAATATCCCAGGCAATATCGGTTTCCTGTCCAGTCCAGGAGATGACGTTCGAAGCGTAGACCCAGCGCTTTACAAGAGGCAACAGCAGAGGATAGAGGGTATCCCAGATGGTATCACTATTCAGTTCATCTGCAACAGAGGTTGGAAGTTGGAGGCACGTATCCATGAGCGTCTCTCATTCTCAGAAAATCTCAGATTAACTACACTGTTTAGGCTACAAAGATTTTTGCACTTACGCTCAGTTAAATTACCTAAATTATGTAAAAACCGATATTTCAAAGAAATTTTAAGCAACTAAAGAAGTGCCTTGCTTTTTGATCACATTTCCTAAGTTAAATTTAGCCGTATATTTCAAGTATAAATAAGAATTTTTAAAAAGTCAATAGTTTTTCTATCATTATAGAAGTTTTTCTGATAGTCAAAGACATAAGTGTGAACATAGCTTTGAATTAAGAATTGTCAAGATAGCATATATTTAAAAAAGTTCATTGTAAGCGCGTCTACTAGAAAGAAACGTAAAGATGTGCCACAAATAAAATCAACTCCGGAATTTGATGATCTCTAATGTTCCAGATTTTCTTAGTAACCTGCCTTGATATCACTTATTCCACTCATACAGGTTGTGATCCCTTTTTCTTTACAGCTAGAGAAATTATTACTTTGTTGTGATCTGATCTCTCCTGCTGTGGCTGGATTAAGATGTCGATATTCTATAATAATGATGAGGGATCTTTTTTTCTCGAGGGAAAATGTGTTGTTCAGATTAGCTTGGTAGGAGTTACAGAACTTCTATGTAAATCGTTCTACAATGAGAAGGTAATGTAAAACATTTCGAATTAAAAAGAGTAGCAAGAAAAGAAAAATTGTCTTACTCTTGACAAGCAATTAATTACTATATAGAATAAGTTGAACTAAACTTCTTAAATGAAGATGAGTTTTTCTGAACTTAGTTGATGAGAAGCCTTGAAATATATGAGAATTTATGTTAAGTTCGAACTTTGGTGAGAGAAAATTATGATATTTAACGTATTAACTTATGGATGGGATTTGATCTTAAGCACTAGAATGCTCTATTGAATCGCTCACTCTACGAGGAGACAGGTATGAATGAACCGAATATAGAGGAGATCAGGAATCATCTTCAAAGCAAGGAAGTTCAAGAGCGTATCCAAAAACGCATGCAGGATGCACGCTCAAAAGCGACTGTTACGATAAGTCGTGCTGCAGGCTTGTTCGAGTTTACTGAGAGTCAGCTAAGAGAGTGGGAGAAGCGTGGACTTCTTAAGACTGATAGGCCAGCGCTTACGCAGGATAGCAAAACGTCAACCGGGCACCGGCAATATTCTCCTGAAGAACTGGACAAGCTCGCACTCATCCGAGAACTAATGGATCAAGGTTATACATTAAGCGAGATCCCTCAAAATATCGATATCATTTGGAAACAAATTGTAGGTGAGCAGCAGTATCCGGTACCAGCAAGTCCGAGCCAGGACAATAATCGTGCTCGCGAGGTCGAGCATTATCCTATCGATACGCATGTAGAGGCTGCTGATGAAGAGTACTTCTGGCGATTTTTCGTGTCGCAGGCGTTACGTTTGTCGCTCTTGCTCATCTGCGAAGAAATGCCGGGAACGATTGCAGGACTTTTCCTTCCCCTGGAACGAAAAGAACCAGGATTTCGTATAGATTCCCCGCAAAATATCTCACAGGTGGGTCCGTCGTTTATAGGGTGGATAGGAGCAAACCAGGCATTTTACGCATCTTATGAGCCTGCTCCTGCTTTTGACTTTCCTAGCGATTTTCGCATCGAATATTTACCTGGCTGGAACGAAAATATCTGTCCTGCTCCAATCATTGTGATACAGCGCAAGGCCAGGGCAATTGCTGTCACAGAGATTCAGGTTGTGTCTATCCAACGCATCCTTGAGCTTGTCTATAAACATGTAGATGACTGGCTGCCTTTTTTTGGTTCTGGTAGACGCGATTGGATAGAACATGTCACCAATTTTGGGCTGAATCCAAATGTCACTGATACGCTACTGGACAAGATGATGAACGCGATCGTGGAGTTGGGAGGAGAAGAGCATGGCTACAGGCGCTGGAAGTTCTGCAACCTCTTTCTTCCGCAGGACTCTTCTCTCCCTATTCTACAGCGTACAATCAGGGCGCGTGCACATAGTGATGATTCGCCGGCACGTTTAATTTCAATGGTGTTGACAGTAGAGCAGCCTGGCCTGACATTCCGAGCTTATCAAAGTGGACAGACGATCTATCGATCCCATATCACGTCGAAAGATACATTGCTGGCCTATCGTGATTCCCAGGAATCGACTCAATCGGCTATAGCTATTCCTCTGGGCAGCGCTGACGGTATGGTGGCTGGTGCCATCTATATTGCTTCTGATGAGGTTGATGCCTTCTCACCAGGTGACCAGCGCGCTCTACGCCTGCTGACAAGAATGCTCGAGGAACTACTAGCAACTTACCAGGCGCGGCTGTTTGTGAGCGGAAAACTTTCAGAGGCCATCGCCAGGCCCAGGATCGTGGATAGCTCCTTCCGGGAATTTCTCTCCGAAGAGGATTTTATCGATGAGTTTGAGAGTCTTCTGAACGATGTTCTCAGACAAGATGATACAGCACAACTGGAAGGGAAAGAAATCTCCTTCATTGTTCTGGACATCGATAAACAAACTCCTCTTACGGTAAAGTATGGAGATCGCGCTGCACGAAATCTCAGCCGCGAAGTTGGAATGAAGCTTCAAGGTCAACTTCGCGTGCAATCTAACCCCGAATTTAGGAAAGTGTATCATGTCGGTTCTGATCGATTTTACCTGAAACTGCCTAGCATGTCGCTTGATGAAGCGCGAAACCTGGCCGAAAAACTCCGGCAACTTCTGCGAGGGAATTATCGTGTCGATGTGCGGCGTCCTATGGCTGGTAGGCCCGTTTCACCCGATGAATTGCTAGTGCTGCAAAATGTGACTGTACGTCTAGGAGTTTCGAACTACAAGTACGCCAAGTTTAAAGAAGTGTTAGAAAGATATGAGGCAGCAAATGCTGTAGCTGAAACGAGAACGTTGATCCTGGATAATTTTCTTGAGAGCCTTACCCGTGGGCAGAACTATGGTGGGGATTGTGTCGTCAGCTGGAGCCATGAGACATGGGATTATGTGCTTTGGTCTCGTGGTGAGTCATCAAGTTAAGGAGGTGATGTATACATTTTCGAGTATTCTTGGGTACAGTTTAGCGTAAAATGATGTTGTTTACTAGATTGGGCTATCCTCAGTAGGGGCTGAGGTAGACATTTGTTTGCTTTGTAGGGGTTAGTTTTATGATAAAGATAGCGTTTCTTTTAGGGCGTCCCGGAAGCGGTAAATCCACTGCTGCTCTTGAAATTAGGCAATTTGCAGAAGACAGAGGCTGGGCTACCAAGCATATTTTCGATTATAAACTCCTGCAAGCTATGTTTTTGCAAGAGAAGAAGCAAGGCAGAACAAGCCAAGGGGAAAAATTTATCCCCAAAGGGCCAAAAGAGTGTAATGGCTTCGATGTTTCCGATTTCTCGGTACTTGATACAGTTTTAGAGAAGATGGCAGAGGAAGTGCGGCAGGAAGAGTTAGGATTTCAAGAAAAAAACGTACTTATTATCCTCGAATTCGCTCGTGACAACTACAGCCGTGCTCTATTTCGATTTGGCCCTGATTTTCTACGAGATGCCCATTTGGTCTACCTAAAAGTAGACTTGGGCACTTGCATAGATCGTATCCGCCAGCGCGTTGAATGTGACTGTCGACCACATTCATACAACCATTTCGTTTCTGAAGATATTATGAGAGGCTACTATTGCAAAGATGACTGGTCAGAAGTCAATTTTAGTCTAAGGCATACTTGGGGCATTTCAGTGAAGACCCAGGAAGTAGATAACATGGGTGACTATCAGGCTCTTAAGAAGGAGATCAAGCGATTAGTTGAGGACGAGCTTATTCCTGAGCCAGCGCCAGCGTAGTCTGATTGATTCTAGTCCAGCATCGTACTCAACTTTATATTTCTTAGTACTCGTGACTGTATCTTCTCTAGACCTGCAGCCACGAGTATCTATTGATCCCCGTCTATTTTCTTCTCATAATAGAGGCGTATGCAATTGTGGACTAACCCCGGATCTCAATAAGCCTCGACAGCATAGCCATAATCTATTAGAAAATTCATTGTGAGAATTTGCGAGCGTGCTCGTAATGTGTCAAAACATTCCATTTCACTTCTTATTATGTTAATATTACATGACATGCTGTCATATTGAAAAACGAAAAGTGTCTCTCATGGCTCTGAAATTATTTGTCTTAAGCCGACCAGGTAGTGGAAAATCAACCGTTGCTCGTTATATTAAGGCTTATGCAAAAAATATTGGTTGGTCTGCCGCCCGCTTCAATGATTATGTAATCCTCCAAAATATGTTCTTGGCTGATACCGAGCACAAACAGTTCAAACCTGCTGAATATGGTGGCTTCGATGTACTTGATCTCACTGTATTCGATATAGCTCTTCAGAAGCTAGAGCAAGAGGTGAAAAAGCACATCTTATCTGCAAAGTCAGAAGAGTTAACTTTGATAGAATTCGCACGTAATGATTACCAAAGCGCATTTCATCAGTTCAGTTCTGCCTTTCTTAGGGATGCCTATTTTCTCTACCTCGACGTTGATATAGAAACCTGCAAAAGACGTATTAGTGAACGTATTGCTAATCCAAGGACTGAGGATGACTTTTTTGTCTCTGAATATATTTTCAGTCATTACTATAACAAAGATAATGGGCGAGATATACCTCATATTCTCGAAAGGAGTTTTGGGCTCAATAAGCAGAGAGTCAAGATCATTGACAATAATAGTTCACTGCAAGTCTCCACTGCTCAGATCAATCAGTTTGTTGATATAATCTGCGGGTCAGAATCCAGATGAGGTTAACGGGGTTTAGCCATTACAAGTGGTTTTTCAATGGAAGTACTATAGCCTTGGCCCACATGTGATACACTAAAGAAAATATCTATCTCCATCACTTAACCCAAACCAAAAGAAAGACCCAAAAAGCAGTGGCAACAGCGCGTATTCCCTTTGAAAAACTCACTCCAATCCACCCCAATCGTCGCATAACGCTGGAAATAGGACCGGCACCGATTGCTCTGCGCCTGATCGATTTGTTTGTACCGCTTGGTTTTGGACAACGCGGCCTTGTCGTTTCGCCTCCCAAGGCGGGCAAAACCACAATTTTGCGCCAGGTCGCAAGCGGGGTTCTGAAGAATTACCCTGACGCCAGCTTGTTTCTCTGTCTGGTGGATGAACGGCCTGAAGAGGTGACCGAGTGGCGTATGGAGGTACAGGGGCCAGGCGTCAAGCTGTATGCCTCGAGCTTTGATCAGCAACTGGCACGGCATGGTCGCATTGTTGAACAGGCATTGAACGATGCGAAACGCCTGGTTGAAAAGGGCAAAGATGTGGTGATCCTGCTTGATTCGCTCACTCGCTTGGCCCGCGCTCACAATTTGAGCAGCGATATGTGGAATGGCCCTCGAAATCAGCGCGGTAACTATGGCAGTCGCACGCTTTCAGGTGGTATCGATGCACGTGCGTTAGAAGTTGGAAGGCGCGTCTTTGGTGCTGCTCGTACTCTTGAAGAAGGGGGAAGTCTCACCATTGTCGCCAGTTGCTTAGTCGAGACAGGCAGTCGCCTGGATGAAGTTATCTACGAAGAATTTAAGGGCACGGGCAACCTGGAGATTCGTCTCTCACGCGAACTGGCGGATCGCCGTGTTTTCCCCGCCATCGATCTTGCTGCATCGAGCACACGCCAGGAGGAACGCCTGCTTTCACCTTCAGAGCTACGCGCGATGGCGATCCTGCGCCGCAAACTGGCTGACCTTCCCCGTCGCGAGATTACCGAGCAGGTGATCAGGCTATTGGAAAAGACGGGATCAAATGCACAGTTGGTGGAAGCGGTGTTAAAGTAGAGTTGAATTTAACGAAATGGCATAGGCAGGGCAAAGCAACGATGAGCGGGCGATCATAAAGGACCACCGCAGGGCGCGATAAATCGGGCCCCTACACCGCTCTCGCCCCTACGGATAGTGATGAGTTTCGCTGTTCTCGTCGTCCTATCCTGGCTTTGCTAGCCTCTACGCCGTTTTTTGCTCGAAGCGGAACAACCTTGTAGCAATCACGAAACAGATCAGTCCGTAAGCCAGCAAGCCCAGGATATCGGGAGCGACCTGCACAAAATCTTTGCCCAGGATCATCACACCGTTTAGCCCCTCCATTGCCCAGGCTGTGAGACCAATCCTGGCAATCTGCTGCATCCACGCAGGCTCTATGAAAAGGGGCCACCACGCTCCTCCAATGGCCGAGGTGATTATTACCACCAACGGCACGATGGCATTCAGCTGGCGGCGTGTCTTCACCACTGAGACCAGCAGGATACCCAGGCCAGTTGCGGCAAAGCTTGCACCGATAAGCAATGCAATCACTGCTGGCAAAGAACCGATGTGGAGATGGAAGGCGAAGTAACCGATGATGAAGAAGAAGCTTAGCTGTGCCAAGGTGAGGATGAATTGCGCAAGGAGCTTACCACCCAGCAAGGCATATTTATTTACAGGAGCAATCAGCAAGCGCCGGAAAGTGCCGTCTTCTTTCTCTTGCAAGATCGTTCCCGCCGCAGTATTAATACCGAAAAGTGCGAAGAAGATTGCATATCCAGGCACAAGCTGGTTGAAGGTATTGTTCGAAACGGCTTTACCTGCCGTCA
>WNGD01006181.1_pt1 | contig 11502 bp, 8 predicted proteins | sample 5400671 | NCBI WGS metagenome assembly WNGD01 (sample SAMN13153369, study PRJNA577476) | soil metagenome | isolation source: 40 cm soil or saprolite under grassland replicate 2 | place: USA:California | collected 2016-06-15
GTCGAGGGCAGGATCGGCACCGGTCAGCACCCGCTCGTAGATCGAGTGCACCCGCTCGCGCAGCTGCGTCATCCGGGAAACCACCGAACTCATCTCCCGGACATAGGTCGTGCCCAGCACGTCGAGAACGTCGAGCACCGACTCCTCGAGGTACTTACGGACGACGGGCTGGGGAAGGTCCACGGCTGCCGCGATGTCGCGGACCGCGTTCGGCAGTTTCGGATGATCTCGCAGGGCCGCGCGCACAGCGGCCGCGGCCGGTGCGATGTCGCGGATCCGGGTCATGGCGCACCACCGTCCGCGGTCGCGCCGTGGATCGCCCGGTCTACGACGGCGGACAGGTCCCCGATCGAGGCGTGGCCGGTCCTGGTCACCTCTTCCTCGACGGCGGTGGTGACCCGCCCGATCGCCGCGGACAGCCCGAGGTTGAGCACGTACATGGTGGCGGCTTCCTTGACGAAGGCCTTGCCGAAGTGCTCGATGCTCATCTCGGCAAGATGTGCCGACACCTGCCGGAACATCTGCCGCGCGGCCGCGGCCGCCGCCTCCGTGGCCTCGCCCTTCACGATCGCCTTCGCCCCGCGGGCCGCGGCCGGCAGCTCGGGCAGGAAAGACAGCGCGACGCCGATCACCGCGCCCCACAGCTCGGCCTCGACCTGCGCCTTGCTGATGATCTCGTCGCCACCGAGCATGGCCTGCTGGATGCCCCGATGCTCGAGCACCTCGTCCAGATGCAGCAGTGCCTGTGCGCCGCCGATGACGGCCGCGGCCGGCGGGCAGAACACCGCGATCAGCGTGATACCGACGAAGGAGAAGAATTCGATGAACTCGGCCCGGCTGATCTCCGTCGCCGCGAGCTGCTGCAGCCCCTCCCGGTAGGCATCCTGGTCGGTGAACGCCTGGCGCAGCCGCTCGTCGGCGAGCTTGTGGATACCAGAGAGCCGGGCGCCGATGTCGTTCTCCGGGCCGAAGTCCTGCCGCTCGAAGGTGGCCAGGCCGAAGGCGATCGACCGGTCGTCCGCCACCTGCCTGGTCCGGCGGGCGTTCTCCTGCTGCACCTTGGTCAGCAGGCGGCGGAATTCGTCGTCGATCTCCGCCGTCACCGTCGTGCCGGTGGCGGCCGCGGCCTGCTGGTCGCGGCGCTGGGCCGCCTGCATCCGGCCGACCAGGTCGGGGAGATCGGCGACCTTGTCCAGCAGGGCGTCGCTGCTGAGCGCCTGCTGGCGCTCGGCGGAAAGGACCGAATCGAGCTCGGCCCGGCTCCACCAGCGCCCGGCCTCGTCTAGCACCCGGTATGTGCCGTTCCGCCGGGCCACGGTGCCCGCTTCTGTCGGCTCGCCCGCGCTGGACGCCGCCAGCATGTCCTCCCTGGCCAGCGTCCAGGCCGCGAGCATCGGGCCGGCTGGCCCGATCGTGAACATAGACTGGACCGCCTGCTCCTGCTCGACCAGCTTGTCTCGCAGCTGGCTCAGCTTCGGGGTATCGCTCAGCAGAATCACCAGCAGCAGCCGGGTCACCGTCATGTACTGCGGGAAGTTCCGCATCCGCCGGGAGATCTCGTGCCCGGTCGAGATCAGCACCTGTAGCAGCACGTCCTGGCAGGTCGAGACGAACATCGAGGCGACCGCATCGTCGCGGGCCGCGAAGAAGACCTGGTTGAACTGCGTGATCCAGGTGCGGCTCTGGCTGGCAAGCGGGCACGGCAGGGCCTCGGCCTCGTCCTGGGTCACCATTTTTCGCTGGTAGAACTGCACGAGCTGGCCGATGGGCCCGAAGGCGGCGGCCATCTCCGCCAGCTGGTAGCGCAGCGGCGCTCCGGAGCGCGCCAGATTGCGACAACGGTTGTCGATGTGCGCCATCGCGCCGATCAGGAAGCCGCCGACGAAACGGGTCGGGCTCATGTGCAGCTGACTGGCGATCGCTTTGACCTGGTCGGTCAGCTGGGCGGCGGTGGCCGGCGGCCAGTGCTCGATCGGTGGCTCGGACAGGAACGCCTCCTGGAGGACCTGGGGGTCCGGGTTGAGGAGTCCGAAGCTGGCGAGCCAGCCCTGAGCCAGCGATGTTTCGAGCGGGGGGCAGTTGGCTCCGTATCCGGCGCTGGCCTTGGGGTCGACCGCCGTCTCTTCGGTGAAGACCACCGCCGGACGGGTGTCGGTCGGCATGTCGGTGCCGAGGAACTCCCCGACCCATACCCGGGACCCCTGAAAGAGCAGCTCGAAGAACTGGTGCGTGCCTTCCCGGCTCAGCGGGATGTCGGTTGCCTGCTGCCGGGCCTGCGCGCGTAGCTGATCTTCGCTGACCTGCCGGTGTCCGGGTTCCCTGCGGAGCTGCTCCAGGTAGATCTCGGCCCGGACGCTGAGCACCTCGGCCGCGCTGTCCGCCCGCTGCCGGAACCGCCAGGTGTCCGCCTGAAATATGGTTGCCGTCGCCAGCTGCGCCGGGCCGGTGCCGGCCGGCGGCTGCCACACGTTGATGGATCCGGACAGGATGGCCGGCCGCCCATCGGCATCGACGTCGATGATTGCCATCTCGCCCGCCGTGTCCTGGCCGGTGCCGCCGCCGAAGATGGCGACCAGCCGTGGCGGCGGGGCGCCGCCGAACCGGCTCAGCACCGCGGACCACAGCTCCTGCTCGGACCCGAATGCCCGCAGCCGGATCCTGGTTGGCGGACCGGCGTGGCCCGGCCGGCGCCGCCCGCGGAGCGTGACCGGAACCGGACGGCCCCGGCTGTCGTAGCTCGGCACCAGGTAGGCGTCGGCTGCTGGCCGGTTCCGGTCGGGGACCAGGCTGAGCTCGTCGAGCAGTTCACCCTGTTGGCCAGCGGTGACCAGCTTCGGCCGGTATCCGGGTGCCGTTCCCAGCCGGGCGGCGGCGACGGCGGCGCTGGCCCGTACCGACGCTTCCACGTTGCTCGCCAGCCACTGCGGCAGCACGTCGCCGCGGTAGCTGACGCTGACCATTGGCGCCGCGCCGGACTCGGCCAGTTCGGCCGCCTCGCTGACCAGGCGAACCGCGCGGGCCCGGTCCACCGCGCGCGTGGTCGCCGAGTCAACCGCGGAGCTGATCAGCTCTGCGGTGTCCGGGTCGTTGAGCTGGTCTTCGGCGAGCTCCAGCCGGATCCGGACCGGTAGTCGCACCACCGTCATGCCAGGCCCTCGATCGCGGCGGTGAGTCTCGCCAGTGTCGTCTCGACGTGCTGGTCGGGGTCGCAGGCTGGCACGATTCGCACCTCGATCTCGACCGGGAACTCCAGCACCAGGCGGTCCTCGCGCACCTTGGCGAGAATCGCCTCGCTGCCGGCTTCCGGGACGACGATCTCGCCGCGGGTCAGCACGACGAGACCGGTTCGCTCGACGACGCTCGGCTCGTCGATCATGGCCCCCTCCTCTCCGGCGGTTGACTGAGCAGACCCGGCAGCTGGCCGATCAAAGGCCGGACTGTGGCGGCCCGGAGGTCTTGACGCCACCGCTGTCGGTGGCGTCGACCCGCATCGAGAAACCGGAGAAGGTGGCCTGGGGGGCGCCACTGATGGTGGCCGAGGTGGGGCTCGCGCTGGTGATCACGCAACGCCTCATGACGATGGTCGAGAACGACCAGTCGTTGCCGACCTGCTCCTGGAGCGTGATGTCGAACTCGGTGCCGGCCAGCGCGAGCGCGGTCAGCTGAGCCGCCGCCGGCCCGATCGCGTTCACCGACATCGAGAACGTCATCGACTGCGGTGTGGCGACCACTCCGACGTGCGTCCGCTCAATGCTGTGCAGCGGCTCGGCACTGGTGGCGAAGGTCGGCATGAAGGACTGGATCGGGGTGATCTCGTGCTCGCCCTGGGCGTCGGTGTAATGCACCGCAAGGCGGGTGTTCCAGCTGGTTTCGGGAATGGACATCGGGTTCCTCCTGCGGTCAGGAATGCGGGGCGAGCGTCACGTTGAGGCAATGGATGTCCGGTCCCATTGTGAAGCTGACCAGGACGCTGACCTGCCGGGTCTGCCTGGCCGTGACGACCTGGGCCTGATCGGCGGAGCTGCGGGCGCTCTCGGCGAGCGAGAGGATGGCGAGCAGCGGGATGGAGACCGCGAAGTCATCGATCACGGCCGACTGCTGGAGCGGGCCGAGGATCCCTTCCACCCTGACGCGCAGCGAGGTCAGGCCGGGTTTCGTGATCCGGGAATCGCCGATGGCGCCGATCAGGCCGGCCCGGAGCTGGAATTCGAGGTGGTCCATGATCCGGACGGTATCGACGTAGCGGCGCGCCGGGTCGGCCGAGAACGCGCCGCCGTCGGCGAGATACAACCCGGAGCCGGGGATCAGCGCCGGATCGATCAGCGGTATCACTCCCGCGCCGGCCAGCGCGGTGATCTCGGCCGGGGTGTACTGGCTGGTCACCGGCATACTGAAACCGCGCACCTGCTTGAGCACCACGCTGGTACTCGGGGCGTAGCCGGCGATCGCGCCCATCGCCGCGGCCGCGGCGTCCGCGAGCTGCGTCGGCTGGTTTGGATCGGCGCTGGCGCCCCGGGCAGCGATCAGGATCATCCGGCCATCGTCGCTCCTCAGCGCGCCGTAGCTGGTGGTCTCCAGCACGTCGCTGACGTAGCTGGCGGATCGGGCGATGGCCGGGTCGATCATCGCCACGGCCATCCGCCGCTGGCCTGCCGCCGACATCTCCTCGACGTGCTCCTTGAGCGCGGTGAGGCCGGTCGCCGCGGTGGCGTCGGCAGTCGCCGTGCCCACCGAGGTCTCCCCCGCAAGGCAGACGAACGTCACGTCGTCGGCCGCGTCAAGGCCGGCCAGCGCGCCCGCGTAGTCGTCCGCGGTCCCGGTCCGGACGCCATAGATCTTGCTCGGCCGGGGATCCTGGGCAAGGACGAGATCGAGACTCCTGGTCAGGTCGTTCGCCGCGGTCCCCCGGGCGAAAAGGCTCAGCACGGAGGCGTGGTCGGTGACCTCGACCGGGGTCGCCGCGGCAGCGGCCACCGTCGCCGCGGCGTTCCCGACCACGGCGACCACGCCGGGGCTGCGCTGGGCCACCGGAACCAGCGCGCTCGTATCGATGGCGACATTGACGTAGGGATACGCCGGTTGCACCAGGGTGCTCATGCGGGCCTCCGAAGTTGACTGCGCGGCTACCTGCCGTTTTACGTGGTTATGATCGCGACGCCTTGGGTCGCGAGCCAGGTTCGGGCGGCCGCCAGCCTGGCGGTCCGCTGTTGTTCGGGATCCGGTCCGGTTGCGCCGGGCCAGCCGTCGTCGTCGAATGCCGACGCCGGCAGCACCCAGCAGACACACCGGTCGGTCCTGCGGTTCGGCGAGCCGGCCGGCGCCGCGGCGAGGGAGTAGGGCATCGCAGCCCGCCGGGCCAGCGCCGTCGCTTGCAGGAGCTGCCGGGGCGGGGTGCTCGCATCGGCGACCAGGAAGGCCACCACCACCGGCAACGTGACCGGTGCGACGTCTGCCGGAGCGGGCGGCTGACTCATTGTCAGCCGGATCCCGACCAGGTCACGCCCCCCGGCTGCGCGCCCAAGCTGCCGGGGGTCCGCGGCATGCGGGGTTACCGCGGCGAGCACGGCATCCAGCTCGGTATCGGTCAACGGCGGCGTCGCGGCGGTGTCCTCGGCTGCCCGGCGCAGCGCGGCGCGCACCTGCTCCGGGGTGGCCGTCGGCGGCAGGCCAGCGAGGGCGGCGACAAATGCGGCCTCGAGATCCGGCTCGGCGGTCGTGACCTGCTCGATCGTGCCGGTGCCGCCCGCGGCCCTGAGCACCAGGCGGCCGGCCCAGATCACGTCCGCTCCCGGTGTTGGCGGCGGCGCGCCATCCCAGCTGGCGGTGACGTCCCAGGGCAGGGCGTCGCCGGCTCTCATCAGCCGGGCCGACGCCGACATCTGCGAGATGATCGGCACCGCGACGTCGATCCGGTCGTAGATCGCGGTGGTCGGGCCGACAATGGTCGCCGGATCGATCTCGTAACACACCGTTGCCAGCGACAGCAGGGCATCCTCATCGAGCAGGCTCGCCCGGGCCGCGGGATCGGCTAGCCGGAGCATCAGCTCGCTCGGTGCGTCCATGTCTGATCGGTTCCCGGCCGGTCAGCGACGGGCCGGGGCCGGCCGCGATGAGCCCGCCGCCGCCGCGGCGACGGGCCAGGCCACCTCCGGCTCGAGGCCGCGCAGCTCGAAGTCGTCGGTCATGGGGCGGGCAGTCACCCATCGAGCAGAGCAGGAGGGCAGTCACCCGGGCGTCGTCGTGGCGTCATCGCATCGTTCTCCCGGCAGCGGATACCCGGCGCATATGGGCATGGGCCTACCGGTGTGGGGAATGGAGACAGGTACCGGCGCGGTGGAATGATGTCCGGTGCCGATGTGCTGTTGTGCCCTACCGGGGAAGGGGCCGAGCGATGCCGGAAATGCCGGGCGTACCTGTGGTGACCAGGTTAAATCCCATCGTCCACCTGCTCGGGTGGTTCCACGTATCCACGGCGGGTGATCCCGTGGACCTCCCGGCGAGTGCCCAGCGCCTGGTTGCTTTCCTCGCGCTACAGGGGCGTCCCGTGGAGCGCTCGTACGCCTCGAGCCGACTGTGGCTGGACAAGACCGAGAACCGGGCCCACGCCAACCTGCGGTCGGCGGTATGGCGGCTCCGGCGCTGCGGGGCGGATCTGGTCAGCATCAGCCAGACCCACCTCGCCCTCGGTCCCGCGGTCGAGGTGGACACCGAGCAGCTCACGGCGAGGGCCCGGGCGCTGTCGGACGAGTCCCGGGATATGGACGTCGACGGTATCGACTCCCGCGAGCTGACCGCGGAGCTACTGCCGCAATGGTACGACGACTTCGTCGAGGTGGAGCGCGAGCGCTTCCGGCAGATGCAGCTGCACGCGCTGGAGGCGCTGTCCCGCAGGCTGGTCCGGATGGGCCTGTATGCCCGGGCACTGGACGCCGCCCTGGCGGCGGTGGCCGCGGACCCGCTCAGGGAAAGCGCGCATCGCATGGTGATCGATGTGCACCTTGCCGAGGGCAATGCGGGGGAGGCGGTACGCCAGTTCCGCTCGCTGGCGCGGGTGCTGCATTGTCAGCTCGGCATCGGCCCGTCGCAGCCCACGGTGGATCTGGTCGCCGGCCTCAAGGCACGCCAGGCCGCGGTCTGGGTGGAGCGGGCGGGCCGGGTGCCCGCACCGGACACCATCGAGTTTCAGTCTGTGCTGGCCTGACCCTGGCCGGCCATGGGACGAGAAGCCGCGGCGCTCGGTGACCGCGCACCGCCGCGGCCGTACTTCCTGGCCAGCAGCGGCGATGAGATGATGCGTCAATGCCAGCCTCGCAGGCATTCATCACCGACTCGACACCCATGGGAGCTAGCTTGCTGGGTGCGGGCGCGACGTTCCGGGTGTGGGCGCCCGGCGCAGAGCACGTGTACCTGGCCTTAGACGCGGCCGCGGGTTACCTGGCAAGGCCGGAGGATGAGCTGGTCAGGAACCCGGTCAGTGGCCATTGGACGGGCTTCTTCCCCGGGGTCGCGGACGGGACCAGGTACCGATTCTTCGTGATCGGCCCGGGCGGGCAGGGCCTGAAGCGCGACCCCTGGGCGCGGGAGCTTGATCTCTCCGGTTATCCGGAGTGCGACTGCATCGTGCGCGACCCGGCTTCCTACCCGTGGCACGATCAGGGGTTCGCACCGCCGCCATTCAATGACCTGGTGGTGTATCAGTTCCATGTCGGCGTGTTTTACGCCCGCGACGACCAGGGACGCGACCTGCGATCCCGGCGCCCGGCGAGATTCCTCGACGTGCTGGACCGGGTCGAGTACCTCGCCGATCTCGGCGTCAATGCCCTGCAGCCGCTGCCCGTGGTCGAGTTCCCCGGCGAGTGGAGCCTGGGCTACAACGGGACGGACATTTTCTCTCCCGAACGCGACTACAGCGTGCCCCCGGGCGAGCTCCCGCCGTACCTCGACAAGGTAAACGCGCTGCTGGCGAAGAAGGGATGCCCGGGCCTGGCCATCGGCCAGCTCACCGGGCAGGTGAACCAGCTGAAGGCATTGATCGATGTCTGCCACCTGAATGGGCTCGCGGTCCTCGTTGACGTGGTGTACAACCATGCCGGCGGGAATCTCGACGCGCAAAGCATCGACTACTTCGATCTCCCGGCCAGCCGCGGCCCCGCTGACAGCATCTACTTCTCCCCTGACGACTGGGCCGGCGGCAGGGTCTTCGCCTTCCAGCGGCCGGAGGTGCGGGAATTCCTCATCGGGAACGCCAGTCTCTTCATCGATGAATACCACGCTGACGGGCTCCGCTTCGATGAGGTGACCGTCATCGACGCCAAGGGCGGCTGGTCGATGTGCCAGCGGCTGACCCAGGCGCTGAAGGAACGCAGGCCGGCCGCCGCCCTGATCGCCGAGTACTGGGGCGAGCAGCGCTGGCGGGCCATCTGGAACCCGCCGGACGGGATGGGTTTCGACATCGGGTACGCCGACGCCTTGCGCGACGGCGTCCGTGGCCTGCTGCAGCAGGTCTCGGCGGGTGCGGCCGCTCCAGCGGACCTCGGACAGCTGCGCGCGGGGCTGGAACGCCCGTGGAACGTGCCGTTCGCCTGGCAGGCCTACAACTGCATCGAGAACCACGATCTCGTCCTCGACGCCGACGGCGACCACCGGCACCCGCGCATCCCGAAACTGGCCGATGGGAGCGACCCGCGGTCCTGGTACGCACGCAGCCGGGCTCGCGTCGCCACGGCGCTGCTGCTCACCGCCCCTGGGGTACCGATGATGTTCATGGGCCAGGAGTTCCTTGAGGAAAAGCTGTGGTCGGACGACCCGCACCGCGCCGACTGCCTGATCTGGTGGGACGGGCTAGCTGGCGCCGACCGCCATATGAGCGACTTCCACCAGTTGACGCGCGACCTTATCTGGCTGCGACGCCGGCACCCGGCCCTGCGCGGCGATCCCATCACCGTCTACCCGCCAGACAACAGCAACCGGGTACTCGCGTTCCAGCGGTGGGTGCCCGATGCCGGGCGTGACGTCGTGGTGGTCGCAAGTCTGCGCGAGTCCACCTTCCATGACCACAGCTACCCGCTCGGTTTCCCGCAGCCCGGTCACTGGCACGAGGTCTTCAACAGCGACTTCTACGACTGCCTGCCCAACCCGGCCGTCGAAGGCAATCCCGGCGGCATCGACGCCAGCGGGCCTCCGGTGAACGGGCTGCCGCACTCAGGAAACGTCACTATCCCCGCCAACAGCGTGCTCGTATTCGCTCGCGATCTCGGCGACTGAAGATCGCGCAGGTCCTCGCCGACCGCATCCGCCGACCGGTCAGCTGACCACCGTGACCTGACCGCCCGCCCTTCGCAGGCGTCCCTCGCGGACAAGCTCATCGACGAGCGTGTCCGTCCAGTACCACTGCCAGGAGAACCAGCGCCGCAGCTCGGGCTCGGGCGCAATGACCGCGGCGCGCACGCCAGCGGCGACGAGGTCCTTGAGCGCGCGGCCCGGATGTGCGTCCGCGTCGCCAGCGCCAGTGCCAGCGCCCGCGTAGGCCTGATCCCAGCGCGCCAGCTCACTCGAATGGAGGTGTCCTTCGCCAGCGGTCACCTGCAGCGAACGCGACACGATCACGCCGCACCGCTCCAGCGGGGCCCGCAGTGACTTCAGCTCCTGCCGCTTCAGCCCCAGCTCGGTGCGCAGGTCCTCGATGCTGGACGGCCCCGCGGCGGCGAGATGATCCAGCAGCCGGCGCCAGCCGGCGTCTGCGCCGCGCATACGCTCGATCTCCGCGCGGCAGATCGGGTCGAGCAGGCGTGCCACCTTGCCGGTCACGAGCAGGTTCTTGCCCCGGTGGACCGCGGTGAGGAGATAACCGCGCCCGGCGAGTTCGCCGAACCACGGCCATTTCGTGGCCGGCCACGTCGCGAAGCCTGGGCTACCTGGCTTGTACGGATCCTCATGGCACGCCTCATACAGGCTCGGCAGCGCGCAGTCCGCCGTCCGGGTCAGCAACCCGCGATCGCGCAGGAACGCTTCCGCCTCGTCCAGCGTCCGCAGCGCCTGGTCAGGCGTCAGGCGACACTCGGACGTCCGCCGCTCCCGCATGTCGATCAGCGATCCCACGGTGCAATACTCCCCAGAAAAGGCGCCCGGACTCCCCCGAGGAGACGCCCGGGCTCCCCCCGAGAAGACGCCCGGGCAAGCCGCGCGGGCCGGAAACTACCCGCCGGCCGCGCTGCGCACCGCGGCCCGGCGCGGTGCGAACCAGGCCGGCGGTCAGGCGGTCCCGGGACGGGCCCGGTGCCGCCACCCGAGCAGCATCATCACGGCGGCGAGCGGTACGGCACCCGCCACCATCGGGGCGCGGATCCCGGCAGCGGCCGCGAGAACACCGCCGGCGATCGCGCCCACTGCCTCGCAGCCGCGCGTGACGGTGCCATACAGGCTGGTCACCCGGCCGAGCAGGTCAGCAGGCACAAGGCGCTGCCGCATGGTGACTGCCGTGATGTTGAACAGGGCGAACGCCGCGCTGCTGGCAAACAGCAGCACGGCCGCGATGACCACGTTGGCGTTCAGGCCGAGCCCGGCCTGGGTGGCCGCCATGGCGAACCCGGCGAGCAGCAAGGACCGCCAGGGCCCAAACCGCCGGGCGAAGCGAGTGCCGATACCACCGGTCACGATCCCGCCGAGTGCTCCGACGGCCAGCAGCAGGCCGTAGGCGCCCGGCTGCTGATGCAGGACCTGGACTACGTAGAGAACGAACACCGCGAACCAGGCCGCATCCATCGCGCTCCCGACGCCAGCGGCGATAGTGACATCCCTTATGTCGGAGTGGCGGCACAGCCACCTGACACCCTCTCGAAAGTCATGCCGCAGCGACGCCAGCGGCGATACCGGGCCCCGGCGGGCCGGGTCTCTCGGCACCGGCCGGAACACGCTCGGAAGTGTCAGCAGCAGCGACATGGCTATGCCCAGCGCTCCGGCGTTCACCGCGAACGGCAGCACCGCGGCGAGGCCGAACATCCAGCCGCCAGCGGCCGGCCCGGCGAGCTCGTTGCCAACGATCTGGCCGGCGATCAGCCGACCGTTGGCCTGGTCAAGATCGTCCGGCTTGACCAGCCGTGGCACACATGTCACGGCGGCCGTGTCACGCAGCGCTGACCCGGCTCCCGTCACGAACGCTGTCAGGTAGATCAGCACCAGCCCGGCGCTGTGCGCGAGGATCGCCACCGCCAGGACCGTGATGACGGCGGCTCGCGTGATGTCCACGATCAGCATCAGCCGGCGACGGTCGCTGCGGTCGACGATGACACCCAAGCCCGCCCCGATCAGCAGCCAGGGCAGGCCCTGCACGGCAGTGACGGCCGCTACCGCGGCAGGTGAGCCGGTGAGCTGGGCGGCAAGCAGCGGAAACGCCGCGAGCCTGACACCGTCCCCGAAATCGGCGAGAAAGGCGGACAGCCAGTAGCGGGGGAACGGTGCCCGGAACCCGTCAGCCAGCGCGACCACCCCAGCATCATGCCGGGA
>WNGD01009050.1_pt1 | contig 11501 bp, 9 predicted proteins | sample 5400671 | NCBI WGS metagenome assembly WNGD01 (sample SAMN13153369, study PRJNA577476) | soil metagenome | isolation source: 40 cm soil or saprolite under grassland replicate 2 | place: USA:California | collected 2016-06-15
CAGACCAAACGTCAAGCTGATGGCCGCGAGAAAAACTACCGCTCGATCCCACTTCTGCAGAACGGCGTGACCCAGGCCGGGAATCAGTGCGCCCGCTGTACAGGCTGCCAGCGCTTTAACTATACCCGCTTCAGTCTGAATTTGCTGTACTTCTTGGGGCAGTTGCTCTGTTTCCATACGCATCGGAATGTTACGGAAAGGGGTACCCTCAGTCAAGGCGAAAGCCGCTGACACGGATTGCGGATTGGGGATTGCGGATTGCGGATTGCAAAGTATGGAAAGCTTGTATTGTCAATCCGCAATCCGAAACCCGAAATCCGCAATTTCCTCGCAGAGGGATTCGCCTTGACACTGCTCCGCGAGGGCCACTAACATCGTCTCAGTGTTTACGAGCCCGCGAAAGGAACGGACATGGCTACTAACAAAATTGGTGGGAAAATCTGGCACAACGGCCGGTTGATACCCTGGGACGACGCAAAGATCCATGTGATGGCGCACGTTGTTCATTATGGAAGCTCGCTGTTCGAGGGGATTCGCTGCTACAAGACCCAACGAGGGCCGGAAGTATTTCGTCTCGACAGCCATGTTGAGCGTCTCGCCAATTCCTGCAAGATCTACCGAACGGAGATTCCCCACTCGAGAGAGGAGTTGATAGAGGGCTGCCTGGAGACCATACGTGTCAATTCCTTGGAGGAATGTTATATCCGCCCCATTGTCCTCCGAGGGTATGGCGACTTCGGCGTCAACCCCCTGAAGTGCCCTGTGGAAACCTACATTGCGGTGTGGGAGTGGGGGAGATATCTGGGCGCAGAAGCAATCGAGAAGGGAGTCGACGCGTGCGTGAGTACCTGGACGCGCATGGCTCCGAATACTTACCCAGCCATGGCCAAGGCGGGTGGGCACTACATGAATTCTCAGCTCATCCGATTAGAGGCGATCACAAACGGATATTCTGAGGGGATCGCGCTCGACGTGAACGGATTCATCAGCGAAGGAAGCGGAGAAAACGTGTTTCTTGCACACCATGGCGTTCTTTACACTCCGCCGCTTGTCTCCAGCATCCTGCCCGGGATAACGCGGGACAGCGTGATCCGGCTCGCCACGGATCTCGGCCTTACGGTTCAGGAACGAATGCTCCCAAGGGAGATGCTTTACACGGCCGATGAAGCCTTCTTCGCCGGAACCGCCGTCGAGATTACTCCGATTCGCAGCGTCGATAAGATCCCTGTGGGTTCGGGGTCCCGGGGTCCGATTACGGCGAGGATCCAGAAGGAGTTTTTCGCTTATGTGGAAGGGCGGAAGGACGATATATATAAGTGGTTCACCGCCGTATATGCTCCCGGCGTTCGCTCTACCAAACCCAAGGAGGCCGTTCGCGCGTAGTTTCTATGAACCTTGATTCCCTGCTTCGCACCATGATAAGCAAAGGTGCCTCCGACTTGCACCTCAAAGTAGGTTCGTTTCCCCATATCCGTATCAACGGAGAACTGGTACCGCTGGGGGAGTACGGAAAGCTGTCTAAAGAAGACTGTCTCATGATGGCCTTTTCCATCATGAACAATAAACAGAAACAGCATTTCCGGGATACCGCGGAGGTAGACATCGGTTATGGCGTTAAGGGCTTGGGCCGGTTTCGTGTAAATGTCTTTCAACAGCGGCAAAATCCATCGGTCGCGATCCGCGCGATACCGTCCGCCATACGCACCTTCGAGGATCTCGTCCTTCCAAAGGTGATGGAGAGGATAGCTCATGAATCCCGGGGTCTCGTTCTGGTCACCGGCACCACCGGAAGCGGAAAGACCACGACGCTCGCTTCGATACTGAACTACATCAACGAGAACATGAACCGGCACATCGTCACCATCGAAGATCCCATCGAATTTCTGCACACCGACCGCATGAGCATCGTCAGCCAGCGCGAGATATCGGTGGACACTTCGAGCTTTGCCTCGGCGCTGAGAAGCGCGCTACGCCAGGATCCGGACGTGATCCTGGTCGGAGAAATGCGCGACCTGGAAACCATCGAGACGGCGCTCGTGGCGGCCGAAACCGGTCATCTGGTTTTCAGCACCCTGCACACACTGGACGCGGTCGAGACCGTTAACCGCACCATCGCCGTCTTTCCGACCGACCAGCAGCGTCAGATCCGCCTGCAGTTGGCCTCCGTGCTGCGCGCCGTTGTTTCGATGCGCTTGATGAAGAGATCGGACGTTCCCGGCCGCGTTCCCGCGATCGAAGTCATGATCGTCACGGAGTACATCCGCCACGCGATCGTTGACCCGGACAAGACCAAGCTGATAAGGGAGGCCATATCCCTTGGCACGTCGCAATATGGGATGCAGACCTTCGATCAGTCGATTTACGACCACTACAAGGCCGGGCGCATCTCTTACGAGGATGCGCTGGGCTATGCCACCAACGCGGACGAATTCAAACTGCGGGTTCAGGGAATCTACACCACCAAAGACTCCGCCATGGAGTCCATGGCAAGAGAGCTGTCAAGCCGCGATTGATTGATGGAGCTCGACCTCCATAAGAAACTCCTCGCCAGGGCGGAAAAGCTCCTGAATCGACGCCCCTACAGTCGCGAGGAGCTCGCGGTAAAGCTGGCGGGTCTCGGTGGCGAAGAAGAGATCCGAGCCGTCCTCAATCACCTCCAGGAAGTGGAACTTCTCAACGACGTCAAGTACGCGTATAATCTGGCTCTCTACCGGCTCACGCAGCAGGGATGGGGGCCGGATAAGGTACGCGAGGACCTCCTCCGGCATAAGGTAGCGCCAGAACACATCGAAGCGGCCCTCGACGGCGTGTGCCGGGATGTGAGCTTTGAAGCGATCCTGGCGGACTACGTCGACAGGCATTGCCGGAAGAGCGGAGTGCCTTCGGAACACGAAGGGGTTCAAAAACTCTTCCAGCATCTTCGGCGGCGCGGGTTTCCGGAGGACCAAATCCAGCGAACCCTGCGCCAGAAGCTACCGCCCGCAACCTGGCGCCGCTTTGAAACAGGGGAGTGAGCTTGCTTAGCAGCGACGCAATCCGTGAAACATTCTTGAGATTCTTTGAGCGCCACGGCCACAAGATCGTCCCCAGCGGCTCTCTCATTCCTTTTAACGATCCGACACTCCTCTTCGCCAACGCCGGGATGAACCAGTTCAAAGATGTGTTCCTGGGAAAGGAAAAGCGGCCCTACAAGCGCGCCACAAGCAGCCAGAAATGCATGCGCGTAAGCGGCAAGCATAACGACTTCAAAGACGTCGGCCACTCCACGCGCCACCATACGTTCTTTGAAATGCTGGGCAACTTTTCTTTTGGCGATTATTTCAAGGAGGACGCGATCGCCTTTGCCTGGGAACTTGTCACGCGGGATTTTGGACTGGACCCCGGCAAGCTCTGGATCACCGTTTACCAGGAAGACGACGAAGCCTGGAACATCTGGAATCGCCGGATTGGCCTTCCCGCGGAGAAAATCGTACGTCTAGGCGAAAGCGACAATTTCTGGGCGATGGGAGATACGGGCCCCTGCGGGCCCTGCTCGGAAATTCATTACGATTTCGGGCGCAGTCCCCTGGAAAACCATCCGGCTTGCGACCTGACGTGCTCCTGCGGCCGATGGGTGGAAATCTGGAATCTGGTCTTCATGCAGTATAACCGGGATGGGGAAGGCAACATGGTGCCCCTACCTTCCCCCTCTATTGACACAGGCATGGGATTCGAACGGATTACCACAATTCTGCAGGGAAAGGTCACGAACTACGACACCGATTTGTTCCGGCCGCTGCTCGACGAGATCTCGCGCATCTGCAACATAGAATACGGCGCAAACCCGAACGACGATGTCTCCATGAGGATTATTGCGGACCATTCGCGCGCTGCCGCCTTTGTGATCGCGGACGGCCAATATCCCGGCAATGACAAGCGCGGTTATGTCTTGCGGAAAATCCTCCGGCGGGCGGTGGTACACGGCAAGAAGCTGCGGGTCGAGGAACCTTTCATTTACAGGATAGCCGCTGCCGTAGCGGACGTCATGAAGAACGCCTATCCGGATCTGGTGTCCGGCAGAGATGCTGTGGCGCGCGTCGTCAAGCAGGAGGAAGAAACCTTTGCGGAGACGCTCGGCCAGGGCCTGCGGGATTTCTACGATCGGGTGAAGCGAATCCAGGCGGCGGGCTCGAGAGTCTTGCCCGGCGAGGAAGCCTTCTACCTTTACGACACCCGTGGCCTCCCCCTCGAAATCATAGAAGATTTGGTCCAAGAGAACGGCATGACCGTCGATGTCGAGGGATTCAACCGATCGCTGGAAGCTCAGCGCGAGCGGTCCCGTCAGGACTATCACTCGGCCAAGGTTCGGGAGGAGGTTGCGGAAGCGGGTTTCGAGGGGAAGACACCTTTTGTCGGCTACGGTTACTCCGTCCCGGTAACGTGCGCCGTGCGTGCGATCCTGGTAGAGGACCGGAAAAAAGACGCCATCGAGGCCGGTGAGAAAGGCGAGATTGTCCTGGATACGACCCCTTTCTACGCGGAGGCCGGGGGACAGGTGGGAGACACCGGATACATGTCCAAAAACGGAACCCGCATACGCGTTGCCGACACTCAGTATCGAGGAACCGTGATCAGTCACCGGGTCGAGATGTTGTCCGGAAGCGTGCGTACGGGAGACCAGGTGCAGGCTGCCGTTGATCTGGAGAAACGCCTCCAGACCATGAAGAACCATACCGCGACGCATCTGCTCCATGAGGCACTGAAGCGCGTGCTGGGGCCCCATGTCAAACAGGCAGGGTCTCTGGTTGCGCCTGACAGGCTTCGCTTCGACTTCACCCACTACGCGCCTCTGACCCCCGGCGAGATAAGGAAGGTCGAGCAGGAAGTTAACGAGCAGATCTGGCAGGACATCCACGTTAAAACCCATATCATGGAGTTGGACCAGGCCCTTGAGTCCGGCGCCGTCGCTCTGTTCGGCGAGAAATACATGGATCAAGTCCGAGTTGTCGAAGTGCCGGGATACAGCAAAGAGCTCTGCGGCGGGACCCACGTCCCCTCCACCGGGACGATCGGAATATTCAAGATCGTCTCCCAGGAAAGCGTGGCCTCCGGAGTGAGACGTTTGGAGGCCATTACTGGGCCGGCCGCGCTGGAAAGGTTCCGCGCCGGCGAAGAGCTCCTCGATTTTGTCCAGTCCGAGTACAAGATCCCCCGGCAGGACATACCGTCGACGCTGGAGCGCCTCCAATCGCAGATCAAGGAACTGCAACGTCAGGTCGGGGACCTTAGAGTTCAGACCGCGCGTTCCGGGATCGATCAGATCCTGGCCAAGACGAGAGAAGTGGCTGGAATCAAAGTGCTGGCCCATGAGGTGCCGGAAATGGACCGGGCGAGCATTCGAGCGCTCGCCGATGAAATCAGGCAAAAGCTCGGCTCCGGGATCGTCATTCTCGGTACGCCTCAGGACGGCAAGGTGGCCCTCGTTTGCATGGTGACCGCGGATGTGTCGCGACGGATTCCAGCCGGCAGAATCATCAAGGCAATCGCCCCGCTGGTTGGTGGCGCCGGGGGCGGGAAGCCGGAACTGGCGGAAGCCGGTGGTAAAGATCCTTCGAAACTGGCCGACGCTATTAGTAGAAGCTACTCGATCATTGAGAGCATCTTGGGGACGTAGCCAAGAGAAGGGCCTGGTAATGCCTCCAGGTACGAGTGGCGCGGGTTGCGAACGGGAGGGCCCGTTCTTTCCTGCTTTCTCATTTGTCATCGGTTGTTTCCTGCTCCTGGTTTACGTTGGTCAGCAATCAGAAAAATCCTCCAATTCAGACAGTGACACTGGCAGCCGCATGTAGCCCCCGCACGGCTGCGGAAAGATTTGAGATTTCAAAAGGGAGTCCCAGCCCTCCCGCGCGAGGCTATCCTTGCCGGGCCTTCGGCCTTGGCTTAACCCTGGCTAAACCTTGGTTAAACTATGGTTAAACTGGACTCGGCAAGAACTTTCGAGAGGGGACGCTACTGTCGGAATCGCAGAAAACTATCAATGACAGATGACGAATGGCCGATAATGAATAAAGGGACGTGGGTTCGTCAGGCGAAGGTGTGAAAAAATCACGCTCGCTCGGAGTTCAAGCTTTAGCTTGCAGCCTGAAGGCTGACTCGAAACATTGAGGGGTTAAACTTTGTCTGGACTTTTTCGCTTCCGGAAATATCCTTGTAGAGAAGACCTGACGACTTTCAGGCCCACGATGTACGGCAAAGTGAGATATTTTCCCTTCCTCTTCATATTTCTCTGTTTTCTGTCGAGAACTGCGAGCAGCCAAGTCTACACTTACGTAGATGAAAAGGGAGTGCGAACCTTCACCAATATTCCCCCCAAGGGAGCGATAAAGGACCTCAAGGTCAGCGGGGCCCCACCCGCCGCGCCGGTTGCCGATGCTGCAACTCCCAAATCTTCACCCGTCGCGCCGGTTGCTAATGCTGCAACTCCCAAAGCTTCGCGGCAACCCGACTACATGCGCATTGTCGAGAAATACGCTCCCCAGTTCCGGCTAGATCCCGCCCTTGTGCAGTCGATGATTACTCAAGAGTCGGGCTTCAAGGCGCGGGCCGTTTCGTCAAAAGGTGCTCGAGGGCTGATGCAGCTCATGCCCGCTACCGCCGCGCGCCTGGGCGTCCGCAACAGCTTCGATCCCGAGGAGAACATACGCGGCGGCATGAAGCACATGCGGAATCTCCTCAACATGTTCGATAATGACTTGGTATTGAGCCTGGCTGCCTACAATGCCGGGGAAAACCTGGTCCAGCGCACCGGGAGAGTGCCAGGCTTCCGGGAAACGCACGACTACGTGCGGAGTATCACGAGGCGCTACGGCAGAACGCACCTTGTGCCCGCTAACGAAACTCCTCCAGCTCCCTTACTCATGTTCAAGTATATGGATCGTGATGGGGTTCTGCATCTCACAAACATCCCCCCGGTGCAGGGGTCGGAGTCCAGCGTCGCTGTCGGCCCTCCCGGACAGTCGCCTTAGCGCTGGAAGAGCCTTAATTTTCAATAAGTTCTTTAAGCTACCTGTTGACTGGACTACCGCCGGGTCTGATTGACACGACATACCGTCGGGTCTAAAATGAGCGCCATGACGCTTAAAGGATGCCGACCGTGGCCCGCCGGCGTTCGGGCCTGCGCTATTGTTGCGGCCGTGTTCATTCTTGCGGCAGGCGGGGCCGGGTTCAGCAGATCATGGAACCGCCGCGCCTCCGAAAGAGCATTCGAGGAAGCCGGACGCCTTCGTTCGGTCATCGAAGAAAAATCTTCTGCCTCCCGAGAGCAGTACCTGCAGTGTATTCACGCCTACCAGCAGGTCTACTTTCAAGACCCGCATTACCGGGCCAGCGGGACTTCCGCGTTCGAGGCCGGGCAGTTGTACCAGGAGATGGGTGAAAAATTTGGAGATCTGAAATATTACAAGCTGGCGGCCAGACAGTATCGGTTCGTTGCAAAGGAATATCCGCATAGTCCTAAATGCCCGGATGCCCTTCTGAAAGCGGCTGAACTCTTTGCGGGACCCCTTGGCGACGAGTCGACTGCCCGCGAAGCTTACGACCAGCTTGAGAGACGTTACAAATCCTCGGCGGCAGCCAAAGTTGCCAGGCAACGAGGCCTGTCACAAGAAGTCAGGCCGCAAGGAGATGAGCGTCCCGTTCGAGCCTCCCGATCTTCCGGCGCTCCTTCCCTCATCTATGCTGTCCGCCACTGGTCGATGGTTGATTCCACGCGGGTGAGCATTGACCTTGACAAAGAAGCTCGGTATCAGAAAACCAGGCTCGCGCATCCCGATAGGATCTACCTGGACATCCATCCCTCGAAGCTCGCCTCGGATCTCGTAAACAAAACCATTGTGGTCGGCGACGAATTTCTTAAACGGGTTCGAGTAGGACAGAATCAGCTCGACGTGGTTCGCATTGTCCTGGATTTCGCCGGCAGCGGCGACTACTCGATCTTTGAGCTCTACGATCCTTTCCGGATTATTATTGAGATTCACGGCAACCGCGGCGCTCCATCAAGCCAAAAGCTGGAACCCCGGGCGGTGCCGGCGAACAAGACGGAGACCGCTGAAGCCGAGAGCGCGCCGCCACCTCCTTCAGACTCTGCAAGAGCGCTCCTGGCAACAACGGCACAGCAGGTAGTCGAGAACGAGATCCGTTACTCCAGATCCAGGGCGGACCAGCCTCCGCCGGAAACGTCGAAGTTCAAAGCGGCGCAACCGTCCGCAGAAGGCAGAGAAAGCCTCGGCCAGTCTCGCTCTCAAACGAAGACTCCGTGGGTGGCCCGGGTGGCGGAAACGAAACTTGCCGAAGACCTACCCCCTCTGCCGCCGCCATCGGATCCGCCCACCTTGCCGCGAGCAGCGACACCCACGAGCCGAGGGGACCGCACACTCACCCGCATCCTCGGGCTGAAGATCGGACGGATCGTGCTTGATCCGGGTCATGGCGGTCATGATACGGGGACGATAGGCCCAGGGGGCACAAAAGAGAAGGAATTGGTTCTTCAGGTCGCTCACCAGCTGAAGAAGTTGCTTGAAGACAGGCTCGGCGCAGAAGTCGTACTGACGCGACGGGATGACACTTTCATTCCGCTGGAGGAACGGACTGCCATAGCCAACGAGCACCAGGCCGATCTCTTTGTTTCCATTCACGCCAATTCGAGCCGGACCAGGTCGGCAAGCGGCGTCGAAACCTATTACCTGAATTTCGCGCGCTCTAGTGAAGCTCGGGAAGTGGCCGCGCGCGAAAATGCCACGACAGTTCGCAATATTCGCGACCTTGAGGATTTTGTCAGGAGAATCACTCGGGCCGACAAGTCGGTCGAATCCCGGGAACTGGCATCCCTGCTTCAGAAAAGACTCTATCGGGGCGCACGGAAGGTATATCCCGACGCGCAGGACCGGGGCGTACGAACGGCTCCCTTTGTGGTCCTGGTTGGCGCCAACATGCCCTCGGTCCTGGCGGAGGTAGGTTTCATAAGCAACCCTCGCGACGAAAGACTCCTCAGAAAGGAAGCCAACCGCACCCGTCTGGCTGAAGCTCTGTTTGCCGGGATCGTGGGCTACATGAAGACACTTGGTAGTAACGTGGCTTTGAATCGTGCCAATTAGGCGCGGTTTGAGTTCAGCCTTTACGCTGCCCGCGAGAGTTCGGCTGCCGACGCATTCATTCAGGAAGCTCTTTGCCCTTGACCCCTTTGCCCCTTTGGGCTTGTTTACTTTCCGAAACGTTTAATTATGATGAGAGCTTTCGTGATTGCCTTTCTGGTCCTCCTGGCGGGAACAACTTGCATTCCCTGGCTTCCCGCGCAGACCGAGCTCGTTCAGAGTCATTATTTCCCGGCCGACCTCGAGTTCGTGGAACTACGTTCCATTCGATCTGAAAAGGAACTCGACACTCCTTCGGCTCTGGCAGAGCTGCCGGAAGGTGCGTTCTTCGCCGAAGTGGGTTTTAAGAAGTATGCCCGCCGGGTCTATGAAACTTCTCCTCCCGGGGGGTTGACTGTCGAGGTAGTCACTCTCAAGGATGCAAAAGCCGCCTATTCCATTCTGACTCTCCTGAGATCCGCCCAAACGGCACAAGGGCCACCGGGCGACTTTGGTTCTTTCGACAGGAGCAACATCATCTTTTCCCAAGCAAACTTTCTGGTGAGAATTCAATCGGGTCTCCCTGCGGAGGTTTCGAAAAGAGTGGCTCTTTCGGTAAGCAACCGGATAGGACGGAAAGGACCGGAGCCCGCGCTGGTCAAGCATCTTCCGCAGACGGGCTACGATCCTTCATCGCTGCGTTACTGTCTCGGTCCCCATTCCCTCGCCAGGTACGCCGCATCCGTGGCCGGGCACGAACTGAAATTCCAGGACGAGGTCGAGATCGCCCAGGCACGCTACAACCTGGACGACCAGACTGGCGTTCTGTCCCTGATCGGATTTCCCACCAGCCAGCTTGCCGAGGAATACTTTGAACGCCTCTACAGTCTGGTCAATTTCAAGGGTGACACGGGCCAGCGCCTCTATTTCAAGAGAGCGGGGCCGCTCCTCGGGCTCCTGGAGGGGAATTTTGATCCCGGAAATGCCGACGCCATCCTCGGTTCCATCGAGTTCAAATACTCCATCAAATGGATCCTCGACAAATACCGCCACTCATCGAGTGGCATCTGGGGTGTCCCTGGAGGGATGCTTGGAACTGTCGTTCGTTCCCTTGTTTTCACTGGGCTTCTGTGCGCGATCTCCATTGTTGCCGGCGTTTCATTTGCACTCTTCAGGATAATGCTGCGCGGATATGCGCCGAACAACTTCCTGGACCGGCAGGATCGTACTGAAGTGATCCGCCTGAAAATCGATGAAAAGTGAATTTATCCGCGGCGTTCCGCTTTTTGCAAGCCTGACTGACGAAGAATTCAAGAGCCTCGAGCACATCTTGCTGGTCAGGCGCTACAGCAAGGGCCAGGTTATCTTCCAGGAACAGGATACGGGCAATTACATGTACATCGTCCTTGCCGGTAAATTAAAGGTGACCAAGTCCAACGGCTCAGGCCGGGAGAGTATCCTGGCAATTCACCAAGCCGGCGATTTTTTTGGAGAGATGTCGCTGCTGGACGGGAAGACCTCGCCTGCCACTGTTTCTGCCAGGGAAGACTGCAAGATCGCAACGATCAGCAAGGCCGATTTTTTCCTGTACCTGATGAAGAATGAAAAAGTAGTCCAGCAGATAATCCGCGTGCTCTGCAGGCGCCTGCGCCAGGGTTGGGGGCGGCTTCATATGTTGAGCCACGGCTCCGCCGAAGTGAGGATATGCGAAGGTCTCCTCTCCCTGTCCAGACGATACGGTTTGCAGGACGGCGGAAGCATTCTGATCAATATGAAGTTCACGCATCAGGAACTGGCCGAAATGGCGGGAACTTCGAGAGAGACCGTCACCCGCACGCTGACGAGACTGCAAAAGAAGGGACTCTTGAAAGTCGACCATGATGGGCATCTCGTGCTTGTAGACCCAAAGTCCCTGTCCCTGGTTTCCTAGCCGCACCCTGCTTTCACCACGAAGACGCGAAGGCGCAAAGAGCCGAAAAGGATTCTTCGCCAAATCCTTCGCGTCTTCCCGGTGAATGCGGCGCAGCACAGAGCCGCCGGCGCGAGTAATGGCCGCAGGGTAATCGGTGTGTTAAAATGCCCCATTCATAAGAGGGCGGCGGTGAGAAATGCTCCGCCGTCAAGGCCGGCATGACTTTTCCATTAGCGCGACACCCGTTCTCGATGGCCGAATATCACCGGATGATCGAGACCGGGATTTTCACCGAAGATGACCGCCTCGAACTGATTGACGGAGAGATTGTCCAGATGGCCGCGATCGGGCCGCGACATGCGGCCTGCGTGGACAGCGTGTCGCATCAAAAGCCCTCCCGCAACTCAAGTTGAAAGCCGGCGACATTCTAGGATGAAGAAAGAGAATGCTAGAACAGCGGTTCTTGCTCTCGGCGTGGTCCT
>WNGD01010807.1_pt1 | contig 11501 bp, 17 predicted proteins | sample 5400671 | NCBI WGS metagenome assembly WNGD01 (sample SAMN13153369, study PRJNA577476) | soil metagenome | isolation source: 40 cm soil or saprolite under grassland replicate 2 | place: USA:California | collected 2016-06-15
GGGATGGCATGCAGCACCGCGTCGGCCTTGAGACGGCGCGTGGCCTCATAGCCATCGATGCCCGGCAGCTGGATGTCCATGAGAATGAGGTCTGGCCGATGTGCGGCCGCCGCGGCAAGTCCCGCCTCGCCGTCCGCGGCTTCGATGACCTCGAAATCGGCACTCGTGAGCAAGTCCCGCAGGATCCGCCGATTGTCTTCCTGATCCTCGACCACCAGGATGCGCTGGCTCATCACGGCCCCGCTTGTACTTCGACCCGCACCGGCAAGGTGAAATAGAACCTCGATCCCTTGCCGGGCTCGGATTCGACCCAGATCCGCCCTCCGTGCATCTCGACGATGCGCTTGGCTATCGATAGGCCGAGCCCGGTGCCGCCCTTCGCTCGCGTGATCGAGCTGTCGGCCTGCTGGAACTCCTCGAAGATCTTGGCCTGATCGGCCGCGGGAATGCCAGAGCCCGTGTCGCATACCGCAACCGTGAACGCCCCGTTCGTCGCGAAGGCTCGGATCGCCACCTCGCCCTTATCGGTAAACTTGATCGCATTGCCGACAAGATTCAGTAGCACCTGAGAGAGCCGCCGCTCATCTCCCCGACCGGTTGGGAGGTCCGGCGCGACCTCGGCCTTGAAGGCCAGTCGCTTCTCGGCGGCAAGCGGCTCGACCGCGGACACGACCCCGTGCACGAGGTCGCCAAGCGAGTAATCGTCGAGCGAGAGCGTGAGCTGGCCCGCCTCGATCTTGGAAAGATCGAGCACGTCGTTGATCAGCCCAAGGAGATGCCGCCCGTTGGCCTGCAGGCGCTCCAGCACCGTCCGCATCTTCTCCGAGGGCTCCCCATAAATGCTATCGAGCATCAATTCGGCATAGCCAAGGATGGCGTTTAGCGGCGTGCGAAGCTCGTGGCTCATGTTGGCGAGGAACTGCGATTTGTGTTTGCTAGCCGTTTCAAGCTGTTGATAGAGGCGGCCCAGCTCCTCCGACATCTTGTTGACGTTAACCGCTAGCGCGCCCAATTCGTCGCGATTGATGACTTCGACACGATGAGTGAAGTTGCCAGCGGCAACTTGATTGAGTCGCGCTTCGATCGCTTTGACTGGATTGATCAGCGACCAGGAGATCGTGTAACCGAGGGCGAGAGCGAGTATGATGCTGCCGAGCGCGAAAGCAATGACGATCCATTGAGAGCTTTCGTATGCCTGCTTGCTCGTTTCAATACCGGCTACAATGTCCGCCTCGGATTTGTTGACCAGTTGGTTGGTCAGACGCTCAAGACGATCGGCTAGGGGTGCAGCCTGCACCGCTTGCATCTCTCGCGCCTCCGATGCATGGCCAGTGCGAATCAATTCGACGGCATGCGTAACGATTTCTACAAATTCATCGTAGCTCTGGCGGAACCGAGCGAGCAATTCGACTTCATCCTTCGCGACAAATTGTAGTCGATCAACATCATAACCGAACTGATTGAGCTGGCGAAGCGTGCTCGACAACGTCGCGTCGTCAGACGAAAGCAGCGCGGATGAGACGCTGTAGAGCTGGCTCGTGGTGTCATGTTGCACCTGGCGATAGGCTTCGATCTTACGCTGCAGCTTGATGAGTTCTTCGGTGCGCTCATTGACCCCGGTGAGGACCCGGAGTCCGACAGCGCCTACCAAGATGAGCAAGATCGCAATCGTGAGAAATGCCGCAAGCAGCTTGGCTTGAACGCGAGCAGGCACTCGCGCAACCAGGCCTACCAGCCCTGCCATCACTCGCATCATGGCTCTTGCAGCAGACTCAAGAGATCTCGGCGAAACTCGTCCGGGTCGAAGCGCACGCCGAGATACTGGACGCGCAAGATTCCGCGTCGATCAATAATGGAAGTAAGAAACGTGTGGTCCACGTCACCATTGGCCGATTTCGAGGCAAATACGCCGTATTGGCGCGTCACGTCCCGAATGGCCACCGCGTCACCGGTAAGGAAGCTCCAGCCAGCGAGATCAGCGGCGAACGTCTGTGCGTACTGCTTCAATACCGCGGGCGTGTCGCGCTCTGGGTCGACGGTGATGGAAACGAATACGACTTTCACACCGAAATCATGCCCGAGCTGATCTTGAACGTGCGCCATCATCGACGTCAGTACGGGGCAGGTGTCCGCACACGAAGTATATATGAAAGTTACGGCCACCACCTTACCCCGAAAGTCTGCGAGCGCAACTTGCGCGCCGTCTTGGGAGGTCAGGGTGAAACCGGGTGCCGGGGCGATTTTGGGCAGCCGCTGCTCCTGAGTATGATGACGCGCATCGTGCGCCTCGGCCAGCGTCGGAGATGCCAGGAGGGTGAGCGCCAGAATGATCGTCACCAGCATGATCAGCCTTTCAGCTCGCGTTTGAGCTCATTTAGGAAGCGCCAGTCAGTGGCATCCGCCAGAATCTTGTTGGGACTTACCTTGATCATGCCCGCCTGGTGCAGCCGAAGCGCGTAAAACCGGATCGTGTCCTCGGGATCGTACTCCCGCCACTTCCCATACGGGACTTCCTTCAGCGTCTGGAGTGCATAGTCATACCGAGCGGTGAAACCCGCATCGACCATCCGTTGCGCAACGCGCGCCGGATCAGTGACGCACAAGTCGGCCGCTTTCAGTATCGCGCGTAACACGCGCTTGGTCGCAACAGGATAATTCCGGACGTAGTTCCTGTTGCCCGCCAGCATGCAACAGAAATTCTGCGACCATGGCCGGTCTAGGGCGCTGTTGACGATCACGTGGCCGATATTCCGGGCCCGCAGCTCCTGTGGCTCGGGCGGAAAGCCGAGGAATGCATCGATCTTTCCTTCGGCGAAAAGCTCCTTGGGCCTGACGGACGGACTCAACACCCAGTCGATATCCTTGACGGGGTCGAGCCCGACATAGGCGGCCATGCTAGCCAGGAAAACATGCGGGGCCAAACCCAGACCTTGCACGCCCACCTTCGTGCCCTTCAAATCCCGAATGCTGCGAATTCCTTCATGGGCAAACAGCTCGAAGCACCCGACGTGAACACCGGCGACTACCGTGATGGGTGCTCCCGCATCGATACCTGTGATGAGGGGCGCCGCGAAGTGCAAAGACATATCTACCTCGCCACGTCCCATGGCATCCGACACTGCAGCCGGTGTGCTCTTCACATAACGAACATCGGTGAAACCTTCTGCACGCAGCAGCTCGTCGGCAACATACTGCGGCGCGATGCAAATGCCATCGTTCTTCGCGAGGCGGACAGTGGTCGTTTCTGGGGGTGCCTCTTGGGTAAATGAATCCCGGGCGCCAATAAGGCCCGCGACGCTTGCCGACGATAGCACCGCCAGAAAGCTGCGTCGACTCTGTGCACTCTGCATAGCTCCTCCTATTCATTTAATTTCCGCAAGACGAACGTCTCCAGCACCTCACCCCTTTAGCTCTCGCTTCAGCTCGTTGAAAAGGCGCCAGTCGGTTCCTTGTGCGATGATCTTTTTGGGGCCAGACTTAATCATGCCCGCTTCGTGCAGGCGAAGGGCATAGAACCGCACAGTATCTTCCGGGTCGTACTCCTGCCATTGCGCGTAACGAATCTCGCGCATTGTTTGGAGCGCGTAATCGTACCGGTAGCCTCTGTCCGCCACCACCCGAGCGGCGCGCTCGGGCTCGGCAGCACAGAAGTCCGCCGACTTCAGGATCGCTCGCAACGCTCGTTTGGTCGCTATCGGATGTTTACGTGCGAACTCCTGGTTCGCCGCAACGATGCAGCAGAAGTATTGCGACCATGGCCGGTCAATGCCGCTGTTCACGATCACATGGCCAATTTTCTTGGCTCGAAGCTCCTGGGGAAACGGGGGAAAGGCCATCACTGCGTCGATCTTCTCGTCGGCTAGGAGCTGAATCGACTCGGCCGCAGGATGAAAGACAAACTTTATGTCTTGGCGCGGATCAAGCCCAACGTGGGCGGCCATGCTGGCGAGAAAGACATAGTGCGCAGATCCCGGCTCAGGTACCGCAACCGTCTTGCCCTTAAGGTCGCGAATCGCTCGTATGCGCTCAGTGCCGAACAGCTCGAAACAGCCGACGTGCACTCCGCCCAAGAGCACGAGTGGCGCGTCAACGTCCACCTGAATGATAAAGGGTGCAACGAAGGCCATGCTGAGGTCGACGTTGCCGGAGGCGAATGCCGGGTACGGGTTGGATAGGACTTCGACGTACTGGATATCGGTAAACCCCTCGATCTTGAGTAGCTCTTCGGCCACATATTGGGGCGCTACGCAGACGCCAGCGATCTGGGACAGCCTGATCTTCGTCGTCTCGGGGGGCGGGTCAGCGTATGCCGGTTGCGTACGCAGCCCGACCACTCCCCAGGCGCCGGCCAACGATGTGGCTAGGAATTGGCGTCGACTCTGGATCATGTGCATGATGGACCTCCATATCCCGTGAATTCTCGCTATTCTCTCCCTCCAAAATCACACACCGATAGTCGGTGTCCGGTCAGTCGATTGGGCGACTACCAGCGTGCCGGGATCAAAACCGCCTCCCGATGCAATAGGTGACCTGACGGCCCAGAGGCCCGGATCACTCTCCTGCAATTTAAATAAGTCTAGCGTATTTAGAGCCGAAGGGTGTGTGAATTAGAGCATAATGCGATCGGAGGTAAGCCTGGGGTTGACCGCAGAGGTTTAACGCGGCCGTAGCGCAGCTGAATGCGGTCGCCGCCGGGCGGTTCCCCGCCGCGCTATCGACGAGGTGCACGATCTGCTCGCCGGTGGCGATCCAGTCTCCGGCAGGCCGCGCAAAGCCAGGACCCGAAAAGCCTCCCTATCATGTGCCTAGTGCGCCTGCACCGGCGGCGCACGCCCGCATTGCCTTTTCAAGCATCGCATCGAACACCGAGCCGGGATCGCCGGGCGAGTTGTTGATGAACTGCAACACCTCGGCCATTGCCTGGTGCTGGGCCAAGGCTTCGTCAGGCTCGGCCCTCCGCGCATCGAGCTGGGTGGTCGCCGTCTGCTGCTCCAGCTCAGTTTGCGGCTGAGCAGCGCATTCTTCTTTTTGAGAATGGCAACCGAAGCCCCGGCATGGCGAGCTGCCACAGGCGAGTTGCGGCACAGCGGCTTTACCGTTCTGCGCCGCTTCGTCTTGTGCCGACTTCTTCGACCAGTTGTCACCCAATCCCCCTACCAACGGGCCAGGCGCCGGCGAGACCTTAGCATACCGCAGGGAACCGGCCCATACTGGGCCATCAAAGCGGGGAGTCGACTGTGAGGTAACGATCGCCTTTGCGGGAGCCTTGCACCACGTGACCATCGAATCCCAAGAGGGCGTCAACGGGGACCGTCGGCGACGAGCGCGTGATCAGATCGGCGTCGTGCCGCTGCACGTAAGGCGAGTATCGTCTGCCGCACGTCATCTTGCGAAAAACCTCGGGGCCAGCGCTGAGTGCGGAACAGATCGGGCCGATCGATGCCGTGCTGCTGAGCCACGACCAACATGCCGACAATCTTGACCATTCTGGCAGGGGCTTTCTGGCAAAGGCCCGGCGCGTGCTCACGACAGTTGCCGGAGCGAAACGGCTCGGGGAGAATGCCGAAGGCCTGGCGCCATGGGAAACCAGAGACTTGGTCAAGCCGGATCGCATCCCGCTGCGGATCACGGCAACGCCTGCGAGGCATGGGCCCGCCGGCATCGAGCCGCTTGCCGGCGATGTGATCGGATTTGTCCTTACCTTGGATGGGCAGTTCCGTCCGATCTACATCCCGGCGATACGGTCTGGTATGACGGCGTTGCCGAAGTCGCGCGCCGGTTCGTCGCCGGCGTCTCATCACCTCCATCGCCTCCGGAGAGATGTTGGCACAGACAACAAACGACGACCAATCCAAGATTACTGAACGTGACTGCGTAGAGCAGTCGCGCAAGCTGGGGCCCGACGAACAACGCTCATTTTTTCGCGAGTGCATGACCAACGTTACACCCCGCAAATATCGAACAGCACCGCGACAGAGGCAGGTCGTCCCGCAGCCACGAATCCCCTAGGGCCTTCGAACCTCCAACAACGTTCTTCAGGGCAGCCGCTACGGCTTCGGCGGCGGATATCGCTTCTCGAGTTCGTCGAGGGACAGCGCGAATTCCTCAGCGGTGACAGCGTAGGAGGCTTCGACCCGGGGGTCGGACCTGCCGACGTGAGGCATGTCGAGCGGGCGCTTCTCCGGATCTAGCCCGCCGAAGTGGTTACGAACATAAACAAGGTGGCCGGCTATCATCGCCGCTGGCCCGCTCGCCCTCATTCGGCTGCGGGAGGGCAACGCACCCATACCCCTAAGGCCGCGATCCCCCTAACCCTTGACCGGCGGCGAGATACACGAAGCCTTTCGCGATCGCAATGTAGGTGATGTCGGCCACCCAGAGCTGGTTCGGCCCCGTCGGCGTGACCTTCTTGGCCAGGTTTGGGAATATCGGCCCATCATGATCGCTGTCGGTGATGACCACGTAGCGCCGCCGCGGCTGCACGGTAAGGCCGTGCTCCTTCATAAGCCGCATGACCTTCTTGTGATTGACGATGATCCCGTCCTCGCGCAGCTGGGACTACGGCAGCATCGTTCCGTGGGTCACGCGGCTCGAGGAGCGAACGCTGCGCGCCATTGCCGGACCCGACATGGTGCTGTTGCGCAGCGCCGTGGACGTCCGTGGCGAGGATCTCAAGACCGTGGGCGAGTTCACCGTTGCGTCCGGTCAGACTCTGCCATTCACGTTGACCTATGCGCCCTCGCATCTGCCGGCCCCGGAAGCGCTCGTTGCAGCGGCGGCTCTCGACGACACCTGCGCTCAGCCGCCGGCTACCTCGATCCGATCGAGAATGTGCAAGTCTTCTACTGGCATGGCCGGCGCTATTGCTGGTACGACGACGGCTGGCATGGCCCTGGCTTCTACTGGTGCGGTTATGCCTGGCGTCATGGGCTCGGTTGGGGTGGCGGCTGGGGCTGGCATGGGTGGCATGGCGGGCATCGGGGCGAGCGCCACGAGTACCGCGAGCGTCGCGAAGGCCGCGAGTATCCGCGAGCGTCGGGAGTATCGCGAACGTCGCGAAGGCGGCGAGCGCCATGAATTTAGGGGTGAGCGCCGCGATCAAGGTGGCGAGCATCGAGAATATCGTGCGCCTAGAGAGAGCGGCGGCAGTCAGCCCAGCGGTGGCGGTCAGCCGAGCGGCGGTCCCAAGCCGAGCGGCGGCGGCACCGAGTGGCGGCGGCCCCAGCGGATACTGACTTGTTCGGGGCCGCTCGCACATTCCGGCCGGCCCCTTTCATCGGCGACATGGAAAGCCCCGGCCCTTGACCGGGGCTCCCAAGCCGGAGCGGTTTTGCTATACCCATAAAATCGGGCGCCCACCCAAAACGACCAGTTGGTCAAGAAGCGTGTGCGCCCGAGAAGCGCCGCGGCTGCGCAGCAGCCGTCAGCAGTCGGCGACGAGAAAACGTTCGCCTCTTTTCCTTCTTGTTCCGAGTTTCTTGCCGATGTTTTGCGCTTGAGGAGTGCGGGGACTACGCCGTGGCCGAGCCGGTGGTCAGGGCGGCCATGATAATGCGGGACCCTGGCTGGGAGCAATTTACCCAATTATTTTTACTACAGTCAATGTGATGTATGCGGAATCCGGACTTACGCGGAGCCCTGATGCGACCCTCCGGGCTCACCCTCGGCGATCTGGTCCACTATCGTCCGTAACTGGTCCAGTACGTGCTGCACCATCTCGTCCCGGTTCGGATGATTGGCCAACGACTCTGCCAAGAACGCAAGCGCGGCCTCGGCAATGACGTTGGGGTGTTCGTCCTGCGCAATTTGCCGAAAGGTAGCGAGCAAGTTCGAGGCTCGAGCCAAGTAACGGGCTTCGTCCGGATCGGTCATGGCGGGTGAAGTCCCCAATGTGCACTACCGCTCATTGCCCAGGAAATGGAGGTACAACCCGAAACGAATACCCCAGCTTGGCCGGCTACCCACGCAACCAAGCTGGGGGCTTTTGCCGGGGCCGAGAGGGGATCCAGCCCGGCCTTGCTCTAATCAGCCCGTTGGGCCTGAGTTCCCCAAAGGGAACGGCCGGCCGGCGGCGGGTTCTCAGGCTCTGGGACGCCGAACGTGTCCCAACACCCCGTGCGGGGTCTCCGCGCCAGCCAGGATGGCATCTCGGAGCCGGGCGACGAAGGCGCGGTCCTGGCGCTCAATCTCGTGGCGAACAGCCATAGCCTCGGCGGGAATTGGTTCCTCGTCGACGAGCTTGCTGCGGAAGGTGTGGCTGGCCACGCCGGTGCCGGAGGAAGCCGCCCGGAGTGAGGCCCTTCACTGTCACCGCTGTGGCTGGAAAGTGTCGGCAACGGCCTTCATTGCGAACCGTCCCTGCGCCTGTATCGCTGACGTGCCTTGGCCGTTGTTGATCGGCTCCGCCTGAGCAGTTTGTTGAAGAGACCCTTCTTGTCGCTTGGAATGGTCATCTCCACCACTTCACCCTTGTATGGGGCTTTTAGTGTCAAGGCCTAGCTGATTCCATCTTATCTCCTTGTTGACCGCACCAGCGACTATCTCCTCGTCCCGACCAAGAGTTTGATTGGCCGCTGCGCGCAGCGACCGTCAAGGGGAGACCTTCGACGACGTGACCGCGTCATTGCCTCGCTTCATCGATGAGGTCTACAACAGCAAGCGGCTCCATTCTGCGCTCGGATGCCGGAGCCCTGTCAAGTTCGAACAGGAACACGCCCGGCGGATGGTCAATCTGGCGGCCTGACCCGTGTCCATCCGGTGGGGTGCACTCCATCAGGGGGTCAAAATTGCACGCCGAATGACACCCCTCTCTCCGAACGCGAGGTCCTGGTCCCACCTTGCCCCAGCCTGGGCTGCGCAACATCCAGGCTGGGGCGCTTGTTTTTAGCAGCGCCCCAAAAAAGATGACGGCCACCCAGGGGAGTGGCCGCCAACCCCGAATGCTCCTCGTATGCTCCTAGGGTCTAATAGCCCCAATACGGGTAGTCGTAGTCGCAGACCCAGACCCGTCGCCATCCGCCCCAGTAGGTCGGGACCAGACGCCAGCAGGAGCCATATCCGTAACCTACACCGATGAACGTGCCGGCAAAACCGAGCCCGAAGTTCCGATGGCGGAACCCGTGGTGGCGGAAGCCCCTATGGAACGCAAAGTTACCGTGGTGGCCCATGCCGATATGGCCCATATGACCCATGTGGCCTATATGGCCCATGTGACCCATGTGACCCATATGACCCATATGGCCCATGTGGCCGCTGCGAGCCATGGCGGCCGAGCTCACGCCCAGCGCTGCCACGGCCGTGAGTGCGATTAGTGTCTTGGGCAACATCGTTTTCCTCCTAGTGATCGACTACGTCGCATCCGTAAACGCTGTCGTTCGTCAAAAAGTGCCAGCCGAGGGCTTCAAAATATCTGGGAGACGGACATGGTCGATGACCCGCAAAGGTATTGGTTGCGCGCAGCCAGATCAGGTTCGTTGGCGCGGGGTCATTTCGACCCGCCCCATTCATGAACAGCTGTTTAGATTCATGAACAGCGACGTGGCACCACCATCGTTAAACCGCTTCGGGGTCTCGGCGGGCGAGTCGCCGCGATTGAACCGGGCAGCCCGTTCGAGTTGGCTGACGAATGGGAATAGCGCACTATTAGATGGTGCGCTGAGCACAGTTTCGAGCCATTCTTTGATTCGGCCCCTGGCAGAGCCATTCTTCCGTCCCGGCCCGCACGATGGTGCGGCCGTCGCGCGATTATTTCAGCAATTTCTTGAGTGGCAAAAAAATCAACCTGCCGACCATCGCCCTCGTTGACGATGACCACAACATCCTGACCTCAGTATCGATAGAGCTATCGGGTCATGACCTATTCCGACGGATTTTCGGCTCTGGAAGGATTTGAAGCCACTCCGCCGGACCTTGCGATCCTGGATATCAAAATGCCGCTAATGGATAGCATGGAATTGCTGCGGCGCATGCGGCAAAAGTTCGACATGCCAGTGATCTTCCTGACCTGTCTGCCAGAGCCGCGGACGAAATCGATCCGGCACTCGCCGACCGACCGTTGATCTCCAAGCCCATGGACGAGAGCCGAGTGAAGGAGTGGCTCTTGCTTGAGACCCCATCTCGCGATGACGCCATTGCGTTTTCGCCCATCATCACCGAGACGGTCGCGGTCACCATGGCGACCCCTGGCCGAGGGACCATCCTTGGGCGTCGCCCCCTCCTGATGATCGGAACGTCGGTTGGCTTGATGCGACCGGCCAGCGCTCCAGCCCTTGCCCGTGGAGCCCTACGTCTTCGCCGAATGGCGCCTGCGCCGGGTCGGCATCGATTACCATGTCGATGTCGAGGGGCACTTTTATAGCGTTCCGTATCGCTTCGCCCGCGCGGAGGTCGAGGTGCGGCTCACCAGCCGTACCGTCGAGGTCTTCGCCAAGGGCGAGCGGATCGCCGTGCATCTGCGTTCGAGCGGCAACGGCAAGCACACGACCATCGCCGAACACATGCCGTCCAGCCATCGCCGTTACGCCGACTGGACCATCGACCGTATCCGCAGGGACGCCGCCCTCATCGGGCCAGCAACCGCAGCACTCTGCGAGCTCATCCTGGAGCACAGGCCCCACCCCGAACAGGGATTCCCACAAGCTCGATCGACACGCCGCGCACCAGCGTGCTGCGGACGGCGCGCCGATCCTTCATCCCAACATCCGCGGCTCGCGCTACTACCAATAGGAGACCGGACCTTGCTCACCCATCCCACTCTCGATCTGCTGCATCAGCTCGGGCTCAACGGCATGGCCAAGGCCTTCGGTGAGATCGAAGCATCAACGGCCCGCTAACGAGCGTCCGCAAACCGCCCAGACGTCTGCGATGGAATGCTCTCGAGAGAAGCCCGATACTCATCACCCAATTCCTCGTGCCGGTCGGCTACGGTCGGCTAATTATTGGGTTCGGACTTCACCTGCTGGCGAGGCGTTGTTTCTCTTTAGCATAGCCTCTTCCTCGGCGAGCAGTTTCAAAATTATTCGGCGCTGAGCCTCATCTCTTGGGTTCTCAAGCATCTTGCGATAGCGTTCAATGTTCTTCTGATTGAAAAACCTTTGCATTTGGGCCTCCCCGTAGCGGTCCCGATTGCTGGGGACGAGGGTGGGACGCGATCAGGACCGCTGCGAGCAAAACGCACATCGGGCCACCGTTGAGTAGCCGTCAAATTTAACAGTGCCGTTATCCCCCGACCCCCGGCCCGCCGGCGATTTCATCGAAAGCGTCCCGATCGACAATGCCGCTAACGAGATGCTCGGTCGGCCAAGCGAAGCCGACTCGCGCCTCGAAAAGTGCTACAATGATCAGCGCAAGGGTAGCCCAAGCGATCACATGAGGTGGTCGAATGCGGCGACGGTGTTTCGTTGCTCTTACTGCGACCATATTGGTATTGGCGTGGACCAGCACGCTCGCCGAGGTTTCGACCCATCGACCCCTCATTGCCTTGCTCCTTGGCGGATCGCAGG